>VFSW01015998.1_pt1 | contig 10271 bp, 10 predicted proteins | sample 5358111 | NCBI WGS metagenome assembly VFSW01 (sample SAMN11554181, study PRJNA540505) | mine drainage metagenome | isolation source: sediment from site ElyBrook_90M | place: USA: Ely Copper Mine, Vershire, VT | collected 2017
GCCTGGGCGCGATCCGCGGCGTCGGAACCAAGACCGCCGAGGCGATAATCGCGATGCGCGCGGCGGGCGGTCCCTTCCAGGACCTCGGCGAATTCTGCCAGCGTGTCGGCACCCAGCTCGTCAATCGCCGCGTCCTCGACGCGCTTATCAAGGCCGGCGCCTTCGATTCGATCCAGCCCAATCGCGCTTCGCTGATGGATTCGGCCGACGACGCGGTCACGCTAGCGCAAAAGCCCGAAAGCTACGCCGCGCGCGGCCAGCACGGACTTTTCGGCGGCGGCGCGCGGGCGCGCGCCGGAACTCCTCCGCGCGCCGCAGTCGCGGATTGGGACGCGAAGGAACGCCTCAAGCTCGAAAAGGAATCGCTCGGCTTCTATATCTCCGCCCATCCGCTCGACAAGTTCGAGCGCGAGCTCCGCCGCCTGCGCGGCGCCACAACCGCCGACCTGACCTCGATACCCGATGGCAGCCAGGTGCGCCTCGCCGGCGTCGTCCAGGCGGTGAAGCTCAAGAACAACAAGTCGGGCAAGCGCTACGCGACCTTCTCACTCGAAGACCGCGAGGGCGTGGTCGAAACGATCGCGTGGCCCGAGACCTACCAGAAGCACGAAGCGCTGATTATGGGCGACGAGCCGGTGGTCGTGCGCGGCAAGCTCGATGTGGACGACGAGCGCGCGCAGATAATTCTCGAGAGCGTCACTCCGCTGGGCGAGGCCCTGGTCGAGGCGGTGCGCGAAGTCCATATCAGCGCGCCGCGCGAGCGCTTCGAAAATGGTGCGCTCGAGGAATTCAAGGCGGTGCTCGGACGCCACTCCGGCCGCGCGATTACCTACTTGCATCTGGCGCTCGATGAATTCCGCGAAGTAGTGCTGCTGCTCGGCGACGGTTATCGTGTCGCGCCGACCGACGAATTCGTCACTGCCGTCGAACGCGCGCTTGCGGATTCAACCATCCAACTCCGCTGACTAGTCGGACGCCCGTCCCGCCGCGGATCGCGCGCCGCCCGCGTAGCCAGAGTCAATCGCGTCGGAGGCCGCTTCCCTACCAGGCGACGCGGACGCCGTACCGGCGAATCTCGGCGTCGGCGCTCAAGATAGTGCACTCCTCAATCGCGGCTTGCGCGATCAGCATCCGATCGAAAGGATCGCTGTGATGCGGCGGGAGGCTCCCGACGCGCAGTGCGTGGCGCAGATCGATCGGCAATGGCTCGAAGCCGTTCATTCTCATCTGTTCCGGCACGAATTCTTCGGGATTAGAAGCGAGCATCAGCCGGCCGAGGGCGGTCTTGATCGCAATCTCCCAGGCGCTCGCCGCGCTGAGGAAGATTTGGTTCGAGCTGTCGGCGATGATTCGACGGGCCCGTCGCGACAGGTGCGGATCGTCGCCGACCCACCATAGAAAGGCATGGGTATCGAGGAGAACCTTCATTGGTCGAAGGCGCGCCGTAAATCGCCGGGCATCGGTGCGTCAAAATCGGGCATGATCGTGACCTTACCTCTGGCGGTTCCGGAACGCCGCGTGATTGCGGTCGCGGCCAGGGGAACCAGCCTTGCCACGGGATGTCCCGCCTTGGCGATTACAACTTCCTCTCCGCGAGCGACACGCTTGAGAAGCTCGGAGAAGTGGGTCTTGGCTTCGTGAACGTTAACTGCCTTAGCCATCAAAGACATCGTGGACTTAGTCCATAACTAAGTCCATACGCGTCCGCGATGCGCTGCCTCGATGATTCAGAGGTTGGTTACTACCGCGCCATTGTTCAGCACCACGAAAGACTCGGGTGTCGAGAACGGCACGCTGATTGTACCAACCGGGGTCGGCGTGCTCGATGACGGCATCCCATTTCCACACAAGGAATAGATGTTCACCGAAATAGCCCGCTTATACTGATTGAGTCCTGTACCGCCGTTCGTGACGAACAGCGCCACCGGAGAATTGGTGAAGTCTTCGGGCGGAAACGTGGTGACCGCCTCTCCCTGCTGGTTCAGCGGAGCGTTGAATTTGCCAAGCGCGGTCAACTTTCCGGTTGCGCCGACTCCGTAGCCATAGATCGCCCCCGAGCTGATATCGATGGCATAGGAAAACGGTCCCTGTCCGGGCGTCAGGCCGACGAGGTTGTTGGTTCCATTATTATTCTCCATCAGAGGTGGAGCGGGGACGTTGGTTGGAGTCGCGTTGAGGCTACCGTCCGAGTTCAGAGCATATTGAGGGATCACATTCGACGTTCCGTAGCCTGGCACCTGCCATAACGTCGGGAGCGGCGAAATCGTGAATGTTGGCGGCGCCGAGCCGGGATTGACCTTGTGGCTCAACGGTCCCTGCAGCAGGCAAGAAATGCAGATGAGAGGCTTTTGCTGGAGAAGGGAACCGACGACGCCGGTGGAAGTGACCGGATAGACCAGCACGCTCTGAGCATCGTAGAGATCGATCGTACCGCCGACGTTCGGCACTGGCAGGTCAGATACTACCGACGAGTCCGCCACCGAACCGGGCGGGAGCGGGACGTTCGAGACCAGAGTCAACGTGCCGTCTTGCGCGGTCGTGAACGTCGCCAAATCGCCTGTGGCGGTGAAAAAATTGCCATAAGCGAACCCGCCCGAATCGGCCTGAACGAGACCTGTGGGTAAAGCCGACTCCTGACTTGCGACCGAACTGATCGCGCCCGTGCTGCTGACCGGGAACACGCTCATCGCATCGTGAGGAAAAAAAGCCCATACCGCAGTAGGCGTCTGGCCCAACGACGTCGCCGGCCCCGAGGGCACGAACGGGATTGCTACGCCAGGCAGCGTCACGGTTGTGACCGGGCCGAGCGTGCCGTTCGAGTTGATCGGAAACTGCTCTATAGCGTTTGTGATCAAAGGTGCCGTCGCCCATAACATGCTGGAGCCATAGACCGAGAGAGTCGGGGAAGTGACCGGGATTCCCGACGCGAGAATCCCCAGCGACGTCAGCTCGCCGTTTGCGGGATTGACAGTGTAGCCCCAGATGTCGCCGTTGGGAATCGAGCGCGTACGCGTCGGCGCCGTTCGCAGTGAAGACGAGCGTTGTCGTCTGCGGCCCGGTCGGAACCGTTCCGACCTGGGTCGCTGCCCCGTTGGTCAGGCTGGTCGAATACTCGATAATTTGCGGAGCGGCGACGCCCGGAGCGCTGTTGAAGACGTAGAGGCCGCTCGCCGCCACATCGATGGCTGGTCCGGGCTGGGTGCAAGCGACCGCCGGAGTCGGGCCGGGGCTGGGGCCAGAGGACGAGGAATCCTGCCCGCATCCGGCGACTGCAACTGCCGCAACGATGGCAAGTACCGAGGCGGCAATCGACGCAACTTTGCACCGCACCGCGCAATTCCTTCGAACCATCGCAGGCCCTTCGTTTCGCTGAGCGACGATCAAGCTCGAATTTGGGTGCACCGGAGAATTATCGAAGCGCCTGTTCCCGCGCAAGGCTTCACGCTCCCAGACGGGGCGAGAGTTTGCTATCGTTATGACAGGTGGCATCGCGCTACCGGAGGTTTGTTTCTGGGATTCAACCCAATTTCAACGATCGAGAAGGCCGAGCGGGCGATATTGGTCGGAATCGAGCTTGGCGAGACGGTCGGAATCGCGGCCGAGGATTCGTTGAGAGAACTGGGCGCGCTGGCCGAGAGCGCGGGCGCCGAAGTTGTCGAGTCCGTCAGCCAGAAGCTCAAGAGCCCCGATCCGCGCACGTTTATCGGCCGCGGCAAGGCCCAGCAGGTTCGCGAAATCGCCCAGGCCAGGGACGCCACGGTCGCGATCTTCGACGACGCACTGAGCCCCGCGCAGGCGCGCAACCTCGAAAAGGAGATCGGGCTTCGGGTAATCGATCGGAGCCAGCTAATCCTCGATATCTTCGCGCAGCGCGCGCGCACGCTCGAAGGCAAGCTGCAGGTCGAGATCGCGCAGCTAACCTATCTGCAGCCGCGCCTGACGCGCCAATGGGCCCATCTGTCGCGCATGACCGGCGGCTCGGGCGCCGGGGGCGGCCGGATCGGCACGCGCGGTCCCGGTGAGACGCAGCTCGAGGTCGACCGCCGCCGCCTGCGCGAGCGGCTGGTGCGGCTGCGCACGCGGCTGCGCGACGTCGAGCGGACGCGATCGATTCAGCGCCGGCGCAGAATCGAGGTTCCGTTTCCGACCGTCGCACTGGTTGGTTACACGAATTCGGGGAAATCCACCTTGATGAACGCGCTGACCCACGCCGGAGTCGAGGCCGCCGACCGTCCGTTTTCGACCCTCGATCCGACTATCCGGCGGCTCAAACTGCCGGGCCGGATCAACGCGATGATGGCCGACACGGTTGGATTTATCCATCGGTTACCGCACATGCTGGTCGAGGCGTTCAAGGCGACGCTCGAAGAGGTGCGGACCGCCGACCTGCTGCTGCACGTGGTCGACGCCAGCTCGCCGCTGGCCGCCGAGCGGATGGATGTGGTGGATCGCGTGCTGCAAGAGATTGGTGCTACGGGAGCGCCGCGAATTGTGGTGATGAACAAGACCGACCTGATGGAACCGGGCGCGCGGATTCCGTCCGGTCCTGACACGGTCGCGATCTCGGCGCTGCGCGCGGATGGTCTCGATCGGCTGCTGGAGGCGATCGCGCGGAGCTTTGCCACGATGCGCGAAGAGATCGCGGTCAGAATCCCTTCGGCGCGCGGCGATCTGGTCGCGATGGCGCGGCGCGATGGCGAAGTGCTGAGCGAGGAATATCAGGACGGGACGGTCGCGATTCGGGCACGAGTGAGCGGCGCGGTCGCTGGCCGATTGCGCAAGGCGGCGATTGCCTGAAACCGGGCCGCGGTTGAGAATAGCGGCGGCGATGTCTACTTCACCGCAATCCATGGCCTCGATGCGAGAAGCGCGGGCGGCGCAAGCGCCGCTGGCGCAGCTTCTTCGCGGGCCGAATATCATCACGCTATGCCGGCTGCTTCTGATTCCGGTCTTTCTTGTTTTGTTGAGCAAGGATCGTTTCAGGCTGGCGCTCTATGTCTTCGCCGTTGCGGCGCTGACCGACGCGCTCGATGGGGCGGTCGCACGATGGTTCGATATCCGCACCGAGTTGGGCGCGATTCTCGATCCGTTCGCGGACAAGCTCTTGCTGGTAAGCGCACTGGTGCTGCTGACGGTCGAGCGGGTTTTTCCGGCGTGGCTGCTGATCGTGGTCGTGATGCGCGATGTTATCGTGCTGCTCGGATACCTGGTCTTCTCGTTCGCCTCGGCGGAGCGCTTTCCGGTCGAGCCGAGCTATCTGGGCAAGCTCACGACCTTCATGCAGATCACGTGCGTGGTGGGCGCGCTGACGCATCATTTCGGCTTGCCGCGGGAGTTCTGGCAGGTGCTGTTGTACGCGACCGCAGGGATAACCACGGTGTCGGGAATCCATTACGCGTATCGCGGGTTGATATGGCTCAGCCAGCGCGTCCCGGAGATGTTTTCTTGACGTGCCGAGCCCGCCGGTGCCGCCACGCCCGCATAGACCATTACAAACTAGATCGGGGTTTGCTCGTTGTTGGGATCGAACGAGCTGCCCGCACTAGCCGCCGGCGGCGACGTTGGCCGATTCCGGGTTATCGGGATCGAGCGCGGCGAAGTGCGGCATCACCTCTTTTGCCAGCAGCTCCATCGAACGGAACCACGGCTTCGGATCGTCGGCGTAGTCGAAGGTGAAGAGCAGGAGCGAGCCGAAGCCGCCGACTTCGCGATACATCTTCGTGAGCTGATCGCGCACGGTGCGCGGCGAGCCGACCAGCCATCCGTGATGCGCCAGGTATTCGGGCGTCACGGCCGAATCGGGAATCGTCTCGTCTTCCTTGAGATACTTGGTGAACTGGAATTCGTTGAAGAGCGGCAGCAGATACTCGCGCATCATGCGGCCCATCATGCCGCGCTCGCAATGGCGATGCGCCTCTTCGTCAGTGTCGGCGACGAAGACTTCGCGCACCACGCGCCAGTCGCGCCTGAGCGGATTGCGTCCGGTGCGTTTGGCGCCCTCGACCACGGCGTCCCAATGCGAGGCGATGTAGCCTGAACTCAGGTTGAGGCTGAGCGGGATGAAGCCGCGCTCGCCGGCTAGCTTGAGCGTATCGGAATTGGGGCTGAAGCCTGCGATTCCGATCGGCGGATGTGGTTTCTGGAAGGGCTTGATGTGATGGCGCAGCGTACCCAGCATCGGTCCCGGCACGTTGACGTTCCAGTACTTGCCTTTCAGTTCGAGGTTGCCGTCGGCCTCCCAAATCTTGAGCATCATGTCGAGCGATTCGCGAGTCATGTCGCGCGTTTCACCCTTGACGCCATCGACGCAGAAAAGCTGCCAGTCGCTCGGCAGTCCCGAGGCGCCGATTCCGAGCATGTAGCGGCCCTGCGCCAGATGGTCCATGAAGGCGACGCGGCAGGCGAGTTCGGCCGGATGATGGTACGGGAGCAGATGGGCGCCTGGGGCGAGCTTGATACGGCTGGTCTGCATCAGTGCCTGCGCGATCAGAATATCGGGCGAGGGATTGGGCTCCCAGGGCGAGGTGAAATGTTCGCCGATCCACGCCTCGGAATAGCCAAGGCGATCGGCGGTGCGAATCACTTCGAGGTCCCATTCCTGCCCGGCCTTGAAGCTGCGTTCGGGCGGATGCGACGGCATCAGGAAAAGTCCTAGCTCCATTTCTTCACCTTATCTTTTTTCGCCAATTGCCGCGTCTGTCTCCGTAGGCGGCGCTCGATGCGCATCATTGGCGCCTCACCCGCCATCATTAAGATGCGCGTTTCGAGTCGCGTCAGCTACCCTTTGCGCCCGGCCACGAATTCGCCGCACTGAGCCCTTCGAGCGCCAGCCCATAGCCGAGATTATCCAACATCATGCGCTTCAATTGCTGGGTCAAGGCGACGCGCGCATAGCGCACCGCGAGCACCGGCTTGGCAGCGATCTGCTCGGCCAGCTCCCATGCGCGCGGCAGCAACCGGTCGCGCGCCATCACCTCGTTCACGACGCCGAGCTGGAGCGCTTCATTCGCGCCGAGCTTCTGCCCCGTCAGCAGGAAGTAGCGGCCGCGATTTGCGCCTAGCAGCAGCGGCCAGATCACATGGACGCCGTCGCCGGGGACGATGCCGTTGGGAAAATGGGGCGCGTCCTGGAACGCGGCGGTGTCGGTCGCGATCACGATGTCGCACATCACGGCGAGTTCGGCGTGGATCAGCGCCGGACCATTGACCGCGGCGATCATCGGCACCTCGATATTGAGATGGTTCATGAGCAGGTACTTGGCGTCGGAGTAGATATGGTCCCAGGTGGTGGTGCGGACGCCAAAGCGCGCGGGCGGCGCCGGATCGCCCGTGGCGGTCTTGCCGACCGGCGCGCCGCGGCCGCGCCCCACGTCCACCTCGGCGCAGAAGTCGTCGCCGGTGCCCGTGATGATGACGCATCGGTTGTCGTGATCGCGCGCGATCTCGTAGAAGGCGTACGACAGCTCCTCGTGCGGCGGCATCCCCCATTTGAGCGAGCCGCCGTCGGTATGGAGCGTCATCTGAAGGATTCCGTCACGGCGCTCCATGCGGATTGTCTTGTAGCGATTCTGGTAGTCGTCGAATTTGCTCATTGAAATTTCTCCCCGATTTTTTCACTTTTCACTTATCACCGGGCGCGCCGAGCGCCGCATCTGCCCGCGCATCCTACTAAAAGCCGGCCGCGAACTGTTAACCGGGCGGGACTTGAAGCAGGACGGATAATCGACAAGAACTGAAGGGGTCTGGGGATGCCGAGGATGATCGAGTGAACACGAAGCGGCAAGAACGGGTGATTGGCGAGCACGAAGCGGCGGAGTGGATTCGCGACGGCATGACGATCGCGATCGGACAGCCGGCGCCGATGGCGCTGGTGCGCGCGATAATCCGGCGCGGCGTGCGGAATCTTACCGTCGTCGACAGCGGCTATTCGCTCGACATGCTGATCGCCGCCGGATGCGTGCGCAAGGTCGTCAGCTACTATGCGGGCGGAGGCGCGGGAGCGCCGGTCACGCCCTCGTTTCGGCGCGCCGCCGAGCGCGGCGAAATCGAAGTCTGGGAGTGCGAAGAGGGAATCCTGTGCGCGGGATTGCAGGCCGCGGCGCAGATGCTGCCCTTTATGCCCTGGCGCGGCGGCGTCGGAACCTCCCTGCCCGAGGTGAATCCCGACCTGAAAGTGTTTCGCGATCCGATTCGCGGCGAGGAGCTGATCGCGGTGCCGCCGATCGCGCCCGACGTCGCGATTCTCCACGCCGCGGCGGCCGACGGCTACGGCAACGTGCGTCATCTGGGCGGTCCCGGATGGATCGACCTGTTCATGCATCGCGCGGCCAATCGCACGATCGTGCAGGTCGAGCAGATTGTGTCCAACGAGGAGATTCGCGCCAATCCGTGGGCGACCACTATCCCGTGCGCTGATGCGATCGTGCGCGCGCCCTTCGGTGCTCATCCATTTTATAGCCGCGGCTTCTATACCACCGACGCCGAGCATCTGCGCGCCCTGTCGCGAGCCGCGGAGGCCGCCGCGCACGGCGAATCCGGCGCCCTCGACGAATACATCCGGCGCTATTGTATCGCGCCCGCCGGCCTCGCCGATTACCTCGAGCAGGTCGGGATGAAGCGGCTGCTCGAACTGCATGAGTACTGATTGGAGCGGAAACTTTGGCTGAAACTCGAAAGCCGGGGATCGGGATGACAGCTCTCTCGATGCTGCCGTGGTTTATCTATGGCGCGTTCGCGCTGATCCAAAGATGGAACGCCGCGACGATTTCGGGCCTTATATGCTCGCTGGTCTATGTCGCGATCCTGTCGCGGCGCGCCACGGTCAAGTTGATGGACTGGACCTCGGTTGCGTACTTTGCCTTCTCAGTCGCCGCGGTAACGATTTTGCGGATGAGTTCGTATCCGCACTACCACGTGGTAATCGTATGGGGCTTCTTCGCCGTCCCGGCCTGGGCCTCGATTCTCGCGCGGCGCCCGTTCACCGCCGCCTACGCTCGCGAGACCACGCCGCCTGAAGTATGGCGCGCACCCGAATTCGAGCGCTTCAACGTCGCGCTCACCCTGATGTTCGCGCTGACCTTCACCGTCGATGCCGCTCTGTCTGGACTGGCTATAGTCACTAATCGGCCGCTGTCACTGGGATTCGTATTGCCGATGGCGCTGTTCATCGCCGCAATGGTAATCAGCCGGAAGTATCCGGAGAGATTCGCGCGAAGCCTCGCCGCCGAGCGGATGCTGCGGATGACGCATATGATGCCAGCCAATCACAGCGGCGCGGCGCGCGAGACGGCTGAACCGATGCGCGATCTGGTCTGAGGCGTGGAGGAATTGCGATGGCGGATGAATGCAGCGTCGCGGAACTGATGGCGATCACGCTCGCGCGCGACTTGAACGACGGCGAGATTCTGCGGGTCGGCGTGGCGATGCCGGTGGCGGAGGCCGCCGTGCGCCTGGCGCATCTGTCGCACGGCCCCAATATGGAGCTGGTCTTTCTCGGCGGCCGCATGAACGTCGCGCATCTCGAAACCATCCCGATGCCGGCCTTCGGATGGGACCGGCGGGTCGTGCGATGGGCCGAATCGTTCAGCGACACCGGCCATCGCTTCGACCGGATCAGGGATTGGGGCAATCACGTATTTTTTATCGGCGGCGTGCAGGTCGATCGCTTCGGCAACACCAACCTGATCGGAATCGGCGCTGACTATAAGAAGCTCAAGTTCCGCGGTCCGGGCTCGGTTGGCACGCCGACTCTGAGTACTCACGTGGGCCGTTACTACATAGTGCTCAATAGCCACAGTCCGCGTATCCTGGTCGAGAAGTGCGACTACGTGAGCGCCTTCGGATGGGGTAATGGAGGCGCGGACGCACGGCGCAAGCTGGGGCTTCCGGGCGGCGGCCCCAAATACGTCCTGACGCCGCTATGCGTGATGGATTTCGACGACGAATCGAAGCGGATGAGGCTCAAGTCGCTCCATCCGGGGGTCGATGCCGCGACGGTGCGGGACAACACCGGATTCGAACTCGTGATTCCGTCGCAGGTGCCCACGACACCCGCGCCCACCGCCGCCGAGCTGAGCCTGCTCCGCACCCGTGTCGATACCGCAGGGCGCCTGCGCCGCTGACCCAGCATTATTCGCACTTGATTGCGCGATCGCCTTCGCAAGCCCGAGCTTTAGTGTTATGGAATCGCAAGCAGCCGGAAACTTCGGGCGTTCCATCAGTGGAAGCCGGACATCCGAGCGCGCAACTCGAATGGAGGCGCCGTAATGAAA
>VFSW01015999.1_pt1 | contig 10271 bp, 8 predicted proteins | sample 5358111 | NCBI WGS metagenome assembly VFSW01 (sample SAMN11554181, study PRJNA540505) | mine drainage metagenome | isolation source: sediment from site ElyBrook_90M | place: USA: Ely Copper Mine, Vershire, VT | collected 2017
GAAACGCGTTCATGCCTTCGATCGATTCCTCGCTGCCCCAAATGTGAGCCAGCAACTCCATTCCATGCTGCCAGGAAGCATAGAGTTCGTCCGACTCGTGGTTCAAGGACTTCTTGGTGGCTCGTAAGGATTGAGGAGAGAAGGACTTCAGGCTCTCGCACCACTGCTCCGTTGCCTCACGCAAGCGCGCCTTCGGAACCACTTTGTTGATAAGCCCGATTTTCTCCGCCTCTTCCGCCTTAAACGTACGACAGAGAAAGATCATTTCTCGCGCAAGGCGTTCACCAACTATACGAGGCAGATACTGGGTCGCACCGACCGTGGGACATGCGCCAACACGCGCGCCGGTCTGACCGAATACGGCGTCATCCGAGGCGATGACCAGGTCGCACCACAGCGCGAGTTCGTGGCCGCCTCCCATGCAATATCCATTGACCATGGCGATCACAGGTATGGGCAGACCGCGAATGGTCATGGCGAGGCCGAGCATCCGGTCGTTCCAGTGCAAGGCATTGGCGCGGTTCAGGCGCTTCATGGCATGGAAGTCGCCGCCCGCCGAGAACGCCTTGTCGCCAACCCCGGTCACCACCGCGCAAGCAATCGACGGGTCGTTCTTGGTTGAACTCAAAGCGTGAATGAGTTCGTCCAAGGTCTGCTCGCGAAACGCGTTCATGGCTTTCGGACGGTTGATCGAGACCCAAGCTACTCCGTCCTTCACTTCGAACAATATTTCCCGGTAGCTAGCCGGCTGAGCCGCTTTTTTCATGGCATCCTCTTTTACCCGATTTGGAAACTTTGTGGATCAACGCCGGAGCGTCCGCCCGCTTGAGCTTCTTCCTCGAAAGTGATAGGCCGGCGAGTCATGGTGAAGGAAATCAGCGCTCCCACGAACAGTAGCCCCCCGGCCACATAAAATGCGCCATCGAAGCTGCCAGTCCATTTGACAATGTATCCGGTGACAATCGGCGCCACCATTCCAAAGCTGATGCCGCCGAGGATTGAGATGCCCATCGCCGTGCCCACCATGTTTGGGTTCCAGACGAGATCGCTGCTCAAGGCGATATTCAAGGTCACCGCCGTCCCGATAAAAGTCAACGACATGGAAATCAAGATCAGGACCAGATATTCGTTGCGCACCACGTTGGTCAAAAGGACGCTGGTTGACAATAAGATAAACACAATCAGCAGCGTCCTGCGTTTCCCCTGTTTCACCGCTTCGGATGTGAGCATCGCGTCACTGAGCCTTCCGACAAACAATCCCGCCACCGCCGCGACGAGATAAGGCACAGCAGTGAACCAACTCGCCTTCATTAAATCCATATGGCGCGTTTGAACCAAATAAGAAGGCAGCCAAAAAAGGAACATGAGCATGGTGTAGGCGCAGCAGCCTTCCGTCAAGAGCAAACCCCACATTGTCTTAGTGCGAATCAGCCGGACTACGGCTCCCTTGGGCGGCGGGGCGACAGTAGCCTGCCCGCCCGTCTCGCCTAAGATATAAGCCCGCTCCTCGTGTGGCAGCCACGAACATTCAGAGGGCACGCGGAACATTTTCAGCCATAAGAGCACCCACACTATGCCCATGGCTCCCGCAACTACAAAAGAAATTCGCCAACTCGTTTTCAACACCAGCCAAGCGATGGCTGGGGCCGAGACCGCGGGTCCAGCGAAAGTTCCGGCGTTGAAAATTGCGGTTGCGAGTCCGCGTTCACCAGGCGGAAACCATTGCCTAACGACCTTGCCCGAGGCGGGTACCGAAGCCGCCTCCCCGACCCCCAAGGCCAATCTAGCGGAAAGCATGCTGCCAAGACCCGTGGCGGCTCCGGTGAGCATTGCCCCAATCGACCAAATCGCTACGGAAAAACCATTGACCTTCCGGGTTCCGATTCGATCCGACATCCATCCCCAAGGAATAATGCAAAAACAATACGACCATATAAAAGCCGAAAAAATAAGGCCCATGGTTCCCGGATTCCACGCGAATTCCTTGGCAATCGCCGGCGCGGCGATGGACAAATTGATGCGGTCCATGTAATTGATGAAAAGGTTGAAAAACAGGAAGATTGCGATGTAAAGACGCTTGCCGGCCCACAGCGAACCTACTCGAGCGGGTCCTGTGGGATTCGCCGATGGCGTTTCGGCGGGCATGTCCAATCGCGTTGTCATTGCCACGCCCTCTCCCCGAATCCGGACCGGTCGGCTCCATGCGACTTGCAATTTCAGCCATCATAAACTGGTGATGAAACGCAAATACGGAAATCCTACCACATCAGCGGCCACTTTCTTGGGAGAGGACTTTTCGGGACTTGGCTCACCTTGCACTCAGGGTTATACTCCGCAAAATCTTAATTTGGCGGGAGCCAAGGCAAAATTGGAAACGGGGAGGAACCGACATGCGAGGAATTCTCTTATTGATGCTGTTGACGGCTTCGCTGGCCGCAACTATAAACGCACAAGCGGCGACCGGGCAAGCTACGGAAAGATCCAAGATCGATCCAATGGTGGGAACCTGGAAACTCAATCTGGAGAAGTCAAAGTTCACCGGCGATTACCCGGCGCCGAAGAGTGAAACGATCCTCATCGAGCAGCAACCAGGAGGCGTGAAGGTTATCGCGGACCCGGTCAACTTTCGCGGAAAGCCCGCCCATGTTGTATACAGTTTAATGTTCGACGGCAAAGACTACCCGGTAACCGGCGCTCCACAGGACTCCGAGTTTGGCTTCGGGAACGCCTCCGCGGACACCGTCGCAGTGAAGCGGATAGATGCCAGAACGGTGTCGGTCATCCGCAAGCAAGAAGGAAAGGTTGTCTCGACGCAGAAAATTGTCATTTCCAAGGATGGAAAGACAAGGATCAGCTATTGGAAGGCCGAAAACGCCCAAAGGGAACCAATCACCTGGATGACTATTTTCGACAGACAGTGACCCTTGCACCGTGACGACATCGTGAATCGTCCGAATCCTGCGGTGCGTTCGCCAAGTCTTTCCAGCGGACACTGGCCGAACTGAGAGTCTTGGAGATGCCGAGTTCATCGCTGGCATGCCCAATCGCGTTGTCATCGCCGCGCCCTCTCCCCGAATCCGGACCTGTCGGCTCAATTCGACTTGCAATTTCAGCCGTCATAAACGGCGATGAAATGCAAAACACGAATCTGACCGCTTCCTTGTGCGACCTATCCGCATAATAGAATTACGCGCGGCGATTATTTTTCGGCTGCAAGAAAAAGCTTGCCATGATTGGCAGCAGGAAAGGGATTGCGAGCGAGGAAGTGACCATGCCGCCGACAACCACGCGCGCCAGCGGCTGCTGCGCTTGTACACCGATGCCCGTGGAAACCGCGCCGTGCAGCAACCGAAGTCCCGCCTCCGGCCGCTTCGCGGAGCTACATGAGGGCAAACATAACAAATACGAAGCGAGCGCCACGATTAGGGTTCGAAGTCCGGCTCCGGTTCCGGGAGTTTGTCCCCTGTTCTCGCTAGCCATACGTATAGCGTGGGCAAAATAAAAATGCTCATCGCCAGGTTGACCATCAAGCCTCCCACGATAACGATCGCGAAGGGCCGTTGAGAATCGGATCCGATCGCATGCGATAGCGCGGCCGGCAACAAACCCAGCGTCGCGACCAGCATCGTCATCATGATGGGGCGCAGCCTCAGGACGGCTCCATCGATTGCGGATTCCTCGATCGAGCCGCCTCGGGCGCGAAGCTGATTGATGTATTCGAGCATGATGACGCCCGTCTGGACCGACACGCCGAAGAGCGCCAGGAATCCAACTCCCGAGGAGACGCTGAAGTGGGTTCCCGTGAGTAGCAGAGCCAGCAATCCGCCCACGCTGGCCATGGCGACGGTGGCAAGAATCAACGCGGCCCATTTCGGAGAGCGGAACATGGAGTAGATAATCATGAATATCGCCAGAATGGTCAGCGGCACGATGACGAGGAGTCGCGCCTGGGCCCGCTTCTGGCTTTCGTATTCGCCTTCCCAGTCGATATGATATCCGCGTGGTAATTGTATTTGTGCGTTTACTTTGCGCATCGCTTCCTCGACCGCGCCGCCGAGATCCCGGCCCCGCACGCTGTATTTGATCGCCACGTACCGCTGATTTTCTTCGCGGTAGATTTCCGAGCCGCCGTCCTGCTCCTTTATCGTGCAGAGCTGCGCGAGCGAGACCCTCTCGCCCGACGGCGATAACAGGCGAATGTCTTCCAGGGCTTCCTTCGTCGTGCGGTATTGCGGGAGGTAGCGCAAGACCAGGTCGTAGCGCTGTTCGCCTTGCAATACCTCGGTGAGAGCGGATCCTCCCACCGCCGTCTGGATGGCATCCTGGACATCCGCGACGTTAATTTGATAGCGCGCAGCCTCTTCGCGGTTCACCTCGAAGTTGATGTTGGGCTGGCCGAGAGCGCGAAAGACTCCGAGATCCTCGATTCCCCTGACCTGCTGCATCGTGCTGACGATTTGATCGGCTTTTTCCTCGAGAACTTTCAGGTCATCGCCATAGATCTTGGTGGCAAGCTCGCCCTTCACGCCGCTGACCGCTTCTTCCATGTTGTCTTCAATGGGTTGAGAAAAACCCCACGTTACGCCGGGGATCCGTTCCAATTCGCGATTCATGGCGGCGATCAATCTGTCCTTATCCTGATGGAAGACGGGGCGCCACTCTTCCTTGGGCTTCAGTCCCACGAAGTACTCCGTATTGAAAAAACCTGTTGCATCTGTTCCGTCATCGGGACGTCCCACCTGGCTCGTGCATTCCGGCACCTCGGGAAAGGAACACAGCAGCGTGCGAGCCTGGTTAGCGATCCGGATCGATTCACTGGGTCCGACGCTGGACGCAAGGGTTCCGCGCACCCAGATTGCTCCTTCATCCAGGTGGGGCAAAAATTCGGACCCGATCACACCGCCAGAGACAAGAAAGACGGCCAGGCACAATCCGGCCATTCCGACTCCCACTGTCAGCACGCGATGTTGTATCGCAGACCGCACGGCCTTGCGATAGTGATCGGTCAAGAATGCCATCGACGGGTTTTGCCACTCCTTAACGCCATTGCGAAAAAACAAGGTGGAAAGAACCGGGGCGATGAGCATCGAAAAAATCAGCGCTCCGAGAAGTGCAAACGCCACCGTCCAAGCCATGGGTCTGAACAGTCTCCCCTCGACCCGCTGCAAGGTAAAAATCGGCAGATAAGCGGTGATGATGATGGCGATGGCGTAAAAGACCGGCCTCTGCACTTCATGCGCTGCTTCGCGGACGACTTCCGTCGTTCTTCTTGAGGAATTGTGCGGTTGGGTCATGTGCCGAACGATGTTCTCAATCATGACCACCGCGCCATCCACGACCATTCCAAAATCCAGCGCGCCCAGAGAGAGCAAGTTTGCGGGAATACCCTTCAGGTTGAGGCACGTTGCGGCGAACAACAGCGCAAAAGGAATTGTAAGAGCGACGATGATTGCCGCGCGGACATTCCCCACAAATAGAAAGAGGACGATCACAACCAGGATGATGCCTTCCGTGAGGTTGTGGAGGACGGTATGCGTCGTGAAGTGCACCAAATCGCTGCGGTCGATGAATGGAACGACTTTCACGCCGGGAGGCAATATGCGATCGTTCAACTCCTTTACCTTGGCATGGATTCCCGCGAGAGCGTCATCCGCATTCGCGCCTTTGCGCAAGAGCACGATCCCTGAAACGACATCATCGTTGTCGATGATTTTCCCGTCTTCGCGATGTATCGCGCGCGCGAACTGGCCGAGCCGGATCTTCGGGCCGTGCGCCACGACGGCGATATCCTTTACCCGGAGCGGAGTGCCATTCTTGGCCGTGAGGACTGTGTTTTCGATGTCGCGGACGTTCCTAACCAGCCCAACTTCCCGGATATTAATTTGCTGCTGGCCGGTTTCGATGAAACTGCCGCCAGCATTGATATTGTTGCTGGTCAGCTGTTGCTCCACTTGGGCGATACTGAGACCGTAGGAAACCAGTTTCGTGGGATCCAGGCGAACCTGATACTCGCGCGTGGGACCGCCGAAGCTGGCCACATCGACAACATCGGGGACCGATTTAAAATTTTTCTCGACCGTCCAATCTTCGATCGATTTCAAATCCATCACGTCATACTGCGGATTGGTGCTTTTCAACGTGAAAAAGTAGATCTGGCCGACCGGGCTCCAATCCGTTCCCATCTGCGGAGATACCCCAGGCGGCAAGGTGACTTGCGAAAGCCGCTCAAGAACTCTTTCACGGTTCCATGCGTTTTCCTCTTCGTCATCGAAGATTAACTTCAGGTCGGATAGTCCGAAGAGAGAGAACGAGCGCAAATGAACTACGTGAGGTATGCCGTTCATCACGATTTCGAGTGGAATTGTGACCTGCTGCTCGATTTGTTCCGCTGAAATTCCAGGCCACTGCGTGATGATTTCCACATAGTTGTCCGCCACGTCGGGATAGGCTTCGATGGGAAGTTGATGGAACGAAATCGCCCCCCAGCCAAAAAGCAGGAGGGCCGCTGCCAGGACCATGAAGCGGTTCTCGAGAGCGAAATCGACCAGTCTGCGAATCATTTTACTGCTCCACCGTGTTCTGGAATGTGAGCGCGTTCCGGACAACTTGCGCTCCCGGCAGGATGCCGGAGACGACTTCCTGCATGTTCCCAGGCAGAGAATCGCCGGCTACGATTTCCATGCGCTGGAATTTTTTGTCTGGCGTGGTCACGAATACCCAATCCGCGTCATGGAGATGCAGGATCGCCGTGGACGGAATGACTGTGTGCGTAACTTGCTTCTGGCCGCGGAAGGTGGCCGTCACGAACATGCCCAAACGCATGATCCCCGGATTACGCACTTCCATGCGCACCTTGGCCGTGCGAAGATTCGGATCGAGGATGGCGCCGATGTTGCTGATCGTGCCTTTGAAAAGCCGGTCGGGATAGGCGTTCAAGCGTATTTCGGCGGCGTCGCCCAGGCGCACGCTGGCCAGTTGGTTTTCGTGCACGTCGCAGACAACCCAGACGGATGACAAGTCCGAAATCGTGAACGGATTTGGCCCATATGCCTGGACCGACGCGGCGTCGGTAACTTGTTGGTCGGTAATTACTCCAGAAACAGGGGCTCGGATTTCCACGATACTGTTTGGCTTGTCGGGATCGCTGCCCAGCAGGCGGAGGTGCTCGGCCGCGGTCTCCACATCCACCTTGGCTTTTTCTTCAGCATTTCGGGCTATCTGAAGATCGTTTAAAGAGATTGCGTTGTGGGCATATAGATCCTCCGCGCGTTCGAATTGCGTGCGCGCGAGTTCCTCGTCGGCAATGGCCTTGCGGTAATCCGAATAGCCTCCAGAAACGTCGTCGCTTCGAACTTTCAACAACACGTCCTCCTTCTTGACCGTGTCGCCCAGGCGAGCGCGAATCTCCACGATGCGGCCAGAGGCTAGCGAGACGACTGGCACGTTCCTCGAAACGTCAGGAGTTACGACTCCCGTCACAACCAGTTCCGGCCTGGAATTGCGCGCAACCGCTGTAACCAGCGGAATCTGTTCCGGATGATCGACCTGTATAACGCTTCCATCCTGTTCATGCTCCACTTGCGCAGGCGGGGGCGCCTCCGCTTTCGGATTGCCATTTTCCTGGCCGCAGCCCGTTACCGCGATAAAAGCGGCCAGGATGATCCAAATTGATATTTTTTTCATATCAATATCTCCATTCAAGCAAGCGCATGCCAATTTTTGTTGGACTCAGCACATCCGAACGGCCCGAAGTCGCGTTTCCGAATGCGCGACCTCTGAATCCGTTCGTGTGAACAATGGAATTGACGCCCTGCCCGGTTAGGCCTTGGGCAAGCGGGGACGAAAGTGGCTGATGTGATTACAGGAGAGAAGGGGGAGATCGTCCGGGAGAACTGCCAGTTAAATTGCCTGGATCGTGTAATTTAGCAGGGGTAAAAATCTCCGCAATTGTTAAACTGACTCCTGCGCAGTGGCTTGAGATCATCCCCAGCGCCAAGTGCATTCCCGAGCTTAATGTTGCCGCCCGCACGTGGGGGGCGCTGGCAGCGATCAGACATGCATTTCGCTTGCCTGAGGCCGCATCCACAGCCACGGTTTCAGGGTGTAGGTCGTCTGTAAGGGAAATAACCGGGAATAGAAGGGCCAGGACACAAACCATGGCAGCCGCTTCCATTCTCGTGCTGTGCCTCGGAATTCGCCGAGACACGGTCCAGCGGAATCGCCACAGCCAAATTGCGGCCACGGTGACTGCCAGCCAGACAAGATTAAGGATCGTCTCCATCGGTTCATGCTGATGCGATTCGCGGCGAGGCTGGCGCTACTGGCCCCTGCCGGCGAGGGAAATCCCCTTCGATCAAGCGTAGTTTACAACGGCGCGCAATCCGGTGGCAAACTTTCCGGCTTCGGATTTACACAGCGGTGCTTGTGCGGCGAAGGCAGCGGTGATAGCCTTCGCGCCATAGCCGGGGGCTCTGTCATTAACGACTTCAAGAGGGGAGAAACACAATGGCATTTTGCGGCAAGTGTGGCAGTGAAGTGGCGGCGGGCGCGGGGTTCTGCCCCAAGTGTGGTGCGGCGCAAGCAGGAGGAGCGGTGGTGCAAACAACGCAGAGCGCGCAGCCGGGGATGTCTGAAAACGTCGCCGGATTATTGTGCTATCTGGTTGGGTGGGTCACGGGGATCATTTTCTTCTTGATCGACAAGCGGCCGTTTGTGCGGTTTCACGCGGCGCAATCGATCGTGGTGTTCGGCGGGCTCCACGTCCTTAACATTGTCATTGGGATTTTTTTCTTTCGCGCGGGGTTCATGATGATGGGCGGATACGGCGCTTTCGGGATGGGATCTGCGCTGTACGGCCTCATTAGCCTGGTTGCGTTCATTCTCTGGATCCTGCTGATGGTGAAAGCGTATCAGCATGAGAAGTTCGAGGTGCCGATCGCGGCGGGCATTGCAAAAAGCTTTTCGGGAAAATAAGACCGATCCCTTTCATAGCGGCAGGCGTCGCGTCGCAATTGGCTTACCCGGCGGCTGCCGGTCACGCTTATGAGCGGCCGGCGCTTGTTGCGCCAGCATTTAGATCCTTTGCCTTTTTCCGGGTTGCGGTCCTTCCTTTTCATCTTGACATTCTTGCCGGTCCCGTCCATCTTTTAGGGCTTTCCAACTGCTTTTAAGTTTGGCAGTGGGGTGGGGCGAGGGCGGAGAGTGGCGGAACCGGTCAAAGTTCGATTGTGTTTTCACGACCGATGCTTCGACGGCGCGGCGTCGGCGGCTGTTTTCTACCGCTTTTTTCGCGAGCGCATCCAGGCAGGCGCGGAGTTTCATTTCACGGGCATGACGCACCAGGCGCGGCATCCCTTCCCGGAAGCGCTGTTTGACGGCGATGAAAATGCCATCGTCGATTTCAAATACTCCAGTTCGCCCCGCGTAACCTGGTGGTTTGACCATCATCAGAGCGCGTTCCTCACTCCCGCCGACGCCGAGCACTTTCGCCAGGATCGCGGCGGCCACAAGTTCTACCGCCCCGAATATAAATCCTGCACCAAGCTGCTGGCCGACGTGACCAGCGCGCAGTTCGGCTTCGATGTCAGGCCGCTGGCCGAACTGATTCACTGGGGCGATATCATCGACGGCGCCCAGTATCCGACGCCGGAGTCCGCGGTGGCCATGGCCGAGCCTGCCACGCAACTGGCCCTCGTGATCGAGGCCGCGCCGGAAGAAGGCTTGGTCGCCAAAATCATCCCGGATTTGTCGGCAAGGCCGCTCGCGGAAATGATTCAACTGCCGATCGTCGCAAAGCACCTCGGGCCGTTGCTCGAAAAGCATCGCCGTTCGATCGATCTGCTGCGGCAGCGCATCGAGGTGCGCGGCGGCGTGATCTATTTCGATATCACCGACCTGGACATCGACGGCTACAACAAATTTATTCCTTACATGCTGTACCCGGCCGCGCGCTACACGGTCAGTGTGCTGGCTTCGCCGACACGCGCGAAAATTTCGATTGGCTCGAATCCCTGGAACCCCGATGCCGCCGAAGATAATCTGGCCAGTCTGGCGGAACAATACGGCGGCGGAGGCCATCCGCGCGTCGCGGCGATTTCCCTGGAACCGAACGACATCGAGCGCGCGAAGCAAGTCGCCAAGGAAATCGCAGAAAAATTGCGGGATTAAACGCAAAATGAAACCCTGGTGCTGCCCTAGTTTGGAAGTTCTCACGACGGATCTGTTCTTCAGGAGGTCGGGGCGTACGCCCCCACCGTAGAATACGCCGTTTT
>VFSW01016000.1_pt1 | contig 10271 bp, 5 predicted proteins | sample 5358111 | NCBI WGS metagenome assembly VFSW01 (sample SAMN11554181, study PRJNA540505) | mine drainage metagenome | isolation source: sediment from site ElyBrook_90M | place: USA: Ely Copper Mine, Vershire, VT | collected 2017
TGCGCAGGCTGGTAGCGCAGGGGCCGGAGGGAATCGGCGGCTGGTTTGCGAAGTGGTGGGCACGGCGGCTTCAGGTGGGGCTTGAGGTGGTAGTGGTCGCGGCCCTGGGCGGAATTGCGTGGGCATTGTCGAATTCGCCGGTAGTGGGCAAATGGTTTGCGGCGGGGTTGACGGGGGCGCTCCTGGTTCTGTTGGTGCTGGCTGCGGTAACGCTGCGAACGCTGCGCTTTGTGTTGAATCGCGTGCGCCTGCGGCTGCCGTCGTCGGTGCGTCACGGGCTGTCGAATCTGTACCGGCCCGGCAATCAGTCTGCGGCTGTGCTGGCGGCGCTGGGTACAGGCGTGATGCTCATCCTGGCGGTTTACCTGATGCAGGCGGCCCTGCTGCGCGAGATTCGGGAGACGGCCGCGCCATCGCTGCCGAACATCTTTCTGGTGGACGTGACCACGGATGAAGTTGCGGGCGTGAAGAGCTTCTTTCAGCACCAGGGCGGCATTACGGGGGCGCTCGACCTGATGCCCGTGGTGTCAGGGAAATTCACCGCGCTGAATGGCCAGTCAATGGAGCAACTGAAAGGGCAGCACTATCCACGCCGCATGCTCGAAAGCGCTGAACTGAGCTGGTCGGATGCGATTCCGCAGGGAGACAAATTGCTGCAGGGAAAATGGTGGACGGATGCGAATGCGCAGGAGATCGCCATGGGCCAGGGCACCGCGCAACGGCTGCATCTGGCTCTCGGTTCAACTGTGGAATTGGAAACTCCTGTCAATGGCGCGCACAAGCTGAAAGTGTCTGCAATTTATCGGGCCGATGAACAGCATATCGGCGCGCGCGTGCCGTTCGTGCTGCCTTCTGGTCAACTCAAGGGCGAGGCCGCGACGTGGTATGGCGGAGCGCATGTCGATCCGAAACAGCTTCCCATGCTGGAGCGGGCGCTGTTCGCGGCATATCCCACAGTCACGCTGATCAATCTCGCGGACGTGCTCTCACGCATTGAGTCGGTGGTCGATCAGATTACGTTTGTGATCCGGTTCCTGGCGGGTTTCTCGATTTTTGCAGGTCTGACGATTCTGGCTTCGAGCATTGCGAGCACGCGGTTCAGGCGCATGCGCGAGGCGGTGGTGCTGAAGACGCTGGGGGCGACGCGGATGCGTATCGTGCGCACGTTCAGCGTGGAGTTCAGCGTGCTCGGATTGCTGGCAGGAGTGGTCGGCGTCATCTTCGCCAACCTGCTGACGCGCGTGTTGCTGCACAGAATGCAGGTGGGCTTCCACGTTGAATGGCTGGCCACGGTGGTGGCGCTCATTGGGACAGCGGTGCTGGCAACGGCGACGGGCTGGATCGCCAGCTACCGCATTCTCGGATTGCGGCCGCTGGAAGTCTTGCGTGAGGAGTGATGGAACAGGCCGGGGATAGGTAGCAGGGTAGCAAAGCGTTAATGCGGCCCACGTCCTTTGCCAGGCGTGGGCCGCATTGATTTGGGACTGTGCGGGCTTAGAAATCCTCGCCGGTTTCGGCCGCCGGCAACTCGTCATCGACGCGGGCGAACCAGACATAAAGGGTCGGCAGAAGGAAGATACCGATGACGAGGTTCGCCAACAGGCCGCCGACGATGACGATGGCGAAGGGTCGCTGCGAGTCCGATCCGATGGCATGAGATAAGGCCGCCGGGAGCAAGCCCAGGGTGGCGACGAGCATGGTCATCATAATCGGCCTCAGGCGCAGGACGGCGCCTTCAATGGCTGCTTCGAGGATGCGTTGTTCGTTGGACTCTTCCATGCCACGGCGCCGGGCCCTGAGCTGGTTGATGTATTCGAGCATGATGACGCCGGTCTGTACCGATACGCCGAATAAAGCAAGAAAACCGACGGCCGAGGAGACCGAGAAGTTTGTATGCGTGAGGAAGAGCGCGAACGGTCCTCCGATGGAGGCGAGTATGACCGATACCAGGATGAGCATCGCCCACTTAGCGGAGCGGAACATGGTGTAAAGGATGAGAAAGATGACCATGACGGTGATGGGAATGACGATGGCCATGCGTTTGTCGGCGCGCTTCTGGCTCTCGTATTCTCCGGCCCACTCCAGGTGATACCCAGCGGGCAACTTCACCTTGGTATCAACCTTGCCAATCGCTTCCTCGACCGTTGATCCAAGGTCGCGGCCGCGCACGGAATACTTGATCGCAATGTAGCGCTGACCGGCTTCGCGATATATCTCCTCTGCACCGTCGTCGGTGGAGACGTGCGTAAGTTGGTCGAGGGAAACCCGTTCCCCTGATGGAGAGAGCAGGCGTACATTTTCGATGGCCTCGCGTGTGTCGCGAAACGGTTTTTGGTAGCGCAGGGTAACGTCATAGCGGGCCTCGCCCTGCTGGACCTGCGTGACGGCGTTGGCGCCGACGGCAGTCTGGATAGCGTCCTGGATGTCGGAGACGTTAATGCCCCAGCGGGCGGCAGCGGCGCGGTCAACAACGAAGTTCAGATTAGGCTGGCCGATGATGCGAAAAATTCCGAGGTCCTCAATGCCTCGAACGCTCGACATCTGAGCCTGAATCTCTTCCGCTTTCTTCTCAAGGGTGCGCAGATCGTCGCCGTAAAGTTTAACGGCGAGTTCACCCTTCACACCGGAGACGGCCTCCTCCATGTTGTCGGAGATGGGCTGAGAAAAGTTCCAGATGACCCCGGGAAATTTTTGCAACTGGTCATTCATTGCCGAGATCAGCTTTTCCTTGTCCTGATGGAATACCGGGCGCCAATCCTCTTTGCGCTTGAGGTCGACGAAATACTCGGTGTTGAAAAAGCCGGTTGTGTCGGTGCCGTCATCGGGGCGGCCCGTCTGGCTGACCACTTGCGTCACTTCAGGGAACGAAGCGAGAACAATACGCGCCTGATTGGTGAAATCGATACTGGCTGTGGGACCTTCGCTGGGGGGCAGTGTTCCGCGAACCCAGATCGAACCCTCATCGAGATGAGGCAGGAACTCCGATCCGATGGGACCGCCGAAGGTGAGGTACAAAGCAATCACAAACAGGACGCCGGCGGCACCGACGGTGATGTACCGGTGCTGGATAGCCTGCCGGACCGAGCGCCGGTAGAGTTCGCGCACCCATTGGAGCACCGGGTTTTCCCACTCACTCGCGCCTTTGCGGAACATGATGCTGGCCAGCACGGGCGCAATGATCATCGAAAACGTTAGTGCTCCGAGGAGGGCAAAAGCGACGGTCCAGGCCATGGGCTTGAACAAGCGGCCCTCAACAGCCTGGAGCGTAAAGATGGGCAGATAAGCGGTAATAATGATGCCGATGGCGTAGAAGACGGGCCGCTGCACTTCATGCGCTGCTTCGCGGATGTTCTGCATGGGCGTGCGTGTTGCTTCGTTGCGCGTGAGATGCCGCACGATGTTCTCGATCATGACTACGGCGCCATCCACGACCATGCCAAAGTCGAGTGCGCCGAGAGACAAGAGGTTCGCCGGGATATGGCTAAGGTCGAGACAGATGGAGGCGAACAGCAATGCAAACGGAATAGTGAGGGCCACGATAATGGCGCCCCGAACATTGCCCAGGAAGATAAAGAGGATGACGGAGACTAAAATCACGCCTTCGGTGAGATTGTGTTCCACCGTATTTACGGTGTACTTGACGAGATCAGAGCGGTCGAGGAAGGGAACGACCTTGACACCCGGGGGAAGGATGCCGGGATGGCCTTTGTCTCCGTTGAGCTTCTTTACCTCTTCGTGAATGCCTTGCAGTACGGGGTCGGAATCATCGCCCTTCTGCAGCAGGACGATGCCCTCAACGGTGTCGGGGTTGTCGACGATGGTGCCATCAGGGCGATGCCAGGCGCGGCCGATCTGGCCGAGGCGGATTTTGGGCCCTTGCTCTACGGTGCCGATATCTCGAACGCGGATAGGGGTCCCATTTGAAGTTTTGATGACGGTGTCGGCGATGTCCTGCACCGTTTTGAAGAGGCCCAGCGACTGCACGTTGATCTGCTGGCTGCCTTCTTCAATAAAGCTGCCGCCGCCGTTGGAGTTATTGTTGGCAATCTGCTGCTCGACCTGGGCGATGGAAAGCCCGTAGGAGATGAGCTTATCGGGATCGATGTGGATCTGGTATTCCTTGGTCGGTCCGCCGAAACTGGAGACATCGACGACGCCCTTGACGCTCTTGAAGTCTTTCTCGAGGGTCCAGTCCTCGAGAGACTTCTTCTCCATCACGTCATAGGAGGGGTTGGTGCTTTCGAGGGTGTACCAGTAGATCTGTCCGACGGGGCTCCAGTCGGTACCCATCTGCGGAGTGAGCCCGGCGGGGAGGCTGACCTGGTTGAGGCGTTCGAGAACGTGTTCGCGATTGACGTCGCCGACGGAGTCGTCATCGAAGATCAGCATCAGGCTGGAGAGGCCGGCGAGCGTGGTAGAGCGCAGATTTGTGAGGTGGGGGATACCGGCCATCTGGATTTCGACGGGGACGGTGACCTGGCGTTCAATCTCTTCAGCGGAGCGGCCGGGCCATTGGGTGATGATCTGCACGTAGTTGTTGGCTACGTCGGGATAGGCCTCGATGGGCAGATTGCGAAAAGAGATGATGCCCCAGGCGGTGAGCACGACTACTCCGCCAAGGACCAGCCAGCGGCTCTTAAGCGCGAAATCGACGAGTGCGCGAATCATTACTGGTTCCCCGCGGTTTCGAGTAACAGAGCGTTGGAAACGACTTGTTGACCGGGATCGACACCGGAAAGAATGATCTGGCGATTGCCACTCAGCATCTGTCCGGCGCGAATTTCCTTGCGGCGGAAGTGGTTGTCGCCGGCGGGCACAAAGACCCAGTCGCGATCGTGCAGGTGGAGAACGGCATCGGCGGGCACGGCAGCATGGGGCTCGGTTTTTCTGCTGGTAAACGTGGCGTTGGCGAACATGCCGAGCTTGAGGAAACCTGGGTTGTGCACCTGGATGCGTACCTTGGCGGCGCGCAGGGATGGATCGAGTACCGGTCCTATATCGCTGATGTGACCCTTGACGGGCCGGTCGGGATAGGCGTTGAGCTTGACGACGGCTTCCTGCCCAAGCTGCAGTTTGGGAATGTCGTTTTCGTAGACATCGCAGAGGATCCAGACCTCGGTGAGATCGGCGATTGTAAACGCGGTAGCGGACCCGGCGAGACTGACGCCGGCGGCGGCCGCGTTGGTGATGTTCTGCCCGATGATCACGCCGGAGATGGGAGCATGAATGCCGACAACGCTGCTGGGATGGGTCTTGTCGACGCCGAGGATCTTGAGCTGTTCTTCGGCGGCATCGAGGTCAGCCTTGGCGTCGTGCTCGGCGTCGTCGGCCTGCTCGACCATGGCCTGGGAGATGGCTCCGTGCTTGAACAGATCCTGTGCGCGAATGTCGGCCTTGTTCGCTAACTGCTCGTCATTCACGGTCTTGAGGTAAGCGTTGAATGCATTGGTAATGTCAGGACTCTGGACTTGAAAAAGCAACTGTCCCTTTTTCACGTCATCGCCAAGGCGCGCCTTGACGTCGACGACGCGGCCGTTGGCGAGAGAAATGACGGGCACTTCGCGCGACACGTCGGGGGCGACGCTGCCGGTGGCGTTGAGCTCGGTGGCGGCGTCGACCTTTTCGGCCGAGACCAGGGGGAACTTGGCCACATCGTTTTGATCGATGGTAAGCAGGTTCATGTCAGGAACCTGGATGACCTGGGCGGGCGGGGGAGCGGTACTGCCCTGGTCTTTGCTCTTGCAGCCGGAGACGCAGAGAAGAGCGAGGGCGACCAGAGTGACGGCCGACACATTACGAATTTGAAGAAGTGGAAGGCAGGAAGTCATTGAATTACCTCGCGGCCTACGGCGAGATTCAATTGGCCGGCGGCGTTCAGATAGGAACCGATGAGTTGCAGATAAGCAAGTTGAACGGTGCGGTAGTCGCTCTGCGCGTTGAGCATGTCGATAAGCGAAGCGCCGCCGTGCTCATAGGAATAGGTGATGGTGTCGCGCACGCGGGTGGCCTGATCTTTGTACTTGGCCTTGTAGGGTTTGAGGAGGGTAATGTTGCTTTCGACCTGGGCATAAGCGGAATCAACGTCGCTGAAGACCTGCGCGCGGGTGGCGTCGCTGGTTTGCTTATTCTTGTCGATGTCGATGAGGGTGCGCTGCTTTTCGCCCTGGTTGCGATCGAATATCCGCAGGGGAATATTGACGCCGGCGCCGATGGTCTGCTTTCCGTTGGGATTGTTGTTGGACGAATTGTAGGTATACCAGCCGCTGAATGTGGGATCAGTTGACCCATTGGCGTTGGCCAGTTTGTGGTTTGTCTCAGATTGCTGGATGGCTTGCAGCGCAGCTTGAAGGTCAGGCCGGGCATCGAGTGCGGCCTGGCGAAGGTCGTCCAGCGGCTTGAGCGCGTCGGAGAAGTCGAATGGCCCCTCCACGTCGAATTTCTCAACCGGGGTGCGATCGTTGAGCAATTGCAGTAACTGGATCTTGGCCGTGCGCAGGTTCACAGTGGCCGATTGAATTTCGGTTTCATATTGCACGCGCAGCAATTCGATGCGGGCGAGATCAATCTGGGCGATGTCACCGGCATTAAAGCGGTCGCGGCTGAGCTGAATGAGGTGGTCGTAGTATTCGATATCAGCTTTGGCCAGTTCGAGAATGGCTTTGGCTTGAAGGGTGTTGTTGAAGGCTGTCCGCAGGGTGAATTCAAGGTTGCGCTTCAGGTCTTCGTGCTGCGACGAGGCGATGCGTGTGCCTGCCTGCGCGCTTTCAAGACGCAGTTCGCGCTTGTGATCGCGCTCGTGCAGGTAGCTCAGTGTGGGCACCACGAATGTGCCTGCGAGCGGCTGCCAGATGCCGTTGCTGGGCGCGAGCTGGGTGCCATCCTGCGACAGGGTGAACTGCGGGTTGGGGCGGAGGTAGGCGGTGATCTCCTGCGCGCGGCTCTCATCAACATTGAGCGCATCGGCTTTGAGCGTTGGGTTGCCTGCCTCGAACCTGGTTTTGACCTGGTCCCACGAAAGAGCCTGCTGGGCGGTCGCGTGAACAGGTAGGACGCTGAGCACAATGGCTGCAGAAATGCCATAAATAGAAGGAAAGTTACTTTTCATACACAACCTTGCGCCGCGGATGGAACGGCGAAATCGCGAAGGAACGGAAGAGTTTTAAAAGGGAAATAGTGAGATAGCACTCAGGCCGCGGGGGGTGGCCGATTCTCGATGCCGGCTAGCTCAGGGTGCTGTTCCTTCTGAACAGGCAAAGCCCCTGGGGCGAGAAAGCGCTGGAAGGTGAGTCCAAGTCCGGCGAAGATCATTGCCGGCAGGATGCTCAACAGCGGTTGAACCGGGTGCGCTCCGGAGGGTACGAGGTGATCGCGGCGGAGGTAGTTGTCGGTCTCATTGGCGTTTTGTACAGCAAACAGGTCGTCTCTCACCGAAATGACCGGGAAGAGGATGGCGATGAGAACCGCCAGGGCGATCATCTGCTGACGCCGTTCAGGGCCTGGCCGGTCAGAACTGCAGAGCCAGAGACACACAATTACCCCTGCGACGACCAACCACGCGATATTGAGAAATAGTTCCACTCTTGCCTCTGATTTTACCGCAGGGACGGAATCGAACCCGCGGGCCATTCCGACACCTATTGTTAATAGACGCACGTAAGCCGGGGATAGGCTCTTTCTAAAGATTTGATAAACAAGGATGGACGACGGTTCAATCTTGCGTTCGAGGCTTCCGGCAACTTGAAGGGGAATCGAAATCCCGGGTCGAATGACAAGGGTTGAGCGTTCGGGATGCGGAAATGGTTAGGAATCTCAAGGCTCGCTTTTGGAGAGCGGAGCGAGGTAAACGCCGCTCCGATCGTCGGTGAGAAGGCGGGGTTGGCGTTGATCCGGTTCAAGCCGGCGGAAGGTTTGACCGGCCTGGAAAAAGTCCTTATGATGAACAAGTTGGCCTTTTGTGTCCGGCGCCAGCCGCGGCCGGGGCCCGCAGGCATTCAAGTCGATTTTTCATGCTTGTTGCCCCCTCGTTCAATGGTAGGACAGCCGCCTCTGGAGCGGCATATCGGGGTTCGACTCCCTGGGGGGCAGCCAATGCTTGTAAACTACTGTCTATTCCCGCCCGTGGCACATTCAATTTATCAATAAAATCAACAGCTTAACTCAATACTTGTCGGAGCAGCGTAGTTCTTGGGACGCTCATCCTGACACGGAACTCCGGCCCTCGACGATCCCGCATTGGGCATCGGCTTACTAAGCACCTTTGCGGGCATTGATGCCTTCACGCATACCGCCGAGCCGATGCTCGGAGTCTATTCTCGGCTCTGAAAGCACACAACTGGTTAGGGCGGCGGACAAAAGAGCAGCGCGCCTTCGGTCTCGGCTATTGAATGGCCACTGCAATCGCGTTGGCGGAGGAATATGCCATGCCGCTCGGCATGGGCAAAAGCGTACCCGCGCCCCCATTTCACGCAGTATGTGGCGTTTGGTCCCGCAGATCCCACCATGTACACATCGTTACCCGAGAAAGCGATCCCGACGGCCGAAGAAGTGGCGGGAGAACCAAACGTGTTGGTGGGCAGAGGCAACGACGTGGCCTTGCCGTTCAGCCAGTATGCGGCTGTGGTGTTGCCCGTCGCGCCGCTCACCCCACTTCCCGTCATGTACACATCGCCGCCCAAGACCGCAGTCGCTCCCGCTCCATAGCTTTGGGTCGTGTCGTTAGGAGGTATGGGCAGCGTCGTAGGCGCCCCACCATTTACCCAAGATATGGCGATGTCGTTCCCCACCTCAGGGTTCGTGATTCCCGACATATAGACATTGCCGCCAGAAACCGCTATCCCTTGGACGTAGTAACTGCCCGTCAGGCCGCTGGGCATGGGCAACTGCGTTGCCGTGCCGTTTACCCAAAGTACGGCACTTGAGTCGCTACCGGTGTTCCACGCATATCCTGCCACGTAGACATCGCTGCCCGAGACCGCGAGCGCGCCCGCGCTAGCATATGCCATGCCGCTTGGCGGCACCAACGTCGCGGCAGCACCGTTGACCCAAAGTACTGCAGTGCCGCTTCCCGCGCTGTTCCATGCAACTCCCGTCACATACACGTTGCCGCCCGAGACCTCGATCCCGCCGGCCTCGGAGAATGTCATGCTGCTTGGCAGTGTCGTGGCCACGCCGTTCACCCAAAGCACAGCGATTCTGCCGGTGCTGTTCCCCGCATATCCTGCCACATATACATCGCTACCCGAGACCGCGATCGCGTAAGCTTGTGAGCTTGTCATGCCGCTGGGCATCGACAGAGTTGTAGCGGTGGCAGTTGGGTTGGCGGACGTAAGCCGCCATACCTCTGCTATATCTTCCGCTGGGGAAGACGCCGAAGCAGAAGAGATCGCATACCCGGCAATGTAAAGGGTTGTGGTTGGGCCGATGGCCGGGTTGACGGTGAAGCTCTGCGCCACTTGCGAGGCCGCCGCATAGGTGCTGTTGCCGGATTGGCTGGCGTCGATGGTGCAGGTTCCGGCTGTCCCAAAGGTGGCCGTCGTTCCGGAGACCGTGCAAACGCTGGGGGTCGCCGAGGTAAGGGTGACCGCGGAGTCGGAGCTAGATTCCGCCGAAAGTGTCAGCGGCACTCCCACTGTCTGTGTGCCGGGATTGGCGAATGTAATGGTCTGCGTGGTACGACCGATGCTGTTACCGCCACCGCAACCGCTGACAAGCAAGGCCAATGAAGCAACCGAAAGAATTGTGCACAGTGTGAGACGCGTCATGTAAGAGTTCCTTCTTGCTCGTGCACGCCTGCGGCTGTTGGGCGGTAGTTTGCAGCGGTGATGCTGCTCTGCGGATTTCGATTCCAACCCAGCATTATGTCACCCTTTCACGGAAAAGACTGTGACAGCAAATCGCCCGTTAGCAAGTCTTTCGTCAGTTCGGCAACCCCGGGGGCCTGGCACGTCTCCGGGTTTCGGCACAGTCTGGACACCAGTCACGTGCGGCGAAGAACGTGTCTTTGATTTAGGTGATTGATTTTACGGGGCTGCAATGCCGCGCCGTCGCAAAGCAAGGTTTAAAAGATGACCACGCAGCGCCCACGCATAAAAGGTTGGGATCGACTTTCGTTCGCAACCATCCAATAATAGATACAGGCGTGAGGTTCCCATGACCATCCGAGTCGAACTCAACCCGGAGATGGAGAGACAGCTTACCGCAGAAGCGTTGGCTCGCGGCATTGCGCTGGAGTTGTATGCGCCGCGGCTTCTTCAGGAAGCAATCGCTTCCAG
>VFSW01016001.1_pt1 | contig 10270 bp, 9 predicted proteins | sample 5358111 | NCBI WGS metagenome assembly VFSW01 (sample SAMN11554181, study PRJNA540505) | mine drainage metagenome | isolation source: sediment from site ElyBrook_90M | place: USA: Ely Copper Mine, Vershire, VT | collected 2017
GGATCATTCCGGCGGCAACGTTCCGGTTGAGCGAGCAGGAAGCTGCCAGGATCGACGCGTTTATGAAGGGAACCACGGCGTAGTCGCGCGACTACGCCGTGGTTTGCTCGCCGGGATTATCGTTACGTGGATTTCCGTTAAACGGCAGCGGCCTTTGTTTCTCTCAACCTCAGTAACGACTCATCGAAGGGCGCGGTGGCCACGCCGCGTTCGGTAATGATGGCGCGAATGTAGCGCGCGGGGGTCACGTCGAAGGCAGGATTCTCAACCTGAACTCCGGTGGGGGCGATCTGTTTGCCGCCGAGGTGCGTGACCTCGGTGGCGGCGCGCTGCTCGATGGGGATTCCGGAACCATCCGGGGTTTCCAAGTCAATGGTGGAGAATGGCGCGGCAATGTACATCGGAATGCCATGCTCTTTGGCTAGGATGGCGACCGAGTAGGTGCCGATCTTATTGGCGGTGTCGCCGTTGGCGGCGATGCGATCCGCGCCGACGATGACGGCCTGAATTTTTCCCTGGGCCATGATCGCGCCCGCCATGTTGTCCGAGATAAGGGTGACGGGGATGTTGTCCTTCATCAGCTCCCAGGCGGTGAGGCGCGAGCCCTGAAGGAAGGGGCGGGTCTCGTCGGCGAAGACGTGAATCTTTTTGCCAGCCTCAATGGCGGCGCGAATGACTCCGAGAGCGGTGCCATAGCCTGCCGTGGCCAGGGCTCCAGCGTTGCAGTGGGTGAGCACTCCGCCGGCCTGGGGCAGGAGCGCAGCGCCGTTTGCTCCCATGGCACGATTGGTGGCAATGTCTTCGGCGTAGATGGTAAGCGCCTCATCGATGAGCGCCTGCTTGATGAAGGAGATGGATTGGGCGCTGAGTTCCTCGAAGCGGCGCTCCATGCGGCGGATGGCCCAGAAGAGATTGACGGCGGTGGGACGGGTTTCGCCCATGACGCGGCAGACCTGGGCGAGGCCGGCGCGGAATTCGGCGATGCTGGTGGCCGGCAGATCGCGCGCTCCCAGGGCGATGCCCATGGCGGCAGCGACGCCGATGGCGGGAGCGCCACGCACGATCATGGTGCGAATGGCATCGGCTACGGCTTCGTAGCTCGCGCAGTTGACCCAGATCTCCTCGGTCGGCAGCTTGGTTTGATCAATGAATAAAACGCCAGAATCAGTCCACTTCAGGGTTTCGAGCACAGGGTTTTCCAGTCAATTGAGTTGAAGCTAGTGTAAATGGTTTGCGCCGGAGTTGTGGAGTCAAATGGCGGCGGGGGAAGGTTGGCTGAGGCAGGTACATTTCACCGGAAAAATACTTGACCCGCAGCCAGAATGCGATCAGAGTTGAGTGAAACAGAGTAGACGCTCCAAAGGGGCGTTCGCTGGAGGTTTAGCTTTGAAGAAATCGTTGATCGCCGTATTGGCCGGTCTATTGCTGCTCAGCGCAGCGATGCCGGCGTTTGCCAGAACGCACCACAGACACCATCATCATCACGGGCATCACGCAAGGTAAGAGTTACCGGACTGAAAAATCCCTCCGCCACGGCGGAGGGATTTCCGTCTGCGCGCGAACTAGAATTCTTTCGGCTCCGGCGGGAGTTTGTGCTGAGCGCGGAGGCTGCGCGCCATTTCGATAATCTGGATGCTGTATCCATCCGGGTCGAATAGCAGGGCCCAGCGGCCAAACGGCTCCGCGCGCGGGCCAATGGCGATTTTGGCGAGGCGGCGACGGATTTCGCCGATGGCGTGATCCATGTCGTCTACGTAAATGCCAATGCTCATACCAGTGGTGGGACTTACCTTGACCTCATCGCCCTCCGGATGAAGCCCAATGATAACGTTGCCGGCATCAAACTGGCTCCAGTTGTCCTGATGGATGAGAAGTTTGAGGCCGAGTACATCGCGATAAAACACGACGCTGCGCTCCATGTCGCGCACAACGATCATGACGAGACCGAGTTTGCCGAACATCATTGCTTAGGACTCCCAACGGGCCATAGTGGGTGGCCGGAGATCATCGTAATCCGGTGCGCGGGCGAAGGCAATCCCAAGCGGGCCTTGCGCCACTTAAATGCCACGGGTGCCCGCGCCAGCTAAACCCGATGGCGAAGGTGCTCTGCCCGCACATCGGAGGCGGTGAAGATGGAGACGAAAGGGACTCCGCCGGCGGCGCTTTCCACGGCGGGGCGGCCCTGTGACTCCTCGCGCTCGACCAGACACATCACGCCCACGATCTCAAAGCCAAATTCAGTGGCGGCCTCGATCGCCTGCACGGTGGAGGCTCCGGTGGTACACACGTCGTCAACGATGACGACGCGCGCGCCTTTTTCGCGAAAGCCCTCGATACGCTGTCCGGTGCCGTGCGTCTTGCCGGACTTGCGCACCAGGAAGCCGTGAATCAACTGCTGCGCAGGCTGATCATGAGCTTGCTGCGCGCTGAGCATGGCGACGGAGACGACGATGGGGTCGGCTCCCATGGTGAGTCCGCCGATGGCCTGCGGACGCCAGTTGCGGCGGTCGATTTCATCGAGAAAGACGCGGCCGGTCAGGCGCGCTCCCTCGGCATGAAGCGTGGTGGTGCGGCAGTCGATGTAGTAATCGCTGGTGCCGCCGCTGGAGAGCGTGAACTGGCCAAGGCGAAAGGATTGCTGCGAGAGGAGGGCGAGAAGTTGCTGGCGCGCGTCGGACATGAATTTCACCATAACAAGAGGCGAAGAGCGGGGGCAACTCCGATTTAGCGGGCGGAGAAATTTGTGAAGCCGCGGGTTTGCACGAAAAGCGTGATAAAGAGCGCGCCGTTGTAGCCAACGTGGACCAGCGTGGAGGAGGCGAGCGAGCGGAAACGCCAGCGAACCATGGTCAACACGGCGCCAACCAGCACGATGCAGGCGATCTGCACCCAGGCTCCCGCGAGTTGCTGGGCGTGCATCGCGCCGAAGAAGACGGAGGTCACCAGCAGCGAAAACAGCGCTCCGGCACGGCGGGCGAGCGCCGGGAAAAGCAGCCCGCGAAACAACACCTCCTCCGCAAACGGCGCAATGCAGATACCAAAGGCGCTCATCAGCCATGCGTCCAAGGGAGTGCGCAGCATGGTGTCGATAGGCAGTTCGGGCGGGGCGGGCAGGAAATGCGCGATGAGCTGAACCACCAGAGCGAGAAATGCTCCCCCGACCAGAAACATAGGCCAGCGCAGAGGCCAATGCCAGGAGAGCGCGCGGAAGAATCCCATGCGGTAGTGGTGCCGGAATAATCGCCGGAGAGCGCCGAAAAGCAGCAGGTAGGCAGCCAGTTGCGCGGGCACGAGTACGCGCGGGTCGGTGGCAAGATCGACGGCGCGGATGCGGCTGAGCGAAGGGACGTGGTGCGCAATGGCAAGCGAGGCTGCGCCGCAAAATAGCACTGCCAGCAGCATGGTCAGGAAGGCAAAGAAAACTTCAAGCAAACCGAAGACCGGCTCGGGCTCGGGAGCAAGCGGCCAGGGGCGCGGGAGTTGTGCGGGGAGCTGCTCGCCAGAGGTGGACACGAGGCGATTGTAGCAAGAGAAGCCGCCGCGACGGGAACGGCTGGCTTGTGCAAAGAAAGCAAGCGCGGGGAACAGCCGCGGGAGAGGTCAAGTCAGGACGCTCAATCGTGACAATCTCATGTTCGATAGCTCTGCCGGGAACCAGGTCAGCAACCAATTTCAGTGCCTGTTTCATCCCGCCAGCTTACTCCACCCCACAACTTTGCACGCTCTCCTTATTGACGGTTGATTTCTTGCCACGAGCTTCGTGTCACTGTGATTCTTTGGGATGGAGGAATTGCAGTCTGTCCCGGTTGCGGCACGGCCGTAGGGAACCACGGCGGCCCGAAATTGTTCGCGAAGCGCTTGTCGTAGTAGGTGTTTCCTGCACTGATGTTCACGGCGTGAGCTTGGTCTTCGCTGCGTCCACCAAGAATCGTCCATGTGTTGATACCGCCCCCCGGAGTTTCAAAACCGCTGGTGCCGCTGCCAATCGCAGCAAGGCTCGCGTCCACCGTCAGGTTGTTTTTGTTGGGTCCGCTTGAGTTCGGATACAGGTCGATATTTTGGGTTGTGTAGATCCCTAGCACTCCGGCGTTGGTCGAGGTATTCAATGTGTCGGAGGGAATGTTGACGGGTGACTGCGCATAGGTAAGGTCACCCGTGATGCTAACATTGCTCGATGCTGCGATAGTGATACCTGTGGCGTTCTGAACAGTCCCATTCAGTCCCGTGATTTGGCCGTTGACGTAAACCATGGTGGGATTCACGATGCTACCGGACGGGTCCGTCTGCGTTATGGGCTGGCCTGTATTCGGGTCCAGTTGCACAGGAGCACCCTGAAGTGTCAAGGTAGTGCCGCCTGACAACACAGTGGTTTTGCCCACCGTATTGTCCACCACAATCGTAGTGGTCTTGTTGCCCTGTGTGACCGTGTAAGTCTGCGTGGCATTTGAGGTGCCGTCTCCACCGATAGTGGCGCTAAGACTGATCGAGGCGTTGCCGTTAATATAGAAGCCCCCTCCCGAGCCATTGCCGCCGTTGGCTGGGTCGCTTCCATACACGTTCTGGCCGCTCGAGTTCGTGTACCAAGGAACGTAGACGCCAGTCGGAGCCGACCCTGAGCTCGGGTAGGAAGTTCCGCTGATCGTTCTCAGTTCCTGACTCATTTGAGTTTGACTTGGCGGAGGATCCGAGGCGCAGGGTGCCGACGTGCATGGCGGAATGCCCTTGCCGTCCAGAACCGCCTGAACCTGGTTATAGCTGTCCGACGGCGGTGCAATCTGATTTTGACTTAGCTGGAAACCACTTTGAAAAACCGGCTGCTTGAATCCACGTGGCGCAGTGGCGGAATTTGTGCATTGATTATTCGTTATCCAGCTTGCGTCGGCCCCCACCTGACCCACAGTGTCGGTGAAGGTATAGCCGGGGTTGCTAAAATTTCCGAAATTCCACTGGCCATTCGTAAACATCGGTCCTGTGATGGTTCCCGGCACAAGCGCGCCCTGACATGCCGTGAAGTCGCTAATGAACGCGCCCCACTTGGAGAATTTCGTGCCCCCCCCACTAGTAGTAGTGCCAGCAACACTGCTATAGACGATCGTTCCCGTTTCCGTGATTTCTTCGGCCCCGAGGTAAGACTGCCCTTTGACAGTAACGGTATAAGGATAGGTAAATGTCCAGATGTTATCGCCGTTGGTAGAACTCTGAGCGTCAAGAGGGTTCGGCACCTGAGTAACGGTGGGGACTCCCAAGATGGGTGCCCCACTGGGGTTAACACTCAGCATCTGGAATTGCCCCTTCCAGGAGCCTGTGTCGCCGATAGTGTAATAGCCCGCTAGGTAGGGTGCATAGGCAGCGGTCACGGCTGCCGGGACCGCCCCAATTGGAAGAGGAGGATTCGTGGCGTTGTTGGCAGAGCTTTGTATTGCATTTGTCATCGTTTCCACCACGACGTTGACGCCCGAATCGGCGGCATAGAAGGACCCGCGATAATTACGGTAATAGCCGTTGATCATCGTATCGGAGGAAACCAGGAGAACCATGGCCAGGCTGGCAGCACCGAGCAGAGCGAGCAGGCTCAGCGTGAGCAGGAGCGCCACGCCTCGCTCCTTGGATCGCTGGCCGCTGCGCGAGCCTCTAAATCGCCGTTTGCAGGCGCTGGAGAATTTGTTCCGACGTGGTTTCATGGTCTCACCTCAAATAGCTCCGCCTCAGTTTGTTGAGTCTGGGTTACTCAGGTTGCGAAGATCCACAACTACGGAAGCTTGCTGAACCAAGTATGGTCCGTTGTCGAAGCCGTTCGTGAAGGTGTGGAGCGTCTGGTCGCTATAAGGAGCTGTACGCGCGATCATAGAAATCCGTACCGAACGAAGCAACGTGAAATCGTATGGGTCATTCGCCGGCGGAGGCGTGGTGGTGCAGTCGGCACCATTGACCGCGTTGCTGCAATAATTGGCGGCGTTGTAGAAATAATTCGCGATATCGGTTGCGTTATTCTGAGCATTGTCCCAGAGACTCGCCCCGACTTTGAATCCGATCACCTGATCGGCGAGCGTCTGCTCATTTGCCCCATTGCACGCTGTCCCGGTACAGCGCAGCAATTGAGGATCGCTGGCGTTTGCAGGATTGGGTTGAACGGCATAGGTGATGTCATTCGTGCCGTTGCCGAGGTCAATGATGTACGAGCCGTTGCTGAAATCGGTGGCCAGGGCGTTCGCCTTCGCAAAGTTGGTCCCACCAGACGCACTGAAGATAATTCCCAGGGGATCGCTGCTTGCTCCGGTCGGGTTGTGCTGGAGCTGGATTTTACTGCCGGATACCTGCGCATCTTGCGTGAGCGTGACAACGGCCATGCAGTAGTTGAATGGGCCGTTGTCGCATTGAACCTGTTGCTGTCCGTTGGTCGGGAGCTGAACGACCAGCACTTCATCCCCGTTTTTAAAACAGGAGACGTCACTCGTGAGGGTCGGGCCATCGCCCGGATTGTTCGGATCGTTCCCCCACATGATGGAGCTTGCGCTCAAGCTCTCCTGGCTGTTCCCTGGGTCATCGATGTCCAGGACGGGGCATGATTTGGTATTGATAATCGTCAGCGAGTCAAAGCATGCGCTCGGTGTGGGATAGCCCCAATCCGTGGTATTGGGGGCACAGGTAGGAGCAGTGCCCGGAACGTTGTTATTAATGATGATACCGAGGGAGAAGGATTGACCTGCGCTTGGCACGGTGCTGAGCAAATTCTGTCCCGCACCGGCGATGTCCATTTGCAGTTGTGACATTGCGTTGCGAAGGCCTATGTTTACCCCTGAAAGATTCTGCTGGTGTGTCGCCAGGGTCACGTGCTGATTGAAAAGCGAAAACGCGGCGCCCGACACGACCAGAAACACGGCCATGGCGACGAGGAGTTCCACTAGAGAAAACCCCCGCATTGCGCTGCGAGTCTGCCGAAGCGACTTCCTGCGGTCGTGAATGGCTGTTTCGACTTCCCTCATGGTCGCACCATGCTCATTTGGAATGCTACGGGGGCCTGGCTGTTTTGATTGTTGAGAGAGACCACTACCGTGATTCGCCTCACTCCGGTCACAGTCGTCGGGACACCTGCAGCAGAGGTGATGGTAGGATTGAGCGTAATCAGCCACCGGCGAGTAAACTTGGAACCACTGTTGTCTGGATTGGGCGCGCCGCAGTTTGCCGGTGTGTCCACGCATCCGGTGTTGGTGTGGACAATCGTGGTGGTGACGGGCACGCCATTTACCATTTGCGTTTGGGTTTCGTAATTAGCGCCCGAGGTCTCCGACAGGACTATTTGGTCGCAGTAATCGTCCCCAGCAGCACACGTATCCGGTCCGCTAAGCGCGCCTCCCGGTGCGACGTTAGGGTCACTAGATGGCCATTTGTTTAAGCTATCCAGCTTGTCGGAAGCCAAAATGTTGGCCATGTTCATGAATCTTGCCTGGGTGCCGGTAGCCAGCGTACTGCTGATCAACGAGGCGACGCCCAGCAGGCCGACCGTCAATATCGCCATGGACACCATAACCTCAGCCAGTGTGAAACCGCTGGCGCTCGACTTGTCATTAGTGGACATTCGTCGTTGTGACACTTCCCACGCTCGAAACGTTGATATTGGACTGCCTTCCCTGATAAGTGGCTATCAGCGCCGGCGGCCCATTATTGTTGGGGCAAGTTCCTCCAGCACCATAGACTGTGCCATTCGGGCACAGCGTAAATGTGTACGTCGCGTTTGCGCCCCCGTTGATGGCGACCGCTTGGCTCGGCAGGGGCACGGCGAGATCAGCAAGGTTCGTGGCCACGTTCGTTACTACATATATGTTGCCAGGCGTGGTCAGCACAAGGGTGTACGCTTGGCTGTTCATAATGGCCCGGTGGCGCGTTTGGGAAATGGCCGCCGTAATGGCGCTGACCGTAGAACTCATGCGCATGCTGGCCATGGCAACGTTCATGATAGGGATTGCGATGGCAGTGAGAATCGTGCCAATAAGCAATACAATCAGGATCTCTGGCAGGCTGAATCCTTGCGACTTATTCTGGGTTTCAGAGAAATGCGCCAAATGACGAGTTGGACTGATCGGCGGGCGAGAGCAGGAGGCAGGCGACGGACGGGCCTTCTTTTTCGAGACTTCGCTCCCACTGGCAGAAGGTTGAGTGCTAGCTAGAGGATGATGGCGGAGATGCTGGCGAGGAGAGGCCCTTTCGCCCGTGGGTGCTTTTGACTCCCCGTTCATTATGCACGCCCGATCAAACATTGAATCATCCCTGTCACATTCACTTCTGCTTCTTTATGCGGCTCTTGCGCCTTAATTATGCACACAATTCAAGCTTTTCGTTGGTTACGTTAGTACCCGACACAAGCGAACCTTGCAAGGCCGATGTGCCAATATGGTGAATGTTTCTTGGAGTATTTCATCGGGCGGCCCCGCGCCGCAGCAGCCAAATCAGCCATCGACGGTGAGTGCCGGGCCTGGCCAGGAGATCATGCTGCCCAATGTTGCCACGTTGAACGATACGTGCGATTCCGGTCGAAGTGCTCCGATTCCACGGGAAGCGATCCGGTTTTTCGTTGGTAACGGAATCGCGGCCCACATCAAGACCGGGGTGGTCTGCGAAGCCTATGTGTTCGTCGCGGTGCTGAACGGCCGCAACGCGGAATCCCGAATGGTTGCCGGAACGAGTTACGCTCCGGCTTTCTTTTCGATCTTCGCCCAGGTGTCTTTGAGCGGCAGGGTTCGGTTGAAGACCAGGCTGCCAGGCTTGGAATCGGGATCGACACAGAAGTAGCCGACGCGCTCGTACTGGTAACGGTCCCCGACCTGTGCGCTGGCGAGCGAGGGCTCGAGTTTGGCGTCGAGTAGCGTCTCCAGCGAGTCTGGATTGAGGTTGTCGAGGAAGGTCTCGCCTTCTTCGAAATCTCCTGGGTCGGACTTGGTGAAGAGTTTGTCGTAGATGCGAATTTCGGCTTGTATGGCGTGGCTCGCCGAGACCCAGTGGATCGTGGATTTCACCTTGCGCCCATCAGGCGAGTTGCCGCCACGACTGGCGGGATCGTAGGTGCAGCGCACCTCAACGATTTTGCCCTCCGCATCTTTCACCACGCTTTTGGCGGTGATGAAGTAGGCATTGCGGAGGCGCACTTCCTTCCCCGGCGAGAGGCGGTAATACTTGGGCGGAGGAACTTCGCGGAAGTCGTCCTGCTCGATATATATCTCGCGTGAGAATGGCACCTGGCGGACTCCGGCGGCGGGATCTTCGGGATTGTTCGCCACTTCGACAAACTCTCCCTGCCCTTCGGGGTAGTTCTCGATCACGACCTTCAGGGGGCGCAGCACGGCCATGGCTCGCGGGACCCGCTTGTTCAGGTCTTCGCGCTGGAAGTGCTCCAGCATTTCGATGTCAGTAGAGCCGTTGGTGCGCGAAGCCCCGATGGCGGCGCAGAAGTTGCGGATCGCCTCCGGAGTGAAGCCGCGACGGCGGATGCCGCAGAGAGTGGGCATGCGCGGATCGTCCCAGCCATTGACGCGTTTTTCCTGCACGAGTTGCAGCAGCTTGCGTTTGCTCAACAATGTGTAGGTGAGGCTGAGGCGGTCAAACTCAATCTGCTGCGAGGGGAAGATTCCAAGCTGCTCGATGTACCACTTGTAGAGCGGCTGATGGTCGGTGAACTCCAGGGTACACATGGAGTGCGTGACCTTCTCGAGCGAATCCGACTGGCCGTGCGCGAAGTCGTACATCGGGTAGATGCACCACTTGTCTCCGGTGCGGTGATGCTCGGCGTGGAGGATGCGGTACATGACCGGGTCGCGCATGTTGAGATTGGGCGAGGCCATGTCAATCTTGGCGCGCAGGACGCGGGTGCCGTCGGGAAACTCGCCGTTTCTCATGCGCTCAAAGAGGTCGAGGTTCTCCTCGATGCTGCGCTCGCGATAGGGGCTGTCTTTGCCGGGCTCGGTGAGGGTGCCGCGATGCTGGCGAATTTCCTCGGCGGTAAGGTCATCAACGTATGCCTTGCCGCCCTTGATCAGTTGTACCGCCCATGCATAGAGCTGATCGAAGTAGTCAGAAGCGTAACAGAGACGGTCCCACTCGAAGCCGAGCCAGCGTACATCGGCTTGGATGGAGTCCACGTACTCCTGCTCTTCCTTCTCGGGATTGGTGTCGTCAAAGCGCAGATTGGTGAGGCCGCCGAATTCGTCAGCCAGACCAAAGTCGAGGCAAATGGCTTTGGCATGGCCAATGTGCAGGTACCCGTTTGGCTCCGGAGGAA
>VFSW01016002.1_pt1 | contig 10269 bp, 8 predicted proteins | sample 5358111 | NCBI WGS metagenome assembly VFSW01 (sample SAMN11554181, study PRJNA540505) | mine drainage metagenome | isolation source: sediment from site ElyBrook_90M | place: USA: Ely Copper Mine, Vershire, VT | collected 2017
ATGAACCGCCGCCGACACAATGGTGTTGCTAATATCGGGAAGCGGAATTTGACGGTAGGCTTTGGAGACGCAATCGGCAACGATTTCAATATCCTTTGCGTTCACCGCGTTCTCCAGGCGGAGTTCGGCCTTTTCCGACGCGAGTTTAAATGTTGCGTTGCCGTTAAATAGTGTGAATGACAGATCGTGATCAAAGGGCGAGTCGCCCGTTCTCACCGCGATCTGCGCCGGTTTCAATCCGTAACTGGAGAACGTCTCCCAGGACTTCCGGGCAACGTCATCATAATGAGCTTCCTTCAGCAACAGCGGCTTCTTGAATTGGCTGTCGAGCGCGACGCTTATGAGTCTTGTTGTTATTTCCAATGTGGCAAGAGCCTACCATTCCTGACGAAATCATGCAACAGGCACTTTGAGGTTAGGGTAATGCAAGCCCTCAATGACTTGAGTTTGGGTGAGGGCGTCCTCCGCACGGCAAAGTTGCCGCTCTTCCTGGAGAAGTTTGTCGTAACCGGCGCGGCCGGCAAGGCAACGCTGTTTGGCAACTTGCCCGGCCTCCCGATACGCCGCCAGGGCGTCAGTTTGAAGGATTCTCCGGCAATGCCAGGTAATTGCGCGCGTTGTCGTGGCAGATATTCCCAATCATCGCGCCGAGGAGTTTCTCGTCGTTGGGAAGGTCGCCCTGTTCGATCTCGCCGCCGATGAGGTTGCACAACACGCGCCGAAAATACTCGTGGCGCGGATAGGACATGAACGAGCGGGAATCCGTCACCATGCCGACAAATTTGGAAAGCAAACCGGTGTTTGACAGCGCGTTTAACTGCCATTGGATGCCTTCCTTCTGATCCAAAAACCACCAGCCGGAGCCAAACTGGATTTTGCCGGCAATCGCGCCGTCCTGAAAACTGCCGATGAGGCTGGCAAAAATATAATTGTCGGTGGGATTGTTGTTGTAAATAATAAGTTTTGGCAGCTTGCCGTCCTGTTCCAGCCGGTCCAGGAAATGCGCCAGGCCCAAAGCCTGCGGAAAATCGCCAATGGAATCAAAGCCGGTGTCCGGCCCGAGCTGTCGCGTCCGCCGCGTGTTGTTGTTCCGCAAGGCGCCCAGGTGCAGTTGTTTGACCCATCCTTTTTCCGCGTCCAGCCGGCCGAAGAACAGCATCATAAACGCGCCGAATTGCGCGGCCTCTTGCGGGGATGCGGGACGGCCCCGGCGGGCGGAGGCGAAGATGGCGGCGGCGGTTTTATCAGGGCAGTCAACTGCAAAACAGTGGCTGAGTCCGTGGTCGGAAAGCCGGCAGCCCTGGGCGTGAAAAAAATCGTGGCGGAGGCGCAAGGCTTGCAGAAAATCTTCGAGCTTGCCGATTTCCATATTCGCCGCCCGCCCCAGGCGCGACGTCCAATCGTTAAAAATCTCCGGCCGGCCCACCGTCAGCGACTTGTCGGGCCGGAACGCCGGCAGCACGCGCGTGGCCAATCCGTCGCGGGCGATTTTTTGATGGTGCGCCAAATTATCGGTGGGATCGTCAGTGGTGCAGAGGGCGGTGACGTTAAACTTCTTGAGAATGGCGCGGGCGGTCAGCGCGCGGCCGGCCAGTAGTTTGTTGGCTTTTTTCCAGATTCGCGGGGCGCTGTTTTCATCGAGAAGTTCGTCGATTCCAAAATATCGTTTCAACTCCAAGTGCGTCCAATGATAGAGCGGATTTCGCAAGGTCTGCGGAACGGTCGCGGCCCAGGCGCGAAATTTGGCGAACGGTTCGGCGTCGCCGGTGCAGAACGTCTCGGCAACTCCGCCGGCCCGCATCGCGCGCCATTTGTAATGATCTCCCTCCAGCCAAATCTCGGACAGATTGCTGAAGCGCCGGTCCTCGGCAATATCGCGCGGAGAGAGATGGCAATGATAATCAAAAATCGGCCGCTCCCGCGCATAGGATTCGTAAAGCCGGCGGGCGGTGCGATTGTGCAGCAGAAAATTTTCGCCGATGAACTTCATTCGTTTCAGGTTCCGTTGCGTCTTGCGCCCGCGTGATTTACTGACGAGACCCTGGGATAGACCGCGGTTTGCCGCAAGACAATTTGTTCCAAGGCCGCGCGCGCGGGGGGCGATGTGTCCAAGGATGCAATCAGTGTTTCAATGCCGGCCCAGAAACACAGGTTTAATATGCCTGGAAAAAAGATTCTCAGTCACATTTTTCGCCACCGAATGCTCGTTTCGGCGCACCGCGTCCAAATAGCGGCCGCCCATTTTCGCCGCAATTTTGTAGCCCACATGCAACAGTTGGCGCAAATGCGGATTATAGGCGGAATTATTCTTGTCGTGCCGCAACGCGGAAACGAACTGCCCGGAGTCCCATCCTTGGACGGTTTTTGCGGAAGGCAAACGACCGCGGTCAATGTCCAGCACCGCCGCATAAGGAGCGCAAAGTTCATCCACATGATCCAGCGCCGCGGCGTAAACTTCTTTTGCCAGGACAAGGCCATCGCCGCCCGCCTCCGCCAGGCCGATGACTTCCTCCAGCCAGGTGGTTCCAGCCGTCTTAAGATGCAGACCGGCGTCGAATTTTGCAATTGCCCGCGCGATGGCCGGATAGATCGAGAATTTGTCACTACCGGAGTGGACGCTCAATTTGAGCGAGGCGGGCAGCCCGTAGCGGCGCACGGCGAAAGCGATGACCGCCAAATCCTGGTTAAACTCCCTCTCGAATTGCGCAAGGTCTCCCGCATAATCAACTCCCTTGTTGAAACGCCCCGTGAATTTGGGCGCGATGGTTTGCAAGGGAATGGCTTCATCGCTGATGGCCGCCAGAATCGCCAATAACTCGACGGGCGTCTGCGGATAATCGGTTTCATCAATCGAAATCTCCGTCACAAAATTGCCCGCGCCCTTTGCCAGGGCGATATGGCGATAAACTTTTCCAGCCTCCTGGACCGCCAGCAGGTATTTTCCGGCGATATTCTCGATTTCTCGCTGAGACGTCTGGAACGGCTCTTCGATGCCGGCAATCGAAACCAATCCCTGAAGCTCGCCATGCCGATTCACAAAACTTTGGATGTCCTCACGCCCCGCCGGTTTCCCAATACAGTCCGCGACATCAAGCGTGTAAAAATCGGCGTGCGGCAGAAAGCGGTCCACCGTTTCCAGCCGGATGTGATCGGCGTCCACGAAATGAGGCTCGCGCCAATGGAGCGCACGGACGGCGGCGTCCGCGGCCGCCCGCGTCTGCGCCGGCTCCGAACCGATGGTGAGATGCTCGCGGTTGGATTTATTCCACACCGGCAGAATAACCATCCCTTGTTGGGCAGCCAGAACGCAGGCCCGCAATTGCGCTCCCCCCTCAAGGGCGAAGCGGTCCCCCATTCCAATGGAATATCTACCAAGCGGACAGAATTTGTTCATTGTCAATCAACCGGCCCTCAGCCTAACAAAGGGTCCGGGGGCCAAGCACGGCTTTTTTGCGCGTTAAATCTCACCTGCCGCCCAGGCGGTTTCATTTTGAAGCAAGATTCCTTGCAGGCCGGGCACGTTATTGAGATTTATTGGCAATGAGAACGTGATGAGCAAGCCGCGATCGACGAACGAACGGGACTGGCGATATTGGCAGGACTTGCCCGGTGGCGGCCGGCGCTATTGGATTCGGCGTCCGGGACGCCATTGGGGATGGCAAATCCTCCTTAAGGAGGTTATGTATAATGCGGAAACTCAGCTTGAAAACACGGTCCGGTTGTGGCAGGAAATATATGACAACGATGGCAGGCTGGTGGAAGTTCATCAAAAATATCCTGCCGATACGGGCCATCAAAAGGTATGACAACGAAAATAGATTGTGCCAGGAAAATCGCAGAATTCCTGGCCAGTGAAATCTCGCATGAGGACCTGGTGAACTGGGCGGATGCCGCGCTGGCGGAGGAAGAATTCCCGGACGCCGAGGGCCGCCTGATGCTCGGTGTGTTGTCCGATTTAAGCGCAGGGCGGGTTGGCACGTTCGTCTCCCGAATCGGAGATTATCACGCTTTTCTCCGCGAGCTTGGCTTTCGGATGGAACCTCATTTGGTTGCCGCTTGATTTCAGGCGCGGCTGGCTGCAAGCGGCGCCACCGCTGAAAAGCAAGCGTCCCGAAGGATTGAGTTTGGCGGAAATTCCGTCCAAACTTCCAACTCGGAAAAATGCCCCGTAACAAATAGACTTCCTTGAACACAATCTACTTCGATTACAACGCCACGACGACGCTGGATGCGCGGGTATTGGAGGCGATGCTGCCGTTTTTCGGCGCCGTTTATGGCAATCCGTCCAGTGTGAATCATTTTGGAAGGCAGGCGCGGTCGCTTTTGGATGAAGCGCGGGAACGGGTGGCGCAAGTTTGGAATGCAAAACCCTCCGAGGTCGTTTTCACCAGCGGCGGAACTGAGAGCAACAATCTCGCCATTTTTGGCACAGCCCGGTTGTTGCGGGCAAAAGGCCGCCACTTAATTACTTCGACCATCGAGCATCACGCCGTCCTCCATGCTTTTCAGTATTTGGAGAAACGGGAAGGCTTTTCCGTGACGTATCTGCCTGTCGATTCTGAAGGCCTCATATCGCCCGGCGATCTCGCAACGGCCATTCAACCGGACACCATTCTGGTTTCGTTAATGGCGGCCAACAACGAAACGGGAACGCTTCAGCCCGTGGCCGCTTTGGGAGAACTTTGCCGGTCAAGGGGTGTTATTTTTCACACCGACGCCGTTCAATGGTTTGGAAAGGAGCATTTCGATGGCATTTACCAATTCAACGCCGATTTAGTTTCCGTTTGCTCGCATAAATTCCACGGCCCTAAAGGCGCGGGCGCTTTGTTTATCAAATCCCCGCTGCATCCCGATCCTATCCTTTTTGGCGGTAGCCACGAAAATGAACGGCGCGCCGGAACTGAAAATTTACCCGGCATTATCGGTTTTGCGGAGGCTTCCGAAAGATTCTTGAGAAATCCCGTTTTTTCGCGTGAAAAATTGCTCGCTTTGACCGGTCAACTTATTTCCCGCCTGCCCCGCATTGAAGGCGTCCAATTGCGCGGCTCCATTTCGCATCGGCTTTCCAATACCGTCGCCTTCACCGTTTCAGGTGGTGAGAGCATAAGCCTGCTGGCGGGCTTGGACATGGAAGGCATTTGTGCCTCCAGCGGCTCGGCATGTTCGGCGGGATCATTGGAACCCTCCCATGTCATGCTGGCGCTTGGGGTGGAAAAATCACTGGCAAATTCTTTGATTCGGTTATCACTGGGAAGAGATTCGACGGCTTTGGAAGTGAAAAGATGCCTCGAAGCTTTGGAAATGGTGGTGAAACGTGTGCAAAACTCTTGAATTGTTTGTGAATTGCCCTCGGATTTTGTGGGAAAAGAGGCGAAATTATCTTTCCTCGGCCAAACCCGTCAAATTATTCACAGAACTATTTGTCGTAACCTGTTGCGCTTTCCTTGACACCGCCGGTTGTTTGCCTTATTCACAAGCCTTATAAATAAGTTCCCTTATATAAAAGAATTCAGTATTAAGAGACCGGCATGAATCTGAGCATTGCAAAAGAACAATTGATCCAGGGTCTGCAATCCGTGCAGAACATCGTTAGCAGCCGCACAACCCTGCCTATTCTATCAAACGTGCTGTTGCGGGCCGAAGAGAACAAACTGCACCTCACCGCGACAGATTTGGATGTCACAATCAGTTGTACTGTGGAAGCCAACGTGAAGAAAAATGGCGCTTCGACGGTTCCCGTCAAAAGGTTTTTTGGGGTCGTCAAGGAATTGGCAGGCCCCCAGATTGAATTGGAAGTGGACGAGAAAAACGCTTGCAGCATACGGGCGGGGGCTTCGTATTATAAAATCAACGGCTTGAGCGCCGAGGAATTTCCGCCCATTCCAGAGTTTAAAGAAGACCGGAGAATCACGCTTCAACAGGAAAAGGTCAAGGCGATGTTGCGCAAAACCTGCTTCGCCATTTCCAGTGACGAATCGCGCTATGTCCTAAACGGCATTTTCGTGAGTTTGAAGGATCACAAGATGACCATGGTGGCCACGGACGGCCGGCGGCTGGCCCTGGCGGATGAAGAAGTTGACATCCCGGAGGGAAGCCAGGGAGAACTGATCATTCCCACCAAAACGGTCAACGAGATGAATCGCCTGCTGGGCGACAAGGGGGCGGTGGATTTGAAGCTTTCTGAAAACCAGGTGGCACTGACTCTCAACGACGAAAAAGGCTTTTCCATTTTGATGATCTCGAAGTTGGTGGAAGGCAATTATCCCAACTATCGGCAAGTCATTCCAAGCGAAACCAAGGAAAGAATCGCGCTGCCTAGGGAAGAATTTTTGGCGGCGCTTCGTCGCGCCCAAATCATGACGAGCGACAAGGCAAATTCGGTTAAAGTGGCGGTTGGGCGCAATAATCTCTCGATAACCGCCAATGCGCCGGAAGTGGGAGAAGGGCTGGAGAGCATGGCCATCAATTACAATGGCAAGGAAATGGCGATAGCATTCAATCCGGCTTATTTGATCGAGCCATTGAGCGCCCTGACGGAAGACGAGGTTTTTCTGGAGTTGATTGATGAATTAAGCCCGGGAGTCTTGAAAATCAACGGCCCTTTCCTTTACGTCGTAATGCCGATGCGGCTGAGCTAAAACAGGGGCGAATTTAAGGCGAAGGAATACGCCAATGTCTTTATTTTAAGGCCGGTTTGAACCGGGCGGTTCATTGGTCTGTCTGTGATTCCGTAAAACACCGGAAATAAAGTGCTCCGCATCATCGCCATAGCCGGGTTAACTTGGAAGGGGGCATTTCGATACCGTCTTTTTTGGGTGATGGCGGTGTTGCTTGTCCTGTCCGTCGTGGGTTTGCCGCTCGTGATCAAGGGCGACGGCACGGCTCAAGGTCTTACCCAGGTTCTGATTACTTACACCTTGGGGGCGATGGCGACTTTGCTGGGATTTTTCACGTTGTGGTTCTCGTGCGGCACACTGGCGCGCGATGTCGAGGAATGCCAGATACAAATGGTGTGCGTCAAGCCCATTGGACGCTGGCAAATTTGGATTGGCAAATGGATCGGAATTGTGGCTCTCAATGCGATGCTGCTTGCCATCGCCGGTTCCCTTGATTTTGTTCTGCTTCAGTATCGAGCCTCAAAACTTCCGGCCGATCAACAGAAGATATTGCATGACGAGGTTTTTGTGGCCCGCGCGGGCGCAAAAGAACGGCCGCCAGATCTAAATAAATTGGCCGAATTTTTTATCGCGCAATGGCACACGAACAACCCCCGGCAGACGTTGTCCGCGCAAGACGCCGCCGAGTTGCGCAAGCAGTCCCTCGCGCAGGCGCGGGGATATTATGAGGAAGTCCTGCCGGACACTTACAAACAGGTGCCTTGGGGAATTGATTTGAGCCGGCTACCGGAGAGTGTGCACAATCAGTACCTGGTGGTGCGGGTCAAATTTCACACGGCGCAAGTCAACCCTGCCGACACTTATCCTTTGGTCTGGGAGATCGGCGCGCCTGAAATGCGGCAGCCGATGCAAATGAAGGAGGCGCTGCCGCCGGATTCATTCCAGGAATTTTCAATTCCCCCTAACATGGCCGATGCCAAAGGTCGGATTTTCCTCACTGTTTATAACCCAAACGATAGCACTTTGACATTTCCATTGGAAGACGGGTTTGAGTTGCTCTATTACGAGAACACTTTCATCGTCAATTTCGCGCGGGGCCTTTCGGTCATTTTGTGTTGGATGGGATTTCTGGCCCTGGTCGGGCTTGCCTCAGCCAGCCACCTTTCATTTCCAGTGGCGGCCTTTGCTTCGCTGGCGGTGCTGATCATGGGATTGTTTAGCGGCACCCTGGGCACGGTAGTTGAGCAGAACACGATTTTCGGTTTTAATGCCCGGACCAGCGATTTCAACCACACCACGCTGGATTACGTCGTCGTGCCCGTCTTCAAGGGCATTCTCACCGTCATCAATCTGGTCCAGGGATTCTCGCCGATAGATTCCTTGAGCAGCGGCCGCAGCGTTACCTGGGGCGAGCTGGGCCGGGCCGTGGCGCAAATCATTCTTCTGCTCGGCGGCGTGTTTGCCCTCATCGGCATGGTTCTGTTCAGCCGTCGCGAGATTGCCGCTGTGCAAACCAATTAGGCATTGGCGCAAAAGTAAATGTTATTTTCCGGCAAACCCATGCGTCCGGTGAATTTGCCCCGGGGCAAATTGGGACAGGTAGCGTTTGCGGTATGCTCCAGGAGGCACACCGGTGACCTCCCGAAATTGATTGGTGAACGCGCTTTGATCGCTGAACCCCAACGTCGAGGCGATTTCGGCGATGTTCCGGTCCGAGTGTATCAATTCGCGAATCGCCGCCTGCACCCGGGTATAAATCATGAATTGCCGCACCGTGGTTCCCCATGTGCGCAGGAAGAGCCGTTGCAACTGCCGTTGCGAGAATCCGGCATGGCGGGCCACATCCGACAGCATGAAAGGCTTGCCGAGATTGGCGCGGATGTAGTCGGCCGCCTTTCCGACGGGGCCAAGATGGGCCAGAAGGCTTTGCCGCCCCTCCAGCGTCTGCACGGAGCCAATCAGCCCAATGACCTTGCCGCGCGCGTCGCGCAACGGATATTTGTTTGTGACGATCCAGTCGCAAATGCCGCGCTGGTTGTAATACAACTCGACGATATTGCGCAAGGGCTTGCCGGTGCGAATCACCAAACCGTCATCCGCCAGAAATTTGTCCGCCAGCTCGGCTGGCAGATATTCGTGAGGCAGCCGGCCAATGATTTCATCCTCGGATTGAAATCCCATTCGCGCCACCGCCTCCCGGCTGATCGCCATCAGCCGGCTTTTGGTGTCCTTCACGAAATAAAGAATGCCCGGAAGGTGGCTGAACGGCTCGAGCAACTGCCGGGCATCAATTTGGCTTTGGAAAAACCGCTCGCTCAACTGCCTGCCGCGCAACGCAGCCTCGCTCCCCGGCGTGGCATTGGCGCCGCCGGGCTTTGTGGCGGCCTTCCCGCTTTCATCGCGGATCATACTCATGCGGCCATTCTGACAATTCCGAGGGTTCACTGCTATTTTGCATCGACGGACGGATGGCTGGATTATTCAAGTTTTAGTCGCGCAATTGCAAGACGCCACCAGTGGCCGCCGGTAATTTTAGGCGTCACCGTGCGTCATCCTCTATGAAAAGTGTCCTGGCGGGCCTGGCCTTCGTTCTCATCGTCTCTGCTGTCTCGGCCGCGGCCCAACCCACGCCGCCCGCGCCTGCGGCTCCCGCTCCTCCTTCGCGGGCTCGCCGTGGCCCCGCCAACTCGAACGATGTTTTCTACAGGCTCGGTCCGGATTCCAAACCGATGGACGGCGTTCCCAAGGGAAGATTCGCCGGGGCGAAGATCCTCCCCAGCAACGTCTTTCCCGGCACCCAGCACACTTATGACGTTTATATCCCGGCTCAATATGATCCGGCGCAACCCGCGGCCCTCATGATCTTCAACGATGGACCGGCCATGAAGGCCGAGCCGGGCGATGTGCAGGCGCAAAATGTTTTGGACAACCTCATCTTTCGCCGCGAAATTCCCGTGATGCTCGCCGTTTTCATCAGCCCCGGACGCCGTCCTGACCAGCCGGAAGCCACGCCACGAGACTGGGGCGACCGCAACTCCAATCGACCTGACGAATACAATCCGCCCACCGACAGATATGCCCGCGTGATCACCGAAGAACTGATGCCCGCGCTCAAAAAGGAATACAACATATCCCCCGATCCCGACCTGCACGCAATCATGGGCGCCAGCTCCGGCGGTTGCGCCGCCTTTGCCGTCTCTTGGTTCAGGCCCGATGATTTCCGCAAAGTGATCACGTTCGTCGGCAGCTTTACCAGCATCCGCGGCGAATACATTTATCCCGAACTGGTCGCCAAGAGCGAAAAGAAGCCCATTCGCATTTTCATGCAGGACGGCCGCAATGACAACCGCCGCCCGGGAAGGCCCAATGGCGACTGGTTTTATCAGAACGTGCGTTTGATGAAGGCGCTCACGGAAAAAGGTTACGACGTCAATTACGCCTGGGGCATCGGCAACCACGGCCAGAAACAGGGCGGCGCAATTTTTCCAAGCATGATGCGCTGGCTGTGGCGCGATCAGCCCGTCTCCCTCGACCCCAAAGACATGCTGGAACGCTCCTTTCGCCAGCCCAAGTATATCTTTTCGCCAGCAGGCTTTTGCGGGACTACAATGAGGTCAGGACTCCCCTCCGGAGTCGAGGAGGTGCAGCATGG
>VFSW01016003.1_pt1 | contig 10268 bp, 9 predicted proteins | sample 5358111 | NCBI WGS metagenome assembly VFSW01 (sample SAMN11554181, study PRJNA540505) | mine drainage metagenome | isolation source: sediment from site ElyBrook_90M | place: USA: Ely Copper Mine, Vershire, VT | collected 2017
CTGTATTCCCACCCACACGGGGCCCCCCCGCGCGCACTCCGCGGCGGGGGGCCCACACTTAGCCGTGGTGGTGGTGCGTTGTGCCGCTGACATAGGCCGGCTGCTGCGAGGTCCACAGCGCGGCGCTGTTGCCTGTGGTTGTGCTGGTGGTGGTGCCGGTGTTCGTGGCGGCGGTCGGCACACTGAAGTCCTGCGTGCTAGGTGCCGTGCCGCTGAGACCAGCCGCGAGTGCCGGTGTCGTCCCCGCCGATGTGCCAGTGGATGTGCCATTGGATGTGCCAGTGGATGTGCCAGTGGATGTGCCAGAGGACGTGCCAGAGGACGTGCCCGTGGACGCCCCAGTGGAGGTCCCAGTGGATGTCCCCGTGGATGTCCCCGTGGATGTCCCCGTGGACGTCCCGGAGGACGTGCCCGTGCTGGACGGCGTTGTCCCGGCGGTCAGGCTGGCAGCGGTGATGGCGGCATTGTTCCCGGTGGCCGCCGCGCCATCGCTGGCGAACAGGCCCGAACCCGCGCCCGTCGCCGACGGGTTGTTGCCGGCGGTAACCGAGAAAGTCTGAGTGCCGTCGCTGGACAATTCCCAAGGTGCGCCGGCCGCCGGAGCGCCGCCGTCCAGGCTCATGCCCATCACGTACAGATTGCGGTCCGCGGTATCCAGCGCCCACTGACCCGTGGCGGGAAGCCCGGGCGTGCCAGCCGGGTAGTAGCCGCCGACCTTATCGTTCAGGAAGGTTACCGCCACATTGTGCGTGCCGGAGCCGAAATTGCCCTTAACGTCGAACTCCTGCGACTGGCCCTCGCCGACAACCGCGGTCGTGGTCTGCACCCCGCCGACCTGCTGGCCATCGACCGATACGGTAAATTGCGCATCGCCCTGATAGGGATCCTCCGCCATGTTCAGCACCAGCGTGTCAGCACCGCTGCCGACCGTGACGGGTGCCGGCGTGGTTGTCGGGTTGCCGGTAAAGCCGGCGGGCAGCGCCGTGGTGTCGTTCACCGCGAACGTCGCGTTGCCGTAAACATTGCCTTCGTTGGAATTGGGCGGAAAGAACGGCGACTGGTAGATCGGCGTGGTGGCATTCGATACGGTCTGCCCGTCGTACGTTACGCCATCGACGTAAAGATTACGATCGCCGGACGTTCCCGGGTAGAGGAAGTTGTTGGCGAAGGTGACCGTGACGTTGTGCTGGCCGGGACCCCAGTCGCCATTGAACGTGAAGGTATTGGTCTGGCCCGACGACTGCGACGCCGTCGCGGTCTGAACCCCGCCCACCTGCTGACCATCGACGTTGACGGTGAACTGTGCGTCCACGCCCTGTGCCTGGTCCTCGGCCACATTCAGGGTAATCGAATCGGAACCAGAACCAATAATGTTACTGTTACTCGTTGAACCGGACATAGAATGTCCCCCATTCCGTTGCATATGAAACATGATACCCGGCGCCGAGTCAGCGCGGGGTATCAGCCGGTCCCGGGGGCCGCAACCGAGCAGGCGGATTTAACCGCTCAACGAAGGGGATTTAGCCGGTTTCGCTCTGTGGATAAGCGAAGCGGTGGGGATTATGGTCCTAATCCGGGTCAGACAGCCTCGGCGGACAGGCGCCGGGGCACGCAGCACGCGCAGCCGCCCGCATGTGCCGCCGGAGCAGGTCCGGATGACGCTTCCTTCGCGCCGCCAGACAGCGACGGCGCGGTCAGCAGGCGCGGCGCCGGCTGGGCGCAATCCGGGCAAGGTTGGGGGCGATCGTATTCCGCCATCGGCCGCACCTCGGAGAATGGGCCGCAATCCTGGCATTCGTAGTCGTAAGTAGGCATCCAAAACCTCCGTCGTCCGTTAGCGTCATAATGCCATTTTTCCGGCGGTCCGGCCAGCGCCCGGGTTGCCGCCCGGCGAAACCGGCGCCATGTTGCACAGCACAACGGTTCTTGAGGAACGCGCGTATGATTGCACAAGTGGATCTGACCCAGTTCGCCGAGGAACGATATGCCGTCGGTCACCCGGTCCCACGCAAGGAAGACCCCGTCCTGCTGCGCGGCGAAGGCCGCTACTCCGACGATCTGAATCGCCCCGGTCAGGCGTACGGCGTCATGGTGCGTTCGAATGCCGCGCACGGCCTCATCCGCTCCATCGACACCGGTGCGGCCAAGGCATTGCCGGGCGTGCTGGCGGTCTTGACCGGTCAGGATCTGATCGACGCGGGCATGGGCACCATGCCGTCCGGCATGTCGTTCAAAATGCAAGACGGGTCGAATATGCCGAAGCCCGAGCAGCCAATTCTCACCACGGATAGGGTCCGTTTCGTTGGCGATCCGGTCGCGCTAGTGGTCGCGGAAACCGCCAAGCAGGCGAAAGATGCCGCCGAAGCCGTGTTTGTCGATATCGACACGCTGCCGGCCGTCACCGATGCCGCCGAAGCTGCCTCGGCCGGCGCCCCGTTGGTGCATGACGCCACCCCGGCGAACGTGATCCTGGATTTCCACCATGGCGACACCGCTGCGGTGGCCGCCGCGTTCGCTGGCGCCGCCCATGTGACGAAGCTGAAAATCCGCAACAGCCGCGTCGTGGTCTGCCCGATGGAACCGCGCTCCGCGATCGGGGAGTTCGACGCCGAAACCGGCCGCTGGACCCTGCGGCTTGGCTGCCAGGGCGTATTCAACATGCGCCAGTTGCTGATGGGGCCGTTGAAGGCGCCGGTGGAGAACATCCGCGTGCTGACCGGCAATGTCGGCGGATCCTTCGGGATGAAAGCCTCCTGCTACCCCGAATACCCCGCCATCCTCTACGCCTCTAAGCTGCTGGGGCGACCGGTGAAATGGACCGACGAACGCGGCGAAAGCTTCCTGTCCGACAGCCACGGCCGCGATCACGATATGGAGCAGGAAATCGCCCTGGACGCATCGGGTAAAATCCTGGCGCTGCGGGTGACGGGCTATGGCAACATCGGCGCCTATCTGTCCAACGGCACCGTGCTGCAACCCACCGGCAACATCGTCCGCAACACCATCGGCGTGTACGCGACCCCGTTGCAGGAGGTGCGGACCAAGGCGATGTTCACCAACACCAGCCCGGTGGGCCCGTATCGCGGCGCCGGCCGTCCCGAAGGCAATTATTACATCGAACGCCTGCTGGACACCGCCGCCAGGGAGATGGGGATAGACCCGGCCGACATCCGCCGCCGCAACCACATCCAGCCCGACGCGATGCCCTATAAGACACCCGCCGGCACCACCTATGACAGCGGCGATTTCCCGACGATCCTGGAAAAGGCGCTGGCGGCGGCCGACTGGGACGGCTTCCCGGCGCGCAAGAAGGACAGCGCCGAACGCGGTAAACTGCGCGGCCGCGGCATCGGCCAGTATCTGGAGGTCACCGGCCCGCCCTCCAAGGAAATGGGCGGCATCCGGTTCGAGGCCGACGGCACCGTGACCATCATCACCGGGACACTGGATTACGGCCAGGGCCACGCCTCGCCGTTCGCCCAGGTGCTCGCTTCCCGCCTCGGTATTCCGTTCGAGAAGATCAACCTGCTGCAAGGCGATTCGGATGAGCTTCTGGCCGGTGGCGGCACCGGCGGGTCCAAATCGCTGATGGCCAGCGGCACCGCGATCGTCGAAGGTGCGGAAAAAGTCCGCGAAGCCGGCCGGAAAATCGCCGCCCATGTGCTGGAAGCCGCCGAGGCCGATATCGAGTTCGAAATCGCGCGCACCGGCGGGCAGTTCCGCATCGCCGGAACCGACCGCAGCATCGGCATCATGGAACTGGCGGACCTGATCCGCACCGGCGCTGTAAAGCTGCCGGACGATGTTCCGCAAACGTTGTCGGTGTCCCACGTCGCGGAGGGGCCGCCGTTCGCCTATCCGAACGGGTGCCACATCGCCGAGGTCGAAATCGATCCGGAAACCGGCGTGTCGGAGGTCGTTCGCTATCACATGGTCAACGATTTCGGCGTCATCGTGAACCCGATGCTGGTCGAAGGCCAGGCGCATGGCGGCATCGTGCAGGGCATCGGCCAGTGCTTCCTGGAACATGTGGTCTATGACGAAAGCGGCCAGCCGATGACCGGTTCGTATATGGATTACGCGCTGCCGCGGGCAAACGACGCACCGATGTTCAACTTCGCCTCCCACCCCGTGCCGGCGAAAACCAACCTGCTTGGGTCGAAAGGCTGCGGCGAGGCCGGCTGTGCCGGTGCGCTGCCGTCGGTGATGAACGCCGTGGTGGATGCGCTGTCGGTCTATGGCATCAAGCACATCGATATGCCGGCGACTCCGCTGCGTGTGTGGGAAGCCATCCGATCGGCGGCGGCATAACGGCGGGTTAGCCCCGGCAACAGCGGTGGCGTTCGGGTCCGTCGGCATGACGGGGCAGACGCCGCCGTTTTTCGGGTCATCCGGGCCTTCCCGCCAGCGTGCGGAACGCCCGGGTCAGGCTGTCCGGGTCCGGTTCGGCCACCCACACCGCGGGTTCGGCCAGCGCGGCGGCGAGTTGCTGCTTGTACAGGTCGCGCGGGATTTCGGTGGCGCCGAACTGCGTCAGGTGTTCGGTGACGAACTGGGTGTCCAGCAGGGTGAACCCGCCCAGCCGGAGCCGAACCACCAGATGCGCCAGCGCGACTTTCGACGCGTCGCGGGCGAAGCTGAACATGCTCTCGCCGAAGAACGCGCCGCCCAGCGCCACCCCATAAAGGCCGCCAACCAGCGTGCCGTTCTGCCAGGTTTCGACCGAGTGGGCGTAGCCCATGCGGAACAGTTCGGTGAACAGTTGCTCGATCTGCGGATTGATCCAGGTATCGGTCCGGTCGGGCACGGGTGTCGCACAGCCGGCGATGGTGCCGGCGAAGTTGCGGTCGGCGGTTACGGTATAGGGGCCGGACAGGACCGTGCGCAGCAGGCGGCGCGACAGATGGAATTCATCCAGCGGCAGCACGCCGCGCTTGATCGGGTCCAGCCAGAACAGCTTCTCCCCCGCCCGCCCTTCGGCCATCGGAAAAAGCCCGTGCCGGTAAGCGCGCAGCAACAGGTCCGTCGTGACTTCCACCGAGCGTCTGGACATGGTGGTATTGTGCGGCTTGGGGCGGTGGATGGGAAGGGCGAAGCAATGACGGCGACAGGCGGACTGACAATCGCTGGACTCGACCACTTGGTGCTGCGGGTAACCGACCTGACGGCGATGATGGCATTCTACACCGGCGTGCTGGGATGTTCGGTGGAGAAAATCCAGGACAATCTGGGGCTGTATCAGCTTCGGGCAGGCAGCGCGCTGATCGACCTGGTGCCGGTGGACGGGCCGTTGGGGCAGAAAGGCGGCGCGGCGCCGGGACCCGAGGGCCGCAACCTGGATCATTTCTGCCTTCGGGTGGAACCGTTCGATGCCGACTCCATCGTCGCGCAACTGCGGGCGCACGGCGCCGACACCGCGCCCGTGGCGTCGCGCTACGGGGCCGAGGGCCAGGGTCCGTCGATCTATGTGTCGGACCCTGAAGGCAACGTCGTGGAACTGAAGGGACCGCCCGATCCGGCGCCGTGACCCGTCAGGACTTCGGCGGGTCCAGCACGATCGGCGCCGGAGGAGTAGCGGCCGATGGGGTAGCGGCCGATGGGTTAGGGGCCGGCGGGTTAGCGGCTGGCGTGGTTTCGGCGGATGGCGCCGCCGCGGGGGCGGTTCCGGCAGGTTTGGCATCCGCGGAAGGCGAGTAGGTTGCCGGCGTCTCCGACCCATTGACATTCGGCGGATTGGCGGTCACCGGCTTCGCATCGGCCGAGGCGGCGTCGGCCTTAGCCGCCTCCGCAGCGGCTTTGGTCGCGATCATCGACGGCGGCACGGTATAATCGGGCACAACCCTGGCTTGCGTACCCAGAATGACCAGAACGTTCTGGCCCAGGGTTAAGGGTGTTTTGTCCTTTTGCGTCACGCTGACCAGATCGCCGTTCTTCTTGCGGACGATATACTCGAACGCCACCGTGTCGGCGGTCGCATGCTCCACCGTTGCACCCGCGATACCGCCAACCAGCGACCCACCCAGCGCGGTGAACGCGCTGACCGGCCCAGCGACAGCCTGAGAGCCGGCGATACCGCCAGCCGCCGCACCCGTGACCGTGCCGATCGTGCCCGCCGCGCTGATACCGACATCGCGGACGCCGACGACAATGCCCTGCTCCACCTTGTTCGCCTGCTGCGCCGCATTCGACGCATAAGTGTCAGGCGAATAGCTCGGCCCGCACCCGGACAGCCCCGCCAGCAACAGGGCCGAAATCGAAAAACGCCAGATCAAAGCCAACCCGCCTTTTCTGTGATCGACGAGTCCTAGCCGATGCGGCAGCCAAAGTCACAGCCGTTTGAATCATCGCCGTCGCCGGGCTAGCATGGCGGGTATGACAAACACGCCCCCGAAGCGCGGCTTAGCGCGCAATACCGCCAACTACGGCGACAAGGATTTCGCGCTGTATCTGCGCCGCTCCTTTGCGAAATCGATGGGTTATTCGCAGACCATGCTGGAAAAGCCGGTCGTGGGGATCGTCGATACCGGATCGGATTATAACAATTGCCACCGCACTGTGCCGGAACTCATCGAGGCGGTGAAACGCGGCATCCTGGCCGCGGGCGGGCTGCCGCTGGCGTTTCCGACCGTGTCCTTGTGCGAACCGTCGCTGTTCCAGACCTCCATGCACTACCGCAATCTGGCGGCGCTGGACACAGAGGCGATGCTGACCGCGCAGCCGATGGACGCGGTGGTGATGATCGGTGGCTGCGACAAGACAGTGCCGGCGCAACTGATGGGCGCGGCCTCGGCGGACATTCCGGCGGTTCAGTTGGTCACCGGGCCGATGCTGGCGACTCCGTTCCAGGGGGAGAGGCTGTCGGCCTGCACCGATTGCCGGCGCTACTGGGCGCAGTATCGCGCCGGGACCGTCAGTCAGGAGCGGATCGGCGTTCTGGAAGGCCGGCTGGCCACCACCGCCGGCACCTGCGGCGTGATGGGCACGGCATCGACCATGGCCTGCATCGGCGAGGCACTGGGCATGATCCCGCTCGGCCACGGGTCTATCCCGGCAGTGCATGCCGATCGGCTGCGGGCGGCGGAGGAAGCCGGCGCGCGGGCGGTGTGGCTGATCGAAAACCCGATCAAGCCGTCGCAGATCATGACGGAACACTCGGTCGAGAACGCGCTGCGCGTGTTGCTGGCGCTGGGCGGGTCCACCAACGCTCTGATCCACCTGACGGCGATCGCCGGCCGGGTGGGCGTGAAGATCGACCTGCGCAAGCTGAACGCGCTGTCGGATTCGACCCCGGTGCTGGTCGATCTGAAGCCGACCGGCGAAGGCTATATGGAAGATTTCCACGCCGCCGGCGGCATGCCGGCGTTGCTGTGGGAGCTGCGCGACCTGCTGCACATGGACCCGATCGACGTTACCGGCGTGTCGCTGGGCGAACGGCTGGTCGAACCCGGGTTCGTGGACCGGCGGTATATTCGCGAACGGGCGAAGCCGGTGTCGCCGGTGGGCGGAATCGTGTCGCTGTTCGGCTCCCTGGCGCCGCGCGGGGCGATCCTGAAGCGCAGCGCGGCTACCGAATCGCTGTTCGAGAAAGAGGCCCGCGCCGTGGTGTGCGACGGGCTGGAGGATCTGGCGAACCGGATCGACGACCCGGGCCTGGACGTGACGGCCGAGGATATCCTGGTGCTGAAGAACGCCGGATCGCTGACTCCGGCGGGCATGCCCGAAGCGGGGTATCTGCCGATTCCGTCGCGGCTGGCCCGCGCCGGGGTGAAGGATATGGTGCGGATGAGCGATTGCCGGATGTCGGGGACAGCGTTCGGCACCATCGTGCTGCACATTACCCCGGAAGCGGCGGCCGGCGGCCCGCTGGCGTTGGTGGAAAGCGGGGATCGGATCAGGCTGTCGGTGAAAGACCGCTCGCTGGATCTGCTGGTTCCCGAGGACGAACTGGCCCGCCGGCGGGCGCTGTGGTCGCCGCCCGCCAAGCCAAAGCGGGGCTGGGACCGGTTGATCGCGGATCAGGTGCTGCAAGCAGACGAAGGCTGCGATCTGGCGGTGCTGCGGGCGGAGGGATAAAGCGCGACCCATGCCGGCGTCGTCCGCGATCGGACGGCCCGGCCCGGGTTGCGAACTGGCTATCGGTTAAACTGTTCCGACTTCGACACGCTGGCGTCAGGTGGCACATAGAGCGCGGCACACTCCGCAGCCATCAGACCACCCTCGAGCGACAGATCGTCGCGGAACGCGTCGCGAATGAAATCGACCGTGTCCAGGTGCCGATCCTCGAAATACATTTCATGCACGTCCTCGCGGCCCGCCCCGTACACGATGCGGCCGATCTTGGCCCAGATCGAGGCCATGGTACACATCCCGCACGGTTGCAGCGTTGTGTAGAGCACGGCATCGCGCAGTTCGTTGCATTTCAGGGATTGTCCCGCCCGCCGCATCGACACGATCTCCGCATGCGCGGTGGCGTCGTGGCGCAGGTCCACTTCGTTGCAGCCCTCGCCGACGATTTTTCCATCGCGAACGATGACGCAGCCGATCGGGTTCATCCCCTCCGTCGCCCCGCCTTCCCGAGCCAGCGCGATCGCTCGGTTCATCCAGTTTCGGTCCTCGAGAGTCCAGGCCATGCGGCACCTCCGGGACCGATCAGGGGCCGTTTTGGCACGGATCAAGGGAGCCCAACCGTGACGTGAACGGCGGCCCGGGTTAGCGTGACGAAAAGCCAGGAGGACAGCAGCGATGGAAATCAGGCCGATGACCGGTCACACCGGCGCGGAGGTGGTCGGGATCGACCTCGCCCGCCCCGTCGCGGCGGAAACGGCCGCGGCGCTGAACCAGGCGTTCGTGACGCACGGGGTGCTGGCGATCCGCGACCAGCAACTGACGCCGGCGCAAATGCTGGATGCGGTGCAAGTGTTCGGGCCGGTGTTCCAGCAGCACAACACGCGGTTCGCGCTGCCCGATTGCCCGGAGATTCATTACATCTCCAACCAGGACCGGTTCCCCGACGGGACGCGGTATATTCCCGGGGAGGGGTGGCACACCGATCACTCCAACGACGTGCGCCCGCCGAAAGCGACGGTGCTGCATGCGGTGACGCTGCCGGATCGCGGCGGCGACACGCAGTTCGCCAACATGGCAGCGGCGTACGAGGCGCTGACGCCGGCAATGCAGGAGCGGATCGCCGGACTGATCGCGATCCAGGTTTACCAAAGCAGCCACAGCACCCGGAAACTGATGGGATTGTCGGAGGCGAACAAAGAACGCGTGCCGAACGCGGTGCTGCACCCGCTGGTGCGGACGCATCCGGACAGCGGCCGGAAGTCCTTGTATATCAACCCGATCCGGATCGAGGGAATCGTCGGGATGGATCACCGCGAGGCCCTGCCGCTGCTGGACGAACTGCTGGAGCATGCGACGGCGGAGCGGTTCCAATACCGGCACGAATGGCGGCCGGGAGATCTGACGATCTGGGACAACCGGTTTTTGTTGCACAAAGCAAACGGGGATTACGACATGGAACAGACCCGGTATTTGTACCGGGTCATGCTCCAGGGCGATGTTCCGCGGTAGCCGGCGCGGGTCAGCTTTTAACCAACGGGCATCCGCCTTCGTTCAACGGGCGCCATGCCTGATCCATCGGTGTGGTCGTAATCACCTTGGCCACATCCCAGGATTGCGTGCTTTCGGACGGCTTCTTCGCCTCCAGCAGATACACCGGATGCAAGGCCCGCCCGTCTTCGCGGATTTTACCCGGACCGAAACAATCGTCGTCGGTCGGCATCGCCTTCATCCGGTCCACCACCGCCCGGCCGTCCGCCTTGGCCGCCGCGACGCCCATGTCGGACACGGCTTTCAGATAGTGCAGCGTCGCCGCGTAATCGCCGGCTTGAGTCATGTTCGGCCACAGCCCGTTCGGGGTCTTCGACTTCACCCGGTCGTTCCACGCCCGCGTGCGATCGTTCAAGTCCCAGTAATAGGATTCGCTCCAGCGCAGGCCCTGTGCGACATCCAGGCCCAGCGCGCGAACCCCGCGCACCTGGATCAGCAGAGCGGCGATCGTCATCGTCTTGTTCAAGCCGAATTCGTGCGCCTGCTTGATGCAGTTTTCGGTGTCCGCGCCGGCCATGCACAAGCCCAGCACCTTCGCGCCGGACGCCTGTGCCCGGATCAGGTGGGTGGAGAAATCGGTGGTTTCCGGGAACTGATAAGCCACGCTGCCCAGCCCCGTGCCGCCCATCTTGGTGCCGAGGCCGGATGTATCG
>VFSW01016004.1_pt1 | contig 10268 bp, 11 predicted proteins | sample 5358111 | NCBI WGS metagenome assembly VFSW01 (sample SAMN11554181, study PRJNA540505) | mine drainage metagenome | isolation source: sediment from site ElyBrook_90M | place: USA: Ely Copper Mine, Vershire, VT | collected 2017
CCATTGATGACCCCACCAAGGTCCAGGATGCCGCCCGCGCCGATGCCATCGCCAAGGCCAAAGAACAGGCCGATGCGATCGCCCGGGCGGGAGGGTTCAAGATCGGACGCCTGCTTTCCGTCCAGCATGGATCGGGAGTGTATGCGCCCATGGCCTATGATGCGGCAGGCATGGGGATGAAAGCGCTTTCCTCGGCCGCGCCCTCGCCGGTCATCCAGCCCGGTTCGCAGGAGGTGGACGCGACAGTTTCCCTGCAGTATGAGATCGAGTAGCATTCCGGTCCAGGCCGCATGGAGGGCCTCGCGGGGACGTGGTATCGTATAAAGGCATAGAGGCATGAATGACGCAGAAATCATCGCGCAGGTGCAGGCGGGCGACACTGACCGGTTTGGTGTGCTTTACGACGCCTATTTTCCCCGCATATATGCCTACCTTTTCTACCGGACGCATGACCGGGCGGTTGCGGAAGATCTTGTGAGCGCAACGTTCTTCAAAGCCATCGAAGGCATCCATACGTTCACTTCGCGCAAAGGGACGTTTTCCGCATGGCTCTACCGGATTGCGCGCAATACGCTCTATGACCACAGCCGCCGACGGGCAAACGCCAAGAATCTTCCGCTCGAGGATGCGGAGCGCACTCCGGGAAGCGGGGATGTGGAAAAGGAGGTTGCGGACCGCGACCTGCTCCGCAAGGTAAGCGCCGTGCTCGGCACGCTTTCTCCTGTCCAGCGCGAAGTGGTCGTTCTGCGGGCGTGGGACGGACTTTCCTATAAGGAGATCGCGGAGATACTTGATAAAAGCGAGGCGAGCTGCAAGGTCGCGTTCTCGCGGGCCGCGGGGAATTTCAGATCTACATTGCTATGAGCGAACGTCACCAGGAAGAATCTATGGAAGCCATCATGGCACGCACCAAGCCCGGCGCGGAATTTGATCCCGCTTTTGCGGACCGCCTCCGGGGCCGACTGCTTTCCGCGCTCGATGAAGGGGCAAAGAGGAAGGCGCCGTCAGGCCTCCATCGGCCTGCGTGGTTTTCTTTCCCGCGCGCGGCCCTTGCGGGATTGGCGGTGCTCGTGATCGCTTTGGGAGCAATCGCCGTGATGACGCTCCCCGGGCTTGAAGGCGCCTCTCCTGAAAGCCAGAGTGGTCCAATGGCGCTTCTTGGCAGTGCGAATATCGTGAGGGTGGGGGATCGGGCATTCGGCACATTCGTGTCCTCCGGCGCCGCTTCTGATGCGGCCTCCGGCGGCGCAGTGCCGGCGGCGCAGGAACCATCGGCAGTGCCTGCCATGACTCCCAAAATGATGAGCGTTGCCGCAATGCCTCCCTCGGTGGTGCCTCCCGCCGCGCCGGTCTATCGCTATGGGGGAGGCGCTTTCGTCCAAAGCCATGCTTCGCTTGATGTGCTGAAGGTGCTGCCCGAAGCCATCCCTGCCGATGCCGCGGCGAGGGCGCTCGCGCAGACGGGATTCGGCGATGCCTCCATGACTGAAGCGACACTTTCAGAACATCGGCCTTTTGGCTATACCATCCAGCTTGATCTCCAGGGCGGGAGCATTTCCATCAGTGAAAATAGCGATGAGTGGCCTCAGGCAGAAGCCGGGCCTTCCCCCATGGCAACCAGCACCGCCATCAGCATTGCGAACCGATTCCTGGAAGATCACGGCATCGCGACGGGGCGCTATGGCACTCCGGAGATCAGGAGCAATGCCAGTATCGTCGCCCCTATTGCCGAGATGCCCATGATTCCCTACCATCCTGACACCATAGAAGTCCTTTATCCGCTCGTGGTGAATGGCATGGGAGTATATTCCGAGAGCGGGACCCAGATCGGCATGACCGTCACCGTCAGTGCGCGCTACGGCAGGGTGACGAGCGTCTACGGCCTTAATGCGGAATATTATGAGGCTTCGGCGTATGACGCGATCACGAGCACGAGTACCATTCTCTCGCTTGCGGAGCATGCCTCCGTGCGCCCGATCATCTATAACGGCCTGCAGTCCGCGGCTGCGGATGCCGCAACAGATGCTCCGTCGTCCATTGCCGGAACCCTTGGCACCCCGGTCCTCGCCTATGCGCAGATTTTCAAAACGGCCCCTGATGGCACGGCGGAACAGTTTCTGGTCCCCGCATATGCGTTCCCCGTATCCGGGGGAGTATCGGGCAGGAATATCATAGTCCCGCTGATCAGCGATTTTGCGCCATCCTCTTAGGTCCGGCAGACCGCTCCGCAGCCCTTGCCTTTTTGGGGCGATTCCACTATAAAGGAGCCAGCGTACGCGGATCAAAAAAAAGAAAGCGAGGTGAGTGCGGTGGCAGAATTCGTTCCGGTAACCTTCAAAAAGTTTTTGGAACTTGAGGCGGGCATGAAATCCATGGGGTTTGTGGAGATCTACCCTCGCGAGATGGCAGTGATCATCAAGGCCTATGACCTTCAACCTCCTCCGCGCGAGACGCGCTGCGGGGAGATCGGCTACCGGTGTTCGTTCCACGGGTATATCGTAAAGGTGTGGACGAGCTGCATGCGGGACGTCGTCGAGCAATGCCGTCGCTCCGCTCCGGGTACGGCAGACCATATCGTGGTGAGCCGTCCTGCCGAAGAAGACTGCGGCTGGGTGCTCTTTGCCGATTTCCGCGGCGCCGCGCAGTATTTTGCCCGGCCTGCGTTCCGTACCAGGAACTTCGTGAAGACGCTTCTGCGGCGCGCATGGATCACCCAAAGGAGGATCAAGGATCGCCCCCTGTGTCCGGCGTGCGGGAAGTTCATGGAGATCTGTACCAGAAAATCCGGCGCCACCATCTGGGGGTGCTATCGGAGGACGTTGCATCCTTGCGGATTCGCGACCCGCGAAGACTGGGACTGCGGGCTTCCTCCCAAAGCCCTCGCGATCGCCAAGGCATGGAGGCGGGAGTTTTCCCGTTACCTTCGCGAAGCGCGGAAAAAGGGCGGGAATCCGCGCCGTGCGAGCGAAGTTCGCAACACATGGAAGGCCACCCGCGATCCGCATTGACGGTTTTTACTATCCGATTTTTCTGCGGGGCAGCAATGCCTCGCAGAGTTTTTATCGCCCCACGGGGCGTTTATGGTAGAATAAAGGCTACTGTTACCCGTCGATTATGGACCCGCAACAACTCGCCCATCTTCTCATTGTCTATCGCTATTGGATCCTTGTTCCGCTCGCCATCGTAGAGGGTCCCATTGTGGCGTTTGTGGCCGGCACGCTCTCGTCCATTGGGTATTTCAACCTGTACGGCCTTCTGGCATTCTTTTTTGCGCGCGACATGATCATGGATGCGGCGTGGTATTATGCCGGCCATTTCGGATGGAAGACCGCGTTCGCGCGCCGCATGCTCGCAAAGATGGATATCCAGGAATCGCACATCAAGGAGATCCACGACCTTTGGGACAAATACCCGGCCCGCACCATGTTTGTAGGGAAACTGTCCTACGGGGTCGCTGCGGCATTCGTGGCGGTCGCGGGCGTGGTCAAGATGTCGCTCGTGAAGTTCTTTTCTTATGGCGCAATCGTGGCGGTGGTGGAGTATTTCAGCCTCGTGCTCCTCGGCTATTTCTTCGGCAATGCATTCGGCGGGTCCCTTGCCAACATTGTGGACAATATCCAGTATGCCGTTGCCGGTTCTTTGGGCATCCTTTCCACATTCTACATCGTGCGCTGGTACATCCGGAAACGGTTTGCCAAGGAAGAAATAGGAGAATAACATGCCATCCTTGCCGCACGAAACGCCGCCTCGCCCGGGATTTCCTCCCAACGCCCGCCTGGTATTCAAAGGGGTCATTTTTGAGATATGGCAGTGGGATCAGAAGATGTTCGATGGCACCACTCAGGTGTTTGAGCGGGCGTGGCGTTGCCCGAGCGTGGAGATCATTGCCACAGTGGGAGATAAGATCGTGATCGAGCGCCAGGATCAGCCCGACCGCAAAGGGATCGTGGGTCTTCCGGGAGGGATGGCCGATCATGGCGACGATCCGCTCATGGAAGCCAAGCGGGAGCTTCTCGAGGAGACGGGATATGCATCCGATACCTGGACCTTGTTCTGGTCTCAGCGGCAAAAAGGGAGAGTGGTGCGTGAGCAGTATTGCTTTATCGCCCGCGATTGCCGGAAAGTGCAGGACCCTGATCTGGATGCCGGGGAGCAGATCACGACATCCCTTGCGACCCTGGATGAGTTTTTGGCGCTTGCGGACGATCCGCATTTCCGGACTTATGCGGAATTCCTGATCACCCTCGTCAAAGCGCGTCTGGATTCCCGCGAGCGGGCCGCGCTTGTGAAGGCGATATTTCCCAACCAGAAGGGCGAGGACGTGGTATAATAAGATAAAGGTCGCGACATGGTCGGGATCGGTCGGCAGTCGGTATTACGTTAACCTTTACTACTATCTTTATGTTCTACGGAAATTATGGCTATAACGGAGGTCTTGGCATGGGGGAGTTCTGGATGCACGAGTTCATGCCGTGGATCGCATTGCTCATCGTGTGGAGCATTTTTTGGAAAGGTCTTGCGCTTTGGCATTCGGGGCGGCGCGGGGAGCCGTGGTGGTTCGTCATCATGCTTGCTGGTGGTGAACACCCTCGGCATTCTGGAGATCATCTACCTTTTTGCAATCGCAAGGTTGAAGCTCTCCCAGCTGTTCAGCAAGTAGTGCTGTGCGCGGCGAAAGGGGCTTTGCGGGTTATCCCGCCGCCCGCAAAGCATTCAGGATGACGCTCACATCAATGCCTTCCTGAAGGATGGCGCCGGTGACGGGAGGGATGAAGCCGAACGCCGCAAAGCCCATGCCGACCACCGAGAGGCCGATGCCCCACAAGATGCTTTCACGGGCGATGCGGGTCGCGCGGTTCGCAATGGCAAGGAGCGAGGCTACCCGTTCGATGTTGCGGCTGAGGATCGCGATGGAGGCCGCTTCAATGGAGGCGCTGTTCTCCGACCCGGAAAAAACGACGCCGACGTCCGCAAGTGCGAGCGCCGGCGCGTCGTTTAGGCCGTCGCCCACCATCATCACTTTGCCGCCCTGGGCCTGGGCGGCTTTTACGATGGAGAACTTGTCTTCAGGGAGGCATCGCGCATGAATGGTGACGCCAAGGTGTCCGAAGAGCCGTTCGGCATTCTCCTCGGTGTCGCCCGTGAGGATCGCGACGGCATAGCGCTGTTTGAGCTCTGCGAGGAGCTCCGCGGTGCCGCTCTTGATCTCATCTTCGAAGAAAAGCCTCCCCGCGAGGCGGTCGTCGGAAAAAATGTCGATCACGATGCCGTCTTTTCCCGCGCCGTCGGATGCCGATTTCTGCAGGCGGATCGCCGCGCCGTCGACCGTGCCCATGATGCCTTCGCCGATCTTTTCCTCCACGCCGCTCGCTTCCCGGCGGAGGAGGTTCCGTTCTTTGGCCGCCTGCACGACTGCCTTGGCGAGGGGATGGAGCGAATGCAGCTCTACCGCCGCCGCCGCCGCAAGAAGGGCGTTCTCGTTCTGCCCGCGGACGGGCTCCGTGCGTACGAGGCGGGGGATGCCGAGCGTAAGCGTACCGGTCTTATCGAAGAAAATAGTGGTGATCTGCGAAAGAGTCTCCAGTGCCGCAGGTTTTTTTACGATGATATTCTGCTTGGAGGCCTTATTGAGTCCGCCAAGGAAGCTCACGGGTGCGGCGATGAGCAGGGGACATGGCGTGGCGATGACGAGCACGGCGAGCAGGTTGGTCCAGGTTCCGGAGGAGATGAGCCAGGCGCCCCCGGCCATGGCGAGCGTGATGGCCGTAAATCCGTAATTGTATTTTTCCGCAAGGCGCACGATCCGCGCCGGATGACGCTTGGACTCCTCCACGAGGTCCACGATCTTCTGGTAGGTGGAGTGCGAAAAGTCGCCCGTTACGCGCAGCTCGATGGATGCCTGCAGGTTGATGAGCCCGCTTTTTACGAGCTGGTTCGGGCGGTAAGGCTGGGGCTCCACTTCGCCGGTAAGGTTAGCCTCGTCCATAAGGGCGCGCTCGGAGACGAGGTAGCCGTCCAGCGGCACGATCTCATCCGGACGGATGAAGATGATATCGCCGTCCTTCACTTCGTGGATGCTTGTCTTCTTGTAGGCCCCGTCCGCGGTCCTGACCTCGCAGGTCTTCGGGATCTTTTCCACGAACTTCTTGAGCGCGGCTTCCGCCTCGCGTGAGCTGTATGCCTCAAGAGCCTCGCTTACGAGGATCATGAGGGAGATCACCGATCCTGCGCCCCACTCGCCGGTGGCAAGGGCGACCACCATGGCAAGGATGGCAATATAGTCCAGCGAATAGCGCTTTTCGCGCAAGGACCTTAGGGAGTTGCGGCCAAGCACGATGAGCCCGAGCGCGATCGCCACCACAAAGAGCAGGCGGTAGCCCGCGAAAAATCCGACGATACTGAGGACGAGCACGAGCGACGGAAGAAGGAATTCCATGCGATAGGGATATCATATCACTCCGGATGGTATACTGGAAGCAATGAAGATTTCCGTCATTGCCAAGCCGGGCGCGAAGGTGCCCGCCATCGCCCAAAAGGACGGCATATGGGTGGTCGCCGTGAGGGAGCGTGCCGTAGACGGCAAGGCCAATCTTGCAGTAGCAAAGGCGGTGGCGGCGCATTTTGGGGTCGCACCGTCGCGGGTGCGTGTTGCCGCAGGGCTTTCGTCGAGGCGGAAAATCGTGGAAATCGCGCCGTAGGAAGCGTATAATGAAAAGATAATATTCCTTCCATCGTCCATGCCTGAACGATATAAACAGATCGCCACGCGGGAATACCTGCGGTCCGTATTTTTCGGATTGCTGCTGCTCGTGCTCGCGCTTTCGCTCCAGGCTTACGCGCTCTCTTACGCGGCGCGGGTTCCAAGCACGTTTGTCCACGACCTTGTGCTTGATAATATCCCGATCGTCAACCTGAACCCCATTATCGTCGAGGGCGCGCTCGGGGCCATTGCGGGGAGCGTCATCCTGTTGCTCATCAAGCCGCAGTACCTTCCTTTTGCCCTCAAGGCCGCCGCTATTTTTATCGCGACCCGCGGCGTGTTTAATTCGCTGACCCATCTTGGCATCTATCCGGGCCAGGTGAACCCGGGAAACGGATTTTTGGACCGCATCTACACCGACTTCGATCTCGAAGGGGGATTTTTCTTCTCCGGCCATACGGGACTCACCTTCCTCATGGGACTTGTCTTCTGGCGAGAGAAGGTCTGGCGCTATGCCTACTTCATCCTGGCTGTCGTCTTCGGCATTGCCGTGCTTTTTGCGCACGTGCACTATTCCATAGACGTGCTTGCCGCGCCATATATCACGTACGGCGTGTTCAGGATGTCGCAGTATTTCTTCCCTGAGGATTTCGCCCTGTCGGAGAATCCATTATAGGAGCCTCCGTCCCCGGTCCGGGCCGGCATGAGGCTAGCTCTCTTTGTGCTTGAATGAGACGTGGATGAACTTGTCGAGGCCGATATAGGCGCCGGCATTGGAGAAGATCAGGACAAGGAGGCAGATGATGATGATCACTTCGTCATTGATGAACTGCTCCACGGTGATGGCGGTATAGCTGATGCTTGGCAGATAGCTGAGCAGGGTGAAGATGATGCCGAGGATTGCGGCGAGCCGCGTGGCGAGGCCGAGCACGAGGCAGGCGCCGATGACCATGAAGACCCACGGGGAAACGGCGTGGAGCCAGGTGAGGGACGGCATGGTCGCCATCCACGCATAGAGCTAGTGGAGCGAGTGGGCGTCCAATTGCCGGCCGAGCGCCGGATCGAAGAGTTCAGTGAAGCCAAGATAGAAAAAACTGAGCCCCAGGGCTGCGCGCAGGAAGAAGATGACGATCCGCAGCGAATGGGGGACGCGGGACGAATTGCCGGTACTCATGGATACATTATACTATAACCATATGATGGAGAACCACCGGAAGCATACCCTCGGCCATCGCGCGTTCTTTTTGTTCCTTTCCCGCCGCATCAAATTCGCCGCATTCCTCTTCCTTCTTGCGGGAGGGCTGTGGTGGGGCGCCGGCCGCCTCTCGGGCGATGCGGCGTTCTGGACCGGATATGCCGCGGAGATCGTGGCGCTCGCCGCGGCGGCATGGCTTTTGATCGTCCTTTTTTACACGTATCTGGAGTACCGCTTCTATACCTATCTTTTTACCCCCGAGGCGTTCGTGGTGCATCAGGGGTATATTTTGCGCAACGAGGTGGCCACGCTGTACCACCAGATCCAGAATGTGAACATCGAGCGCGGGCCTCTTGACCGGCTGGTCGGCGTGAGTACGGTGGTGCTCGTCCTTTCCGCCACTCAGCAAGCTTCGGATTATAACCGGATCGTCCTGCCGGGCGTCGGGAAGACGAAGGCCAAGCTTGTGCAGAAAGAGCTTTTGGTGCGCGCGCGGCGGCATGCATCCGGCGGCGGCCCCTCCTCTGCGGCTAGTTCGGGAAATCGAAACGGGTAAGCGCGCCGCCCTGGTTAACGAGGTACAGCGAATTCCCGCGGGCGTCATATGATGCCGCGCTGCCCGGCGAGACGGTGGCAAAGTTATGCAGGCCGGCGTCCTGCAGATCAAGGAAATTCACGCGGTCGGGATAGCTTACGAAAAGATGGGCGTCATCGCGATACCAGGCAAGGCTTTGGATCGTGCCGGCATCGGGGAGTATGAAACGGTAATAGTCGGAGGAGGTGAAGGAGAATATCTCCACTCCGCGGCTTTCAAGCGCGGCGAGCATGGTGCCGTCGTCCGTCGGATAAAAATCGTGCACGTCATCGGCGATCTTGATGAGCGTTTCGGAAGCGACGTCGTAGCGATAGAGCGATCCGTCCTGGAGCACGATGCCGAGCTCTCCGTTGCCGATCCATTTGAGCTCCTTGATGGAATCGGGGATGACGAGCGAGCTGTCGGTGACATTGCCGGAGAATTTGTCGTAGACGAAGATCCGCGAGGTGCCCGATGCGGCATTCCACTGGTTCCATGCGAAGCGGTCCGACGAGATGGCGAGTGGCGGCTGGAGCGAGGTGCCATGCGGCGCCGTGGCGATCGGTATCGTGCGGGCGTGGTTTGCGATATCGATCGCGGCGATGGCCTGCGGCGTCTGCACGATCACGCTCGTGGCGTCATAGGGGTCGATCGTGATGCGGGTGATGGTCTTTGCCGTCGCCCCAAGGGTTCGGAGTGCGGGGGTGAGATTCGTGGTGGTTGCCTCGGTGAGATCATACAGGAGATAGGCCCCGTTCGCGGAGGATCGATAGACGAAGTTCTTGAGGTTGGTGCTGTGGCTCACTATGGCGCCGATCCCGATCTTTTTGCCTTCCCATACGATGGCCGACCCCGAAGCTTCCGTGGCCACGACGTCGCCTACCGCTTCAAAGAAGTCTTTCACGGCTCCGGTGGTCGTTGCCATATCCGTTCCGGCATTCGGAACCAGCACGGCGTATTTCATCTGGACCACCATGGATGGCATGACCGGCGCCGTCTCGGTCCAGGCGTCATAGCCGGGCGCCTCGAGAGTGACGCGGTAGCTCTTGGGGAAAAGATTGGAAATGAAGGTTCCCGGGCTCAGAAACCCGGACCCGTTCTGCACGGGCTTCCCATTGATCGAGATCTGGGCATCGGCAGGATAGGACCGGATATAGATGGCCCCGACCTTCTCTGTCTGGAAGGTCTCCAGGTTGATCCGCCAGCCTTGGGCATAAAGGACCACTCCGGTGCCCACCACCAAAAAAAGGGCTACCAGCCCATAAAATAAAGCTTTTCGCGCGCGCAGGGTCATGCATCCACCATTCTAGCGGATATTGCCTTGTTGCTCAAGGCGCACGGATGGTATAATGGAGACAGGTTCCAGAGCAGATCTCGGATCAAACTACATTTTTCAGGGAGGACTATATTGCTGCCGTCCGTGGACCGCAGTTGCGTCCACCCACCTGGCATGTGGCCAGAGATCTCTCCTGGAGCCCAAACTAAAACATCCTTCTCAAGAAGGGTGTTTTAGTTTTTGGGGGATGTCCGCAGGAAGCCCGGCTAGAAGCTTGCCGTGTTTACGTGGAAGATCGCGCCGATAAGGGAACCCCACGCGAACGTGGCGATCGCCGTGCCCAACATGAGCGCCGCCGCTTCCAGGAATTCGCGGAGGAAGTGCCGGTTCTCAAAGACCACGGTGCCGTAGAACGTGAAGATGGCAATGAGTGCGATGCCGATGGATGTGGAAACGGCAAACGCGGGGATCATCTGGTGGATGAGGAAGTAGGGGAGTGCAAGCAGGACGACAGACATAAGAT
>VFSW01016005.1_pt1 | contig 10267 bp, 18 predicted proteins | sample 5358111 | NCBI WGS metagenome assembly VFSW01 (sample SAMN11554181, study PRJNA540505) | mine drainage metagenome | isolation source: sediment from site ElyBrook_90M | place: USA: Ely Copper Mine, Vershire, VT | collected 2017
TGGCTATACAGATAATACTTTATATTTTAAAGTTCAATCAAACGGCAATACATATAACAATTTTGGTGTTTACGGTACGCTTTCTGATATTCGTTTAAAAGAAAATATTACTGTTGCAACACCTAAATTAGATGCGTTAAATAACGTCCGCGTAGTTAACTACAATCTTAAAAATGATGAAACAAAAACAAAACAACTTGGCGTTATTGCGGATGAATTAGAAACCGTATTTCCTGGCTTAGTTAGTGTTAATTCAGATGGTTTTAAAGAAGTTAAATCTTCTGTTTTTGTACCTATGTTAATTAAAGCGGTTCAAGAGCTATCCGCTAAAGTTACGGCATTAGAAGAACAAGTTATTGCTTTAGAAGTTAAATAAATGACCCAACTGATTGTCACCGAACAAAAAGTGCAAGCACTTGAGGCAGCGTTCTTAGAACAGCCTCAAGTCGACTGCCCTGTTGTTCATCGGTTCGGCCCAGGCATTTACATCCGTGAGGTATCAATTTCTGCTGGTACCTTGTCTATTGGTCATCGTCAGACGACAACGCACCTGAACGTCATGTTGGCAGGGCGTGTCATTATGATTGGTGAAGATGGCGTCAAAACCGAAATAGCGGCGCCCCAGACGTTTGTAGCAGGCCCAGGACGCAAAATTGGCTACATTCTTGAGGACATGATCTGGCAAAACATATACGCTACGGATGAAACTGACGTAGAAAAGCTAGAAGCCATGTTCCTAGATAAAAGCCAGACTTGGCAAGACCACCAAAAGAATCAGCAGTTATTGTTGTCTTTTGACCATTCTGAGGACGTTGCAGATTATTACGCCGCTATTGCTGAGTATGGGTTTGACCACAAAACCGTACAAGGTCAGGTGCAAAACCTTGACGATCAGATTGATCTGCCACACGGCGGGTACAAGATGATGGTTGCGCCATCTAAGATTGATGGTAAAGGTGTATTTGCCACAGGAAACATTGGCGCAGGCGAAATTATTGCGCCTGCGCGGATTGCTAGCAAACGTACGCCAGCCGGAAGATATACGAATCATTCAAAAAACCCCAACGCAAAGATGATTTTGTTGGATAATGGCGATGTAAACTTGGTAGCAGCTATGCCTATCGTCGGTTGTAAAGGCGGTAATTTGGGTGAAGAAATCACAATTGATTACCGTCAGGCATTGAGCCTAGCAATAAGGAGAAATTAATATGTCTGGAGTCGCAACCGCCGTCGTAGTCGGCACCGTAGCCGGTGGCTATTTAGCCTCCCAAGGAGCTAAAAGCGCTGCTAGTACACAAGCCGCAGCAGCCGATAGAGCAACCGCAGCGCAACAACAAGCGCTTAGTGAACAAATGGCGCTTCAACAGCCGTTTACAGAAGCGGGTACAACCGCTGTAAATCAGTTATCTGCTATGACTCAACCTGGCGGCGCTGCAACTAAAGAGTTTGCTTATAGCCCGTTTAGTTATCAAGCTGATCCTGGGTATGCGTTTAGGCTTAAAGAAGGCATGAACGCCATGAACGCTACTGCGGCGGCTAGAGGTGGTTTGATTTCTGGCAACGCCCTTAAAGCGGGTCAAATTTATGGTCAAGAAATGGGTTCGCAAGAGTATAGCAACGCATTTAATCGTTATTTGCAAAATTATGCTAACGCTCAAAACACATTCCAATTAAACCGCAATAATTTACTTGACCCATTAAAATTCTTGACCAACATTGGTCAAGCAGGCGCAAGTAATCAAGCTGCTAACGTAGGATCGTTTGGTAACTCACAAGCGGCTAATACAATCGGCGCTGCTAATGCTACTGCCGCAGGTCAAGTTGGCTCTGCTAACGCCATCAATACTGCTATTGGTCAAGGTATCGGCGCGTATCAAATGAACCAATTAATTAACCGTTCTGCGTACAATCAACCAACTAATTCATATAACTATTACGGCGCTAACGGTGGCAATTATGGCCCTACCGAATCTGGCGGTAATTTAGTTCAACAGTAAGGAATAGTTATGCCAATCGACGCAAGTATCCCCCTTCAAGTTAAAAATGTGCCTTTAGAGTCGCCTGTTAATCAATTGGCGATGATGGGCGAAGCCATGAAAATTGGCGAAATGAACCGCGGTATTGAAGAACAAAATCGTTTAAATCAGTATCTTCAAAGTGCTGATTTATCTAAACCTGAAGCACGTCAAGAGCTAATTAAGTACGGAAAAACAGGTTTGGCGTATGGTAAAGCACTTAGCGAACAAGAGAAATTGGGCGCTGAAACTAAATTAGCAGGCAGCAAAGCACAGCTATCTCAGTTAGAAGCGCAACGTGAAAAGTTTGGTAATTTGGTATTTAACCCATCAAATGAAAACGTCATGGCGCATTTACAAGATAGCGTATTAAAAGGCGAACTTCCACAGGCGCAAGCGCAATCATTGCTTCAGCAAGTAATGCCCTTAAACGCAGAGCAACGTAAAAAGTTTTTTACTGATATGGCAATTAAAACTGAAGATCGTGTCAGAATGGACGAACAAGCGCGTCATAACCGCACTACTGAAGGTATTGCAGGTGGTCATCTTGCTGTTGCACGTCAAGGACTTACACAAGGTGCGATCCCTGCTGGCTATCGTATGACGCCTGCTGGTCAATTAGAAGCTATCCCCGGTGGCCCAACTACAACACCTTTGGCGCCTAAAGAGTTGCAAGCCCGTGAAGCTAAGTATCCTGTGGCTACTACAGCTATTAAAACTGTTGAATCTAAAGCCGATAAGCTTATTACCGATATTGAAACGCTTAAGAACCACCCTGGCTTAGATAGCATTACTGGCGTTGTTTATGGCCGTACTCCATCGGCTACTAAAGAAGGCCGCGCGGCTCAAGCGTTATACGACAGTATTGTCGCCCGTGGCGGATTCCAAGAACTTGCTGCTATGCGCGCTGCGTCCCCAACTGGCGGTGCTTTGGGTAACGTATCGAACCAAGAAGGTCAACAACTTAAAGATTCGTTTGGCGCGCTTAATCGTACGCAAGACGCTGCTGACCTACGCACACAACTTGCCCGTGTTGCAGACGATGTTCGTGGGGCTAAGAGTCGTGTTCGTGAAGCGTATGATATGACTTATGATTACAAAGCTGGCGCTCCTAGTGCTACGCCTGCGCCTGGCGGAAAAGATGATCCTTTAGGAATTAGATAATGGCAACAATTGCTGAAGTTCGCGCGCAGTATCCGCAGTACGCTGATATGCCCGATGCGGCATTGGCTGACGCACTACACAAAAAATTCTATGCTGATCTTTCTAAAGCAGAGTTTGATGCCAAGATTGGTTTAAAGCCAATTGACAACAGACCTGCTTGGGGTCAAGAAAACCCACGCGCTTATGAAGTAGCGCAAACAGCCCGTAAGTATCTTGGCCCAGCCGTTGAAGCAGGCGCTAGCGCTGTTGGTGGTGTATTAGGCGCCCCTGCTGGCCCAATCGGTGTAGTTGGCGGTGCAGGTTTAGGTTATGGTATTGGCAAAGAAATTACTAACCTAGCTGACATAGCTCTTGGTAATGTAAAACAACAAGCGCCCGCCGCTGATGTTAGCCGCGCCGCTAAGAACGTCTTAGAAGGCGCAACAATGGAAGTTGGTGGGCAAGTTGCCGCGCCGGTCATTGCTAAAGCCGTAGGCAAAGTAGTTGACATCGCTCAGATGCCATTACAAAAAGCCGCTAAGATGACTCGAGATGCGTTTGGCCCAGATATTGAGCTAGCCGTAAACGCTTTGCGTAATGCCAAACCTGGCATGAGCGTATCTCAAACCTTAGCTGATGCAGGGATTGTTAACCCTACTGCTCAAGCTTTGATTCAAAAGAGCTTGGCTCGGGATCCATCGTTTGTTGTCAAACTTAATAAGCTACAGCAAGAAGAAGGCGTCAATGCCTTGTCTAAGCTTGTTGGTGGCACAACCCAGACTGAAGCTAAAGCAGCCCAAGAGGGCGCTAAAAACGCTCTTAATACAACTCTTGAACCTGTTAAACGTAATGAGCTTGCCGCAGCTAACGTAGCAGGCACAACAGGTAAACAATTGCAATCTGAAGCCGATCGTATGGCTATGGCTGCTGCAAACAAAGTTGACGATGTACGTCGCTTTACCGCCGCAGAACAACGCGCTAAAGACATGGCTAAAGGTAGAGTTGCTGAAACAGGTCTGTCAGGTACAGCCGTTTACAACTACCCTGCTGAATTGGCTGTTAAAGCTGATGAAGTGGCAAGTCAAGCCGCTAACGCTTCTCTACGCTTTGGTGAGGCAGCGCAATTTAAACAAGCCGCCGTTGATAGTTTAGCCGCGCATGGTCTAAAACCATTAGAGCCTGCGCCTATCATTGGCAGCATTGCTAAACTCAGTAAAAACCCTGAGTTTGCAGGTAACAAAGATATTGCCGTATCACTTGGTCGTGTTGCTGATGACATCAAAGCATGGACTAAAGATGGCGGTGTGATTGATGCGTTTGCGCTTGACTCTATTCGTAAGAACTCTGTTAACGCTGCTATCCGTGATCTATACCCTACCGCTGACGCTAAGACTCAAAAGCAATTGGCAGCAGGCGTATTGTCTAAGGTTAAACCCTTAATTGTTAATGCTATCGAATCATCTGGCGGTACAGGCTATGGCAAGTATCTTGAAGATTACGCTGCTGGCGCTAATAAGATCGCTCAACAGAAGTTAAGCGCTGAAGCCTTGGACTTGTACAAGAACAATCCTAAAGGCTTTATCAAGCTTGTTGAAGGCGAAAGCCCTGATGTAGTTGAAAAGGTCTTTGGCCCAGGCAATTACGATATCGCCAAGCAAATGGCTGATGATTTAATGAAGCCTGCGGCGCAGACGCAAGTTGGCGTATTAAAAGAAACTGCACGGATTCCTAAAGCCACAATGGAAGCTGAGTTCCAAGCTTCTGCGGGGCAAGATGCGCTGCGTGACTTGTATATGTCCCATCTTAATAAGTTCCGTTTGCCGTCTTATCTAAGCGCTACATTCTCTACCGCCAACAAAGGTATTCAAATCCTTGAAAGCGCGCTAGGTCAAAAGACTATGAAAACGCTAACCGATGGTTTTAAATCAGGTAAAAGCACTGAAGAACTTTTGTCTACTTTGCCTGCTGAAAAACGTATGAAAGTGATTGAATTGATGTCCCAAGCTACTGCTAAAGGCGTTCCAATCTACATGAATCAAAACCGCCTTACTCCGCCGGAGTATCCTCAAGAACAAAATGTAAACGCCCTTGCGAGATAAAAATGGATCAGACGCTTTTTAATATTGCCGCCACCGTTGCGGGATTTTTAGGTGGTTGGGTACTAAAAGTCATCTGGGAAGCAGTTAAAGAATTACAAACTGCCGATAAAATTTTGGTCGAAAAAGTCGGTTCCATTGAAATTTTGATTGCAGGCAACTATATGTCTAAGCATGACTTTGATAAGATCGCAGCCGCTATATTTGCCAAGCTTGATAAGATTGAAGATAAGCTAGATCGCAAAGTAGACAAAACATGATCTATGCACTATATCTAGTCCTTGTACCACTAAGTCTAGTCTTGACGCTAATTGCTATTATCCTAGCGCCTGTATTGCCTTTATTAGCTTCTAATCAAGAAGGATGGCTCGACAATCACGCTAAATGGGGCTATGGGCCACGTTTACCAACCTGGCTATCTTGGTTCCAGACGCCTGACAATTCGCTTGATGGTGACGCTACATTTGAGCGTTTGAACGGTATTAGCTATTGGGCTAAGGTCAAATGGCTTTGGCGTAACCCATGCTACGCGTTTGCAATCCGTTATTTAACTGCGCCTTACGCAGCTTCTTTTTCTGGTGACAATACTATTCGGGACAACGACAATGCGAAGGCAGGCTGGTGCTTGGTTCACGCTAATGGACTATTTCAATTTACTTCCGTTACCCCTATTGGCTATAGCCGTTGTGTGTATGTTAATTTGGGGTGGAATATACGCGCTCTGGTGGACAATAACGTACCGGTTAAGCCCGATCCTTATCAAGCAACTTTCGTGTTTTCACCGAGAATAAGTGGCTACAGATGAAATGTTATAAGTCCAAAACCATGTGGTTTTCTGTAGCGTTGGTTATTTTTGGCGCTTTATTGGACTATTTGCCTGCTTTGCAATCCATTATCGACCCTAAGTATTACGGCATTATCTTTGCCTCAGTCGGCGTAATCGTTGCTATTCTTAGATACGTTACCAAAGAACCTATCAATCCATGAATCTTTACGCTATCTACGCATTGGTAGCCGTAACTTTGTTTTGCGGTGGGTTTGTTAATGGATGCTCTTACCAACAAAGTAAAGCTGAAAAGACCATTAGAGATAAAGAACACCAATACCAATCTGAAGCAGATAAGATAAGGACAGATAAAGATGCTCAAATTAAAGCTATTAATACTCAGCTTGTCGATGCTGTTAGTCAGTTGCGTAGCCGTCCCAGTAACGCCACAAAAACCATCACTGGACAGGATTGCAACGGCGCAGCCCTTTCTGCCCCCGATGCAGAATTTCTTATCCGGGAAGCTGCCCGAGCAGACGAAATAAGAATTGGCTTAGAAGCCTGTTATAAACAATACGATTCAATAAAATGAATAAACATGATCTTTCTACTAGAGTAACTTTACTCGCCACTTATACGCTAACCACAATTTTGTTAGCTATGGTTATAGTCATGTTAATTGGGCTATTCCACGACAAAGTGGATAATTTAAAAGTATTTGAAATTGTTGGCCCTGCATTTCAAACGATTGTGGGTGGTTTTATTGGGTTAATTACAGGTATTAAAATAGGTCAGAACGATGAATAGTAATTTTGAAACGTGTTTAGCCAAGTTATTAGTCCATGAAGGTGGCTACGTAAACAATCCGGCAGATCCAGGGGGCGAAACCAATCTAGGCGTTACAAAACGCGTATGGCAAGAATGGGTAGGGCATGATGTTTCTGAAAAAGAAATGCGTAACCTAACCCCTTTAATGGTTGCACCTTTATACAAAAGGAAATATTGGGATGCTTGCCACGCTGATGAGCTTATATCTGGTCTTGACTATTGCGTTTTTGACGTCGCTGTTAACTCGGGCGTTGGGCGCGCCATTAAGCTTCTACAGTCGTCTGTTGGCGCTACTCCAGATGGTGGTTACGGTAGCATTACTGCTGCATTAGTTAAAAAAGCGGAAGAAGATCCAACAAGACTGATTGAATTATTTTCCGCTAAACGACTAGAGTTCTTAGAGTCCCTTAAGGCTTTCCCTACCTTTGGTAAAGGTTGGAGCCGTAGAGTTGCTGAAGTTAAGGCTGACTCTCTGGCGATGGTTCAAGGTACTTCTCAAGCCTAGCAATCCGCTGGGTTTCAAACGAGCATAGTGTTGAGTAATACTCAGCATGGGTTTTATGCTCAAGATAGCTACGACGGGCGTTTTCTAGCTCTTTAGCCGCTAACGTCTTTGCTGCTGGCGGGTTTGTTACCGCTAACCAAATTCTTTTTAATGCGTTCATGTTTATCTCCCAAAGATTGAGTCATACACAGGCGTCAACGACTGCGTAGGGGCTTGATACACCGGCATGACCAAAGGCGCTACAGGTGCCATTACAGTGCCTACAGACTGCCCTTGTGGGCCATAGACGTAGGTTGTGTTGCCAGAGCGCATAGCGGTACCTTGTGACTGACCTTGTGGGCCATAGAAATACTGCGTATTACCTGACTGCTGAACAGTGCCTAAGCTTTGCCCTTGTGGGCCATAAAGATAGGTTGTCTGCGCTTCGCAACGTGCGGGCGCCATAACGGTTAACGCTACGCCTGCGCCGATAATGATTCCAATTACATAGTCTTTCATTTTTGTCTTTCCTGTGTGATTACTTCACGATAGGCTTTAATTGCGTCTTTGACGTCCTGGCGCAACTCTTGCATTTCTACGTACATTTCTTCTGCCAATTTAGCCAAGTTCTCATGGCTCCATGATCTAAAGTCAGGTACTCTCATGGCTTTACCGCCAAGCTCATTAGCTCAATACGCTCACGTGATACCCGCAAGACGTTATAACGCTGATGTAAACGCTGCAACACAGACGCCCGCTTCTCACTAGTCTTTTCCAAGTCAAGCAGGGATAGCACTTCTTCCTCGCTCATCATAGATAACTGGTTATTTAGCGCTCGCCAACTTAGCTTCTTCATTCTTAATCCTTTCCTTCAAAGCTCTAATTTCTTCAATCGTTCGGGTCAAGCTACGGGCAGCGGTGCCATAGTTACGCACACGGATGACGCTCTCAGCCTGCTTTAATTTTAGCTTTGCCTTTAACTGCAATAATCTTTTCACTTTGTAACCTTTCAATTTCTTTAATTAAATCGCGGATCATTAGTTCGATATTGGTGCTTGGCGCATATTCAGCGATGTCGTCAGCCAATTTCTTTGCTTCATCTAATAACTTCATTTCAACTCCTCTAATGCAATGTCTGAAATAGCCCGTTTATCCTTTAGGGCGTCCCAAATCCTCAAATCAATTGTTTTATCAGTTAATAAGAGGTAAACCCATACATCATGCTTCTGACCGCTGCGGTGCAGGCGGCCTACTGTTTGCTCGTACAACTCAAGGCTCCAAGGCAAAGATACAAAAACCATCTTGTTACCACCATGTTGAAGATTTAATCCATGTCCGGCTGATTTAGGGTGAATCAATAGCAACTCAATCTTGCCCTCATTCCAACGCTCAATAGCCTTGTCATCGTTAATTGTTTGTGCGTTAGGATACCGACGCTTAAGTTCAGCCAATTCTTCAATGAAGTTGTAAACAATGATGGTGTTGTCGTGTTGGTTTTCTTCAAGCAATTCGTCAAGCAGGTCAAACTTATGGGTGCTAAACCATATTGGCGTCTTGGTCACGTTCATGCGTCCAGGGCGGTTTGATGCGGTTGTAACCGTTTCATAGACCCAACCACCTGCCATCTGCTGCAACTTGCCAGTGACTACGCCTGCGTTGACGGCGGTAATCTGCACGTCTTTGAACTCAATGACAAAATCCTTCTTCATCTTCTCGTATGGGGCGCGGTCAGCCAAGTCGCACTTCATCTCAATCGTGTGGCATGGCGGCAGCTTGTCAGCGTATTCGCCAGCTTCTAATACGAATGTTGCAGGTTTAATACGTTCCATGACTTTTCCTAATGAGCCTACACGTGGCTCCCATTCGCCAAAGTCTTTATTGACCAGGACAAAATACTGTTGCATAAACGCGCCTTTGGCACGTCCAAGTAAATCTTGATTGACGATCTTGCATTGCCCAAACACATCTTCTAAGCCATTGGACGTAAACGAACCTGTCAAACCCCAACGGATGTTGATTTTGTCTACAACCTTAGCCAATGCTTTAAAGCGCTTGCCTGATGGGTTCTTGAGTTTGGTTAGCTCATCAAACACGATGCCATCAAAGTTCAATTCTTGTTCTGACAACCATTGGATGTTGTCGTAGTTAGTAACCACTACGGGAAAACCCGAATATAATGCTTGGGCGCGTTGCACTGGTGTACCGACGGCTACCGCTAATTGCATATCAGTAGCCCATTTAGGCTGCTCTACAGGCCATACGTCAGTACAAACGCGCTTGGGAGCTAGCACAAGCCATCGTTTAACAAAGTTATAGCGCAGCATATCTTGCATGGCTGTTAACGTCAGCGCTGTCTTTCCTGCGCCCACAGGGGCAAGAATCATGGCGCGGTCGTTCTCATACAAGAAGTCGGCTGCCTTTTCCTGATAATCACGCAGTTTCAAAATTGATCCTCCCAAGCCAAACCATGTGGATTGCCATCTTCATCTTCGGATAGCCAATCAAGCAACGTATGACATTGCGCTTTGGTAAATAAAGCAATATGGGCTTTTTTAGTAGGCAAACCCATAACTTCAGCTAATAATTGATACGCTTCAGTCCTGGTGTAGCCTTCTTCTTGCCAAAGTTTGTCAAACGCAGTGTGGGTATAGGTACGCAAGGACTTTAAATCGTCTTGACGAAACGTGCCTTGCAACTGCTTCATTTGCTGTTGTAAGTTCATAGATCAGCTACCCATTGCATAATTTGTTCTTTTGTCCACAAACAGGCATACCGTTGTTTTAATGTCCACATTTCTTCCGCAAATACATCTTGCATAGGCGATAACACGCCTCCTTTAGGACGCTTGATCTCGATAAACCAGGTATCGCCATTAGGCAAACAAGCAATTCGATCAGCCACGCCACGCTGGCTAATAGACTTGAATTTATAAGTC
>VFSW01016006.1_pt1 | contig 10267 bp, 9 predicted proteins | sample 5358111 | NCBI WGS metagenome assembly VFSW01 (sample SAMN11554181, study PRJNA540505) | mine drainage metagenome | isolation source: sediment from site ElyBrook_90M | place: USA: Ely Copper Mine, Vershire, VT | collected 2017
CTCGAGGCCGCCGGCACTCCGAGACACACCGATATCCGCTGCGAGGTCCTCACCCCCGAGAGCTCGGCCGATGACCCGATCATTCGCGGCGGCGAGCTCCGCCGCCGCGAGCACTCCACGCGCGGATTCGATCAATGGGACGAGTGCAATCGGATCCTCCGCAGTCGGGGTACAGCCACGTTGCGGTGCCCCCGCGCCGCTCTGCGCGAGCGTCTCGGAGATCTTCGCGGCCACTTCGACGACAACCGCCGGATCGTCGACCTTCGGGAGCATGATTCCATCGCAGCCGCCACGCACGGCGGCAACCACATCAGCAACCCGAAGCCTCGGCTCCGAGTTCACCCGGACGAAACACGGCACCGGGATCGGCTCGTCCAGCGCCTCTGCTAGGTTCCCCCGCGCCGTCTGCTTGTCGGCGGGGCGCACCGCATCCTCGAGGTCAATGATCACCGCGTCTGCACCGCTCGCCCCAGCGGGGGCCAGCCACTCGATAACCTTGGTGCCCGGGACGAACAGCCACGACCGCGGGGGGAGGGAGCCCCAGCGTTCGAGCCACGAGTTCACGCGGGTGCGCGCCGCGGGCGGGCCGTCGGCCCGGGGGACGCCGGGTCGAGCTCGCGACGGAGCTCGTCCGAGTGCTCGCCGAGGGCCGGAACAGGGCCGAGTTCTCCCGCAACTCCCTCGACGTTGAACGGTGGCACTAGCGCGCGAACGGGCCCGTGCGGCGTTGCGACATTCGCCCAACGCCGTCGCGCCGCGAGCTGCGGATGCACCGCTAAATCCGCGACGTCGTTCAGGGCGCCGTACGGGACGTCGGCTGCGTCGAGTCTCGCGCGAAGCACGCTCGCTGTCAGGTGGGAGAGGACTGACTCGATCAGCGGTTCCAGCCGGCTGCGGTGGCGGACCCGGAGCTCGTTGGTCGCAAAGAGCGGATCGTCCGTGAGCTGTGGACGCTCAAGGACGATCCCACAGAAACGCTCCCACTGCCGTTCATTCTGCACGGCCACGTTCACCCAGGTCCCGTCGACGGCCCGGTAGGGCCCGTACGGCGCAATGCCACTGTGGTGGGTGCCGGTGCGCGGGGGCGGACTTCCACCGTATAGGTAGTGGTACAGGGGAACGGTCATCCACTCGGCCATGCATTCGAGCATCGAGATGTCGATGAAGCTCGCGTCGCCCGTGCGTTCACGGGTCATGAGGGCAGCCAGAATCGCCGAGACCGCGTACATCGCCGCCGCGATATCAGCGATAGAAACACCCACCTTTGCCGCCTGCTCAGGCGTCCCGGTCACCGACATCAAGCCGCTCTCGCCCTGCAACAGCAGGTCGAACGCCTTACGGTCACGGTAGGGCCCGCCACCGCCATACCCCGAAATCGCGCAGTCGATCAGCCGTGGCCAGGTCGCGTGGAGGACCGACCAGGCGAGACCCAAACGCTCCACGGAGCCCGGGCCAAGATTGTGGACGAATACGTCGGCGGTCGCCAGCAGAGAATCGAGCACGGCGCGGTCGGTGGATGCGTTCAGATCGAGAGTGATGCTGCGCTTGCCTCGGTTCAACCACACGTGGTAGGACGACTCACCGCGCACGACGGAGTCGTAGCGGCGGGCGAAGTCACCGCCGTCGACCCGTTCAACCTTGATGACGTCGGCGCCAAGATCCGCCAGCTGGCGGCTGCAGAACGGCGCGGCCACCGCCTGCTCGAGTGCGACGACGCGGAACCCGGCGAGAGGCGTCCGGAGTTGATCCTGCGACATGACCGTCGCACTCAGTACGAGCGTGGCATGCCGAGGACATGGTGGCCGATGTAGGCCAAGACGAGGTTGTTGGCCACTGGAGCCGTCCCGTAGAGCCGGGTCTCGCGGAACTTCCGTTCCACGTCGTAGTCGACCGCGAATCCGTAGCCTCCGTGAGCATCGAGACAGGCGTTCGCTGCCGCCCAGGACGCGCGCGAGGCGAGGAGTTTGGCCATGTTCGCTTCGGCTCCACAACGCTCGCCGCGGTCGTACAGCTGCGCGGCGTGGTCGCACATGAGCTCAGCTGCGCAGATATCGGCATGCGCGCTCGCCAACGGGAACTGAACGCCCTGGTTGACGCCGATCGCACGGCCGAACACGTGCCGACTGGTCGCGTACTGCACGCCACGATCCACGAACCAATGGCCATCCCCGACACACTCGGCGGCGATGAGGATCCGTTCGGCGTTCCATCCGTCAATGACGTGCCGGAAGCCGTGCCCAAGCTCGCCGACCACATTCTCGGCCGGGATGTCGAGATCATCGATGAAGAGGGCCGTCGTATGGTGGTTGACCATCATGTCCAGCGGTTGAACCTGGATCTGTCCGGCGGCGATGGCCGGTGCCAGCTCCACCATGAAGAGGCTGAGGCCCAGCGCCTTGTCGCTGCACTCCTCGTACGGCGTGGTCCGGGCCAGCAGCAACATGAGGTCCGAGTGCTCGACTCGTGAGATGAAGACCTTCTGCCCCCGGACGATGAACCGGTCACCTTGCCGCCGCGCAGTGGTGGTGATCCGGGTAGTGTCCGACCCCGCGTCTGGCTCGGTGACGCCGAACGCCTGTAGCCGCAACTCGCCGCGAGCCAGGCCCGGAAGGTAGCGAGCTTTCTGCGCATCGGTGCCGTGGCGCACGACCGCCGACATCAGGTACATCTGGGCGTGGCAGGCTGCTGCGTTGCCTCCAGAACGGTGGATCTCTTCGAGGATCCACGCCGCTTCAGTGACACCCAAGCCCGCGCCACCGTACGTTTCAGGGATCAGGGCGGCCAGCCAGCCCGCGGCAGTCAACGCGGCCACGAACTCCGTGGGGTACGCTCGCCGGGCGTCGAGGTCACGCCAATAGGCATCTCCGAATGGCCGACATACTGCGCGGACCGCCATCCGTACCTCATTGGCGGTCGGGCGGCCTAGTTCCTCCATCGTTGTGCTCCTGCATGGATGGGATCGCACGCGGGGTTTCGGCGATGACGGCCACGACCGCCTCCGTCGCGCCGGGCGCGAGCGTTGCGACGTCTGCGACCGACGACATCGCTCATGTCGGCTCTGCGGTCACGAACGGGTTGCGGATGCTGCCCACCCGTTCGATCTCCACCTCCACGGTGTCGCCGGGCCGCAGGTAGACGGGTGGCGTCCGCTTGTAGCCGACGCCGTACGGCGTGCCGGTGGCAATGATGTCGCCGGGTTCGAGGGTCATGAGCCGGCTGACGAAACTGATCGTGGCCGCCACAGTGAACACCATGTCGGCAGTGGTCCCGTCCTGCACCATCGCTCCGTTGACGCGGGTCTGGATTCGGAGCGACTGGGGGTCACCGACATCCCTGGCAAGGGCGATCCCTGGTCCCATCGGTGCGAACGTGTCCAGGGCCTTGCCAGCGGTGAACTGACTGGTCTGGAACTGCAGGTCGCGCGCACTCACGTCATTGAATGCGGAATAGCCGGCCACGTACGAGATGGCCTCGGCCTCGGTCACGTTTCGGCACCGAGTGCCGATCACGACGGCGAGCTCGCCCTCGTAGTCGATCTCCTGCGACACCCCTGGCAGCACGACGGGATCGGCCGGCCCCACCAGGCAGTTGCGGAACTTGGCGAAGATGTTCGGCGCGGGCGGTACCTTCTGGCTCAGCTCCGCCGCATGTTCGGCGTAGTTGAAGCCCAGACAGAGGATCTTGTCCGGGTCCGGGAGCGGCGGCCCCAGGCGGAGATCCTCCACCGAGAAGGAGCCGTCGGATCGGGTCCGCAGGACATCGCGCGCTCGGGTTACGGCCTCCACGAGGCTGTCTGATCCGGCGGTGAGCAGACCCCTGATGGTCGGCAGGCCGGCGAACCGGTGGACCGCGGCGGCATCGACCACGCGTCCGCCCTCTTCGAGACCAGGCCAGAGGGTACCGTTCTGCCAGTAGCTAACCAGTCGCATCGCGACCCCCTGCCGTTAGGTGGGTGAGCTGGGCACGGCGGCAGACTGCCCCAGGAACACTTGGCCGAAGTCTCTCCGTCCCAGCAGTTCCGAGGCGGAACCATCGAGTCTGCACGCCCCTGAAACCATGACGTATGCCCAGTCGGCGATCTCGAGCGCAGCCGCGGCGCGCTGCTCAACGAGCAGCACGGCCTTTCCGGCGTCGGCCAGCCGCCGGACGTGGTCACGCAGGAGCATCGTCGCGAGCTTCGGCGAGAGGTTGGCGGTCGGCTCGTCGAGGACCAATACCTGGGGATCGACCATGAGGACGCGCGCGATCGCGAGCATCTTCCGCTCGCCGCCACTGAGCTTGACCGCTCGACGGCCCATCATCTCGCCCAGCGCCGGAAACACGCCGACGACCTCCTCGGTCCGCTGCTTCACCTGACGAGGCGGCAGGAGGTATCCGCCCATCTCCAGGTTCTCGGCGACCGTGAGCGGGTCGAAGATGTCCTGCACCTGCGGCACGTATCCCAGCCCCCGGTGCGCCATCCGGTCCGGCGAGAGGTTGGTGACGTCATCTCCGCCCATGGTCACGGTGCCTGCGGTGGCGCGGAGCATGCCGACCACGGCCTTGAGGAACGTGCTCTTGCCAGCGCCGTTCGGACCGATGACGCACGCAACCTCGCCCTTCCCAACCTGGGCGCTCATGTCGACGATGGTCGGCGATGGGCCGTAGCCAGCGGTCAGGCCCGCCACGACCAGGTGCGGCGCCGGACGCCCATCAGCCGACAAGGTAGGCCTCCAGAACCTGTTCGTGGTGGCGCACTTCGGCCATTCGACCGCGAGCGATGATCCGTCCCTGGGCCATCACCACTACGGGATCGCACAAACGGTCGACGATGGAGAGCTCGTGCTCGATCATGAGCATCGTTAGCCCGTTGTCCCTCAGCTCCTCAAGGTAGCTCGCGATCGATTGAGCCAGGTTGGGATGCACACCCGCCATCGGCTCGTCCAGCAGGAGGAGACGCGGTCGAGTCATGAGCGCCCTCATGATCTCGACGAGCCGCTTCTGTCCTCCGCTCAGGTCGCCCGCATACTCGGATTCCTTTCCATCCATCCCGAACCGAGCGAGCAGGTCGCGGGCACGCTCCACGTGCTCCCGCTCGGCGGCGCCCCAGTGGCGGCGGCCAAGAACAGCGCCCCAGAGCGAATCGCCGGGCTGATCCCGCTCGGCGGCGAGCAGGTTCTCAAGCACCGTCAGCCGCGGGAATTCGCTCGAGAGCTGGAAGGTGCGGGTCAGCCCCAAACGTGCCCGCTCGTGGACCGCCAGCCGGGTGATGTCCCGCCCGTCGAAGGACACCGTCCCCCCGGTCGGAGCAGTGGCGCCGGCGATGATACCGAGCGCCGTCGTCTTCCCGGCGCCGTTCGGCCCGATGAGGCCCGTGATGCCTCCTGTCTGCACATCGAACGACACGCCGTCCACAGCGTTCAGGCCGCCGAACGCGCAGTGGAGGTCGTGGACCGACAGAAGAGCGGTCGTGGGAGCTCGGGCCACGAGTTCCTCGCCGGCCATCCCAACGACGGTCACCGGGAACCGCCGCTTGGCGCCATCGACCCCGCGACGCGCCTGTCTGCCGGGTTCGCCCCGGGCCGTGCGGCTGGGAACACCCTCCGGCGCTCGGGGACGATCCCCTGAGGACGGAACCATAGGAAGGCGAGGATCAGGACGGCAATGACAACCCACTGGAGCGCGTCGATGAGGGCCGGGTTGCCGACCTGGGGCAGGAACCGGGTCGCCTCGTTGAACGCAACCGGGACCAGCAGCGCACCGACCGCCGCCCCGACGTTGTTGCCGCGTCCACCGATGATGACTGCAGCGAAGATCACCAGCGTCTCGGGATAGAGCCAAGCCGACGGCGCCCAGAGCCCGATAAACCCGACCAGCACGCCACCACTCATCGCCGCGATGACGCCTCCGACGACGAACATCAGCAGTCTCAGCCGGGCGACGTTCTTGCCAACCGCCGCCGCTGCCGCCTCGTTCTCGCGGACCGCCCGCAGCGACCGCCCGAAGGGCGAGTTGGTCACGCGCTGTGCAAACGCGAACGTCAGCAGTGCCGCCACCGCCGCCAGCCCGACGTAGAGCCATGTTTCTGCAAGCGGGTCCACATGGAGGCCGTCGAACGGGTTGGGGACAAGCGAGACGCCCGCCGATCCGTTGAACAGTGGGACGAAGTTCGACACCACCGTGGTCGCGATGATCGAGATGACGAGCATGACCACGGCCTCGTAGTCCGTACGGAGCTTCCGCAGGCTGATAAGCCCGATGGCGAGCGCGAGCACGCCGCCCGCGAGTCCGGCACCGAGCACGGTCCAGGGGAACGGCAACCCGAGCCCCAGGATGTACTGCTGGAACCCGCCGTTGGCCGTCTGGAGCGGCAGCGCCAGGACTGCCGCCGTGTAGGCGCCGGCTGCCTGGAACAGGATGAACGCGAAATTCAACAGGCCGGTGACGCCGTACTGGAGGTTCAGCGCCCAGCACGCCATCATGTCCACACACGCGTAGACGAGCAGGGTCGTGACGTAAAACTGCAGTCCGGAGCTCATGGGGTCAGGTGCTCGCGCGGGCCAGGGACAGGATGCCCTGGGGGCGGACCAACAGGACCAGCACGAGGATGGCGAAGGCGATGACGTCCTTGTAGCTTGGCGGGATCACGATGGCGCCGAGCTCCGTGGCTAGGCCCACCACCAGCGCCCCGAGCATGGCGCCGTTCGGCTGACCCACGCCGCCAAGCACGGCGACCGCGATGATGACCACCAGGAACGTGCTGCCTGTTATAGCCGTGAAAGAGGCCGTGTTCATCACGAGGATGACACCTGCGACGCCGCAGAGTGCGCCGGAGACGGCCCATACGACGTCCGTGACCCGGTCCGTCCGGATCCCGCAGCTCCGGGCCAGCGGCGCATTCGCGGCGGAGGCGCGCATCGCCTTGCCAAGACGCGTCCGGGTGAGGAGCAGGAAGATCGCGACCATGGCGGCGACGGAGATCACCATGATCCCGACCTGGGACGCCGTGAGAATGAGGGCGCCGGCGCGGAGATTCGGACCCTGATCCATCTGGTAGCTAAAGGCCGTCGGTCCTCCGACGCCCAGCAGGATGTTCTGGATCATGAGCCCCATTGCCAGCGACACGATGACCATGCCGAACGGGGACGTTCCGCGCCGAAGGAACGGGCTGTAGACCCAACGATTGAGCACGACCGAGGCAACGGCCCCGAAGACCCCACCACCGACGATGCCAATCCAGATGTTGATGCCGAACTGGTTCATCACGTACGCGACGAACGCGGCGGCGGTCATGAGGTCGCCATAGGCGAGGTTGAGGATGTTCGTGATCCCGAACTGCATCGTGAAGCCCACCGCAGCGATCGCGAGGATGCTCGCGGTCACCAGGCCGAATCCGAACGCCGCCACATACAGGTCCACGCCGCCGCCGCCTCCCTGGCTGTCAGCCGAAGAGCCGTGAGGGGAGCGCCTCCGGCGGCCCGATCACTCGCGCCGCCGGAGGGCGAAGGTTTACCGACGGGCGTGCCGCTACGGGGCGGCAGCCTGCATGTCCGACGCGGTGATGGAGCCGACCGTCTTGATCGAACCGTCGGTGCCGTACTTCACGATGTCGAAGCCGCCCGGCGAGTTGTTCCACTGATTGAGGACGGTCTGGCCGCCGGGCCCGACGAAGTCGATGGTCTGGCCCGACTGAAGTGCCTTCACCCCATCCGCGAAGGTGTGCACGACCACGGCGCCCGGGGACGCGGTGCAGACCTTGGCGATGAAGGTTCGATAGGTCGATGGCGTGGTGCTGTTGGCGGCCACCATGGCGAGGGCGCCGATCGTGACCGAGTCGTAGATGTGCATGGTGTACGGCACCGTCAGGTACTGCGCGATGCCGGACATCTTCGAGGCCGACGCGCTGATGCCGGCGGCAAACGGATCGTAGGGTGGTCCGCTCAGGATTACCGACGGGTTGTCCGCCGAGTAGGCCGCCGCGAGATCGGTCGCGCCAACCGCGCCGGAGACCGCCTTCCACCAGGTCGGATCAACGGTCGCGTCGGTCCCAACGATCGGGAGCAGCTTGCCGTTGTTGAGCTGCTTGAGTTCGGAAAGGTACGTCGCGTCCGTCTGGCCGTCCGCCTCGGTAAGGATCGCATCCGGATGCTGCGCCAGCATCTGTGTGATCTCGGTCCGGTACGAACTCTGGTCGAGTGCAATGGCCTGGTTTATGGCGATCTTCCCGCCGAGCTTCTCGAAGGCTTTGGTGAGCGTCGGCACCGTTCCCTGGGAGCCGATGTCGTTCCCGAAGACGAGCGCCACATTCTTGTAGCCGAGTTGGTGCGCGATGAGCGCCACGGCGACGCCGGTCAGGTCGTCGGCGGCCACCAGCCGGTAGAAATACGGGAACGTCGACTTGTCGAACTCGGCCTGCCCGGTAACGGAGAACACGACCATGTTCGCCCGATTGAGGATGGGCACGACCGAGGCGGCCTCATCGGAGGTCACACCGAACACGAGTGCCAGGTTGCTGTTCGTGGCCAGCATCTGATCGGTGGCCGGCACCGCGTCGGCGGGATCTCCCCGGGTATCGAAGCTCTGGCACGTGACCGGGTGCCCGAGGATTCCTCCGGTGGTGTTGATGTTGTTGGTCGCCGCGAGGCAGCCCGCCATGTAGCGGGGACCTGCAAACGCGTCGGCACCCGTGAAGGGTGCGAGGTCGCCGAACATCAGCGGTGACCCGGTCGCGGCGGCTGCCGCGCTGGCTGGTGCCGCGCTGGCTGGTGCCGCGCTGGCTGGTGCCGCGCTGGCAGCGGCGCCCGGAGTCGCTGCTGCTGGCGGTGCCGCCGTCGCCGTCTGGCTCGTGGTGCTCCCCGAACACGCCCCCAGAAGCACCACGCCAACTACCAGTGCGAGCGCCCGGTTGGTCCTGCTTCCCAGGACTCCTGTGGCTGTCATGCCCGCTTCCTCCTGGTCCGGAGTGGGACGCCGGCTCAGTGTCGGGGCGCTCCGGAATGCGCGCACTCTATAACAGCCATATCGGCGCCGCAAGCAGATATTTGTCTCAAGATCGGAAAGACGCCGTCTTTATTCACAAGACGACTCGCCGGGTCGCGCCATGGATCCGTCTGCTGCCCGATACCCGGCCGGAGCACGCGACGATTCACGGATCTCCTACCGGCACGCACCTGTTGAAGGAGGTCGCTTGCAAGGTGCGCCGCCATTGAGACGGCACCGTCGCGGCGCTGACCCACGGCCTCTCGAACGGGCGGGGCGACCGGTCCATGCGAGAGTCCGGCTGCTCCCTCGGACCGCGTATGGCTTCCACTCGGCGACGGCGCTCATTGCGCTGGTCGTCTTCAGCCCGGATGGCTACTGTTCACCGCTTCGCGGCCGCTACGCGCCCCCGGATGGGTCAGCAGTCCCTGGTTCACGTGACGCTGGGTCGGTCCGACCACCCGAGCGGGGCGTCGACCTGGCCGTGGCGGCGACCGAGGGGTTGGCTGGGGACTGGTAACCCAGCCGCCTCGAGAGATCGGCCGCGGCTGTTGCCACCGCCCGACCGAGTGTGTCGACAGCCAGCAATCGCAGGCGCTCTCGGGGAAACGCGACCACGAGTGCTCCCCGGCCCTGCCCGTCTGCCCCGAGGAACGGGGCGGCGACGGCGGCTCCGACAGACACCCGTTCACCTACGCTCGACGAGTAGCCGCGCTGCCTGTCTTCTCGGATTAGCTCCCTGAGCCGGGTGCGATCGGTAACCGTGTCCGTCGTCAACCGCGTCAGCCTCCCGCCCGCCAACAACGAGTCGGCCTGATCGGCGGACAGCGCCGAAAGGATGGCGCGACCCCCAGCGCCGGCGTGCAATGGCGAGCCCTGGCCAAGCGCCACCACATAGCGAACCGGCTGGGTGCACTCGACGACGTCCCTGTAGACGACTTGGCGGCCCTCGAGAAGGGCGAGGTAGCAGGTCTCGTTGAACTGCGCCACCAGTCGTTCGAGGTACGGCCGGGATGCACGAGTGAGGTCGTCGCGAGCGACGATGAGTTTCGCCATCGCGAAGAGCCTCGGTCCCACCACGTAACGCTGAGAGGCGTCAACTTCGACGAGACCCAAACCGGCCAGCTGTCGAAGCAGCCGACTCACCGCGCTCTTGTCGATCCCGGTGTCCCGGGCGAGGGCGCGCACGCCCACGCCGTGCTGTGCGCCAGCAACCGACTCGAGGATCCTGACCACACGGGTGACACCGCCGCTCTCGACAGGTACGGTGCCGGCGAGGGTGCCGCTTGACGGTACTGCGAGGAGAGGC
>VFSW01016007.1_pt1 | contig 10266 bp, 8 predicted proteins | sample 5358111 | NCBI WGS metagenome assembly VFSW01 (sample SAMN11554181, study PRJNA540505) | mine drainage metagenome | isolation source: sediment from site ElyBrook_90M | place: USA: Ely Copper Mine, Vershire, VT | collected 2017
CGCTGGCTGTTCGTCGCGCTGGAGCGTGGAATCTCCGCGAAAGAAGCGGTCGAGCTGACGAAGATCGATCCATGGTTTATCGAGCAACTCCAGGAAATCATCGCGGTCAACAAGAGACTTGCTTCGGTCACGGTGGAAACGGTGCCTGAAGATTTGCTGCGCGAAGGCAAACGCATCGGCACCAGCGACGAGCAGCTCGCGCAAATGTGGAAGACCACTCCCGCGGCCGTGCGGCATCGCCGCGCCAAGGCGCACATTTCGCCGGTTTTCAAACGCGTCGATACCTGCGCGGCGGAATTCGAGTCCTTCACGCCTTACATGTATTCGACTTACGAAGACGAGGATGAGTCCCAGCCGACCGATCGTCCGAAAATCGCCATCCTCGGCAGCGGGCCGAACCGCATCGGGCAGGGAATTGAATTCGATTACTGCTGTTGCCACGCATCTTTCGCGCTGCGCGAGGACGGCTACGAAACCATCATGATCAATTGCAATCCCGAGACGGTCTCGACCGACTACGACACTTCGGATCGCCTCTACTTCGAGCCGCTTACCCTCGAAGACGTTCTCTCCGTCGTCGATCGCGAAAAGCCGCAGGGAGTGATCGTGCAGTTCGGCGGACAGACGCCGCTCAACCTGGCGCTGGAATTGAAGCGCAATGGCGTGCCCATCATCGGCACCGCGCCCGAATCGATCGACCTTGCGGAAGATCGCCGGCGTTTTGGACGGCTGCTCGACGAATTGAAAATTCCGCAGCCCAAGAACGGCACGGCGCTCATCCCCGAAGAGGCGGCGCGTGTCGCAAGCGAAATCGGTTTTCCGGTGCTGGTGCGCCCGAGCTACGTGCTGGGCGGACGCGCAATGGTGATCGCCTACGATTTGAATACGGTGCAGGAATACGTGGCCCAGGCGGCGCTCATGGGCCCTGCGCGGCCCGTGCTGATCGATCAGTTCCTCGAAGAAGCGACGGAAGTGGATGTGGACGCGTTGGCCGACGGCGAGGACGTAATCATTGGCGGCGTGATGGAGCACATCGAAGAGGCGGGCGTGCACTCGGGAGATTCTTCGTGCGTGCTGCCTCCGGTCAGCCTGTCGCCTTCGGTGCTGGCGCGAATACGCGACTACACGAAGCGCCTGGCCAAGGCGCTGCAGGTGGTTGGACTGATGAACGTGCAGTACGCGATACAGCGCGACACGGTGTATGTCCTGGAAGTGAACCCGCGCGCGTCGCGCACCGTTCCGTTCGTCAGCAAGGCGACGGGCGTGCCCCTGGCGAAAGTCGCGGCCAGACTGATGGCGGGCCGCAAACTTCGCGACATGAATCTTCCCGTAACGGTGACGGACGGCGTGGCGGAGATTGTGGTGCGCGATTATTACTCCGTAAAATCTCCCGTTTTCCCGTTCAATAAATTCCGAGGCGTGGACACGATTCTCGGGCCCGAAATGCGCTCGACCGGCGAAGTCATGGGCGTGGCCAAAAGTTACGGCCAGGCGTTTGCCAAGGCGCAACTGGCGGCGGGGCAGCGCCTGCCGCGCAAAGGCTCCATCTTCCTCAGTGTGAGCGATCACGACAAGCGCCACTGCGGCCCCCTGGCGAAGGAGTTGCACGCCCTCGGATTCCGCCTGATCGCGACGCGCGGGACCGCTGCCGCGCTCGAAGCGGCGGGAGTTCCCGCGGAGCCCGTCTACAAGGTGAATGAAGGCCGGCCGAATATCGTGGACCTGGTGAAGACGGGCAAGGTGGACATGATTATCAACACGCCGCTCGGCCGCGAATCGTTTTACGATGAGAAATCCATTCGCCGCGCGGCGATTCGCTACAATATTCCTTGCATTACAACGCTGTCCGCCGCGAATGCGGCCGCCCGCGGGATTCGCGCGCTCGTCGAGCAAACCTTGGAAGTTTCGCCGCTTCAGACGCTTCATTCCAAGAAAGCGGCCGCACCGCAACTGCCTTCGGCGGGTGACTGAGTCCGCGGCGCTACTCGACTTCAGCGGAAACGCGGAGGCGCGGAAAATTTTGGTAGCACAGGCACTCTTGGCTATGCGGGGTTGCCGATCGTCGGTAGCAGTCGAATGCCTGAAAGCAGCGGAAACCGCACAGCCTGCCCCTCGCAGGGGCTCGGGATAAAGAGTGGCTGTGCTACATGAGCCTTTCCACGGAACAAAGAGGAAATCAGCATGGGACTCAAACCACAACTCAAGGGAATCATTCCGGCGCTCACCACCCCATTTGAAGCTCACGGCGGTGTGGCTCTGGGCCGCATGCGCGAAAATATCGGAGCGTACAACCGGACGGGGCTGTCGGGTTATTTGGCTTTCGGTTCCACGGGGGAATCGGTTCTGCTCGACCGGTCGGAATTTGAGCGGGTTCTCGCCGCGGTGCGCGAAGCGGCAGCGCCGGGACGGATCTTGATTGCGGGAACGGGCGCCGAGTCCACGGCGGAGACGATTTCTCGCACGGAGGTGGCGGCAAAGCTCGGCTACGATTACGCGCTCGTTTGCCCTCCGTGCTATTTCAAGCCGGCGATGAATTCGCATGTCCTCGTGGAACATTATCGGCGTGTGGCGGACGCCGCGCGGATTCCCATTCTGTTGTATTCCGTCCCTCAATATACGGGCGTAGCCATCGAGGTAGATGTTGCCGCTCGCCTCGCGGAGCATCCTAACGTGGCGGGAATGAAAGATAGTTCCGGGAATGTGGACCGCGTTGGCGCAATTCTCGCCTCCGTGCCCGAGACGTTCGAGCTGCTTACCGGGGCTTCCACGACGGTTTATCCATCGATGACGGTCGGAGCGAAAGGCGGGATTCTGGCGCTGGCGGATTTTCTGCCGGAACTTTGCGTCGCGCTTTACGATGCGATAGTCGCGCGCGATGCGCGGAAATCCCTCGAACTGCAGCGCCGCCTGATCCCGCCGACGAACCGGATCGTGGGCGCGATGGGAATTGCCGGCGTGAAATACGCCATGGATCGCCGGGGATATTATGGCGGGCCGGTGCGGGGACCGCTGTTGCCGCTCGGCGAAGCGCACAAGAAGGAAGTCGAAAACCTGATGGCGGCGCTCGCGCCCTCGACCGTTACGGTCTGAATCCGAACGAATTCCACGTCATCCAATACATTTTGCGATCGTGCCCAGTCGGTTTGCTGTGCGAACACAAGGATGGAACGCCTGATGGAGTGTAGCTGGATCTCACCGGCCGAATTGCCTGGAACCACGCGCCTCTATTCCACATTCCTTTCCGATTTTTCCCGCGTCTCCGATTTCTATAGCCATCCTCCCAATGCAAATGGAATCGACAAGTCGGCGCGCGAAATCCGGCTTGAGGACTCCGTTCGCCGCGCGGTTGTCGAAGTACTGAGGAACCAGAATCGAGCATTTGGTGGAGACGATGCTGCAACGCGAAGTCTGGACCGGCTGCGAGATGGCGCGGTCGCCGTTGTCACGGGGCAGCAGGTTGGATTGTTTGGCGGGCCCGCGTACAGTATTTACAAGGCGCTGACGGCCGTTCACGTGGCGCGCGAATTGTCCGAGCGGGGCGTCAACGCCGTCCCTGTTTTTTGGCTTGCAACGGAGGACCACGATCTGGCGGAAGTGGATCATTGTTTCTTCCCAAAGCGCGGGGGCCTGGAGCGTTTGGATCTCGCGACGTCCGGCCCAGCCGACCGGCGAGTGGGCGATATTCGATTGGGTGAGGCCGTTCGGGGGCTTGCGGAGCAAGCGGGCGCTCTTCTTGAGGGATCGTGCGCCGAGGAAATTGGCCGGTGGATTGGCGAAAGCTATACGCCCGAAGAAACGTTTGGTTCCTCGTTCGGGAAATTGATAGCGCGCGTTTTCGCCGGGCGCGGTCTCATATTTCTCGATCCGATGTCGCCGGAACTGCACCGATTGTCCATGTCGGCGATGCTGCGTGCGGTGAAAGAACACAAAGCCCTCGCCGCTGAATTGGTGGCGCGATCCGAAGCCCTAGAAAAGGCCGGCTTCCACGCGCAAGTGAAAGTCACCGAGCAAAGCACGCTCGTCTTCCGTGTCGTGGATGGGCAGCGGCAGGCCCTTCGCGAGGCAAATGGCGGACTGGCGGCCGGCAATAAAGCGGAAACGATCGACGAAACGCTGAAAGCCGTGGAAGCGCATCCGGAAGAATTCAGTCCCAGCGCGCTTCTTCGCCCCGTGATTCAGGACACGTTGCTGCCTACGGTCGCCTACATCGCCGGCGCCGCCGAGGTGGCTTATCACGCGCAAACGTCGTTGGTCTATACGAAGCTTCTCGGCCGGGCCCCGGCGATTTTGCCGCGCGCCAGTTTTACGCTCGTGCCCTCGCACGTTTCAAATTTGCTGAAAAAATATAATCTAAATGCGATTGACATTCTTCAGGGACGCCACAAGCTTCGCGCGCGCCTCGAAGCCGAGGCGTTGCCGCAAGCGCTCTCCGCGCGGTTTGATGGCGGCGAAGAGGCGATCAAAGCGCTGGTCGATGGCCTGCGCGAACCGCTCGCAAAGCTGGACCAGACGCTGTTGGGCGCCCTCGACACGGCATCCGAGAAAATCCTTTATCAATTTAACGGCCTGCGCGCCAAAGCCGGCCGCGCCGAAGGTTTCCGCACGGGCGTTCTGAATACGCATGAGAACGAGATTGCCTGCTGGCTTCTCCCCAATCATGCGCTGCAGGAGCGGTCCTACGGATTGCTGGCCTTTCTTGCGTCGGAGGGACCGGAGCTTCTCGATCTTCTTGACCGTGAAATCAAGACAGGGACGGGTGAGCATGGCTTTCTCTTCCTGCAGCCTGCCGCAAAATAGGCTGGGTTTCCGCGATGCTCGCCCTGCACGGAAGGCAGGCATCTTTTCGATAAATTCCAAGATGCCAACCTGAGGGTTGGCGCGACAAATGCCGGTCGGTTTTTACATATGCGAGTGGCCATTCTTACCATCAGCGATTCGGTGTCGCAAGGCGCCCGCAAGGATGTCTCGGGCCCCAATTTGCGCGAGCGATGCGCGCAACTCGGCTGGGACGTGGTCTCCGAGGCAGTTCTCCCGGATGAACCGGCGGCCATACGGGATCGTCTCGTGTCTCTGGCGGATAGCGGCGCGGCGGATTTGATCCTGACGACAGGAGGAACCGGAATTGGCCCGAGGGATTCCACTCCCGAAGCCACCGAGGAAGCCTGCCAAAAGCTCTTGCCGGGAATCTCCGAACTGATGCGCGACGAGGGCCGCAAAAAAACGCCGCGCGCCGTCCTGTCACGAGCGGTCGCGGGCGTTCGCGGACGCGTTTTAATCGTCAATCTGCCGGGCAGCCCGCGCGGCGCTCTGGAATCGCTCGACGCCGTTGCGGATTTATTGCCCCACGCTCTGCAAGTCCTGGGGGGCGCGCGCCACGATTAGTTTTTCCGCGCGTCAACTTGCATTGCGATGGAACTTGTTGTTTTAGTAGCCCGCATCTTCAGACGCGAGGTTTTTCTCCAGGTAAGCACAAGTCCCTCGCCTCCGTAGCGGCGTGATACTCCCGCATGGCGGCCGTTCTCAACCTTTCACGGTGGAACGAGGTTGACGTTCGGCTTGGCGTCGACAACAATGCAGAGACCATGAAAACCACGCAATCGAGTAAATTAGCGGACAAGCGTCTGGCCGTGCTGGGCGCCGGAAAGATTGGCGGAATTTTGCTGCGCGCATTCCTCGAACAAAAGCTGGTGCAGCCCAGGCGCGTGCACGCCACGGTGCGCCACGCGGAGAAGGCTCGGGCGCTCGCCAAGCAGTTGGGCATAACGGCTTCGACCGACAATCGCGCGGCGGTGCACGACGCGGATATCATTCTGCTGGCCGTGAAGCCGCAAGCAGTGAAGGAAGTTCTCGAGGAGATCAAGCCGGAGATGAAGCCGGGGAAGACGATCGTCTCGGTCGTCGCTTCGGTTTCGACTCAGCTAATGGAAAAGCTGCTGGGCATGGACGTGCCCGTGATCCGGGCGATGCCGAATACGCCCTGCGCGATCGGTTGCGGCATGACGGGCCTCGCTAAGGGAATTCATGCGGCGAAAGAGCACTTGGAAATCGCGCAAGCCATGTTTGAGGCCGTGGGACGCGTTGTAGTCGTAGACGAAAAACAAATTGACGCCGTGACCGGACTTTCCGCAAGCGGCACCGCGTTTATTTACATTATTCTCGAATCGCTCGCCGAAGGCGGCGTAAAAGTCGGCCTGCCTCGCGATATCTCCACGCTGCTCGCGGCGCAGACCATGATGGGAGCGGCTCGAATGGTTCTCGACACGGGCGATCATCCCGCGCTGCTCAAAGACGCGGTGACCACGCCGGCGGGATCGACGATGGACGGCATTCTCGAACTCGAGGATGGCAAATTGCGCGTGACGCTGATCAAGGCCGTGATGAAAGCCACGCAGCGCGCCAAGGAATTAATCGTCGAATCCTGATGTTCGATTCGGAGCGGGTTTCGGTAGCGCAGGCGCTCTTGCCTGTGCGGGTCTCGCGGTCGCAGGTGAGTCGTGCAGTACGCAGTTGCGATTTACAAAACCGCACAGCCCGGAGCGGCTGTGCGACTTGATTTTTCCACGGGCTGTGTAGGCGGTTTTAGATTTAAGACATCCAATCGCTGAGGAGGGAAATTAAAATGATACGCAAAGCTTCGGCAGTCTGGAACGGTTCGCTCAAGGAAGGTAAGGGAACGATTTCCACCGAGAGCAAGGTGCTCTCGAACGCGCAGTATTCGTTTTCCACGCGATTTGAGAACGGCATTGGCACGAACCCGGAGGAACTGATCGCCGCGGCGCATGCCGGGTGCTTCAGCATGGCGCTTTCGGGGCAACTTACCAACGCGGGCATCACTCCGGAATCGCTGGAAACCACCGCATCGGTAACGCTCGAAAAATTGGAAGCGGGTTTTACGGTCACAAAAGTTCATCTCGATGTGACCGCGAAAATCCCGGGCGCGGATGCCGCTGCCTTTGAAAAGGCGGCTCAGAATGCCAAGGCGGGATGCCCCATCTCGCGTCTGCTCAAGGCCGAAATCACGATGACGGCCAAACTGGCTGGCGAGCGCGCGTCGAGCGCATAGTTTTCCATCGCCAAGATTGCTTTCGGGTCTTCGTGATTTAAAATTTTTGTGCGGCCGGCGTCTCGCATAGCCCGACGGAAGAGGGCAACCGCGATATTTCGATCTTCTGGCCGCGAGCCAGAAGATCCCAGTTGAGACGCTGGCTACACAAAAAAAACTCCATCGCGCCAACGCTTAGGTGAGGTGGAATGAAAACCACCGGCCCAGGGTAATAATGCCCAGCCAGAGTACGATTGAAAACGTGCCGTAAATTCGCGCGCCGAGCGGTGCGACATGGGCGTTGTTCCACGTCCCGACCTGTTTGTATACCGTCGTGTGGAAAACCAACGCATTAATTCCAACGCCCAGGATCATGAACATCTTGTACCAAAAAAACGAATTTATCGAAGCACGCGTCGCTTCCGCGGAAAACATGAGCACTCCCGTTATGACCTGAGCCGTGAAGCCCGAGAGCACCCACGGCAATACCCATCGCGCCAGCTTCTCGACCGGCTCGTCCCGCATCGGACCCACGCCAAAGAGCCTCAGATCCAGCAAGAACGCGGAGCTGACAAGAGAGACGATCCCAAACACGTGCAAAGTCTCGACGACCGGAAATAAATACAACGATTCGCGCATCTCATGTCCGAACGGAGTCTGGTCCAGCCACTGGCAAAAGTGAAACACCCACGCAGGCAACCATACTGGCATCTTGCCACCCCTTCAGTTCGGTCTTTGCAAGCCGTCAAACCCAAGTCTCGCCGCCGGACGAGATGAATCGCACCCGGCACGGTGAAACTTCATATTAATTTATCGGTTGGCTTGCGCCTGAACTCAGTGACCCAGGGCACCGAAAGGTGTGACCTTTGTCACATCGAAGGGGGAAGGAATTCGGAGACTAGAAACCGAATACAAAGCCGCCAATGATCTGAAACGATCGTTGATTTGTCGAGAAGAATTGCGAAAATACGGCATCCGCTTCGCTACGGAAAGCTACGTGGGGCGTCAAATATACGTCTATCCCGCCTCCTGCTGGCGCGGCAAGGGCATGATTATTCCCCAGCACCCCCGCCGTCTGACTGAAACGGAAGTACTCCTCACCCACAAGCGCGTGGATCCAAGGCTCGATTCGGCTGCGGTTCCGATAAGCCAGACGCGGGCCTCCTCCCACGAAAATCGACTTGGCATCCAAATTTGGCGGGGTTGTGGTCTGCCCAGTATTTCCCAAAAAGCCGGCTCCCAACTGGCCTTCCACGCCAATCCACCGCCCAAAGTATCTTGCCACGCTGATGTTTACCCCCTGTGTGTTGAACGGGCTGCCGAGCAAGTTGTCCCGGTTGTATTGATAACCGATGGCGATCTGCCAAGGTGCATATTCGTGTTGGCTCGCGGACCTGTGCCCGGGCCCGGATTGAGGTCCCGCACCAACTCCAGCGGGCCCTTGCGCCCCTGCCGACACCGAAAGGAAAAGAAATATGCCCAGCAGAAAAGTAACCGTTCGCATTACGTTGCCTCCATCGGATTGCCCATACGTTTTGCCCATCCGTTTCAAAGTGGAACAGATTCCTTGATTGTAGCTGGCGCGTTTGCCCGCAACACACGCTATGCAACCCCAAATGTCTAATTCCATACGGAGTTAACTTTCACGCGACATTCCTGAATGTTCGCGACCCTGGCATGTAGAGGGGCTTCAGTACGCGTTTGTTGGAACAAGGTAGTTTCGTAGGATCTAGGGGTTTCAGCTCCGGCGCGCGTGCAAGTCTGAGAAGGGCTATAGCACTGCGTCATTTGGACGTGAAAGTCCAGGCTCAGGGCCGCATTGAAACACCATTGGAATGAGCGAGCTGAAGCTCGGCCCTCCTAAACGCGAAAACTTTCTACTAGCCTGGCGCCCAGGCGAGTGAGAAATTGGCTCCCGCTTGACTGATGTGGTAGGATTCCCGGCGAGAGTTGGTATGCCAACCCAATACATTCCGGTCTTTATTTTTGCGGTGCTTGCTGCGGCATTCCCGGCGTTGTCGTTAGTGGTTTTCAAGTTGATTCGCCCCACTCCCGTGGCCGTGGGAGCGAAGCTGAAGCCCTATGAATGCGGCGTCGAAGCGGAAGGCGATACGCGAGGGCGCTACTCGGTCCGGTTTTACATCGTTGCAATTCTTTTTGTAATCTTCGATGTGGAGACGACGTTCCTTTTTCCCTGGGCGGTGCTGTTTTCGACTCGCCAGGAAGGTTTTCGCCTTCCTCAAGTCTATGCCTTGGCGAGCATGTTCGTATTTCTCGGGATTTTAATCGTCGGTTATGTCTGGCTCTACCGGAAGGGCGCCCTCGAATGGGTGTAGGTCGCGCCCTTTTTTGATAAGCGGAGTCCCGGCCACGGAAGGTGACCGGGATTTTTTTTTAGGCACTGGCCCGGCGCGGGATCGCGTAGCACGTGGATTGTGACGGAACAGGTTGACTCTGTTTTCCGCCGTGTGCTAAAAGCTACGATTTAATACTGGCTGTGCAGTCTGGGTGCAGCCGAACTATTCCTAATTCATGGCAAACAATCCGGAAGAGAAGCCGCCTTCTGCGAGTTCACCGACTGAACCGTCTGCGCCGAAAATGCCCGCCGCCGGTGGAGAACCCGCATCCAAACCACCTGCTCCTCCGGCCGCGCCCGCCGCTCCTGCTGCCAAGCCACCCGCTGCCGCCGCGCCACCGCGTCCCCCCGCTCCACCAAAAGAAGGGCCTGTGGCCCTCGATAACGATCTCGTAAAGCGATACAAACAGAAATTCGGGCCTGCCATTCTGGAAGCTTGGACGGATCGCAAGCAAGCCATTCTGGTTGTCGCGCGAGAACTGCTCGTGGAAATCGCAATTTATAGCCGGGACGATGAGAAATTCGATTGGCTGAGCGACCTGACGGCCGTCGACTGGCCGAAGCGCGAAAAGAGGTTTGACGTTGTGCTCAACATGTATTCGATGGAGAAGAACGAGCGGCTGCGTTTGAAAGCGCAAACCGCCGCGGATGAGCGCGTACCCAGCGTGCAAGGAGTCTGGTCCACGGCGAATTGGATGGAGCGCGAAGTCTACGACATGTTCGGCGTGGTTTTTGAGGGCCATCCCGATTTGAAGCGGATTCTGCTTCCGGACGAATGGCAAGGCTACCCTTTGCGGAAAGACTACGACATTCTGACGCAGGACACCGCCTGGGTTCGCGAAAACCTGGGCATCGAGAGCGGACAATA
>VFSW01016008.1_pt1 | contig 10266 bp, 3 predicted proteins | sample 5358111 | NCBI WGS metagenome assembly VFSW01 (sample SAMN11554181, study PRJNA540505) | mine drainage metagenome | isolation source: sediment from site ElyBrook_90M | place: USA: Ely Copper Mine, Vershire, VT | collected 2017
CTCAACGGGGGGGGGCTCTTCCCCCGCCGCGCGCAGCGCCCGGTCGATCACCAGCCAAAGCTGCTCCTCGGGGATTGCCCCGTCCACCCGTTCTCCATCGATGAACAGCGCCGGTGCCGACTCCACCTTCAGCGCCTCGGCCTCCTTCAGCGAGGCATGCACCTCGGTCTCGTCCTGCCTGGCCAGGCACGCATCCACTTTGCCCGTATCCAGTTTGGCCACCGTGGCCTCCTGGCGTGCAATTCGGTCAAGCGCCGCAAAGCTCTTGGGCACGTTGCGGTCAGGTCCCGTCACCTCCTGCGCATGGCTGTGCAGGTAGTCCACGTACTGCCAGTAGATGTCGCCGCTCTGTGCCGCCAGGCAATTGGCGTCCACCGCCGCGTGCATCGCCCAGGGGTGCATCTCCGCCGGCAGCGGGTTGTCCTTGTAGATAAAGCGCACCTTGTCCTTGTAGCGCGTTATCGCATCCGGAAACAGCGATTCGTGCATACGCGCGCAGTACGGGCACTCCAGGTCGTCGAAATTGATCACGGTCACCTTGGCTGCCGGGTTGCCGCGCACCGGCCGCCCAGCCACGTCGATGGAAAACGCCGGGTCCTTGAGCAGGTCATAGGTGTCCAGCCGCGCCAGCGTCTTGCCGTCGGTCGAGATCAGGAAGTTCACCGCCTGGCTCTTGCCGCCGCGCAAGAGCGTGATGGGCAACCCGTCGTAGCCGGGGAACTTGCTGGCCGTCCGCGCGCCCACGGCAACGGTGTAGTCCTGCGGAATGTTGAACTGCGAGCGCACCAGCACCTCGATGCGGCGGTTGATCATTGCGGCCTCCGGCGAAGTCGGCGAACCGGCGGCCGGGGCAGCGGTCTGTGCCTTGCAGCCCGCTGCCAGGCAAAGTCCCAGCATCGCGGCCATGAAATCAATGCGTAGCAAGTTGAATCCCTCTTCCAAAAGAATACTCCAGCAGCCCTGCCGTGGGGCAGTCTCTGCGCATACGGAGCGCGGCTCCATCCGGTGGACGCGCGACCGCGCGAAAGGCAACCGCCCTTGCGTCCGGCAGTCGGGCCGCGTCCAATTCTCAGCCCTTCCCCCCCGCTCCGTGATAGAAGAGGACATGCGCAAGCTTCTTGCTCCGGCTCTCCTGGTCGCCTGCCTGCCCACCCACGCGCAGGGCCCATCCACGCCCGCGCCCGCGGCCACGCTCTCCATCGCCCAAAAGACCGCCGGCATGAAGCACCTCGACGGATTGCTGCCCCTCGACTGGGACGCGCAAAGCGGGAAGCTCTATCTCGAAGTCCCCCGCCTCGACCCCGGCGGCCGCAGTGCCGAACTGCTCTACACCAACTCGCTCCCATACGGCACCGGCTCCAACGACCTTGGACTCGACCGCGGGCAGGTCTCGGGAGGAGGAATCGTCCGCTTCGAGCGCAGCGGCCCCAAGGTTCTGCTGGTCGGGCCCAACCTCGCCTTCCGCGCCTCCAGCGCCGACCCCGACGAGCAGATGGCAGTCGCCCAGTCCTTTCCGGAATCCGTCCTTTGGGGTTTCACCGTCGCCGCCGAGTCTCCCGACGGCGCAGTTCTCATCGACGCCACCGACTTCTTTCTCCACGATGCCCACGGCGTTTCGGAAACCCTCGCGGGCCTCAAGCAGGGCGCCTACAAGGTAGACCCCTCCCGCTCCGCCATCGTCCTCGACGACACCACAGCCTTTCCCAAAAACACCGAGGTCGAGGCCGAGCTCACCTTCACCGCCGACGGCCCCGAGCTGGGAAGCTTTGTCCGCGACGTTACCCCCGACCCGCACTCGATGACCCTTCGCGAGCGAACTTCGTTTGTTGAGCTGCCGCCGCCCGGCTTCACCCCGCGCCGCTTCAACCCGCGCGCCGGCTACTTTCCCAGCGGCTATCGCGACCTGACCGCCCCACTCGGCGACCCCCTTGACCAGCTCTTCATCCTCCGCCATCGCCTGGTCAAGAAGGACCCCGCCTGCACCGCCGCCTGCGAAGCCGCCGCGCCCATACAGTACTATGTCGATCGCGGTGCGCCCGAGCCCATCCGCACCGCTCTTGTTGAAGGCGCCCGCTGGTGGGACCAGGCCTTCCAGGCCGCCGGCTGGGCAAAAGGCACCTTCCGCGTCGATCTGCTCCCCGAGGGCGCGGACCCCATGGACATCCGCTACAACATCATCCAGTGGGTCCAGCGATACACCCGAGGCTGGAGCTACGGCGAGGCCGTCGCCGACCCCCGCACCGGCGAGATTATCAAGGGCAATGTCACCCTCGGCTCCCTGCGCGCCCGCCAGGACTACCTGATCGCCGAAGCATTGCTGTCTCCCTATATGGATCCGAGCGCGTCCGAGGCTCCCGCCGGCGACCCCATGCTGCAGATGGTCCTGGCCCGCATCCGCCAGCTTGCCGCGCACGAAACCGGCCACACACTCGGCCTCGCGCACAACTTCGCCGCCTCCACCATCGCTCCGGGCGACAGCGTGATGGACTACCCCCACCCCTGGGTCACGCTCGACGGCAACGGCAAAATCGATCTCTCCCACGCCTACGCCGCGGCCATCGGCGGTTGGGACAGGGTCGCCATCGACTACGGCTACCGCCAGTTTCCGCCCAGCCTCACTCCGGAGGCCGAGCAGGCCGCGCTGAACAAGATCCTCACCGACGCCGACCGCGCCGGCCAGGTCTTCATCACCGACGAGGACGCACGCCCCTTTGGCTCCGCCCACCCGCGCGCCCATCTCTGGGACAACGGCCCCGATCCCGCCGCCGAGCTTGATCGCGTCCTAGCAGTCCGCGCCGCCGCGCTGAAGAACTTCGGCGCAGCCGCGATCAAACCCGGCGCGCCCATGGCCCAGCTGGAGCAGACCCTCGTCCCGCTCTATCTCTTCCACCGCTACCAGGCCGAAGCCGCCATCAAGCTGATCGGCGGCCTCGACTACCGCTACAACATGCGCGGCGACGGCCAGCCGAGTCCCTCCATCGTCGATCCCGGCCAGCAGCAGAAGGCCCTGGCCGCCGTTCTCAAGACCCTCGCGCCGGAAACCCTCACCCTCCCTGATTCCATCCTGCGCCTGCTGCCTCCCGTCCCGCCAGGGTACCCGCGCACCGCCGAGTCCTTTCCCGCCCACACCGGCCTCACCTTTGACCCCGTCGCCGCCGCCGAATCCGCCGCCGACCTCACCCTGACCGTTCTCCTCGATCCGGCACGAGCCAGCCGCCTCATCGAGTACCACATGCGCCTGCCCGGCTCGCCCTCCCTCCGCGGCGTCCTTGAAGCCGTCTCCGCCGCCGTTGCCCGGCGTCCGGAGGGCGGCCATACCCTGTCCTCGGAGGTGGCCCGCGCTGTCGAATTTCGCGCACTCGAAGCCATGCTCGCCCTGGCCGTCAATCCATCGGCCTCCAGCCAGGCCCGCGCCATTGCCCGCTCGCACATCGCCGACCTGCTCAAGCAGCTCACCTCAACGCCTATGCCCGACGACACCGCCGAAGCCATCCACCGCGCCGCCCTCATCGATCGCATCCAGCAGTTCGAGCGCGACCCAGCCAAATTCATTCCCTCACCGCCGGTCGAAGCTCCGCCCGGCATGCCCATCGGCGGCGACGAAGACTTTTGAGCGCTTCACACCTGGAACTTCCGGGGTTTGTTTGCTCTCCAAGCCGGGCATCGATCCGCGTCGATGAAAGTTTCGGCAGTTCGCGAACAGTGGAGGATCATGCGGGTATCCGTGTTCATTTGTGGAAAGGATTTCTCACTTTCGAACCATCTTGCACAAATCGATCCGCACCTGCGAAACTCATCCGGTTGAATGTGCGCAGGTTGGTGCGAGAACGGTTTGGAAATCGAAGTGCTGTTTTCACAACCACGGCCCGGATGAGGATCTCCATGCAGAATCTTCTTTTCGACCTCAAATTCGTATTGCGCCAGCTAAGCAAGTCTCCCGGATTTACGGTCACCGCGGTGCTGATGCTGGCCTTCGGCATCGGCGCCACCACCGCCATCTTCTCCATCGTGGAGGGTGTGTTGCTGCGCCCGCTGCCGTTCCCTGACTCCGGCCGTCTGATGGTTCTGGCCGACCGACTGGCAGGGGTGGACGTTGGCGACGACGGCGAGACGGGGGTCACCGTGCCGGATATTCGGGCCCACTCGCGCGAGACAAAGTCCTTTACCGCGCTGGGCGGCTATACGGGCGCGGGTTACGAGCTTTCCGGCATCGGCGAGCCGGAGCAGGTCAACGCCGCGCGCCTCACCGCCGGAGTCTTTTCCGCTCTTGGCGTTCAGCCACAACTTGGGCGCGTCTTCACCGCCGACGAAGACGAGCACAGCCAGCAGGTGGCCGTGCTGAGCTACGCCACCTGGAAGGGCCGCTTCCATGGAAATCCGCAGATACTCGGTACAAAAATCCTGCTCGACCGCAAGTCCTACATCGTTATCGGCGTCATGCCGCGGGGCTTCGAGTTCCCCCTAGTTCCCGGTCAGCTCAACCGCTCCGAATTATGGGTTCCCATGAGCTTCACGCCGCAGGAGTTGTTGCCCCAGTCCGGGGCCAACTGGAGTTATAGCATGGTGGGCCGCCTCAAGCCCGGCCTCTCCGCCGCCCAAGCGCAAAGCGACGCCGAGCGCGTGGCGCAGGAGATCATGCGCAACTATCCGGCGATGATGGCAACCCTGCACATCAGCGCCGTGGTGCGGCCTTTGCAGGAGGAGACGGTGGAGCAGACCCGTCCCTTGTTGCGCACGCTCTTCCTGGCCGTCGGCGTTGTGCTGCTGATCGCCTGCGTCAACCTGGCGGGCCTGATGCTGGTGCGCGCCATTCGCCGCCGGCGTGAGTTTGCCGTGCGCCTGGCGCTAGGCGCGCGCGCCGTGGCTTTGCTACGCCAGGCGATTACAGAAAGCCTGGTTTTGAGCGTGAGCGGCGGCATGCTTGGCCTGAGCTTCGCGGGCCTTGCCTTGCACGTGGGGCGCAGCCTGCTTCCGGAAAGCCTTCCGCGCATCAACGAAATCGCCCTCAACTGGCATGTGGTGGGCTTTGCCCTGTTGCTGGGCGTGGCGACGGGACTGCTCTGCGGGCTGGCGCCGGCCTTTGCCGCGCTGCGCACCAATGTGAACAGCACCCTCAAGGAGGGCGGCCGCAGCGGCACCAGCGGAGGAAGCCACGCCCGCCTGCGTTCCGCGCTGGTCGTCGCGGAGATCGCCATCGCCCTTGTCCTGCTGGCCGCCTCCGGCCTGCTGCTGCGCAGCTTTGAGAAGATGCGCTCGGTCGATCTCGGCTTCCGCCCCGAACACGTCGCCATCGCGTCCTATTCGCTGCCGCAGAAGCAATACTCCACGCAGAAGTCTGTGAACTCCTTCAACGACGACCTGCTTCGCCGCCTCGGTCAGGTCCCAGGCGGTGAGTCCGCTGCCCTCACCAGCCAGATCCCGGCTGCGGGCGACAAAGGCAACGAGACCTTCGTGGTCGAAGGATATATCCCACCCAAGGGCGCGCCCATGAATCTCGCCACGCCCTGCCAGTTCATGGGCGACTACTTCGGCACCATGGGTATTCCGCTGTTGCGCGGCCGTTCCCTCACGGATGCCGACAAATCCGGCAAACTGCTTGTGATCGTCGTCAATCGCAAGCTAGCCGATCACTACTGGCCCAACCAGGGCCCCATCGGGAAGCGCATGCGCCTTGGCACGCCGGAGATGCAGACCCCCTGGATGACCATCGTTGGAGAAGTGGCCGACGTCAAGCTAAGCTCCCCCGACGACCCCACCAAAGAGCAGTTTTTCCTTCCCCCGGACCAGGTGGAAGACGACTTCGGCGCACTCGCCTCGGCCGCCGATCTCAACAACAATGGCGGCTATATGGTTTTGCGGTCGGCCCTGCCGCCGGAGCAGATGGAAAACGCCCTTCGCTCCACCGTCCGCGCCATCGATCCGCAACTGCCGTTGACCCAGGTGCAGACGATGGAGCAGGCCGTCTCCTTGAGCGAAGTCCCGCGCCGCTTCAACACCGTGCTCATCTCCACCTTTGCCTTCGCGGCGGTCCTGCTCGCCGTCCTGGGCATCTACAGCGTCATCGCCTTCTCCGTTGCTTCGCGTGTGCAGGAGATGGCCATTCGCATGGCTCTCGGTTCGCAGCGCGCCGCAATCATCCGCCTGGTTCTCGCGTCCGGCGCGCGCCTTGCCGCAGTGGGCAGTGCTCTGGGGCTGGTCGGCGCGGTTGCTGCCTCACCCCTGCTGCGCTCCCTGCTGTTCCGTGTCAGCCCGTTTGATCCACTGGTCCTCACCTTGGCCGCGATTGCCGTCCTGGCGCTGGCCCTGATCGCTTCCGCGCTTCCTGCCCTCCGCGCCGCCTCCATCAACCCCATACAAGCCCTGCGCGGCGAATAGGTGCCGCAGGAATCACAAGTGAATCGAGCGCCCGCGATGGCTGCCCGAAACCGCGATTCCCTCAGTACGCCGGCGGCAGCGTCGGGTCGCGGAACACCGAGTTTGATCGTCGTATATCGCCAACCGAGCCGAAGTTCGCCAGCGTAAAGCTGTAGAGGTACTGCGTCTCGTCCCGGATGCTGCCCAGCTCGAACCGCCGGTAGCCGAACGTCAGCCCGCAGCAGTTCCAGTTGTAGACCGCCTGCACTCCGGTATACTGCAGCGATTGCTGCACAAAGTCGTAGCCCGCGTTGGCGGCCAGGTTGAAGCCCACCCTGCTCTGTTTGCCGATGGAAACAAACGGCTGCAACTGCTGGCTCTTGATCGTCGATGCCGCCCCGTTGCTCTCGTCCACGGCGTTCAGCATCGCGTGCCCCACGCCCACCGTCGTGTTGCCCCAGCTATATCCCGCAAAAATATTGTCCGAGTCCAGCCTCCCGTCCTTCGGATCGAAATCCAGGTCCCACTCGACGCGTAAGTTGTTGATCGCCTCGAACCGCAGCCGCGAGATCAGCGGAGCGAAGTTTCTGGGCCCGGTCAAAAAAGCCACTCCCGTCAGATCCAGCGTCGTGGTGAAGACATTGCGCCGGCCGGGAATCAGCGCTCCGCCAAAGGTCGGGTCGAAGTAGAACTTCTGCGCCACCTGCCAGCTCGCCCACTCCCGCGCCTTCGCCGGGCACCCGCCCACGGCGTCCTCCTCCTCGTCCGCGCAGGGCTGCTCCTTGGCCGGTCGCAGATAGAACCGCTGCGTGACCGATAACCCAGCCTCGTTGGTGTCCGTCGCAATGTCGTCGGTATCCACCAGCAGCACCTTCTGTTCGCGCGCCCCGATGCCGGCCACGTACCGGTAGCTCAGCTCCGGCTCAATCACGTGCCGCAACTCCCGGCCCCATCGGCCCAGCGTAAAATCCCGCACCAGCGCCGGCGGCCTGATCTCCACGCCGGCCTCCACGTCCACCCGGTTCAACGAGTCGTGGCTGATCGTCGGCGTTCCGTCGTTCGCCCCTGTCAGATCCGGGTTCTGGCTCCCCGTGTAGAAGGTGTCTCGCATCGCTGCCTCGGGAACCACGCTCCATCCTCCTCCCACCAGCGGCAGTGAGAGGTGCGGATACACATCGAACCGCCCCACGTTGCGCGCATGGAACCCAGGCTCCGACCGGCTCAGATAGTCCAGCGACGACCCTATCCCCCAATACAGCCCCGACAAGCGCAGCGGCCGTGTCACCACGTCGTAGCGTAGGTTGGGCAGATGCAGAACCCGCGCCTCGTCCCCGTTCGTCGAGCTGGCAAACGTCTGAAACCGGTCCATTGACGCCGACGGAACTCGTCCATTGTGCACATGAGTCAGCGAAACATCGCTGGCCACCTCCGAGCTGATCGCCTGCGTGTAGTTGTCGTTGAACACCAGCCGGTACACATAGCTCGAAAGGAACTCCACGTTCCCCGCAACCCGCGTCTCCGAGGAAAGGTCCTTGCGCCCGTTTGCCGCCACGTCCACGCCGCCCTGGTTCACCGTCTCGGTCACAGTGGCCGGCGGAATCAAAACCGCCGGGGCCGGATTTGCCACCTGCTGCGTTACCCCCCGGTCTATCAGTGCATTCCACCGCACCAGCAGGTGGTCCTGCCCCGGCCCTTTGTAGCGGAAGTCCCCGTTCGGCGCCCATCCGCGCTTCGAGTAGTACTCGGTCCCGAGCACCATGTCCATGCTGCGGCTGATCGCCCAGTAGAACTGCTCGCCCACCACGAATCCTTTGATCGACGAGTTGCTCAGCACCGGGATCAGCAGTCCGCTCTCTCGCCCCGTGTCCGTCGCCGGATGCCGCAGATAGGGCAGGTAAAACAGCGGAATTCCCAGGATCTCAAAGATAGAGTTCCGCATCGAAGCCTCGCCGTTCTCCAGCTTGATGGTCCGCGCCAGCAATTGCCAGTCCGGCTTGGGCAATCGGCAGTTGGTCATTGTCCCGTCCACAATCCGGTACTTGCCCTCGCCCGTCTGGATCAGTACCCGCCCCGAAAACAGAAACGGATTGGCCGTCGAATACACCACCTGCCGCCCCGCCGTCCGCAGCCCCTGCGAGCCATGCACGTCAAAAAACCGCCCCGTGTGCATGTTCAGACGCATGTCCCCGTGGTCGGCGTTGATCAGTACGTCTTCCGGCCCGCCCGCCACTTGCACATGCCCCTCCGCATGAACCTCCGAAGTGGAGCGGTCCCAGACCACCTTGTCGGCCTGCAGGATGTAGTCCTTGTATCGAAACTCCGCCCTGCCGATCCCGGTCCACACATTGCCCGCCCAGCTCTGGTGGACGGCCAACACCTCCACCGGTACGCCGCTCGGCGGCATCGGCTCCGGCTCCGCCACCGGCATCATCTCCTGCGCCGGATCGTCCGGAAGCTCGGCCGCGGGTTCCTGTGCACGCGAATTCTCCGCACTCACGGCCGCCGCATTTGCCGCGTCCGGAATTATTTCCGCAGGAGGTAACGCATTGGTTAACACCTGTCCCCTAACTTGCGGGTGACAGAGGGCCAGCAGCGTGATAAACACTAAGTTACGAGGACGCATCCCGGTTCCAACACCAGTTCCAAGGCTCAGGATAGCAAAGCCGAGCCACACAGGATGGGACGCATGCCGCGTAGCTCTGGCAGCAGGCAGAAATTCGCTTCGTTTTTCGCTCACGGACAAGCAACCTCCGTGGCAATACCTGCTTTTCCTCGCGAACCTTCCTCCCTTCTGCGAGCAACGTGCGCGATGCCTCCGGATGCGGCCGGCCTCGCGGACAGAAACTGCGGAATTGGGCGCGACACCCGCCCATCCTCCGTGTACGAAGGGATTGAGCAGCTTTGAGACAGTCCGCACAGCAGGTCGAACTGGAGCCATCCTGGAAGCAGGAGGTCAACCGGCGTATCGCCGAGCACAAGCGCAAGTCGGCATCCACCTCCGCACAGCCCGCCATTGTCCCGTCGCAGTACCCGGCCGGCAGCCGTGCCGCCGCCGCCGCCGCCCGCGTGGCCGCCCGCTATGCCAAAGCTCCCAGCTACAACGAAATGCTCGCCGACGAGGCCCGTTCCGCCGTTCGCGCTGCTGAAGCCGCCTCCCGCGCCGCACTCCAGGCCCAGGCCGTCGCCGAGTCCGTCCTCGCCGGCCTTGAAGCCCGCTCCGCCGCGTCCGCCCCCTGGGAAGAAGACCTCTTCGGGTTCCCGGCCCCCGAGCCAGCCCTCGAACCGGCATGGACTCTGGTCCCTGAGCCGGTTCGTGTTCCCGCGCTCAGCCGCACCGACGTGCCCGCCGCTCAGCCCTCGCGGGCCCAATCCTTTGAGGTCCGCTGGGACACCGACCTCCCCGTCCGCAAGCCCGCCCCCCGCGCCGGCGCCGCCTTCGAGCTCCCGGCCCAGGACCTGTGGGCCAGCCCGGAGCATCTGCCCAGCCAGCTTGAAACCGAAGGCTTCGAGCTGGTCGAGCCGGCCCAGCCCATCCACGCCAACCTCATCGAGTTCCCGCGCGAACTCGTCGCCACCCGCAAGGTGCGCCCCCGCCGCGCCGAGGGCCCTTACGCTCACTCCGTCGAAGAGGCCGGCCAGCTCAGCATCTTCGAGGTCGACCCCGGCTCCATCTCCATCGACGCGCCCGCCGCCTCGGCTGTCGCTTCCACCGCCATCGGCCCGAGTTGGTCCGGCATCGAGCTCGACGAGGAGCCGCCGCAGGAAGATCTTGACCTCTACGCCCCCAACCCCGCTCCCGCCGCCACGGTCCAGACGCCGCCCGCGCCCGCCGCCGCCCTCCCGGCTCCGGGCCGTAAAATCGAGCTCGCCCCCGCAAGCCGGCGCCTGCTGGCCGCGGGCGAGCAGGTCGAT
>VFSW01016009.1_pt1 | contig 10266 bp, 10 predicted proteins | sample 5358111 | NCBI WGS metagenome assembly VFSW01 (sample SAMN11554181, study PRJNA540505) | mine drainage metagenome | isolation source: sediment from site ElyBrook_90M | place: USA: Ely Copper Mine, Vershire, VT | collected 2017
AAACATCGTATCACCGCCGTCATCCACCTTGGGGGTGTGAACGAATGGCTCACTTCGCGTACATTGCCCGGGGGTCTGCTCTGACCCGGAGGGTCATTTGGCGATTCGTCCCCGCTCGCTGGGGGGGACGTTCGCTCCCCTCCCTACGGGGTCCGCAGAACTCGTTCGGGGGAGCACTGTGGAATTTTGCGCGTCGTACCGTGATTGGAAAGGCAGTTGTCTTCACCCCCCTAGCGAGGGGGGGTTGAGCGGGCGCGGGTTCATGCCCTCCCGCGTCATCCCGTGACCCGACCGGGTCCAGAGGTCGGAATCGACGGAAACAGCGGTCGGTCAGTAACCGTAGAATTCTTCGGCCCTGATGCTTGAATTGCCGACCCCGGCCTGGGTGAGCATCTCGTGCAGCCCGTAGACCATGTTCGGTGGCCCGGCAAGGGAGTAGATGGGCGTGGGACCCTCCTCGACATACCTTGAAAGCATCTCTCGATTGATGGGACCCGTCTCCCCTCGCCACGGACGACGAGAGTCTTCCATCTGGGTCATCGTGGGGATCAGCCTGTAGTTCGAGTGGTCTTGTTCGAGCGCCTGAAGTTCTTCTAGGAACGGGGCATCCTCCGGCCGGCGATTCGAGTAGAGCAGAAGCAGGCGCTGCGGAAGCTTGTGTTGGGTCGCGTCGAGGATGATGCTCCGGAACGGGGTGATGCCGATCCCCCCGGCCAACATGATGGCCGGTCGCGAGGCATCTTCGTGAAGAACAAGATCCCCTGAGGCGCCCGAAATCGTAACTTCGGTTCCCAATGGCAGCGACGCCAAGGCGCGCTTGAACGCGGTATCCCTCATCCGGGTCGCCACCATCACGAAGTCTTCGTGAGGGGCGCTCGCGATCGAAAACGTGTGGGTGGTCCCCTCGGTACCCGTCTCCTTCAGCGACCCCAGCGTCACTTCCGTTAACTGGCCCGCCTTGAAAGTGAAACCGGACGGCTTCTCGAATTGGAAGGCCCAGGTACGCTCAGCGACTTCCTTTCGGTGGCGCAATCGGGATGTATACCTCGGAGGAAGATGGTCTGCACTCATTGATTCCCGACGTCAACCCTCCTTTGCTCGGAATGGGTAGCCCCAGGACCTTGCTTGTACATCGGTGGTCTCCCGTTCGAGGGTACCGGACCGTGGGGAGGGTTGGCGCGGCTTCGAATCCGTTGGCCGGGATTGTCGGACATGGCGCGACGGTGGGCTTCCGAGCGTGACAAGATGTACCCGCGTAACCCCGTCAGTCTTCTCCGAGATCCCGTGGAACGATCTGGAGCGCCCTGCGGCTTTCTCGGAAGGGGACGACGGGTTGTTCCCCCCGGTGCCGGCCGCGGATTGCGCCGCAGGAAAGACGACCCGAGTGTCGAGGTTCTCTCGGCCGTTCCGCCAGATTGAACGGCCCGGGACGCAGCCCCATCTATCAGTTCCAAGGCAATTGGCGGGCCGCCCATCCTCGCCCTCGGTTGCCCTCAGCTGCTGCGGTCGGTTCGGGTGTCCTACGGCGTCAGAGCGATCTCAACGGTACATACCAAGCTCGGATTCGGTCGGCGAAACGGCACTTCGATATCGGACCGCCGATACCCGGGTACGACGAACCGCTTCCTCGAGGCGATCAGCCTCGGCTCTCAGGGGCTTCGGATCGAGGTTAAGGCGGGGCAGAAGACGGGAGAGACTATCCACGAGAGCGGCTGCCGCGTGCGCGTCGGGATGGTCCTTGTGTGATTCCACGACGAGGCCGGCCAAGGGAAATGGCGACCGGAGGGATTCGAGCAGGAGGGCCGCTGTGAAGCCTGTCGCCAACCCCTCCATCCGGTCCGCCTTCAGGCCGTTGAGTAGGGAATCGCCCTCCGAGTTCGCAAGGCTCACGACCTTAGGAGGAGCGGAGATTTCCCCAACCGCACCCCCATCGCGAGGGGATGGATATCCCTCCAGCGCAATCAGGGAATGCACCTTGCGGGAGGAGGCCCAGTGGAGGAGCGCTCGCGCTAGGGGTCGCAGCCTTTCCGTCGGAGGAGAAAGGTCCGAGTACATGACCACAAGCTGGTCGCACCTTCCGTCCACACCACAGGCGGCGTGGGCCGCGAAGACGCGCAGGCACGGGTAACCTCTGCCCGCCTCCACGCAGACAGCGGGCTCCATGTCAACGTCATCGAGGAAGCCCAGGGGTTTCATCTCCAGAGCTTGCACCAGATAGCGGCATGCGATCGTCCCGGCCAAACCTGCCGTCGGAAACGCGGTTACGGCGAGAGCACCGCGAACTCCCAACGCCCCTGGGAAGCTTACGAACATGGGGGACGAATCACGACCGCCTGATCCGACGCGAGTCTGGCCGGCGGGTACGGGAGTCATTCCTTCCCTCGGTCGGCTCTCCCGACCCCCCTACGAAGGGAACGAGGAGGGCGTCCCGGGGGAGACCGCGAACCAGTCGTAGAAATTCATGTTCAGGTTGTTGATCTGGGGGATCGTCAGATCGCCCGGGACGATCACTTGGAGCGTAGGCCCCCCGAACGTTTCCCAGATCGGGTTGTGGTTCGTTCCGCCGTTCGCGTTCGCAACGGCGCTACTGTGGGTCGACAACGCGCGATCGAGTGCTGCCACGCTGTTGAGACAGTTTCCCGTCGGACTGGAAAGGTTCGACGCGACGACTTGAGTGCACTCCCCCGTGGCTCGGGCCGGGAGGATGTTCGGGTCGAGGACGAGCACCACGATTGAACCCCACGGGATATTGGGGTAGGTGGTCGTAGTGTTCAGAAGGTGGTCGTGGCTCGGCGTCGGCAGGACCCCGAGCGGGAGCCCGCCGTAGCCGCTCGTCAGGTTGAGGAAATTCTCGACGTCGGTGAACAACGGTGAGTACAGGTAGGTCGGGTGGTCGGCGCAGGCCGCCGGAGAACCGCCGGCTCCGCAGTCGGTCGCGATCGTGGTGCCGTTGTATTGCGGGAATCCCTGAGTCGAGGCTCCGAGCGCAGCCACTCCGAAGATGGAAAGCCCGGCAAACGCCGGAACGAGCACCCACTGGGGCAACTGGCCGGGCACCGCGTTCTGGTTGGCCGCCCCGGCCTCGCACTGAGTGTATTTCAGCGCGCCTGTCTCCGACGGGAAGAACGTGGTAAGTCCGGGGGTGCAGACCCAAGAACCATTGCCCGGATTCGCGGTCACGCTCGGATACGTGAAGGTGACCACTTGGTTCGCGGTGAATCCGCCGGTCGTGAACGTGCTGGCGGGAGTGGCGGAAGGACGCGTTTCGTAGTAGATGGCCACTCCAGCTACGACCACCACCACCACAATGACGAGGGCACCGATCCAATTCCACGAAAGCTTTCGGGCGGTAGGGGGGCCGACCTTGGGCGGCCCGTGACTCGCTCCCATGATGGTTTCCTCCACTTCATCTCGGAGCGTAGAACTTCCGGGAAGGAGACGAAAGCTCTTCGGCGAACTCGATCGGTTCGGTGTTCGCGAGGTAACGGTGCACCTTCCCAGGGCGTGCCTGGGTCGTCGATTTGCCCTCGCCGGAAAGGCGTGGGTTCTTGCTCCGTCCGCACAGGCATACCGTGATGGTTCGTTCCCCGACTTCACCCACGGCCGGTCCGAACGCATCGTGGCATCCACGCCGACGCATAGCCTACCGGGATGGGGACCGGGACCGCGTTCATATCGATATTCACGAAAGGTTTCGCTTGGAGGCGAGTACTAGCGGTCGATTGGGCCCGACACGCTCTGTCCATGGAACCAGTTCGCGGTCGGACGGCGCAAACGGTCGCGTGGTTCCTCAACCCCCTTTCGCACTTCGTCCGCTCCTCCGAGGCGGCCTTTGCTGCACTGACTGGAGGCCTTGTTGGACGCGGATAGGTCGCAACAGCCGGGCATCGACTGCGTGGTAAACTCCGAGGCTACGCAGCGGGTCACCTCGCCGAGCTTCGCGACAGTCATCCATCGTCGATCCGGCTCCGGAATGCCTTACTCCCTCCGCCTCCTGGAGAGTCTGAGGGGATGGAGCCGGAGGTCGACTTCAACTCGAGGTACGCGGCCCGTCCGATGCCCCTGACGGTAGCCCTCGTCGGGATTTTCTCGTGGGTCCGATCGTCCGTCCGTGTCGCCGTCTCACCGCGAGGCCCTGGCGGGTTCCCTTCCGCCGCTTCCCGTCGCGTGAGACCCCAAGAGGGTCCTGCTGATGGGCAGAACCTGGTGATTCCGTGGAGAGTTCTAGTAACAGCTCCTTCAGGACCTTGGCGTTGCACCGTTGTGCATCCTTGGCCGCATATACCAGGGTTACCCGGCCACGCTCGCCCTCCATCACAAGGCGGGCCAGCGCGTCTAGATGATGGAAAAGCTCGGTTCGATACCGCTCGCGAAACCGGGGGAATTTGGCGGGATCGTGGGAGTACCAGTTGCGCAGCTCCTCACTGGGAGCCAACTCCTTTCGCCAGTCCGCAATGCGGGCGGTCTCTCGGCCGACTCCCCGGGGCCAGAGCCGATCGATCAGGATTCTCGATCCATCGTCAGGCGAGGGAGTCTCGTAGACCCTCTTCGTCTCGAACATCGCCGCTCGTACGGAATGATCAACCGGGCCGATCCGGTGGCCGGACGCCCGAGTTCTCTCATTACTGTTGCTGAAGGGTGACTCGAACTCAAAGTATCGGTATCTAGAGGGTGCGGTCAGCGGGCCGCTCTCCGCATCCAGCGCCCTCGGTTCGTTCGATGGAGACGGGCTCAGGTCGCCGATAACGTAGGCTCGTCCTCCGGGGAGATGCTTTACCAAGAATGGCCTTCCCGGGCTCGGAGGGCAGTTGCGAGGCTCGAGAGAAGGGTCCGCAGCCGTACACCGTGCGCGGTCTCGTGGGCCGGTGCGAAAGCCACAGCGGATACTCGCGGTCCGTCTCAAGGTCCCGTTGCCCGAGGGAATCTGGTCACGACCGTTCTCCCTCGCCCACCCGGGTCTCCACCTCGATCTGATTGACCGGATGGAAGTGGGCATGGGGCTGACCCTGGTCGAGGTCCGAATTCAAGGCAGGGACGCGGGCGATTGGGGTGAGGAGATCCGAACGCTTCCGAACGTTACGGACGTCGAGGTGATTGCCGCCGCGGAGGAATCGGGCCTCTATCGCGTGATCTACCGAGGAGACCCGTTCACTCCCCTCCTGCGCAAGCTGAAATTGCTTCGGCACCTGCCAATCCCGATTCAGCAGGGGGTGGCGACTTGGACCGTGGTCGGTCCCGAGCCCAAGGTTCGCCAACTCCTGAAGGAGCTTGAGTCGATTGCGCCCGACGCCAGGGTGGAGTCGGTCCGCCGCGGCCCCCTATCCCAGGGTGCCTGCTCTCTCACTCCCCGACAACACGAGATTCTGCGTCGTGCGTTGGCTGAAGGCTACTTTGACGTGCCTCGCCGGGTTTCGCTGACCGAACTCGCTCTCATGATCGGAGTGGCCATCTCCACTCTCTCGGTGACGTTGGCCATTATCGAGAAGAAGATCTTGGAACCTTACTCCTGAACTTCCGCGGTACCGGGCAAGATACTAGACGTTTCGAGCTCGGGCTTATCGGGGAGCCTGGGCTGTGGGGTCCCGGAGGCCTGGTCCATGTGCGAGACGTGCGGTTGTCAGAATAAGAAACCCGAGAAGAAGTAGCGCCCCTCAATTCGCGTGGCTTAACCGACCCGGGCCCGGGACGGGGGACCCAAGGCCCTCCGACCGGTCGATTCCGCCAGCCCAATCGTTGGTTGCGCCACGCGACCGCATGCCGCTCCCTCGACCGTCCCGGTTTTCACGTCCGCCGGTGGGTTGGAAGGCGTTGGCGTGCCTCGTTGGAATGATGGACGCCCCGAGATCGGGCAACAGGGTTCGAGATTGAAAAGAGCACTTTCGTCGCATCCCCCGGGTCTTGTCGGTTAACCGGGGCGGAAACGTGGGGTCCACTTCATGCTCGGCTGCTCCCGGTACCCTGATGGTCGAGCTTGAAGTGTGAGGCCGGGGGAATTAACCCTCAACGCGCCCGATTGCAACGATGCCGACTCGTCTGTTCGATGCCGGCCTGGTGCCGCCTCGCCGGATCTCCGAACCGGTTCGGCACGGTCTTTAGTTCATGACCACGCCTCCACCCCGTGGGGGACGAGGTAGATATGGTCGGGATCGAGCGCAGTAGTGTCGCCACCGGCGCCAAAGGGGAGCGAGTCGAACGTGGGGAGAGAGTGCTGGATGTTCGGGGTGTGAGCCCCTCCGAGCGCCATCCTCGCATCTTCGGAACGTTCACCAATCTCGATCCTGGGGAATCCTTCGTGCTGGTGAACGACCACGACCCGAAGCCGCTCTTCTACCAGTTCCAGGCAGAGTACACTGGCCGGTTCTCCTGGGAGTATCTCGAACAGGGACCGAAAACTTGGCGCGTGCGTATCGGAAAGCAGGAGTCTGCAGTGGAACGGACACCTCTCCCCACGATTCCCTGACGGCCAGCAGGCACAGTCGGTAAAGTCTTCCATCGAGCGGTGCCTAGGATTCCCCGTGGTAACGCGGTCTCGGGCCCGATTCCTCGGCATCGCCCTGACCTTCCTCGCGTTGGCACTGGGGCTCTGGGCGGCGCTGTGGTTGATCGGCTGGCCGATCCCACTCCTCAGCGCTTCGCTCCCGGGCGCCCATGGCGTTCTGATGGTGAACGGAGTCCTTGCGAGCCTCATCGGCATCGAGCGGGCCGTAGCACTCGAACGGCGGGCTTTCTATCTCGCCCCCTTGCTCACCGCCGTCGGTGCGATTTCGCTCGCCTTCAGCGGCGACGCCGCGCTCGCCTTTCCGATCATAACCAGCGGTGCGGTGGTTCTCCTGCTGATTTTCCTCGTGATACTCCGACGCCAGCCCGCGTTGCACACCGTTGTCCAAGTCTTGGGAGCCGCCTGCCTCGTCGGAGGCAACGTCCTCGGCTGGAGCGGGCTCGACATCCCGTTCCTGATCCCGTGGTGGGGTTCCTTTCTGGTCCTCCTGCTGGCGGCCGAGAGACTGGAACTGAGCCGTGTGCTCCGCCTGGGCATCTTCGACAAACTCACCTTCGCAATCTCGGCTGCGCTCGCTCCGATCGGCTGCGTCCTCTCCGCTCTCTCGTTCGCGTCCGGATTCTTGGTGGTGGCCTCCGGGTGGGTCCTCCTCGCGGTCTGGCTGTTATTCCACGACATCGCGTCCCCGAACCTGTCGCGACCTGGCCTTCCCCGCTTCCCGGCGTTCTGTTTGCTGACTGGCTACGCCTGGCTGCTCCTGGGCGGAGGGATCGTGTTCTTCGAGGGCGGCAACCTCCTCGGATTAGCGTACGACGCGGGCCTCCACGCCGTCTTCCTGGGCTTCGTACTCTCCCTGGTATTTGCCCATGCTCTGATCATTCTGCCCGCCGTTCTGGGGAAGAAGCTCCCATTCCATCGCGTCCTGTACGTTCCGGTCTCGCTCCTGTACATCTCGCTGTCCGTTCGAATCTATGCAGACTTCGGGGTCCTTCCAGTCCTGCGAGAGTGGGCCGGCCTGTTCAACGTCGTCGCGATCGTTCTCTTCGGCGCGCTCCTTCCCGCGGCGTACATCTATGATCGCTCTTGGTTCCGGCAGGCCTACGGCACGGATGCTTCGACGTTCTACCCCTGAGGCGTTGTTCCGGAGAGGCCGCGCTCGTCCGCGCACTTGGGTCGGCGATCGTGTCCCTTACACGTAACCGAATTGGCGCTTGGCCGCCAGACTCATCTTCTCCGGCCCCCAGGGAGGGTCCCATACAACAGAGACGGCTGCCTCGCGAATGCCCGGAATCCTCTCGGCGACGGCCTTGACCTCGTCCTGGAGCAGTCCAGCGACCGGGCAGCCGGGACTGGTCATGGTCATCCGGACGCGCACCTTTCCATCCCCCGGCCACTCGATACCGTAGATCAGGCCCAAGTCCAAGATGTTGACCGGAATCTCGGGGTCGTAGACCCGACGGAGGGCCGCCCGAAGCCGGTCTTCTTGTTCGCTCTCCGTGCTGCGGGCCTCTGCCGAGTTAGCCGGCAGGGGAGTCGAACGCGGGCCTCCCACCGTTCGGTCCGAGGAAGAGGAGGCCGGGGGGGAGGTACTGAAGTGAGGGCCCGTGAGCGAGAAGCCGCCCTCGGGAGTTCCCTCGTGGAAATCTACGGTCGCGCCATCGAGATAGAGCAGACTGGCCGCGTCCACGACCATCCGTGCCGGCCCGAATTCGAGGATCTCATCTCCCGACCGGGGCCTCGATAGGTACATCTGGACCGTCGGATGCACCCCGGGGAGGATCCCCAGCCGCACGATCGCGGGAGTCCCATTCCGGGCGATGGCCGCCCCCATCGCCTCCCGGGCCGCGGGCGTGACCTCCAAGCGGAAGCCGACATCTTGTTTGGCCATAGTTCCTCGCGGATAGGGATATCCTGAGCTTGGATTACAAGCCCTCGCCGAACCGTTTCGGCGCTGGAGCCGCAAGGACCGGAAGCCTCCGAGTTCCCCAGCGCACTCGCGGGGCCGCTGCCAACTCGACCTTCGCCGACCCGCCAGGTTCCTTCGACTTCGCTTGCCGCGGTTCCGCGGACAAGAGGTCTGCCCACGCACCGTGGAGTTGCCCAGGTCACCGAGACACTCGCCCGGAGCTTCGGCCGACTCGGGCACCGCGTCAACCGAGGGCAAGCCGGACGTCGGAGGGAATCGGAAACCTCCGGGTCGTCTCGCCCGTAGCTCTCCAAGGTGTCTCTTAGGGAGTTCCAGGTTCTCCTGAGGCGCGGCGACCCCTCCTGCACGATCCGGAAGAACGATGCATAGGGTCGATCGCGGGAGCCTCGAACAACCCCGGCAGGGCCATTCGCGACCGACGTCGGGCAGACGGCAAGGTCATTCAAAGATTTCCGGGCAGGGACCGGGAGCGACGCCATAAACCCGCTGGGATCTGAGCGGAGGCCAGATAGCCATCCGGGGTGTCGATCGTCGATGGGGCCTCATGCAGATCGACCCCGACCCATCGACGTCTGCCCAGACCGTGCCCGAGGGAAACCCGCCGCCTTCGACGGTCGCTGTCGGTGCATGACTCGCTCAAGAGGTCACGTCAATATCACCGCCATGCAGCCCCGTTCGCGGTGAAGGCGTCCGATGCGGGAGTGGGTGCCGTTGATTCTCGCCATCCACGTATTTGGGGCCATAGTCTGGGTTGGCGGCAACATCTCTCTCGGAGTCGCCGTCTGGGCAATCCGAAGGTCGTTTCCGAACCAGCCGGAAACGGCATCTCGCGTCACCTCTGAGGTCGGTAGGGCCTTCGCTTGGGTCATGTGGCCGGCGCTCGTCGCCACCCTAGCGACCGGACTCGCCAACCTCTCGTGGTACACGCCTCCCGTCAAGAACTGGACCGGGATTCCCGGGGCAGAGTGGATCGTCACGAGCTTCGCCGTAGCCGCGCTCATGGTGGTCGCCGCGGGATTGCACACGTTCGTGGTGGGCCCGAGGATCCGCGCCCTACGTAGCGAGAGGGCCCCGTTACCCCGATTGACAATCTTGGTGCGCCTCAATCATGTCCTCGAAGCACTGACCCTGTTGACCGCCATCTTCATCGTGATCGTGATGGTCATTCTGGGTTCGATCTGAACTCAGACGAGAACGTCAGAGTCTTGGTTACCCGCAGCACAGCGAGGTAGGAATCAACGCACTCCGTCGACCTCTCTTCCGCGGGCGTCGACCCCCAGCTCGGCCACGTTCGGACAAATCGCGAGGTCGGGGGGAGCGTCTCCTGTACTTCACGGGGTGTTTCACTCGGCAGTGATCCGCACTCGAGAGCAACGGCGCAAAGCGCGCGAAGCGGGCCGGGCAGTATACGATCGCGCTTCGGTTTCAGTTCACGGCGTCACAACGGTAGAGGGAGATCTTGATGGTCATGCACGACCTCGAAGTGGTCCTCGCGGAACTACTTGAGGTCGCCGTCGAGCACTGCCTCCCCCGGTCCTCCCCGTGACTATCTGGGAAAAGTCTCTCGTGTGGGTCACCCGTGACTCAAGAGATCGGGTCGACCGGGCGCGACGTAGGAGCCCTCGGGCGACCGCCATCACACCGAAGGGGCGGTCCAGCCGACCACCTCCGTTCGATGAGTGACCTAGGTCCCTATCCTTACCGTCGTTCGCCCCGCGAACCTTGGACCTTCACCTCATCCCGAGCCTGGGCCCTAACGCGACAGCCGCTCCCGCCCCCCCTAGGGAGTCCCGGCAAACAGGGCGGATTCTCTGACCCCCCCGAGACAGTCCTGCGGGAC
>VFSW01016010.1_pt1 | contig 10265 bp, 11 predicted proteins | sample 5358111 | NCBI WGS metagenome assembly VFSW01 (sample SAMN11554181, study PRJNA540505) | mine drainage metagenome | isolation source: sediment from site ElyBrook_90M | place: USA: Ely Copper Mine, Vershire, VT | collected 2017
CCTGGGGCTGTTGGCGGTCGGCGTCCGCATGTGGGGCCGCCGGGGGCGGCCGCGGAAGCCGCCGTCCTGGATGGCGAAGCTGGACCGGATGTCGCTCTGGACCGCGGCCCTGCTCTCGGCGGTGCTGCAGCCGTGGATGCTGGTCGCGGCCGGTGCGGCGACCGTCACCGGGGCCAAGCTGGGCACCTGGCAGGACTACCTGGCCCTGACCGGTTTCTGCGTGCTTGCCTCGGCCAGCTTCCTGGCGCTGGAGCTGCTCTCGGTGCTCCGGCCGGAGGCGGCAGCGATCCGGCTGGAGCGGATCCGGGTCTGGCTGGACACCCATCAGGAGGCCGTGATGGTAAGCGTCGCCCTGCGGATGGGGGTCTGGCTGGCCGGCCAGAGCCTCTACCTGCTCGTGACCTGATGTCCGCGTCAGCGCCGGCCGGCGATCCGCTGACCATAATCCGAAGCCGCGGCTACGCCGCGCTGCTGGTGCTCGCCGCCCTGATCGGGGCGCCGGTCGCGGCGCTGGCCTACTTCTTCCTCGCGGCGGTGGCCTGGCTGCAGAAGTGGGCCTTCACGAACCTGCCGGGCCAGCTCGGCCTGCACCCCCAGCCCCGATGGTGGCCGGTGCTGCCGCTGCTGGTCGCCGGCCTGCTGGTGGGGCTGGCGATCAAGTACCTGCCGGGTAAGGGCGGCCGGTCTCCCGCAGATGGATTCAAGGCCGGCGAAGGCGCGCCCGGGCCGGCCGAGCTCGCCGGTGTCGCCCTCACCGCGCTGGCAACGCTGAGTCTCGGCGCGGTGCTCGGATCCGAGGCGCCGCTGACCGCGATCGGCGCCGGCCTCGGGGCGCTGGCGGTACGGCTGGTGAAGCGGGATGCCCCGGCTCAGACCGGTGCGCTGCTGGCCGCCGCCGGTAGCTTCGCCGCCATCAGCACCCTGCTCGGCTCCCCGGTGATCGGTGCCTTCCTGCTGATGGAGGCGGCCGGACTGGCTGGAGGGACGCTCGAACTGGTGCTGGTGCCCGGGCCGCCTACGGGACCTGCCTCAGCGGCTTCGGGGGCGGCCCGACGTTCCCGGCCATGTGCCTGGGGGCGGCGGGCGGTATCGCGCTCTCGCACCTGGCCGGGCTCACCCTGGTCGCCGGGGCGGCGATGGGGATCGGGGCCATGGCCGCGGTGATGCTGCGGCTGCCGATGACCTCGGTGCTGCTGGCGACGCTGCTGCTGGCCTCGGACGGCCTGGAGCTGATGCCGCTCGCGATCGTGGCGGTGGTAGTCGCCTACGTCGCGTCGGCGCGGCTGCTCCCGGCCCGGTCCGGCGCTGACCCGGCCCCGGAGCCGGCGGCGGCCGCCCGGCGGCCCGGCTAGCAGATCCCGATTCGCCAATGGCGAGCTACTTTCCCTGCCCTTCCGGCGTACTTGTGGGGTACCGGCCGATCCGCCGGCCGCTGTTCGCTGGAACCGGCAGCGCGGAGTGGGCCAGGGCGAGGGCGGTTACCGCCTCCAGGCGATCCCGCGGGATCGGCACGACCTTCTCGGTGGCGATGTCGACGTGCAGGAACATCAGCTCGCAGGTGGCCACGCTGGCTCCGGGCCCGGTCTCGTCCCGACCGGGCGCGATCGTCATCTGGTGAAATACATGCAGCCGCTTGGCGTCCGCGCCGAGCAGTCGCGTGGCATAACGCAGTTCGTCGCCTTCTCTCGCGCCGCGCTGGAAGACCAGATGGCTCTCGACCGTGTAGAGCCCGCGGCCGCTCTCACCCCGGTACCCTTCGCCCAGCCCGACGTGATCGAGGAACGCCTGCGTCGCCTCGGTGAACGCCATGAAGTAGCGGGCGTCCATCATGTGCCCGATGTAGTCGATCCACTCCGCCGGCACCACCCGCCCGCCGGTGGGAAGTCCGGTGGGAAGTACGGTCACTCGCCCCGCCAGACCGGCTCGCGGCGCTCGGCGAACGCCCGCGCCCCCTCCCTGGCGTCGTCGGAGTCGATCTGCTTGCGGTACGCGGGCAGGTCGCCGCTCCGCAGGAGCTCGTAGCCCGCCACGACGCCAGCGCCCTCGGTCGCCCGCAGGATCTCCAGCACGGCGGCCACCGAGAGCGGAGCGGCGGCGCAAATCGCCCCGGCCAGCTCAAGCGCCGCGCTCAGCACCTGCCCGCCCGGCACGACCCGGTTGACCAGCCCCCACCGGGCCGCCTCGGCCGCGCCGAACCGCCGCCCGGTCAGCAGATATTCAAGCGCGATCGGCCGGGGCAAGCGGGTCGGCAGCCGGAGCAGCCCCCCGGCGTCGGCCACCAGCCCCAGCGTCACCTCGGTCAGCGCGAACTCGGCATGCTCGGCCGCCACCACCAGGTCAGCGGCGAGCACCAGCTCGAAACCGCCGCCGAACGCCCCGCCGTTGACCGCCGCGATCACCGGCTTGCCGAGGTCGAAGAACTCGGTGATCCCGGCGAACCCGCCCGGCCCGTGATCGTCCTCGATCCCCTCCCCGGCCGCCGCGGCCTTGAGGTCCCAGCCGGTGCAGAAGAACCGCTCGCCGGCCCCGGTCAGGATGCCGGCCCGCAGCCCGGGATCGTCGCGCAGCCGCTCGAACGCGGCGTACAGCGCCCGGCTGGTCGCCGTGTCCACGGCGTTCGCCTTCGGCCGGTCCAGGGTGACGATCAGCACCTGGCCATCGACCTCGGTGCGGACCGGCTGTGCCGCGAACATCTGGGCGTCGGTCATCAGCTCTTTTCCCTTTCATACGGGCGCAGCAGTGCGCGCGAGATTATGTGCCGCTGGATCTCGCTGGTTCCGTCCCAGATCCGCTCCACCCGGGCGTCGCGCCACCAGCGCTCCACCGGCAGCTCGTCCATCAGTCCCATGCCGCCGAAGATCTGCACCGCCGCGTCGGTGACCCTGGCCAGCATCTCGGTGGCATAGACCTTCGCCATCGCCACGTCAGCGTCGGTCAGCCGGCCGCGATCCAGCAGGTCGCCCGCGCGCAGCGTGAGCAGCTCAGCTGCCTCGAGCTCGGTCGCCAGGTCGGCGAGCTGAAACCCGACGCCCTGGAACCTGCCGATGGCCTGGCCGAACGCCCGCCGGCTGGCGGCCCAGCCCAGCGTGGTCTCAAGCACCCGCCGGGCGCGCCCGACGCTGGTCGCCGCGACCGTGAGCCGGCTGCCGCCCAGCCACTGCCCCATCAGATCCAGGCCGTGGCCCTCCTCGCCGAGCAGGTTCCCGGCCGGCACCCGGCAATCGGTGAAGATCAGCTCGCACTGGTGATAGCCCCGGTTCGACACGCAGCGCGGGCCCCGGCGCACGGTCAGCCCGGGGGAGTCCTTGTCGACCAGCAGCGAGGAGATCAGCTTGCGCGGCCCGCGCGCGGTCTGCGCCACGCCGGTCACCGCGAACAGGATCACGAAGTCGGCCACGTCGGCGTGGCTGATGAAGTGTTTGGTGCCGTTGATCACGTAGTCGTCACCGTCGCGTACCGCGGCCGTGGTCATCGCCCGCACATCCGAGCCGGCCTCCGGCTCGGTCATCGCGACGCAGTCGTGCCGCTCGCCCCGGATCGCCGGGAGCAGGTAGCGCTCCCGCTGGTCACCCGCGCAGGCCTGGAGGATGTTGCTCGGCCGTTCCACGATCATCTGCAGCGCGTAGCCTGCCCGCCCCAGCTCCCGCTCGGCCAGGACCAGGCCGATCGCGTCCAGCCCGCCGCCGCCCAGCCCGGCGGGCATGTTGGCGGCGTAGAGGCCGGCCTTGATCGCCTTGTCCCGGATCGCCGCCGCCAGCTCGGGCGGCACCTCGTCGAGCCGCTCGACCTCGTCCTCGTGCGGGTAGAGCTCCCGCTCGACGAAGTCGCGCACGGTCTCCACGATCAGCCGCTGCTCGTCGCTGAGCCCGAAATCCACCCTGCCTCACCGCCCGGGGATCGACATGACGTGCCCGACGTAGCCGGGCGGGCCGAGCGCGGCGTGGGCGGCGGCGATCTGGCGCAGCCGCTGGCCGATCTCGTCGGGGAACGGGCTGGCCCGGCCGGCCGCCGTGTCCACGTGCAGCAGCATCTGCTCCGCGGTGGCCACGCGGTCGCCCGCCCCGTTGAACATCTCGTGCGCGATGTGCAGCCGCTTGCTGTCGACGCCGAGCACCTGCAGGGTAAGCCGCAGGCGCTCGCCCAGGTCCACCTCGCGCAGGTTGTGCAGATGGGTCTCGACTGTGAAAAGCGATCGCCCCGAGGCGCGGTAGGCCTCGTCGACCCCGAAGAACCTGAAGAACCGATCCGAGCTATCGCCGATCACCAGCAGGTACACGGACTCGCTCATGTGGTCGTTGTAGTCCACCCACTGCGGCCCGACGGTCGTCTCATGCAGCGCCAGCGGCGCCGGGATCTCGGTCGTCGATAGCCAGGACACGGCCGCCATGTTACTAAACGACGATTCAGGGCGTCGCGGGCGCGGTGGTATGGCCGCTCAGCCCCAGTTCGGACGCGAAACGATCAGCCAGCACAAGCAGTTCGGCGAGGAACTCGTCCCGGATCCGCTCCAGCTCGGCGACCGTCCTTCCGCCGGCCTCCTCCTCGCATCCGGTGACCATCCGGTCCCGCAGTCCGGCCGTGCGCCGCGGCGCCTGCAGCCTGGTCCACGGCTCAAGCAGGGCCGCGCCGAAATGGTCGAGCATGTGCCCCATCCCGCCGGCGCCGCCCGCCAGGTGGAAGGTAAGGCAAGGTCCCATCAGCGCCCAGCGCAATCCGGGTCCCCAGGCGATCGACTGGTCGATCTCGGCCACCGTGGCCTCACCGGCCGCGACCATGTGCAGCGCCTCCCGCCACATCGCCTCCTGCAGCCGGTTCCCCACGAAACCGGGCAGCTCCCTGGTCAGCCGCAGCGCGCGCTTTCCGACGTGGTCGTAGAAGCCGGCCAGCCAGTCCACCGCCGCCGGGTCGGTATTCGCGCCCCCGACCACCTCAACCAGCGGGATCAGGTACGGCGGATTGAACGGGTGGCCGACCACGAACCGCTGCGGGCTCGCGCACTGCGACTGCAGCATCGTCATCGCGAAGCCCGACGTGGATGAGGCCACGATCACGTCCGGCCGCGCGGCGGCGTCGATCTCGGCCAGGACCCGGCGCTTCAGCGGGCCGTTCTCCGGTGAGTTCTCCTGGATCACGTCGGCCCGCCAGACCGCGCCGGCCAGGTCGGCATGGAAGGCCAGCCGGTCCCGGCTCGCCCCCGGCCGCAGTCCGAGGCGGACCAGCAGGGGCCAGATCCGCTCCAGCGCTCCGAGCAGATCGCGCCGGGCGTCCGGCGCCGGGTCGTATACGTCGACGTCCAGGCCCATCCGCAGGTAGTGCAGCGCCCAGCCGCCGCCGATCACTCCAGCTCCCACGATGCCGACCCGCTGTACCTGCTCAGGTTCCACCTCCACCACCCTTTTCCCCTTAAAGGTTTTAGATGTTGAGCTCGGCCAGCCCGGCGGCGATCAGCTCGCCCGCCCCAGAGACGGGATCAGTACCCGACGTTTTCCAGGCCCTTGAGGCCGAGCAGCTGCCTGGCCTGCGCCGGGGTGGCGATCTCCAGCGAGAGCGCTTCGAGGATCGCCCGGATCTTGGTGACCTGCGCGGCGTTCGACTCGGCGAGCTGGCCTTTGCCGAGGTAGAGGCTGTCCTCAAGGCCGACCCGGACGTGCGAGCCCATGATCGCGGCGGCGGTCACGATCCCCATCTGGAATCGGCCCGCGCCGAGCGTCGACCACTGGTACGCGTCGCCCAGCAGCCGGTCAGCGGTCCGCTTCAGGTGCACGATGTGGTCGACGTCGGGGCCGATGCCGCCCATCGTGCCGAAGATCGTCTGCACGAAGATCGGCGGCGTGACCAGCCCCTGGTCGAGGTAGTAGGCGAGCGTGTAGAGGTGGCTGGTGTCGTAGGCCTCTGCCTCGAAGCGGGTGCCGGTCTCCGGGCCGACGACCTTGAGCATGTACTCGATGTCGGCGTAGGTGCTCACGAACGGCTCGGACCTGGTGGACTCCAGGTAGGGCTCTTCCCAGTCATGGGAGAAGGTGCCCCGGTAGCGGTCGATCATCGGGAAGCTGCCGTAGTTCATCGTGCCGAGGTTCAGCGTGCACAGCTCGGGCTTGAGCTCCAGCACGCCCCTGAGCCGGTCCCGGACGCTCATCCCCGTGCCGCCGCCGGTGGTGATGCTGATCACGACGTCGCTGCGGGCCTTGATGCCCTTGGCGTACTCGGCGAAGAGCGCCGGGTCGGCCGACGGCCGCCCGTCGCGCGGGTCGCGGGCGTGCAGGTGGAGCACCGAGGCGCCGGCCTCGGCGGCCGCGACGCCCTGGTCGATGACGTCCTGGACGGTGTAAGGCAGATGCGGGGACATCGAGGGGGTGTGCCCGGAACCGGTGATCGCGCACGTGATGATGACCTTCGCCGATCCTGCCATGCCCGCGATGCCTCCCCGCCGCTGGTTCACCGTGCTGGTTCAGGGTGCCGGGTCACCATTGTGGTTCACTATGTGAACGTTTGGTTATCATCGTGAAGCGTATAACGGCAGTTCAACGAAGGTCAAGGCTGGTTGCTCGCGCCTGATCTAGGTGTAACCAGCTATTTTTCCGAAAAAGGGGGTAGCGGGGAGCTAGTCGAGCAGTTCGCGGATCGCGGCGGCGGCTTTTACCGCATCCTCGCCGAAGGCCTGGAGCCGGTGCAGCGGGATTCTAGGCGCCGGTCCCCAGATGTTGACGATCGCGATCGGGTAGCGCCGCGAGCTCAGCACAGCCGCCGACGCTCCGGAGGAGAACTCCTCGTACTCCCTGGCGCAGATCGCGTAGCCGGCCTCGCGGATCTCCCCGAACTCCAGATCCAGCCGGTCGCGGTCGGTGATCGTGTGAGTCGTGTAGCGGTGCAGTGGCTCCGGCAGCAGCGCGTCCCGCGCGGCGGGCGGCAGATAGGCCAGGAACGCCTTGCCACCGGACGTGGCGTGCAACGGCAGCGGCCGGCCGAGCCAGCTCGGGGCCATCACGTTCGGCGGATCCACCTGGTCCACGTAGACCAGGTTGAAGCGCTTGACCATCGCGAGCGTGACCGATTCCCCGGTCTTCGCGGCGAGCTCCTCAAGCAGCGGCCGCACCCGCCGGACCAGGGCGTCGTCGGTGACCGCTCCCGCGATCGTGACCGCGCCGTAGCCGACGGTGTAGCGCTGCGTGATCTCGTCGCGGTCGACGAGGCCGTGGTGCTCCAGGGTTCGCAGCAGCCGCCACGCGGTGGACCGGTTGATTCGGCAGGCCCTGGCCAGCTCCAGCACGGTGGGCGGGGTGGTTGCCGCGGCCACCGCCTTCAGCAGGGCGATGGCTCGGTCGAGCGCCTGGATCCGCTGCGGGCCGCCGCCGCTCCCGCCCGTTTCCCCGGTCTCGCCGGTCTCGCCGGTCGCTGGGCTGGACACAGATGCAGCATAACCACGCGTAGCCGGGAGACCCCGGCCGTCTAGAACCCGTAGAACGTGCGGATGCCGCTGAGCACGAGCTGGGCTCCGATCGTGGCCAGCAGCAGGCCGCCGACCCGGGCCAGCATGGCGGCGGCGCTCGGCTTGAGCTTGTCGAACGCCCTGCCGAGGTAGGCGAAGCTGACGAAGACCAGGCCCGCGACGATAGCCACCGCGACCAGCGCGGCGATCACGCCGGTACTGCCGCCGCGCAGCGACGAGACCGTGATCACGGTCGTGATCGTTCCCGGGCCGGCCATCAGCGGAGTGGCAAGCGGCATGACCAGTCCATCGTCGGCGCCCGGCTGGTCGCCGGAGTCTAGCGAACCCTGGACCCGGCTGGATCCGCCACCGGCGAGCATCTCGAAGCCCATCCCGGCCACGACCAGGCCGCCGATCACGCCGAACGCGCCCAGGTTGATGCCGATGAGCTGCAGCAGCTCCCGTCCGATCAGCGCCGTCACGGCCAGGATGGCAAGCACGATCAGGCTTACCCGCAGGGCCGCGCGGTGGCGATTCAGGCCGCGCTCGGTGACCACCGAGTTGAAGATGAGGATCTTGACCGGGTCGACCGGGTTCGCGATCACCAGGACCGCGATCGCCGCCTGGACATAGGCATCCACTGTGCTGACCGCCACGTCAGGCAAGCCTTCCCGCCAGGTCGGGCGCGGATACGTAGCGCCTGGTCAGCGGTGAGTTACGTGTTCTTCCTGATGCGGCAAAGTCCGGCTGACCGGCACGATGCCATCAGGACCAGCAACTGGCTGGTCGCGGTGGCGAGGGAGGAACCATGACGGCAGATGTGCTCGTTCGCCCGCTTGAGGAGGCGGACCTGGACCGGGCCGACCGGATCTTCCGCGAGGCGTTCGGCACGTTCATCGGCCTTGGCGAGCCGGGGCGGTTCGGCGGTGACGCGGACTTCGTGCGGGCGCGCTGGAAGGCCGATCCGGCGGCGGCGATCGCCGCCGAGATCTCCGGGCGGGTGGTCGGATCGAACTTCGCGACCCGCTGGGGGAGCGCCGGATTCTTCGGCCCGCTTACGGTCAGCCCGGACCTCTGGGACCAGGCGATCGGCCAGCGGCTGCTCGACGCCACCATGGACCTCTTCGGGTCCTGGGGGACGAGCCACATCGGGCTGTTCACCTTCGCGCATAGCACCAAGCACGTCGGCCTGTACCGCAGGTATGGCTTCTGGCCGCGATTCCTGACCGCGATCATGTCCCGGCCAATCGGATCGGCCGATCCGGGCGCTGAGCGCTCTGGTGCCGAGCGCTCTGGTGCCGAGCGCCCAGGTGCCACGTTGCTCTCTGAGGTTCCGGACCGGGACCTGCCGGGCGCCATCCGCGCGATCGGCGAGCTGACCGGCTCGGTCTACCCCGGCCTCGATGTCAGCCGGGAGGTCGGTGCGGTGCTGGCTCAAAAGCTCGGTGACGTCGTGCTGATCGACGACAACTCGGGCGTGTGCGCGGTCGCGATCTGTCACATCGGGGCCGGGACCGAGGCGGGGAGCGGCATCTGCTACGTCAAGTTCGGCGCGGTGAGGCCGGGGCCGAACCCGGAGCGCCGGTTCGAGTTGCTGCTCCGGGCCTGCGATTGGCTCGCCGCGGATCGCGGCGCGTCGACCCTGACCTGCGGCGTGAACACCGGATGCGACCGGGCCTGGACGGCCCTATCGGACGGCGGATTCCGGGCGGACATGCTGGGTGTAGCGATGCACCGCCCCAGCGAGCCCGGCTACCACACCAGCGACACGTGGGTGATCGACGACTGGCGTTTACCCCGTCCTCGTTTGCGCCAGATACCCCCTGGGGTATAGTCGGACCACGGCCGCAGGCCACAGATCACCAGTACCCGAATCAGAAGGAGTCCCCGCATGTGCAGTCCCGCCATCTGCAATCGCTGCCGGAAGGTCACCTGGTCCGGCTGCGGACGTCATGCCGACCAGGTGCTGTCGAATGTTCCGCCGGAGAAGCGCTGTACCTGCCGCTAACAAGGTGTGCACCGCGGCAGCCAGGGGGGCGGACGGGACGGCCGGAGGAGATCCAGGCCGTCCCGCCCGCGTGAGAATTCGAGGGAGCAGAGGATGAGGATCGTCGTGATCGGCGGCGTCGCCGGGGGCATGAGCTTCGCGGCCAGAGCCAGGAGGCTGGCTGAGGACGCCGAGATAGTCGTGCTTGAGCGGGGCCGGTACGTATCGTTCGCCAACTGCGGGCTTCCGTACCACCTGGCCGGGGAGATCGCCGACCGGTCCGAGCTGATCCTGCACACCCCCGAATCGCTGGCCGCCAGCCTCGCCCTCGATGTCCGGTCCGGTCACGAGGCGGTCCGCATCGACCCGGCGGCCCGTCTGGTGCGGGTGCGGGATCTGGAGTCCGGGGAGGTCTATCAGCTGGCGTACGACGCCCTGCTGCTGGCTACCGGCGCCGTGCCGGTGATCCCCCCGATCCCGGGCGCGAGCCTGCCCGAGGTCCGGGTCCTGCGGACGGTTCCGGACGTCGATGAGCTGCGCGCGATCGTGGCGGCCGGAGCCCGCAGCGCCGTGGTCATCGGGGCCGGGTTCATCGGCCTGGAAGCGGCCGAGGCCCTGGTCAATCGGGGCCTGCGGGTCACGGTCGCCGAACTGACCAGGCAGGTGCTGCCGCCGCTGGACCCGGAGCTGGCGCGGGCCGTGGAGCAGGAGCTCCGCGCGGCCGGCGTCGATGTCCGGCTGGGCGTCTCGGTCACGGCCGTACACGGGGCCGGCCATGCGGGGGGTGGCTCCCGGCTCCCCGCCGGCCCTCGGGCGTCCGCCGCCGGTCGCCCGCCGCGCAGCGGTCGAGCC
>VFSW01016011.1_pt1 | contig 10264 bp, 6 predicted proteins | sample 5358111 | NCBI WGS metagenome assembly VFSW01 (sample SAMN11554181, study PRJNA540505) | mine drainage metagenome | isolation source: sediment from site ElyBrook_90M | place: USA: Ely Copper Mine, Vershire, VT | collected 2017
GCCCATGCCGCCCAGCACGACCATCACCAGGATCATCACCGATACCGGGAAGCCGAACATCTCCGGCGCCGCGGTCTGCAGCTTGGAGACGAAGAACGTGCCGGTCATGCCGGCGAAGCCGGCGCCGATGGCGAAGGCCAGAAGCTTGAAGCGCGTGAGGTCGACACCCATCGCGCCGGCGGCGATCTCATCCTCGCGGATCGCCATCCAGGCCCGGCCGATGCGGCTGTCCTTCAGCCGGAAACTCACGAAGATCAGCAGCGCCACCAGCGCGATCGCGACATAGTAATAGGGTGTGGAGTTCACCACGAAGTTCCAGCCGAACAGGCTGGGCGCGGCGACCCCGTTCAGCCCGGCCGCGCCATTGGTGACCGCCGGCGTATTGCGCGCGACGATCGGCACGATCTCGCCGAAGCCCAGCGTGACGATGGCCAGATAGTCCCCGCGCAGGCGCAGGGTGGGCGCGCCGAACAGCACGCCGAAAAACGCCGCGACCAGGCCGGAGATCGGCAGCATCAGCCAGAACGAGGCGGTGAAATGGACGATGAACGGCCCGCCCTGGGTCGCTTTCTCGACCAGGCCGAGCCAGGCGAACGGTTCCCAGAACGGCGTCCAGGGCGGCGTGATCTGCCAGGAGGTCAGCACCCCGTAGGTATAGGCGCCGATCGCGAAGAACGCGGCATAGCCGAGATCGAGCAGGCCCGCGAAGCCCACGACGATGTTCAGCCCGAGCGCCAGGGTGGCGTAGGAGGCGGCATTGGCCACGCTGTCGATATCGGCATCGTTGTCGTGCAGCAGTGGAAAGACCAGGACCGCGACGATCAGCACGAACAGCGTGAAGCGCCGTCGCTCGGGCGCGACCGCCCAGTTGATCGGCCGTGCGAATAGGCTGCCCTGGCTCGCGCCACGGGCCGATCGGGTGGACGCCACGCTCATGATCTGCCTCCCCGCGTCAGGACTTGGTGGGCGCGAGCCGCCCGAGCAGGCCGGCGGGGCGGAACACCAGCACCAGCACCAGCACCGAGAAGATGATCACATCGGTCCAGGACGCCGAGATGAACCCGCCGCCCATCGCCTCGATCAGACCGATGATCACCCCGCCCAGCATCGCCCCGGGCACATTGCCGATGCCGCCCAGCACCGCGGCGGTGAAGGCGCGCAACCCTGCCGCGAAGCCGATATTGACGCTGGTGAAATTGTAATAGAGGCCGAAGATCAGCCCGCCCACGCCGGCGAGCGCCGAGCCCACGAAGAAGGCGATCACGATCACCCGGTCGACCTCCACCCCCATCATCCGCGCCGCTTCCGGGTCCTGCGCGGTGGCCCGCATCGCCTTGCCCATGCGGGTCTTCTGGGTGAAGAAATACAGCGCGAACATCAGCGCGATGGCGACGATCCAGATCAGGATCTCGCGCAGCCGCAGCACCGCGCCGCCGACCTCGAATTTCAGCGGCGCCAGCGGATTGGGGAAGTTCTTCGAATCCGCGCCCACGGTCAGCAGGATCACGTTGAACAGGATGTAGGACACCCCGATCGTGGTGATCATCGCCGCCGGGCCCTTGACGTTGCGCAAGGGCCGCAGCGACACCCGCTCGATCACCACGCCGAGCAGGCCGGAGCCGAGGATGGTGGCGGCGAAGGCCACCGCCAGCGTGCCGAGCAGGGGCAGACCGGTCAGGATCTCCCCCTGACCGGACACGCCGAGCGCCTGGAGCGACCACATGGCGAAGAAGCTGCCCACCATGAAGACGTTGAAGTGCGAGAAGTTGATCAGTTCCAGGATGCCATAGACCAGGGTGAACCCGAGCGCGAGCAGCGCATACATCGCGCCCAGACTCAGCCCGTTGATGGTCTGCTGCAGCAGCAGATCACTGAACGTCATCGCGCGCGCCCGGGCCCTGGCGTCAGGACTGCGGCGCGACGCCGACGTATTTGAACTGCGCGTTCACGTCGTCCTGCGGAAGGCTCTTGTCCTGCTTGATCTGGAACACGCTGACCGTGCGGTCGACGATGTCGCCATTCGCATCGAAGGACACCATCCCCTGCATGGTCTTGATCTTGGCGCCCGCGATCGCATCGCGCACGGCATCGCGGGTGATCGGCTTGCCGGTCTTCTCGACCTTCCGGATCGCATCGATCAGCACCTGCGCCGCGTCATAGGCGGTGATGGTGTAGTCATCCGCGGCCAGATTGAACCTCTCCTTGTAGCGCTTCATGAACTCGGCCGCGGTCTTGTCCTCGGTCATGTGCGGGCCGGCGTTGGACGCATACCAGCCCTCGGCCGCGGGGAAGCCCGCCGCGGTCAGCATCTCCGGCGCATACAGGCCGTCGCCGCCGGCCTTGATCGCCTTCGGAATGATGTCATAGGCCTGCTTGGCCAGCTTCACGCCGGCCTGGGTCACGCCACCGTAATAGATCGCATCGGGGTTGAGCGACTTGATCTTGGTCAGGATCGCGGAATAGTCGGCCTCCTTCGGGTCCAGCCGATCGCGGCCCAGGACCTTGATCCCCTTCTTCTCCGCCTGGGCCTGGAACGCATCGGCGATGCCCACGCCATAGGCGCCGCTGTCGTCGAGCACATAGACGCTCTTCACCTTCAGCGTGTCCGCGTAGTAGTTGGCCATGTTCGGGCCCTGGAACGCGTCGGTGGTCACGGTGCGGAAGAAGATCGGCTTGCCGGCGGGGCGGAACTGGGCGGCGAATTTGGGGTCGGTGATGTCGGGATTGGTGGCCGAAGGGGTGATGATCGCCAGATCCGCCTGGCTCAGGATCGGCGCCATCGCCTTGCCCTCGCCGCTCATCTCCGGCCCGACAATGCCGACCACGCCCTTGTCGGAAGCGAATTTGCGGGCATTGGTCGCCGCCTGCGCCGGGTCGTACTGGCCCGCCGTCGCGGTGCCGCTGTCGAGCACCACCATCTCGAGCTTGACACCCGGGATCTCGTGCTTGGCGTTGGCCTCTTCGAAGGCCAGCACCGCGCCGTTCTTGATGCGCAGCGCGCTTTCCGAATCCGCGCCGGTCAGCGGCAGGGCGATGCCCACCTTCACCACCTTCTCAGCGGCGAGGGCCGGCAGGGCCAGACTGCCCCCCAGCGCCGCAATCGCGGCGGCACTGGCGATGATTTGGGCAGCAGCGCGACGTTTGATCATGGGTTTCAACCCTCTCCTCCTGGGATCGCACAAACTCCGAGCAAGAGGCGGGCCATCGCGTCGGATCGCCGAGCCATCCACGAACCGCACGACAGCCATTCCCCCCGCTTCTGACTCCATGGCTATAATTGCTTCCTGATGTCCCCGCCACTGCTTCTTTTACAGGAAATTGGCTTGACCTTCGGCGGCGCTCCGCTGCTGGACGGGGCGGGACTCGCCGTGGCCGCCGGCGAGCGGTTGTGCCTGGTCGGGCGCAACGGCTCGGGCAAATCCACCCTGCTGCGCATCGCCGCCGGACTCGCCCCTTTCGATACCGGCAGCCGCTTCGTCCAGCCCGGCGCCACGATCCGCTATCTGCCCCAGGAGCCCGATCTGTCGGGCTTTGCCACCACCGGCGCCTATGTGGAGGCCGGGCTCGCTCCGGGCGATGATCCCAACCGCGCCCGCTATCTGCTGGCCCAGCTCGGCCTGTCAGGGATGGAGACCCCGGCGCGGCTGTCCGGCGGCGAGGCGCGCCGCGCTGCCCTCGCCCGCACCCTCGCCCCCGCCCCCGACATCCTGCTGCTCGACGAGCCGACCAACCATCTCGACCTGCCCGCGATCGCCTGGCTGGAAGGCGAACTGGCAAGGCTGCGCTCCGCCCTGGTGCTGATCAGCCACGACCGCCGCCTGCTCGGCACGCTCGGCCGCGCCGTGCTCTGGCTCGACCGCGGCATCACCCGCCGCATGGACCAGGGCTTCGCTGGCTTCGAGGCCTGGCGCGACGAGACCATCGAGCAGGAGGAGGCGACCCGCCACAAGCTCGGCCGCAAGATCGCGATGGAGGAGGACTGGCTGCGCTATGGCGTCACCGCCCGGCGCCGGCGCAACCAGAAACGCCTGGCCGATCTGCACGCCCTGCGCCGGCGGCACCGCGAGACCCGCGCCGGCACCGATCGTCTGCGCCTGGTCGCCGCCGAGGCCGAGCGTTCCGGCCAGCTGGTGGCGCGCGCCGAGGGCGTGGCCAAGGCGCTTGGCGGGCGGCAGATCGTGCGCGGGCTCGACCTGCGGCTGCTGCGCGGGGACCGGCTGGGCATCGTCGGGCCGAACGGCGCCGGCAAGACCACGCTGCTGCGGCTGCTCACCGGCGCACTCGCCCCCGATGCCGGCAGCATCCGGCTGGGCGCGAGCCTCGCCATGGTCAGCCTGGAGCAGGACCGCGCGAGCCTCGACCCCGCGATGCGCCTGGCCGATGCGCTGACCGGCGGCGGCGGCGATACCGTGCTGGTCGGCACCGAGAAGCGCCATGTCGTCGGCTACATGAAGGATTTCCTGTTCCGTCCCGAACAGGTCGGCACGCCGCTCGGCGCGCTCTCGGGCGGCGAGCGCGGGCGGCTGATGCTGGCGCGCGCCTTCGCCACCCCGTCCAACCTGCTGGTGCTGGACGAGCCGACCAACGATCTCGACCTCGAAACACTCGACCTGCTGCAGGAGAAGCTCGCGGACTACACCGGCACGGTGCTGCTGGTCAGCCATGACCGCGACTTCCTGGACCGGGTGGCGACCTCGATCCTGGCCTTCGAGGGCGAGGGTCGCTGGGTGGAATATGCCGGCGGGTATTCCGACATGCTCGCCCAGCGCGGACCGGCCGCGGCCAGGACCCCGACCGGCGCCACGGCAGGGGCGCCACGCCCGCGCCCGGCACAAGCCGGCGAGACGGGAGCCAGCCAGGGGGGGAGCAGCCCGCCGGTGGGGGCGCCGGCGCGGCGGATGACCTTCAAGGACCGGCACGCGCTGCAGACGCTGCCGGCTCACATCGCCACCTTGCAGGCGCGGATCGCAGAACTCTCCGCAGTGCTGACCGATGCCGATCTGTATCGCCGCGATCCCGCCCGCTTCACCAGCGCCAGCGCGACCCTGGCCGCAACCGGCGCGGAACTCGCGAGCGCCGAGGACCGCTGGCTGACCCTGGAAATGCTGCGCGAGGAGCTGGAAGGCTAGGGCAACATCCGATCAGATGAAATCATCTGATCGGATAAAGTTGCCCGGTAAAACAAAGAGCAGGAGCGATGGCCGATCGTCTATCAGATCGGGCACCGCTCCAGAGCAACATCCGATCGGATGGGTCCATCTGATCGGATAGATTTGCTCGGTAGAACGGAGAGTAAGAGCGGTGGCCGATCGTCTATCAGATCGGCTGGCGCTCCAGGCAGGCCACTGAAACTAAAGAGCCAGTGTCCCGGTTTCGGTCGCCTGCCGGGCCGGTTCGCCCGGCGCCCGGCTATCGGGGGACGCCCCACGCCGCGCATGGCGGCACTGCGCCGGCGGAATTGCCGGCAGTGAACCGCATCACCCCGCCCGCCCGCCGGCCGGACTACACCCCGCCGCCACGGAGGATCGCGCGAAGCCAGCCCGCCGAAGGCAGGCGGCGCGCCGGCGAAATGGGGCATGGGATCATGATGCGGCACTGCGATTTCTGCAGCCGGGGACGGTTGCGCGCGCGGCGGGAAGACCTGTCCTTCCGCCAGAGCAGCGACCTCGGCTGGATCGAGGTCCGGCTGGAGCTCGGCATCCGGCGCTGCGATGCCTGCCGGATGGCCGATCTCGACCCGGACGCCGATGCCGCGATGGAGGCCGCCTTCCGCCGCGCCTATACCGCCCGCAAGCGCGCGGGCTGACACGCCCGCAGACGCCATGCCAGGCGAGACCCGGCCCGCATTTCCCCTCGGGAGAAGTCGGCGACCAACGCTGCCGCTGGAGCGCTGCCAGGGGGGCGCTGCCTGGAAACCCGCATCCAACCGAGGCCGCAGGGCAGCGGAACCGTGATCAGGCGCCGGCCAGCACCGCCAGCACCGCCGCGCCGTAGCGGCCGAGCTTGGAGGCACCGACCCCGCGGATCTGGCCCAGCGCGGCGATGCTCGCCGGGCCGGTCTCGGCGATCTCGCGCAGCACGCTGTCGTGGAAGATCACATAGGGCGGCACGCCCTGTGCCTTCGCCTCGGCGCTGCGCCAGGCCCGCAGCGCCTCGAACACCGGATCGGACTGGCCGGCTTCCTCCGCCGCGCCCCGGCCCGCGCGGGTGCCGGCCGGCCGCTCGGCGCGCTCGGCCTCGCGGTCACGGGTGAGATCCTCCTCGCGCAGCATCACCGGCGTCTCGCCGCGCAGGATCGGGCGGGCGAGTTCGGGCACCAGCACCAGGCTCGCGAACTCCCCGCTTTCGGTGCGCAGCGCGCCGCGGGCGATCAGCTGGCGGATCACGCCGCGCCAGAACCCGCGCGGCTGGTCGGCACCCACCCCCCAGGTCGGCAGCCGGTCATGGCCATGCCGGCGGGTCATCTCGGTCTCCCGCCCGCGCAGCACCGAGACCACGTGCAGCGCCCCGAACATCTGCCCGGTGCGATAGATCGCCGAGAGCACCTTCTGCGCCGCCTCGGTGCCGTCGAACAGCGCCACCGGATGGGTGCAGCTGTCGCAATGGCCGCAATCGGCCTCCAGCGTCTCGCCGAAACAGGCGAGCAGGGCACGGGTGCGGCAGGCGGTGGTCTCGGTCAGGGTGATCATCGCCTCCAGCCGGTCGCGCATCACCCTCTTCTGCGCCTCCGGCGCCGCCGACTGCGCCAGCCAGTGCCGCGCCCGGGCGATGTCCTCCCCGCCATAGAGCAGCAGCGTGCGCGAGGCCTCGCCATCGCGCCCGGCCCGGCCGATCTGCTGGTAATAGGCTTCCGGACTGTCGGGCATGTCCAGATGCACGACGAAGCGCACATCGGGGCGGTCGATGCCCATGCCGAACGCGATGGTGGCGACGATCACCACGGGCTCCCCGGAGCGGAAACGGGCGAGCGCGCCACGCTTGTGCCCGGGATCGAGACCGGCATGGAAGGCCACCGCCGGGATCGCCTTCTCCTGCAGCTTGAGCGCGATCCGCTCGGTCTTGGCGCGGCTGCCGCAATAGACGATGCCGCACTGGCCTGGCGCGCGGCTCAGCGCCTCCAGCAATTGCTGGGTCTCGCCCAGCTTCGGCCGGGCGGTCAGGAACAGATTGGGGCGGTGGAAGCTCGCCACGAACACCGCGGCATCGGGCATCGCCAGAGCGTCGATGATGTCGGCGCGGGTGCGCGGATCGGCGGTCGCGGTCAGGGCGATGCGCGGCACGCCGGGGAAGCGCGCCGGCAGACCCGACAGGGCGCGGTATTCGGGGCGGAATTCGTGCCCCCATTGCGAGACGCAATGCGCCTCGTCGATCGCGATCAGCGCGATCGGCAGCCGCCCCAGCCGCTCCAGCGTCGCCGGGTTCAGCAGCCGCTCGGGAGAGACATAGAGCAGATCGAGCCCGCCCTCGATCAGATCGCGCGTGACGCTGCGCGCCTCGGCGGGGTCGAGCTCCGAATGCAGCGCCCCGGCGGCGACCCCGGCCTGGCGCAGCGCCGCCACCTGGTCGTCCATCAGCGCGATCAGCGGCGAAATCACGATGGCGGTGCCGGGCCGGCACAGCGCGGGAAGCTGATAGCACAGGCTCTTGCCGCCGCCGGTCGGCATCAGCACCAGGGCATCGCCGCCGGCGATGACATGGGACACCACCGCCGCCTGCTGGCCGCGGAAGGCGGGAAAGCCGAACACCCGCCGCAGCACCTCGGCAGGATCGCGGAATTCGGCGGTGCCGGCCGCCATCGCCGCGCAGGCCGGGTGATTGTCCCCGACCGTCCCCGGCAACAAGCCCTGTGCCCGGCAGACCGGGGCGCGGCCGCTCAGCGCCCGCCGATCGCGATCTCCACCCGGCGGCTCTCGATCGGCGAGAGGGTGAAATCGGTGGTGCCGTTTCCGATCTGGCGGATGCGGCCGCGGGCGATGCCGTCCTCGACCAGCTTGTCCACGACCATCTGGGCACGCAGCTTGGACAGCATGTAGTTGGCTTCCTTGCTGCCGACCGGGGTCGCGAAGCCCTGCACCAGCACCGGCGCCTTCGGATGCGCCTTGGCCTGGTCGGCGGCATTGCTGATCGCGGCCAGGGCATTCTCGCCCAGCAGCGCCGACCAGTCCTCGAAGAACACGACGATCCTCTGCGTCGCCGGCTTCTGGCTTGCCGCCGCCGGGGCCATCGCCGCCGGGGCTGCCGGCTTGGCGGCGGTTGGGGCCGCTGTCGTGCTGTCCTGGCCGGTGGCGGCCCGGGCGGGGGACAGGACGGTGGCAACCGCGCAGAGCACGATCAAAGCGAAGCCGGCCCGGCACACCGCGCCACAGCCCCGCGCGTGAAGGGATGGGACATGGGAGGATCGCGAGGCCAGACTGCGGTCAGAGAGGTGGCGCATCGCCGATTCCTTCGCAACATTCATCCCTGGCCGGTTACAAGCCAGCCCCGGCCCCGTCAACCCAAACCTCGCGCGCGGCCTTGGGTGATTGTCTCCACAGGAAGCCACCGCTACCGGGCCCCGATGGCGCAGCCCGCCGCAGAACGGCATGTCCGGCCAGGCTCTTCCGTGGGCGGCCACGCTCTTCCGTGGACGGGGAGGCTCTTCCGTGGACGGGGAGGCAGCCGCACACCGGGGCGTGCGCACACGCCGGAGTCTGGGCCTGATCGGGGGGCCGGATCGGGGGCCGGATGTGGGGCCGGCTCCGCCGCCGGCGGGATCCGCGCAGCCGGCCGGGGCGATCGCAGCCCCGCTACTGACAGGCCAGGCATTCCTCGTAATTGGTGGAACTGGCGGCGGCCACCAGCGGCAGGATCGCCTGGTCGTTGACCGGCGCGCCCAGGAATTCCTCCGGCCGCACCGCCTTCTCGCTCACCGTATCGGCGCGCTGGATCGACAGGCTGCGACAGTAGTACAGCGATTTCAGCCCCCGCTTCCAGGCCATGAAATGGATCTGGTGCAGGTCGCGCTTGTGGACGTTGGCCGGCAGGAACACGTTCACCGACTGGCTCTGGCAGATGAAGGGCGTGCGGTCGGCGGCGTGCTCGATCACCCAGCGCTGATCGAGCTCGAACGCGGTCTTGTACACCGCCTTCTCCTGCTCGGTCAGGAACTCCAGATGCTGAACGCTGCCCTTGGTCAGAGTGATCGAGGACCACACCTCGTCATTGTCCATCCCCCGCTCCGCCAGCAGCTTCTGCAGATGGCGGTTGCGCACGCTGAAACTGCCCGACAGCGTCTTCTGCAGGAACACATTGGCCGCGATCGGCTCGATGCCGGGACTGGCATTGCCCGCGATGATCGAGATCGACGCGGTCGGTGCGATCGCGATCTTGTTGGAGAAACGCTCCATCACCCCGTATTCGGCGGCGTCCGGGCAGGGGCCGCGCTCCTCGGCCAGCATGCGCGAGGCGGTATCGGCCTGCTCGCGCAGATGGCGGAACATCCGCGTGTTCCAGACCTTCGCCATCACGCTCTCGAAGGGCACGTTCTGCGATTGCAGGAACGAATGGAACCCCATCACGCCGAGCCCGACCGAGCGTTCCCGCATCGCCGCGTATTTCGCCCGCTCCATCCCCGCCGGCGCGCGGTCGATGAAATCCTGCAGCACGTTGTCGAGGAAGCGCATCACGTCCTCGATGAAGGTCGGATGCTTCTCCCATTCGAACCAGGATTCGAGGTTGAGCGAGGACAGGCAGCATACCGCGGTGCGCTCCTGGCCGTGATGGTCGCGCCCGGTGGGCAGCGTGATCTCGCTGCACAGGTTGGAGGTCTTGACCTCCAGCCCGGCGAGTTTCTGATGCTCCGGCCGGGCGCGGTTCACCTGGTCGCTGAACACCAGGTAGGGCTCGCCGGTCTCGATCCGCGCGGTCAGCAGCCGCACCCACAGTGCGCGGGCGGAGATGCTGCGCACCGGGCTGTCGTCCTTGGGGGAGACCAGCACCCAGGGCTCGTCCGCCTCGACCGCGCGCATGAACGCGTCCGAGATCAGCACGCCATGGTGCAGGTTGAGCGCCTTGCGGTTGGGATCGCCCCCGGTGGGGCGGCGGATCTCGATGAATTCCTCGATCTCGGGGTGGGCGACGGGCAGATACACCGCCGCCGAGCCGCGCCGCAGCGAGCCCTGGGAGATGGCGAGCGTCAGACTGTCCATCACCCGGATGAACGGGATCACACCCGAGGTCTTGCCGTTCTGCCCGACCTTCTCGCCGATCGAGCGCAGATTGCCCC
>VFSW01016012.1_pt1 | contig 10264 bp, 7 predicted proteins | sample 5358111 | NCBI WGS metagenome assembly VFSW01 (sample SAMN11554181, study PRJNA540505) | mine drainage metagenome | isolation source: sediment from site ElyBrook_90M | place: USA: Ely Copper Mine, Vershire, VT | collected 2017
CACAATCTGCGGCTACAAAGCCGTCCTCCTGGCCGCCGAGACTTCGCTCCGAATCTTCCCCATGATGACCACAGCCGCGGGCACCATCACCCCCGCGCGCGTCTTCGTCATCGGCGCCGGAGTGGCCGGCCTGCAAGCCATCGCCACCGCCCGCCGCCTGGGCGCCGTTTCCTCGGCCTATGACATGCGCCCTGCCGCCAAAGAACAGGTCCAGAGCCTCGGTGGACGCTTCGTCGAGCTCCCCATCGAAGCCCAAAACGCTCAGGACGCCCGCGGCTACGGCACCGCTCAGGATGAGACTTTCTACGCTCGCCAGCGCGAACTCCTGACTCGCGTAGTTGCCGACAGCGACGTTGTCATCACCGCCGCTGTGATTCCGGGCAAGAAGTCACCCGTGCTGATCACCGCAGACATGGTCAAAGGGATGGCTCCCGGCTCCGTGATCGTGGACCTCGCCTCCGAACGCGGCGGTAACTGCGAACTCACCCGCACCGGAGAAACCGTGAAAGAGTACGGTGTTTCGATCATCGGCGCGATTAATCTCGCCAGCAGCGTCCCCTATCACGCCAGCCAGATGTATGCCCGCAACGTCACGACGTTCCTGCTGTACCTGGTGAAAGACGGCAAGCTGCTACTGAATACGCAAGACGAAATCATCCGCGAGACGATGGTGACGCACGGCGGCGAAGTAGTGAGCGCCCGCGTGCGCGATTTCTTCAAGCTGCCGGCGTTAGCTCCGGCGGCCGGATAGAGTCTTCCGGTGCGCCTCGTTTTGTGCGCTGGCGGAGGTTTTGTCCTGGGAAGGGCCCGGCTTCAGCCGTGCCGTCATTGCTCTTTTGAATTGTCATCCTGAGCGGAGTAAGAGTTCGCGAAGCGAACTCTCGCGTAGTCGAAGGATCCCTACGCTGAGAACTGAGAACCGAGAACTGACAACTGGGAGGTCGCATGGGTTCTAGCCTCATCGATGCGCTGTTCGTTTTTATGCTGGCGGCTTTCATTGGATTCGAAGTCATCCGCCACGTCTCGCCTTTACTGCACACTCCGCTCATGTCGCTGACCAACGCTCTCGACGCCATCGCCGTCGTCGGCGCGATTGTTCTGGTGGGCGAGAAAAAGAGCGCCTTCGCGACCGTCTTGGGAGTGATCGCAATCGTAGCCGCCACCAGCAACGTGGTCGGCGGGTTTTTCATCACCGACCGCATGCTGAAAATGTTCAAGACCAGCCGTCCGGTAAAGAAATAGCGCATTTCAACACAAAACTGACTTAAAGCAAAACTGATTTAAAGCCAACATGACCGAGTTAGCCGCAAGCCAAACCTTAATCGAAGTTATCTACCTCATCGCCAGCGCGCTTTTCATTCTGTCGCTGAAGTGGATGAGTTCGCCCACCACCGCCCGTCACGGCATCTGGGCAGGCGAAATCGGCATGGTGCTGGCCATTGCCGGCACTCTTCTTCACCACGGCATCGTCGACTACAAGTGGATCGCCATCGCGCTCGTCCTGGGCACGGGCATCGGCATTCCGCTCGGCATGGTGCAAATGACCGCCGTCCCCCAGCGGACCGCCCTCAGCCACGCTTTCGGTGCGCTCTGCGTAACCCTGGTCGGCACCGCGGAATTTTATCTGGGAACCCAGAACGCCTCGAAGTTCGGATTGTCGGTGCTCTCGATGGAAGGCATCCTCGGCGGCCTCACCTTCACCGGCAGTCTGATGGCCGCCGGAAAATTGCAGGAAATTCTTCCTCAGCGTCCGATCACCTACAAGGGACAGAACCTCGTCAACCTCCTGCTGTTCATCGTCGCGGTGGGCAGCGCCGTTTACCTTGTCCTGCATCCCGAAGCCAAACAGTTTTTTCCCGTGATCGTTGGCGTCTCTCTTGTCTTTGGCGTTCTCCTCGTCATCCCCATCGGCGGCGCTGACATGCCGACGGTGATCTCTCTTTTGAATTCCTATGCCGGTCTCTCCGCCGCGGCCATGGGATTCGTACTCAACAACAAGCTGCTGATCATCGCCGGCGCGCTCGACGGATCCTCCGGCCTCATCCTCTCCGTCATCATGTCGAAGGCCATGAACCGTTCCTTCACCAACGTCCTCTTCGGAGCCTTCGGCCAGGTGCAGGCGTCCGCCGCCGGTGCCGCAGAAGCCAAGCCCGTTCGCAGCGCCACGCCCGAAGAAGCCGCCGCGATTCTCGCCGCCGCGAATAAAGTCGTCATCGTCCCCGGCTACGGCATGGCGGTAGCGCAAGCGCAACACAAGGTTCGCGAACTGTACGACGTGCTCACCAAAAAAGGCGTCGAAGTCCGCTTCGCCATTCATCCCGTCGCCGGACGCATGCCCGGCCACATGAACGTGCTGCTCGCCGAAGCCGACATCCCCTACGACCGCCTCATTGAAATGGACGAGATCAACGGCGACTTCCCGCAAACCGACGTGGCCCTGGTGATCGGCGCCAACGACGTTACCAATCCCGCCGCGCGCACCGACCAATCCAGCCCCATCTTCGGCATGCCCATCCTCGACGTCGACAAAGCCCACACCGTCATGGTCATCAAGCGCAGCATGAGCCCAGGCTTCGCCGGCATCGACAACCCGCTCTACTACTTCGACCGCACCCTGATGCTCTTCGGCGATGCCAAACAGTTTGTAGGTGCAATCGTCCGCGAACTCAGCGGCGGCCACTAGCTTTCTTGCGTTTGAGAAAGACTTGTCATCCTGAGCGCAGCAGACCGATTCGCATCGCGAATCGGCCTGCGGAGTCGAAGGATCCCTTTCTACCCACCCAGCAGTGACTGCGGCGCTTCAACGCGTTCGCAAGGCCAACTACTCACGTCGCGAGTCTGATACATTCTTTCCAACGACCATGCGAACTCTACTAATCGTGACCGTAATTGTTTTGATTGCCACAGCTGCCACAGCCCAATCCCAGCCCCAGTTCAACCTCATGCCGATACCTTCCACGGTGCAGCCAGGCGCAGGACAGTTGCCCATCGACCAATCGTTCTCGGTTGCGATGACGGGCTTTCACGACGCTTCCCTGGACAGCGGCGTGCGCAGGTTTCAGGCTCAAATTTCAAAGCAGACTGGCATCCCGTTCCGCCCCAAAGCTGGCGCCACGAATGCGACGCTGCAGATCCACCCCGACCACGGTAGCGAGGCCGTACAAAAACTTGGCGAAGATGAATCGTACGAACTGACGGTCAGTGACTCCGGCGCGAAGGTGACTGCCCCGAATCCGCTGGGCATTCTGCACGGGCTCGAGACCTTCCTGCAGTTGGTTCAACCTTCCGCCAACGGATTCGTGGTTCCGGCGGTCACGATTAAGGACCAGCCACGCTTTCCGTGGCGAGGCTTGATGATCGACGTCAGTCGTCACTTCATCCCGATTGACGTGCTCAAGCGCAACCTCGACGCCATGGCCGCGGTCAAGATGAACGTCCTGCACTGGCACCTCTCCGACGATCAGGGATTCCGCGTCGAGAGCAAAAAATTTCCCAAGCTCACCGGCATGGGCTCCGACGGCATGTATTACACGCAGGACGAAGTCCGCGAGTTCATTGCCTACGCCCACAATCGCGGTATCCGCGTGATGCCCGAGTTCGACATTCCTGGACACAGCCGCTCCTGGTTTCTCGGATATCCCGAGTTATCCAGCGGGCCTGGGCCGTACACGCTTGAAGGCGGCGGCATCGACCCCATCATGAATCCCACACAGGAGTCGACCTACAAGTTCCTGGAAAAATTCATAGCAGAAATGGCGAAGCTGTTTCCCGACGCCTATTTTCACATCGGCGGAGACGAGGTCAACGGCAAGCAGTGGGACGCCAATCCGAAAATCCAGGCCTTCATTCATGCCCACAACATGAAGAACAATCAGGATCTGCAGGCCTACTTCAATCAACGCCTGCAAAAGATCGTGGCCAAGAATCACAAGACGATGATCGGGTGGGACGAGATCCTGCATCCCGATTTGCCGAAGACGATCACGGTGCAATCCTGGCGCGGACAGAAGTCGCTGGCCGAGGCCGCGAAACAAGGTTACAGCGGCCTGCTTTCGTTCGGATACTACCTTGACTTGATGTGGCCCGCATCGCGGCACTACGCAGTCGACCCTATGAGCGGTGAGGCGGCGAATCTGACTCCCGAAGAACAGAAGCGCATCCTCGGCGGCGAGGCTTGCCAGTGGGCCGAGTGGGTCACTCCAGAAAACATCGATTCCCACATCTGGCCGCGTAATGCGGTGATCGCCGAGCGCTTGTGGTCTCCGCAGCAGGTCACAGACGTCGACTCGATGTACGCCCGCCTCAACGCCCTCAGCCTGCACCTTGAGTGGCTGGGCCTGACTCACAGATCGGCGCGAACGCTCATGCTTCAGCGCATGGCGGGAACCGAAGATATTTCCGCGCTGCGTGTCCTCGCCGATGTAGTCGAGCCCGTCAAGGACTACAACCGCTGGGACGATGCAAAAGGCCCCATCGACTTCCACGCGCCCCTCAACCGCATGATCGACGCGGTCCATCCCGAGAGCGATGTCGCGCGCTGGTTTCAGAGTCTCGTCGCGAAGTATGCTCAGAGTGGCTATAAAGATCAGGCTGCCGAGACGCAGATCAGAACTTCTCTCACAGCTTGGCGCGACAATGACGCCAAACTTAGCCCGCTGCTGGGCCAGTCGTTTCTGCTGCAGGAAGTCGCGCCTTTATCTGCGAACCTCTCAGCCCTTGGTGGTGCTGGACTGCAGGCGCTGGATTATCTCGACAAATCCCAATCCGTCCCAGACTCGTGGAGAGCCCAGCAGTTAGCGGTGGTCGAGGGTGCGAAAAAACGCCAAGCGGACTTGCTGCTGATGGTGGCCGCCCCGCTCCAACAGTTAATCGAAGGCGGCGCAAATCCGAAACCGTAACTGAAAGCCACTGCTACGACGGGTGAGTTGAGGCGAATCCGTAAAGGCGCAAAGAAGATCAGACAATAAGCTTTGTTTTTGCGACCTTTGCGGCAGTTCCTTTGAGCCTTTGCGGTTAAAGGCTTTTGGGTTTTGGGAGGCTGGCCCACCTTTACCGGGTGTTAGTGAAAAACCACCACTACTGAGGCTGCCCCGACCTTCGCGGTTTTCCAAGAGCCTGCCCTGAGCAAGGCCGAAGGGCCGGGGATTTTCGGCTGCTGGGCCGCCTGAGCTCCTGACCCGTCTTTTCGGTCATAAGTTACGTTCGCGCACGCGTCAGTAAACAGGCGCATGATATTCTAATAACACCAGCTGCGCACCGTTTTGGCGGAAATTTCCCCGCAGTTCCAGAAGAAAGCTTCCTGAAGAAGCTTCCCTGTAGAAGCCAAAAATCGTAGAAGCCAGAAGAAGAGAAACAACCAATCATGCTTTCAGTCAGCAATGTTTCCATGCGCTACGGCGCCAAAATACTGATCGAAGAAGTTTCCACGGCGTTTACGCCTGGCAAGCGCTACGGCCTCACCGGACCCAACGGCTCCGGCAAGTCCACGTTCATGAAGCTGCTCAGCGGCGAGCTTGACCCGCAAAAGGGCACGGTCGTCCGTCCGCGCAAGCTCGGCGTTTTGAGTCAAGACCAATTCGCCTTCGACGCCTTCGGCGTGATCGACACCGTGATCATGGGCAACAAGCGCCTGTGGACCGCCATCCAGGAACGCGACGCCATCTACGCCAAGCATGACATGACCGACGAAGACGGCATGAAGCTGGGCGAACTCGAAGGCATCGTCGGCGAAGAAGATGGCTACACTGCCGAGAGCGATGCCGCGATTCTGCTGCAAGGTCTCGACATTCCCGACGAACTGCACGCCCGCAAAATGAGCGAGCTGCAAGGCGGACAAAAAGTTCGCGTGCTGCTGGCGCAGGCCTTGTTCGGCCATCCGCAGGCGCTGCTGCTCGACGAGCCCACGAACAACCTTGATTTGGATTCCATCCACTGGCTGCAGGGATTTCTCAACGTCTACGACGGCGTGGTCATCGCCATTTCGCACGACCGCCATTTCCTCAACAGCATTTGCACCCACATCGCCGACATCGATTACGAGACCATCATTACTTACACCGGCAGTTATGACGACATGGTCGTAGCCAAGACGCAGGTCCGCTCGCAGATCGAATCGGCGAATGCGCAGCGCGAAAAGAAAATTGCACAGTTGAACGAATTCATCCAGAGATTTGCCGCGGGCACGCGCTCAAGCCAGGTGCAGTCGCGGCGCAAGGAAGTGGAACGCCTGCAGGTCACCGAATTGGCGCGCTCAAACATTCAGCGTCCGTTCATCAAGTTCGAGCAGAAGCGGCCCTCGGGAAAACACATTCTCGAAGTCGAGCATCTGAGCAAAGCCTATGACGACAAGAAGGTGATTCGCGACTTCACCGCCAGCATCATCCGCGGCGAAAAGATCGCGCTGATGGGTCGCAACGGAGCAGGCAAGACCACGCTGTTAAACGCACTGCTGGCGAATTCTCCCACCACGCCCGAAGCCGAACTGCGCAAGACGAGCGGCTACGCAGGCCCGTTTGTCGACGCCGGCAAAGTGATCTGGGGGCACGAAGCATCGATCGGATATTTCGCCCAGGACCACCGCAGCCTGATCGAAGGCGGCATGACCGTGCTCGACTGGCTGCATCAGTGGGCGCCACAAGCAGTGAGCGAAGAAATCCGCGGATTGCTCGGCCAGATGCTGTTCGCCCGCGAGGAAGCCACCAAATCCACTAGCGTGCTTTCCGGTGGCGAAGCCGCCCGCATCCTCTTCTGCAAACTCATGCTGCAAAAGCCCAACGTTCTCATGCTTGACGAACCCACCAATCACCTGGACCTCGAAGCCATCAATGCCCTGAACATCTCCCTGCAGCGTTACCAGGGAACGGTTTTCCTGGTAACTCACGATCACGACTTGATCGACGAAGTCGCCACTCGCATCTGGCACTTCGAGAATGACCACAAGATTACCGACTTCAAGGGCACATACGAGGAGTACCAGAAGGCAGTCGTGACGGTGTAACCCAAGGCCGGACCACGTTGCACCATTCCCGCTGCATGTGAATCAACCAGGTTCTCCACAGTTTACCAACAGGTTCGCAGTTGCGTTCCCCACGCGATTTGCGGATAATTACGCGGGGCGTTCTTGCGCACCTCATCTTGGCAAGAACGTTGCGGGACACTGTGTATAGCCGAAACGATCTGCTCAGGATTCTTCACATCAGCCCGCGCCAGCTGGCGAACTGGGAGCGAGCGGGCCTGGCAGCGTCTGCTGAAGCGTATTCGTTTTCCGATCTGCTTGAAATCAAGAAAGTGCGCGACCTGTGCGCCATGAGCGTGCGACCGGCGGTGATTCGCCAGTCTCTGGAGGCCATGCGCAAGCGCGTGGCGGGCGTAGAAAATCCGCTGCTCGAAGCCGGCGCATCTTCCACCAACAATCACCGCGTTGCCTTTCGTCATGAAGGCAAACTGCTGGAGCCCATTGCCGGACAATTCGTGATGGACTTCTCCAACTTATCCACCCGCGAAAAAATCATCACCAGCACGCCAGTCAGAAGATCCGATCCGCATCCGCGCGAGGACGAAGCTGCCGGCTGGTTTGCCCGCGGCATCGCCCTCGAAGAAGACCCCAACACACAGACCGACGCCATTGCCGCCTACCAGCGGGTGCTCGACATCGAGCCGGTGCATGCCGCCGCCCACATCAACCTGGGCACGCTCTACTACAACCGCCAGGATTTCAATCTCGCGGAAAAACATTACCGCGCCGCCCTGGAAGCCGATCCGCGCTACGCCCTGGCCTACTTCGATCTGGGCAACGTGCTCGACGAAACCGGGCGCGTGCACGAAGCCATCCAAACCTACAAGACGGCGCTCCAACTTGCTCCTACCTACGCCGACGCGCACTACAACCTGGCACTGGCCTACGAGAAACTGCGCGAACCGCGCAAGGCGCTCAAGCACTGGCAGGCCTACGTGAAGCTTGACACGGCTGGACCGTGGTCGGTGCATGCCCGCACACAGATTCAGCGCATTCTGCAAGCCGATGGGCTGAAGCTGGTCCACTCTCGGCCTAAGTAACGGACGTGTAGGCGGGACACTCCCTTCGGCTTCGCATCGCCAATCCGCTGGACGCCGGCAAAGTCGAGAAGTGTTCCTGCAGGAACATTTTGTACTTGCGGTTTTGTATGTACAGCTAAAGGCTTGTCCCGTTGGGGTTTACGGCCGAGCTTTCCTGGACTTTCGCAAAATGTTCGGGGCGAGGAAAAAGCCGTCGAGCTTCGCTCGACCGGGAAGACCGGGATAGATGGGAAGTTTTCCAATTTCCAAGAACTGCTGCGCCCGGAAAATGGGTGAACGTCCCGTCCCCTAGTTTTCCCTAGTTTTGTCCCCTAGTTTGTCCGCGGTGTAGAATGCTGTTCGATTTCTTACCGCGTTCTATTTCGCCACCTGAGATGAAGAAGATCGGGTTCGCAGCCGCGCTGATACTGCTCGCCGTGGCCCTTTTGTCCACTCGCTACTACATGGTGGACTTGCCGGCCTACCATTTCTTTGGCGGCGGCGAAGGGCCAGATCCTCCGGCCTTGCACCTGCGGGGGGAATTCGTGGAAAGCAACCTGGGCGCGGCGCAAGGACCGTCCGGATCGCTTACCGTGCGCATGATTGCGCAGCAATTCGTTTTCGTGCCTCAGTGCGTGGTGGTTCCTGCCGGTGTTCCCGTAACATTTCGAACTACCAGTGCCGACGTCGTGCACATGCTCAGCTTCCTGGGTACAGACTATGGCCTGAAAGTTGTGCCGGGGGCCGTCACCCAAGCCACCTTTACTTTTGCCAAGTCTGGCACGTTCAAAATCCCCTGCCATGAGTTCTGCGGGGCAGGCCATTATGCGATGAGGGGGCAGCTGAACGTGGTTCCGCGAGATCAGTTTGCCTCCTTGCTTCCCGACGAAAGGCGGACCTGTGAACTGCGCTAGTCATGACCCACGATGGCGAGTGGCATGGTGGCTAGGAACCCTGATAGTTTTGTGTGCGCTAACCGTCCTATCGGCGGACAGGAATTCTTCCGCACAATCCACCGCGAAACGGGTGAATTCCGAGCCTCCGGTTCGCGTACCTTCGAACGTGGCCTGGACGGAAGAAACCCTTAGCGTGGTTTCTGCAGGCGATGCCTTTCGCGGATTACTTCTTGCCCGGCGCTGCAATCGATGTCACGGTGACGAAGGATTCAGCTCGGTTCCAAACTACCCCAACCTGGCGGGCCTGGACCGGTTGTCGTTCTGGAAACAGATGCAGGATTTTGGATCCGGAAAGCGTGCTTCGCCGGTGATGCAGGTCATGGCCGAGGGACTTTCTGCGCGCGACTCGGCCGACCTGGCCGCTTATTTCGCGATGCTGCCCACCGCGAGCGACGCGCAAGACAACCGGGCGTTTCCGCAAGCCATGCATGAGCCTGCCCGGGCCACGATGGCCATCCGCCTCATTGTTTTCGGAGATGGCCAGCGGGGCATTCCACCCTGCCAGTCGTGCCATGGTCCGGTAAGTTATGTGAAAGGAGCTCCACCACTCGCTGCCCAGAATGGCAGCTATCTGCAACAGCAGCTCGTGCAATTTTCCAATGGCTATCGGGCCAACGATATCAACGTCCGCATGCGCACCATCGCGAGACAGCTAACCGCCGAGGAGAAGGCGGCAGTCTCGGAATACTACGGCGCCGGACTCGGGCCGGGGGGTAACTGAAGCAGCAGGCTTCGACACTCCTCGCGGGTGGATCATCCTCGACCACGCAACAGGGGGCTACCCGCCACGCGCAGCGCAGAGGAACCATGTTGCCCGAAGAGGAAATAGGCCATCCGCCTCCCAAATAATCCGCTTGACCGGACCCTGTTTTGCGACTACATTGATGTGTTCCAAGGACATTCGGAAGCTCCTGGGCCGGTTTTTGCAGCGCCTGCTTTGTGGTACCTGCGCCGTGGGGAGCAAAACCCAGAAAATCGAGCATCTTAGATGTCCCGTGGTGCATCTATTCAAAGTGAGCTTGAAGCTTAATTCCTGTACAACCTATTTGTTATCAGTGGCTTAGGTGTTTGCTAGGGGTTTGGCCACGACCCGATGGGCCAAGGAAAGACGGCGAAAGCCCGCAAATTCATAAAGTAAGGAGATAGAAAGCACATGCGTTCTGATCGCGTTTTCGATGCTTTACAGACCCTGCGGAACCGGTATATGCTGTGTCAGCTAGCCTCCAAGGCCACGCGGAAGTTCCACCGGCCGAGCACCCGAATTCCGGAAACCA
>VFSW01016013.1_pt1 | contig 10263 bp, 10 predicted proteins | sample 5358111 | NCBI WGS metagenome assembly VFSW01 (sample SAMN11554181, study PRJNA540505) | mine drainage metagenome | isolation source: sediment from site ElyBrook_90M | place: USA: Ely Copper Mine, Vershire, VT | collected 2017
GAATCAGATTGACCCCTCCCCAAAACAAACCCTGGCAGGCCCGTGGTGAAAGCCGGGTTTTGCAAGAGCACGATTTCAGACGTGCTGGTAACGCCAATAAGTATCCTCCAGCCGAGCCGGAGGCATTATGGTTCGTGGCCCCTCGAAGGGGCCTGTGTAGAAGCGCTCCATGCAGGGAGCCGCGCGTCGCCCACGCCGTAGGCGCAGTGGCTGTTGGACCCGCGCTTCAGGGGTTGGAGAAACCAACACCTCGCCCGGAGTCCCGTAGAGACGGCCCTTATACTCTGCGCCGTTCAACCTCTTTGCGAGAACAATGCACCAACAAAAAGCCGGGAGCGACTCCTGTAAACGTCAACCTTCTACTGCCACCCCGGCAAAGCCGCGGGTTCTCCAATCAAGATCGCTGCTGTCCGTCGCCTTGCGACGCTTGCCCATGCAGGTCTGTCCGCGTGTGCATTACTGACCAGACTCGGGTCAATCCCGACTGACAGTGTCTCAACCAGAGGGATTGCGGACTTGACCAAGTCTTCAGTGCGATTGACCGCGCCCTGCTGAAGGCCGCCAGTCAACCGTTGCGTAGCAACCTGTCACAATGAGCAAAATTCCAGGAGACGAACCATGAAAATGACGAGACTGCTCTTCGTATCAATCATCGCGCTATCGCTGGCCAGCTTTCCCGCTTCGCCACTGCGGGCCCAGGACGCGGCAGCCACTCCCACCACGGACATGAAAGACATGAAACCTTCAATGGAGCAAATGCATGCCCAGATGGAACAAATGCGCACCCAGATGGCGCAAATGCAGACCCTCATGAAGGATGCGATGGATAAAATGGCCGCCGCGGACGCCGCGATGAAAACCCACATGGAGTCAGAACAGGCGAGCATGAAAAGCCAAATGGCTTTACAGCAAGCTGTAATTGACCATCTGCAAACCATGAACGACCATATGCAGGCCATGGCCGACCGCATGACCATGATGCCGGAAGCGACCGACATGAACAAGAAAATGGGGGCAAAGACGAAGAAGAGCAAAGGCATGATGAGCGATCAGAAATAGATGAGCCTCACTGGACTCGCCCTTCTATCGTTGCTCCCTGAGGAGATTCTGTGAACGGATACAACATGGGGATGAACGGCTGGAACAATGGCTGGATGTGGATAGCCGGGCTGGCGCTGATCGTCGTACTGGTCGTGATATTCCGGGCGCGTAGGTGAAATCGGGATAAGGACAGCGGTCGCCTGCTCTGCCCTCCCACACCACCGGGCAAGCAGGTCCGCATCCGGCCGGCTCGATGGGTTGATCCACCGCCTTACAGCGCAAAGGCCGGACGTTCAAAGAACACAGCGCCGATGGTGGTTTCGCTGCTCGTCGAGTTCCATGGCGGGCTTCACCCGCTCCCAATTTGCTCAGGCTCAACCCGAAGGCTGATGGGCTGGCGCATGGCCACGAAGGAGACGCGCTTGGCTGCGACTCCCGCGATAACATTGACTGCCTTCAACGCGCAACCGCCAAGTTTGCAATCAAGGCTCTTGAGCGCTGGTGCTATGCGCATTGATGCAGAGCCAGTTGCCACGCACATTCCTGTAGATATGAGTAAACATGCCATTGCGCCGCGCCGGCTTCTCATGCGGGCCCTCTTCCTCAACATAGGCGCCGATGACGACGGCCATATCTCCAAATACCCGCACACTCAGCACGCGCCGATCCAGCGAGAGAGGCTCAGTGTCTTTTTGAAAGAGTGCGGCAACTTGCTGATCGCGTGTTCGCACCTGGCCGGAGGCCGATATATCGATCAACTCCGGGGAAAGCACTAAGCCGAGCGCGTTTTGGTCACGCTTGTTGATCGCTTCGCTCCATCGGTCCTCGACCTGCTGGAACACGCGCATGCTGACTGGCAGGGACGGCTGCGTTGCGCGACCCTGCTGGACGGTCAGGACGGCGGCGAGGATTAGGCCAGTATAGACAAGGAAAAGCTTCATCGTGATCTTCGCTCTTCGGCAAATCTGTTGAGAATGACGGGACCAGCCCAACGCGGCAACTTGCGCACCCGGCAAACCGCCCGTGGAAGCGTTAGCGGAATCGAACGGGCGTCGCATCGATCTGTTCATTTCTGTTGGCTCCTTTGGCCGGTTTTCGCCGCCACACCAGAACGCGGGCCGCGCTTCCCGGTGCTGCGAGCTATGGGGACGGTAGGCTCAATACCAGTACTTGAGCCGGGGCCAATCCTCCGCGTACGTGTGCTTGCGGTGGCGCAGCCAGAGGTAGTGGCTGTGCTCGTGGTCCATGATCCAAGGGGCGTCAAAGGGTCCCAGATCGACGACCTCGGCGTAGTTTGCGGCGAACTCTTTGGGATCTGTGCCTAGCGTCAGGACGGACTCGCCGGTGTCGTTGTTCCAGCCCCAGAAAAAGTAGTTCTGATGGCCGCTGATGGCGGGCGGCAAGCCGTAAGCGGGGCCCAGGATGTTGACGGCGCTGGCTTCGCCGTAGTTGTCGCAGAAAATGGCGGTGCGGGAGCGGACGTCAGCAGGTAGGGCGTCGTACCGGGCGGCGAAGCCCTGCACCATTTGCGGCCAGCCGAAGCGGTCGGAGAGTATCTCAGGTAAAGGACTGGTGAACTTTTCAAACCTGGCGGAGTTGGGGTCGAAGGGGGCGGTGTAGGTGATGTACTCTGCCGGAGGCAGGATGGTGAGTACAGTGGGGCCGGTAGCCAAACAGAGAACGACGATGAGGGTGACAGAGTAGGCGGCAAGCGGCCAGCCGCGGCGGGTGAGTTGGGCGAAGGCCGTTGCCCCCGCGGCAAACAGCACCGGATAAATGGGGGCGAGGTAGTAATCCTTGCCGTGCATGAGCATCATTGTGGCGAGGAAGAACAGATAGGTGAAAGCGACGAAACGCCAGCGGCGCGCCGCGCGGGCGAAGGCGAGCCACCCCAGTCCGCCGATCCAAAGCGGAGCGGTGAAGACAAGCAGCACCTTGACCTGCTCCAGGAGAAAGGCCAGAGGCGGGAACTTGATGTTTTTGTCGGAGTGGGCAACGGTGCTGAGGAACTGGTAGGTGGGAAAGTGATTGGCCACCTGCCACAAGAGGTTGGGCGTGGCGATTAGCAGGAGGAGGGCGACGCCGGCGGCGCATCCCCTGGTAAAGAGGACTCGGCGCTCCGAGCTGAGCAGAAGCCCGGCAAGGAGCGCGGCGAGAAAGAAGACAGTGGAGTGCTTGTTTTCGATTCCCAGGCCCGACAAAAGACCAAAGACGAGCCATGCACGGGGAGTGGCCGTTCCTTCCGCAATGCGCAGGACGACAAACAAAGCACCCATCCAGAAGCACGGCTCGAAGGAGTTCATGGAGAGATAGTTCGAGGTGCCGAGGAACACCGGGGCGGAGAGGACGCCGCTCATGGCCAGCACCTGCGCGCCGTGACGTCCGCCCAGTTGCCATGTCAGCAAGCCGGTGAGGGCGACGGTGATGCTGCCGGCGAGGTAACTGAAGATGCGAATGGCGGTGGGGGAAAGGCCGAACAGAACTTCAGCCAGGTGGGCCTGCAGCGCAACCAGCGGCGGCTGATCGACATAGCCCCAGGCAAGATGACGTCCGCAGACGAGGAAATACAGTTCGTCCCGGAAGTAGCCGTAGCCGAGATGGCTGCCCCAAATCGAGCTGAGAAAATGGATGAGGAAGGTAACGGCGGCAAAGACAGAAGCGAGCAGAAGCGCGGAGCGCAGGGGCGTTCGCGTGGGAAGAGTAGAAGCGGAGTGCGGCAAGGAAGGCTCCGCGGGCTGCTGCGCTTGCTTCAGGGCATCCTGCCGCGATTGCGCCGGATGAAATTGCTTGGTTTCGGACACCGCATTCCCGATTGCCTTGCGGTACCAGGGTTGCATGTCTCGGATTGCAAGGAACAAGCTGGAAAATCCATCCTGCATGGAAAAGCGGGCCGTTGCATTCATCTCCCTCACCTAAGCCGCCTCCACACAGGCCAAATCCTGCGGCGGCGAGAAGTCTTCGCGCTCGAAATGGCCAATCTGTTCCGCAGCGCAAACCCGTGTCTCCCGGATTCTTTGCGGCGAGACACCGAGCAGCGCGGCGCAGATTTGCTGGCTTGTCTGAATACAAGCAATTTGAGCGCCAGCAAATCCAGGGCGCGATGATTTCGACTAAGTAATTGACTATAAATAGGATACCACGATAAATGGAGGTCGCAACGGGCGCCAGGTGTCGGAGGTATCGACACCGGCTCCGACAGTTGCCGGAGTTGTGTGACACTTGTCTGAGAGGGGACATGCAGATGAATCCAGTTTTACGGACCGGTGACGCATCCGAGCGGGCCGCGCCTTCCGAAGGGAGTTTTGAGCGGGAAAGCGAGCGGCTCAAGCTGCTGCTGGAACTCACCAACGCGCTGGTCTCGAATCTGGATCCTCACGACCTTCTTCAGACGATTTCGGAGAGCATCCGGCAATGCATGCATTGCGACCTGGTTTCGGTGTGGCTGCCGGATGCCGAGCAGCGCCAACTGCGCTCCGTGACCATGGACTTCCCAGAGGGCAAGGGATTCGCAAAACAGGATTTGCTGCAGCGGGTGGAGGGCTCCGGCGTAGGCAAGGCTTTCAGGACGGGCAGGCCTGTTGTATCGGCGAAGGCCGCCGATATGAACGAGCCGGAATATCACCTTGCCATTGCGGAGGGCCTTGCATCCGGCTGCTGTCTTCCCTTGATCAGCCACAACCGGACGCTGGGGGTTTTGGGCCTTGGCTGGCGGGTGGAGAATCCATCCAACGCCGAGGATATTGAGTTCCTGATGCGCGCGGCGGGACAGGTGGCGATTGCCATTGAGAATGCCTCGGCCTATCGCGAGATCGCGGAGCTCAGAGACAGACTCGCGCAGGAAAATCTCTACTTGGAAGAAGAGATTCGCAGCGCGGGCGACTTTGAAGGAATTGTCGGGCAGAGTTCGGCGCTTCGCCAGGTGCTTCAGATGGTTGAGACCGTGGCCGCAAGCGACTCAACCGTATTGCTATTGGGAGAGACCGGCACCGGGAAGGAACTTATCGCGCGCGCCATTCACGATCGCAGCCGGCGCAAAGAGAGGACTCTGATCAGGCTCAACTGCGCGGCGATTCCCACGGGCCTCCTGGAAAGCGAAATGTTCGGTCATGAGCGGGGCGCTTTCACCGGAGCAATCACGCAGAAGATCGGACGCCTTGAACTGGCCGATCAAGGTACGCTGTTTCTGGACGAGGTTGGCGACATTCCGCTGGAGGTTCAGCCCAAGCTCCTGCGCGCCTTGCAGGAACAGGAGTTCGAGCGGCTGGGCAGCTCGCGGACGAAGAAGGTGGATGTTCGCCTGGTGGCCGCAACCAATCGCGACCTGCAGAAGATGGTCGAGGAGAAGCAGTTCCGAAGCGACCTTTACTACCGTTTGAATGTGATTCCCATTCGCATTCCACCCTTGCGCGAGCGCCCCGAAGACATACCTTTGCTGGTGCGATATTTTACGCAGAAGTATGCCCGCCGCATGCAAAAGAGGATCGAAACCATCCCCACCGCGTCGATGCGCAAGCTGGCGCGCTGGCATTGGCCGGGCAACGTTCGCGAGTTGCAGAATCTGGTTGAGAGGGCAGTCGTGCTTTCACCCACGGAAACCCTGGAGATTTCCGTGCCGGAATTGGATGGCAGGGGCATGGGCGCCGCCACCGCGGAGATCGACAGGTTCGAGGAGCGGGACAGGATCGTGCGCATTCTGAAGGAGACGAACGGAAAGGTGGGCGGAGCAAGCGGCGCCGCCATGCGCATGGGCCTGAAACGGACGACCCTGATTACGCGGATGAAGAAGCTGGGCATCGATCCGCGAAAGCTGCCTTAGAGGAAGCGTCGCCAGGCATTCTACGGAGCCAATGGCCATGGAGGTGCATTCGGCCTAGGCGGGTTCGCGCAGGTGTCGAAAGCTTCGACTTTCTGTCGGCGCATGACCGACAATTCCGACACTCCTACTCACCATCTCCTCTATATCCCCTGGAATCAGCCATTTATTTATGATCTAAGGTTGGCATCAAGCATGCTGCTGATCACCTGACAGGAGGTGAACGCCCATGTCGCAATTCCCGCCAAAATCGATCCTTTGTCCACTGGATTTGAGCTCTGCCTCGCCCACGGTCCTCGGTTGGGCCGGTCTGCTGGCTGGCGCTTACAACGCGAAACTTCAAATCCTGCATGCGGAATGGGCCGAGTACCCGCGTTATTTTCTTGCTTCGCAGGCCGGAGAACTGGCCGCCGCCGCGGAGAGAAGCCGGCGTGCAATCGGTGACGATCTCGAGAAGTTGGTGCATGAAAGCATCGCGGCACAGACGCCCTATGAAATCACGGTTCTGGAGGGCCATCCCATCGAGCGGATTCTTGGGTATGCCGAACAGCAAAGACCGGATCTGATCGTGATGGGCAGCCACGGCCGCAGCGGGCTGGCTCGATTGAGACTGGGCTCAGTAGCCGAAAACGTTGTGCAGCAAACGTCTCTTCCGACGCTTGTCGTGCGAGCGCCGGGAGGCAAGCCCGCGCCCCAAAAGATATCGAGCATCCTGCTTCCCGTGGCCTTTGATGAGCACACAGGCCAGAGCATCTTGATCCCGGCTGCACTCGCCGCGACCACTGCCGCCCGTCTCATTGTGATGCACGCCGAGGAAGGGGATCTGTCTCGGAATGTCAGCCTGAAGCAGCTCTGCGATCTGGTTCCCGCCAATGTCAGGGGCCAGTGCAACGTGATTGAGGTCATCCGCCAGGGAAACGCGGCAGAGCAGATCCTGCTTGTAGCGCGCGAGCACGACGTGGATGTAATTGCAATTACGGCCAAGCACCGGCGATTTCTTGACCTTACGGTCATTGGAAACACCACGGAAAAAGTGATGCGGCATGCGGATTCTGCGGTTCTTGTTCTTCCTGTAGCAGGAGGACCGCACGAGTGATACGGCGAGTCCGCGGCCATTCGTAGTAGGCTACATCAGGCAGATGGAATGGTTGCTCTCTCGATCTGGCCCTTCAACCTGCATGTCTGGGACATGCGAGGTTGCGGACTGCGCAGAATCGGTTCCACCGCCAAATCCGGCTAAGCCGTCCAGCCGAAAGACCGGCCTGGGAAGATGAGGAAAGATATGAAGATTCCCGATGCTTGCACCTATGGAGATGTGCGAGCCACGAAGTTGTCTTTTGATGAAGCCGTCGCCAAAGTCGAGGAAGCCCTGAAGGCGGAAGGGTTTGGCGTGCTCTGCACGATCGATATCCGAAACAAGCTGAAGGAGAAGCTAGGCATTGATTTCCCCCGCTACGTCATCCTTGGCGCCTGCAACCCACCTCTGGCCGGGCAGGCCCTTGACCAGGATATGAACCTGGGACTTCTTCTGCCCTGCAACGCCATCGTCTACGAAAATGGCTCCCAGGTGATGGTCGGAACCGTCGATGCGGCAAGAATGCTTTCAGTCACCGATCATCCTGAGATGGCAGCACTGGCGGGTCAGGTTAACGAAAGGCTCCGGCGGGCTTTGGATACAATCGCGCCGCGTGCCTGAGCGCCGGCGGCAAAAATCCAACTTGCCCAAAAAGCTTCCCTCAGGGGCTGAAGCCCCACATATCCCATTGGTCTTATCCGCACTGCTGAAGCGGTGCCCTTTCAAAACCCGACTTTCACTACGGGCTGAAAAGCGCTGGCCGCTTTCCTCAGATCGCCAGGATGCTGTCCAAACCGCCTCGCAGCGCGCAGTGGAGCCGTTCATGGCCAGAACTCCTGTTCACGGTTTGCCTGTGTAAGCTCCAATCAAGTCGCCTTGGACCCCGGAGCCTTGTTTTGCAAGGGGCTGAAACAGCGTCTTCGCCGCGATCAACAGGGATCTTGTGCCGCCAAGAAGTGAATGGTTTGTCTCGCTCGTTGAAGTCCCCTTCCCTTCCCACACAAACCGCGGTAGCATTCTCCCAAACCTCCGGGAGAAGTTTTCTCATGCTCTTGCGCTCGCCGCAGCGGCTCTTCATGCTGGCGCTGGCCACGTCGATTCGTGCCCTTGCCGGCGCGCCAAAGTCCTGCATTCCCGCCGATCAGGCATCGAAGCTGATCAACAAGGATGTGTGCGTCAGCGCGCACGTCTATAACGTGGTGCAGCTTTCCGACGGGACGCGGTTTCTCGACGTCTGTGCGCCACAAACGCCTGACGAAGCCTGCCGCTTCACCATCATCAGCCTGCGGGAGGACCAGGAAACAGTCGGTGAGCTGCGCAAATACCGGGACATGGATGTGCAGGTGCGCGGCCTTGTGCAGCCGATGCACGGGCGCGCCGGAATGGTGCTGAGCCATGCGCGGCAGTTCTACGGAGGGCCGCCGAAGTTCAAGCCCAATCCCAAGTTGATCCGCGGCTTCAACGCCGACCAGTCGCGCCCGCCCGTCTACGACCCGAACCTCCGGCCCCAGGGCGCAGGACGTGCCTTCATGAACTCGCGCGAACAGGAGACCCGCCCGGCCAAATAGCTGCCTACCAGCCGCGGCCGGCGTGGCGGCGCAGCTCGTCCAACGAATAGCGGGTGCCGCGCCACTCCACCCCGTTGCGCGCCAGCGTCAGCGCGATCGAGCGCAGAACCGCGAAGCAAACAATTGCGCCCGCCGGAGCAAAGAAGACCGCCACCCAGGTTGGAGCCTGCGTGATGCGGCGGTTGGCAAAACAGGCCAACGTAATGCACGCATAGGTCAACAGCCCGACGGCTGTAGCCCAGCCGCCTGAGGCAAGCGCCGCCAGCGGCAGCAGAACCTGAACGGCCAGCCCGAAACAGGCGAGCAGGGCCAGACCCGTCCGGTAACGGTAGAGCGCGAAGCCATTTTTTTCAATCAGCTTCACCACGCCCAAGGCTCCATGCAGCCAGCGGATCCGCACCAGACCGGGGCCCAGGGCAATGCGCTGCGCGTAGCCGGCGCGCTTAATCTTCCAGCCCAGCCGCAGGTCCTCCAGCACCTCCATGCGCAACCCCTCGAAGCCGCCCAGTCTCTCAAAGACCTCGCGGCGGACGAGGTTGAAGCCTCCCGCTCCAAAGAAGTCGCGGGCGCGCGGATCGGCAACCTTCCAAAAGCGGATGGTCCACTGCGAGAGCACGCTCATGGCGGCCACCATGGCGGCCTCGCTGGCTGTCTTGAGAATGAGCGAGAGCCCCAGCACAACATGATCGGCCTTCTGCGCCAGGGCATAGCGCAGGGCCAATTCGATCGCCCGGGCATCGAACTGTACATCCCCATCGGTAAATAGCAGCCAGGGCGACGAGGCCCGCTGCGCAGCCAGGTGCATGGCGTGCGGCTTGCCCAGCCACCCGGCGGGCAATTCCCTGTTGTGAATCACTTCAAGCTGGTGCGGACTGCCGGCCGCCTCCGCCTCGGCGGCAACCGCATCCATCCGCGCGCCCGTCCGGTCGATCGAGCGGTCATCCACGGCAAATATCTCAAGTCGCAGCCCAGTCGAGGCCAGCAACGAGCGGAGCGTTGCCTCAATCGCGGCCTCTTCATTGCAGGCCGGCACAACAACGGTCAGAGCCGGCCCGTCGCCGGCAGCCAGCGCAGGCAACGCCGCCCCGCCCGCTCCCGTCAGGTCCGGCAGCGTGCGCATGCCGCGCAGAGCGGCGATGGCTTGCCAAAACCAGCCCAGAGCCAGCAGCCAGTTGAGGACCAGAAAGATCTGCGCTGCAACGTGCCCCGCACCCATATTGCCAGTATCGCCGACGCGCTCAACCCGCCAGGCTTGCCAGCCGGGCGTCTGTTCATCGCATCAAGCCGGCGACACAGGGGCTTCGTCCAGCGTTGGCGCAAACCTTGAGCCGAACCACCGGATGGTCGCAGAGATGACCAGAAACACCAGCGTCGCGCCCAGGCCAATGCGCAGGTTGGTCCGGTCGCTGATGGCGCCGATGATCGTGGGCGAAAAGGTGTCGCCAAAGAGATGGATAAACAACAGGTTCAGCGAGATCGCGGTCGCCCGCACCGGGGCAGAAACCGAATTCACGATCGCCGCATTGAGCGGCCCCGTATTCAGAAACAGAAAGAACTCAGTAACAAACAGCGCAGGAATCGCCCATGTATGCGGACCAAAGAACACCAGCACTCCGCACGGCAACGTCAGCGCGACACGCCAGAATGAGAGCAGATACAACGCGCGATGATTGGTACGCAGCCAGCGCTGAGCAATCCACCCGCCGGCCAGCGTTCCCGCAATCCCGTCAACCACCGTCGCCGCGCCCACCATCGCGCTCGCATTG
>VFSW01016014.1_pt1 | contig 10263 bp, 6 predicted proteins | sample 5358111 | NCBI WGS metagenome assembly VFSW01 (sample SAMN11554181, study PRJNA540505) | mine drainage metagenome | isolation source: sediment from site ElyBrook_90M | place: USA: Ely Copper Mine, Vershire, VT | collected 2017
TGTGGAGATCGCCGGCGGCCTCCACGCCGGACAAGGTGTAACTGCGCGATCGGCTCTTGGATACGGAGACGAAGACCACTTCCCACGCCGCCGCTTGTCCGCCGATCGCCTTCAACTCCTGAATTTCGATGCTGCGCACCCGCACCGGCTCCGCGTCCACGGCCCAGGCGCGCGCCTGCGGGAAAATTTGATAGAACGCCTGGCGGCCGGTCAACGGCTCCGGCGGCTTTTCAGGAGTTTGCGCCACCGGCGGGTCGGAGCAGGCCGCGAGCAGCATGGCCGCGGCGATGGGAATCGCGAGTCGCATTCCCTTCTACTGTCGGCCTCCGGCGCATACGATGTCAACCGGGTGAACGTTTACCGCTAGAGGGATAGAGTTGGAACTATTTCCGATTTTCGAGGATGGCGCTGGCGGAGGCGAGGCCGTAGGGCTCCGAAGAGGCGGACTGGCGCACGGTGACGCCGTCGATCTTGATGCTGACGTGCACCGTGCCTTCCGCGGCCTTTTTCTGCGCGGCGATCATCAGCGGCGCGCCGGGGGCGGCCTGGAACAGCAGGGTTGCCGGAAGGTCGATGTCGCTATGTTGCGTCGCACCGGAGGCGCTATGAAAGGTCAGACCCGCGGCGGCCGCAGTGCCCTCAATGACGTATTCGACCAGGTGATATCCGGGCCGGAGCTGGATTTTGGGAGTGTCGGCCGGCGCGATCTCCGTGTAAAGAGGACTGGTGCACACCACGTCGACATTTGTGCCCGGCGAAGCTTTGCTAAGAGCGACCTTGCAGTGATGGTCCGAGGAAGAAATGTCGAAGGTAGTTCCGTTTTCGTTGCCATCCTCAGTGAAGGTCACGCCTTGCGGATAGGCGCCGTGCAGCGCCGTTTCATAACGGCCAACGACCGGACCCAGATCCGCATCCGTCTGATACGACACATGGACGCGCCCTGGCGCCGGAGGGCCGGGAATTTCACTCTGATGTTCAAAAGAAGGAAGCCACGCCGGGAAGCGGGGATCCTGCTTCGCCTGTCCGAAACTCGCCGCTGCAAGCACGATCAACAAACCAAACTGCATAATCGAATATCGGCAAGCGTTCAGGATCGCTTTACGCCTTCCTGATCCTGATTACGCCAGGGATCTGCTCCCGTTTGGCGCCAGCGTGACGTTGCCCATGGAGAAATTCGACCCGCCAGATTCTGCGTGCGGCGGCGCGCTGGATACTCCGTCCGGCGATTTCAGCAAGGTCGGCGATGATCATGGCGAGAGAGTTGAAAAACTCAGGCTAGCACGTCCATCAGCACCCTCTGGCGAACGGTTTCTTTTTGTGACGCGCGGGCTTGACCCAGGTTGGGCGTTCGATATATCGTGGGAGCGGTCTTTACGTTTTTTCTCGTGCTTCGGTACGCGAGTGCGCCTGCCATGGCGCAGATGGGGAGGTAGGAGATGAGCTTGTCCTCTGGCCGGCCGCAGTCGATGGTGAGTCGACTCGTTGTCTGCCTGTTGGCGGCGGCGCTTTTTTCGATTCCGGCGTTTGCCTCGGGGAATCCGCCGAACGGCATCAACATCGGATTCGATTTCAACTGGAGTAACAACGGACCGGCGGGCTACACCGCCTCCTTTATCCGAGCTGTCTCGAGTTCTGGCGCCACCTTGAACAATTGCTCCGTCGGAACCCTGACTCCGTCATCGACAGCGTGCGACTTTGCCTTTACCTACAGCATTGGAGGCGTGCCGCAGACCAGCGTCATGCCGGGCGGCGTCTATGGAAATTTCGGCTCGCCAGGGACTTGTGACCGAAGTCCCAACAACTCCGCGCCCTTGACTCTTTGGAACTGCTTCAACACCGATTCCTTTGGACAAATCTTCCTCGCGAGCGCCAGTGGCGCGCTGAGCGGCGTCACGATGCAGATGACGTGTTTGAATCCCGCCGGTACGCCGCCGACGGGGCTGGTGGCGCTGATGTACCAGGTGAATGCCGGCGGGGCGAGTATCGGCGCAACGCCTCTGGCGCAGACCGCTGTGAATCTCTCCGGGTGTCCGACGGCCACCAGTTGGACGAACAAGCAGTTCTCCGCCGCGGATTTCGCCAGCATCCCGTTGAACTTCGCAGGCGTCAATGTGACCAGCGGGAATTTCTATGCGATCTATTTCGGTGGCCCGTTAGTGCCCGGTTCCACGCTGTCCGGCATTCAGCCGACTCCCGCTCCTCGTTCGCTGATCCTGGTGGTGATCGCCCTGATCGTCATCGGCTTCTGGTACCGGGGGCGGTTGCTCCGTCACGCGTAGTTAGTGAAAATCGTGCGACGCCGCGGCTGGCGTGTGTGGCAGGATGCAGGGCCGCACATCCGTCGCCTTGATCGACGCCACGCCGCGCTGGTTTTGCAGGATTCCATCCACCAGTAAATACGAATTGCCCAGCACCGTGACGCGCAGACGCTGGAACACGTCCGGCTTCAAAATCACGTTGGCGATGCCGGTTTCATCTTCAATACTCAGAAATACGAAGCCTTTCGCGGTGCCTGGTTGCTGACGGCAGATCACTGCTCCGGCGACGCGGATCTGGCAGCCATCGGCAATGTAACGAACGCTGGCCGCCGGCACGACGCGCATCTTTTCGAGATGAGCCCGGTGGAACCGCATGGGATGCGAACCGATGGACATGCCCTGATTCCAAAAATCCGATTGCAGCCGCTCCAGCGGATTCATCGGCGTCAACGGAGACGGCGACTCAGGCGCGCCTGCGTCCTTTAGAAGTTCCGTCACGGGCCGAAGCGCCAGTTCCGATTGCCACAGCGCATCGCGCCGATGCCTTTTTCGCCCTCCCAGTTCGTTCAGCGCTCCCAGGTCGGCCAGCGCCGTCAGCTCGCTTTTCGACATCTGCGGCACACGGCGGCGCAGGTCGTCGATACCGGCGAAGGGAGCTTTTTCCCGTTGCTCGATCAATGCCATCGCCGACGGATTACTAAAACCGCGCACATAATTGAACCCGAGCCTGACCAGAAGCTCGGCTCCCCGGCGCTCAATCGTGCAGGGCCACGCCGATTTCGCCGCGTCGACGGGCAGGAAATGCAGCCCGTGGCGCTGCGCGTCCTTCACCAGCGTATTGGGGCTATAAAATCCCATCGGCTGATTGTTCAAAATCGCCGCGGTGAACGCGGCGAGGTAGTGGCATTTCAGATAGGCGCTGGCGTAGACGATCAGCGCGAAGCTGGCCGCGTGAGATTCGGGGAATCCGTACAGCGCAAACGCGGTGATGGAATGGACGATGGTATCCTGCACCTCGCCCGCGATCCCTTTTTTCGTCATGCCGGAACGCAGGCGCGTCTCGATGTCCTTCATGCGTTCCTCGGAGCGTTTGAATCCCATGGCGCGGCGCAGTTCCTCGGCCTCGCCTCCGGTGAAGTCGGCCACGATCATCGCCATCTTCAGCAACTGCTCCTGAAACAGAGGCACGCCGAGCGTCCGAGCGAGCACCGGCTCCAATAACGGATGCAAACAGACCGGCTCCTCTTCGCCCTCGCGGCGGCGCAAATAGGGATGCATCATTTTGCCGACAATGGGGCCCGGGCGGATGATCGCCACCTGCACCACGATGTCGTAAAATTTCGCAGGCTTCAGGCGGGGCAGGCAGGACATCTGCGCGCGGCTCTCCACCTGGAACATGCCCACGGTGTCGGCTTTCTGGAGCGCGGTGTAGACTTGCGGATCATTGGCGGGGAGCTTCGCCAGATCGACCTCTTCGCCGTAATGATCGCGGATCAGGTGGATGGAATCCTTGAGCACGGCCATCATGCCGAGGCCCAGCAGATCCACCTTAATCAGCCCCAGATCCGCGCAGTCTTCCTTATCCCACTGAACGATCACGCGGCCGGGCATGGTGGCGGGCTCCAGAGGCACGATGGAATCGAGCTGCCCCTGGCAGATCACCATGCCTCCGGAATGCTGCCCCAGATGACGCGGCAGATTCAGGATTTGCCTGGTCAGCGCGATCATTTTCACCACGCGATCGTGGTTCAGATCGAGCCCCGCCGCGGCGACTTGTTTTTCAGGCGGATTTTCGCCGGGGTTTTCCGCTTCCCATGCGCCTCGCGAGGAGAGTTTGGAGATTCGCTCCAGAGTCTCCAGATCGAAGCCGAGCGCCTTGCCCACATCGCGCACGGCGGACCGGCTGCGATAAGTGATCACGTTGGCCGTCATGGCCGCGCCCAGTTTGCCGTAGCGCGTGTAAACGTATTGAATGGCGCGCTCGCGGTCGTCTCCGCTGGGAAGATCGAGGTCGATGTCAGGCCATTCGCCGCGTTCTTCCGATAAAAAGCGCTCGAACAGCAGTTCCATCTTCACCGGATCGACGGCGGTGATTCCAAGTGAATAACACACCGCGCTATTGGCTGCCGAGCCTCGTCCCTGGACCAAAACTCCTTGGCGCCGGCAGAACTCGACGATGTCCCAGACGATCAAAAAATATCCGGAAAGCTTGAGTTTTTCGATCAGCGCCAGTTCGCGTTCGATCTGCCGGTAGGCTTTGGGATCGTGCGCGCCATAGCGGTTCAAAGCACCCGCTAGCGTGCGCTCCCGCAAAAACGAGTCCATGGTCTCGCCCGGAGGCACGGGATAGCGCGGAAATTCGTAGCCCAGATCGGCCAGCGTGAATTGCAGACGATCGGACAGGGCGCGAGCGTTCTCTATCGCCTCCGGGGTAGTGGCGAAAAGCCGCTTCATCGCGGAAGAGGGTTTCAGATGATGCTCGGAGTTTTGTTCCAGCAGGCGGCCCGCCTCGTCGACGTTGGTTTTGTGCCGCGTGCAGGTGAGCACATCCATCAGCGCGCGATTGCCGGGATGCGCGTAGCGGACCCCATTCGTGGCAATCAGAGGGAGTTTCCAGCGGCGCGCCAGTTCTTTCACGCGCTCATTGCGAATCTCCTCGCCGCGGATTAAGTGCCGCTGCAGTTCCGCGTAGACGCTGCCCGCGCCATAGATGCTTTTAAGCGTTTCCGGCGGCTGGGAACCGTCGGCGATTGCGATCAGGCCGTTTGCATATTGGAGAAACTCTGCCTCTGTGGCCGCGGCTTTGCCTTTTTCCGAGCGTAGCTTCATGGAGGAGATTAGGCGGCACAGGTTTTGATAGCCCTCGCGATTCTCAACAAGAAGTGTATAGCGTCCTCCGGCGGCAGCGGTGATCTCCGCGCCGATATGCGGACGAATACCCAGTTTTTTCGCCGCCATGTAAAAACGCGGAGCGCCGCTCACGTTGTCGGTATCGACCAGGGCCATCGCGGGAATATCCAGATGAGCGCACTGATGCACCAGATCCTCCGGCAGGGAGGCGCCTTCAAGGAAGCTGAAAGCGGATCGGGCGTGAAGTTCGACGTACATGTGCGATTCTCGACCCAGGATCAGTCATAACTCCCATGCACGAACCACTTCCTTGTATCGGTCAAATAGATCCGGTAAATTGCGCGATCCTCCAGCACCACGTCCCATTCGTCGCGAGCCCAGGACGTATCGGCCCACCAGTCTCCGGAGCTTCGCCACGGGCCGGCGGAATGAATCACCTCGCCGCGCACGCGGTCGGAGGTCACGTTCCGCGGCGTCTGATGCCGCGTGACCACCTGCGCGGCCAGCGGCGGACGAAAATAGCGCAGAGCCACGCGCAAAGGACGCGACTTCGGAGCCGCGGGCTCGGCTGGCTCAAAGGCGCAGGGCCGCAGCCGGTACGCGTCAGGCCGGTGCGTATTCAGCAATTCCGGCGTACCCACGCGATCTGCGCCGGCGAGCGCGCGGAGACGGGACAACAGCGTGTGCAATTTCTCCGGCTCGGGAGTGGCGGGATGAAACAGGCCTGACTGCGCGAACCGCGGCTCGGCTGGATCGAGGGTAATCTGCACCGCAGCCACAGGTGCATCGGGCGGCTTGGCTTCGAGAGAAAGCTGCACCTGCTTGAGCAGCGCCAAAGGATCGCGCATCGCGACGGGCAGATCGATCACACGAACAAAATTGCGAATCCCCGGATCATCGGCCAGCGTCAGCGTGACGATCACGCGGCGCGCGGCTTTGCCGTTCGATCTGAGCTTCACGGTCAAATCGTGCAACTGGCCTGAAACGACAAATAGGATGGGTTCCAGCAGCGCCAGCGCGTCGTCGAACTCCTTGCGCAGTGTATACTCAACCGGAGGCAGCGAAAGATGCAGCAGGTCGTTGCCTTTCCCCAGGGCCAGCCGCCGCAATTGATAGCCCGCTTCGCCTAGTCGCTCCACCACGCCGATTTCCGGAAGCGCAGCCAGTTCGCCCAGCGTGCGGACGCCCCAGCGATGCAGTTTTAACAGCAATTCGGGAGAGATGAGCGGCGTATCGATCGGGATCGGCGATAATGCGTCGGCTTCGTGGCCAGGCGCAACGATCGTGACACCCCGGCAAGCGCGCGCGATGAGTACCGCGGTGGACTTGTTCGAGGCGATGGCAAGATTCGCCTGAATGTTCATCTCCGCGCCACGCTTGGAGATTTCCGAAGCGATCTGGTGCAAATTTCCGAATAGTGACCCGAGGCCGTCGACGTCGAAAACCACGGTGTCAGCGGAGGCAGTCTCCACCAGCGGAGAAAATTGTTCAGCCAACGCCGGGAGGCCGGGCGAGGGGCCATAGAGACAGGCGATCACCGGGGCCTCCGCAAAAACAGAATTTCACGCAGAAACACGTCTATGCCTCGGCAAGCGCTTCCAGCTTCAATGGAGCCGCTTCGTGCGGTTTCCTCGCTTCCGCCTCCGCCTCCAGCCGGACCATGGTTTGAAACGGCGGCAGCCCGCGCCATTCGACGCCGGATTGGCTCAGGGCAAGCTGATGCGCGGAGCTGGCTTTCGCCACCGATTGCCGCGCCAGAATCAGCAGAATGGAAGGCGTATGCTGCACCGCGTTTCTCAGCCGGTACCAATAAGAAAGCGGCACGCGCTGCAGGGAGATCGCGGCCACATCGCAGAGATCGAGCACTACCAGCCCGAATCCTCCACTGTGCAGGACCATGTCGGCGGCTTTCACCGCCGTTTCCAGACGATGCGCGCACTGCCCCCGCAGCAGCTTGCCCCGATCCGCCCCGGCGCGCGCCGCCGAAGCCGGATCGAACGAATCGTCGCCATCGATCCAGGCGGCTGCTTCCCCGCCGAGCGTGGCAGTGGCCAGCATGGTCTGTGCCAGAGCGGTCCTGCCGGTGGAGCGGCCGCCCAAAATCTCCGTGACGGTGCCGCGAGGCAGGGCGCAAAGCCCCTGGACAGCGTCCTGCAACTTTAAGCCGGTGCGGGGAGGGAGGGAGGTAGCCAGTACCGCTATGTTCGCCATTTCTTCGCCTATTTCAAATTGTCTGCCTCCGCCGGCAATCTGTCAAGGCAAATAAAAAAGGGGCCGCCTGGACTTCAGGCGACCCCGTGGGTTTATAAGCAGCCTTATGAACTAAGGTGTAGGAAGAACGCGCGCGTGGACGGTATCGACGGCGAACTGCGCGCCGATTCCGTGACAGACCGAGCAGGCCTCGCCGAGCGCCGTGGTGTTCGCCAGGGTGTGCGAAGCGGTCGCCTTGTCATCGTGGCAGCCTTGGCAGGCGGCCGAGATGGGAGGCGTGGTCGGAGTGAAGTCGCCGGGGCTGGCAACCAAGGCCACCGCACCGACGTTGTCCACTTGATAAGAGCCGTTGACGTGGCAGGTGGTGCAATCGCGCAGGTCGCCGGGGAACCGGACTTCCTGATAGTTTGTCGTGCCCAGGATGTAAGGATTCGTCAGATTTTCACCGCGGTGGATGCTATGAATCTGCCAGGCGAAATTGACGCTCATCTTGGAGGTGCCGTCGGTCAGCGTCGGATTGTGGCACATGACGCATGCCTGCGTGTCCGCGCGGCTTCCGCCATGGATGAACGACAGGTTATCGTGGCACTTGCTGCAGTTGGCGGTCGAAACCACCTGGCGTCTTGCGACCACCGGGGTGCTGTCGACCGAGAAGTAGTACTCAAACGGAGCCGCCCAATCCACAGCGCTTTGCTGCTGCGTCGTGCCAGGCAGCAAGGTGACGTTGTTCTCCGCTATGAGCGCGACCGTGTAGGAGCCCGTGCCGGCCGCTGGAACCTTGTTGAACATAGTATAGGTGTAGATGCCACCCGTTCCACCGCTCAGAGTCGCACCGGTCTGCGTCGCCGGAGTTTCCGTCACGCGGATCCCACCGGCTCCCGTACCGTAGTCGACGTTGCCGCCGGCCAGAACAACACGGAATGTGGTCAGCTTGGTGATGTCCAACGGATTACCCGATTTATCGGTCACCTGGAACTGGACCGTCGGGGCATTTCCCGGGGTCGCGTTCTGCACGCTGATGACTTTGGTCACGATTCCCGTCAGCGAAGCCGACTTACTGGGAATCGTGTGCGCGCCCGGAATCGAGGCGTCGAATTCATTGTGCGCGGTCGGGGTGTGGCAGTTGGCGCACTGCGTGTCGTCGCTCTCAATCAGATTCACATGATTCAGGCCGGTGGCGAAGTTCACGTTGTCATGGCAGGAGCCGCATGCCGCGCGCGACGGCTGGGTGGCCCAGTAGCCGGCCTGCGTCGGCCCGGCGGCGTGGCAGGTGGTGCAATTACGGATATCCTGCGGGAAAACGATCGTCGAGTAATCCTGACGCGTTCCGCGGTGCTGAACATAATAAGGCGTCCCCGCGATCACGCTGGGCAGACTGGAGCCCATGTGAAGTTTGTGGATGAACACCTTCAAGTCCACTGTGTTCAGCGAATCCGGATTGGTGCTCTGCGGCGTGTGGCAAAGGACGCAAAACGCGATCTCCGTCCGGGGGCCAGGGCCGCCGTGCGCATTCAGAGGATTGTGGCAATTATTGCATGCCTTCTCATTCACGATGTCGCGAACTACCGTGACCGGTGAGCCATTCGGCACAAAAGTGTACACGTTGTTCGCCGTGTAGGTGGTGGGATAACCATAGGCCGACAAATCGCGCTCGGCTTGGATGCCAATCGAGGTGGTTACGGTTGGGTCAAACCCGGCCGGAGCCTTGGTCCCGAACGTGTAAGTATACGTTCCACTGGCGGCGTCGACCAGGGTGTAGGTCCCGCCTTTATCCGTACCCGCCTGGGTTTGCGATGGATTGCTATTGGTGGTCGCCTTGTCCACAGTAGTAGTGTAGGCCACGTACTGGGACTGACCCTGCGGAATATACGCCGCCACCAATCCCATCCCCACGGGACCAGCCGTAAGGACGCCATTGATGTCCAGTCCGGCGCCGTTGGAATCGGTGACGATAAACGTCGCGGTGATGGTCCCATCGGCGGCGATACTGGCGCTCGTGACCTTCGTTAAGACGCCCGTAGTGAAGGAGTTAAAGCTGGAGGCGGCCGCTGTCGCCTCGGGATTGTAGTCCTTGTTCCGTTTTGCCGCCCATCGCTGGCCGGAAGCGTTTGCTATCAGTACCATAGCTATGGTAGCTGTGGCGAAAAGTGATCGAATTCTCATAATTTGAAGCCCTCCCTACGGATACACCATCCGCGTCGGCAACGTCACCGCTGCATTTTCGCGCTATATATTGCAAACCAGGGGCCGTTCCTATGTTGCTGATCCTATTGGCTTATGAAAATGCTTCCTTCCCTCCCTGTGAGGCAATTCACGCAGGTTCCTCGCAAGTGCGGGTCTTGGCGCAGCCCTTAAATCGCCATGATCGCCGCGCTGACCGGCTTGGAACCGACAGGAATCACGGTGAGCAGCTTTGCCGCGCGCTCCTTGTACCGGTTCGGAGCGATCAGGTCGACACGCAGCACCGCGACGTCGCCGGATTTCCGGTTCAGCACCAGAGCATACTGATCGTCCGGGGTCACGGCGACGAAACCCGGGTCATCGCCGACATTCAGAACAGCGATCACTTTTTGCGTAGCGATGTTCAGGATCACTACCCGCCCCGACGCGGGGCTGGCAATGAACAGAAACGCGTCGGAGGCCGCCATTGCGCCAGGAGCGTGCCCGGCCAGCACGGTTTGGCCGACCTCCGCGCGATAGGGATAGACAATGACCACTCCGTCAAGACCTTCGCCGGTGACGAACAGTTGCCCGCCATCGTTGCTGAAGCAGAGATGATCGGGACGGACGGCAATGGGAAGGGCGGCGATCAGTTTTTGCGAAGCGACGTCATAGATTGACAACAGGCGGTCACCGCGATTGGCCGCGACCATCGTCCGGCTGTCGGAGAGGAAGCGCACCGCGCGGATTTCGGCCGCAGGGCCCCAAGGGTTGCCGCGCCTCC
>VFSW01016015.1_pt1 | contig 10263 bp, 9 predicted proteins | sample 5358111 | NCBI WGS metagenome assembly VFSW01 (sample SAMN11554181, study PRJNA540505) | mine drainage metagenome | isolation source: sediment from site ElyBrook_90M | place: USA: Ely Copper Mine, Vershire, VT | collected 2017
TCATATCGTCTTTCTCTCACGTTTATGACCCGCACACAATCTTTCTGACACCCTCACATTTTCTGGCCCGGGCCAAGCGGCCACCCCGCCGTGAGCAGGAGCCCCCATCCGCACCTGGGCCAATGGCAGGTTTTTGAGAATGAGGGTGAGGATGACGACGAGGATGATACGATCCCGTGAGAATTTTAAGACAGCACTCAAAATAGCCGGCAAGCCGGTTGCTAGGACACCCGGCGTCTGTGAACATAATCAACCAACTAACAGTGAATAGACAATCTCTAAACTGGAACGATGCCGTTGAGTTCAGGGTGGAACGGGCCACCGGCCCAACCCGCCAGCCAGACGAAAACCGCTTCCCCATTTCGTAAGCGCCTTCGCGACCGAACCCGGCGGCAGGTTGCCGCCGGGAACGGCCAGGTTGGCCGTTCCACCCAATCCCAACTTCATGGTTTCAGTTTAGGGCAACTCGGCGAGCAACTGCAGTTGCTGGTCGCGGTCGTTCAAGCGGGCGGCGGCCAAGGGCCACGCGATGCCAACCATCGGGTCGTTCCAACGCAGGCCGCGCGCAAGGTCGGGCTGATAAAATTCCGACATCTGGTAAAAAACCTCGCAGTTGTCGGCGAGACACTGGAAGCCGTGGGCAAAACCGCCCGGAACGTAAAGCTGCCGGCGGTTTTCGGCGGACAGTTCAAAGCCCTCCCATTTTCCAAACGTCGGCGAATTCCGGCGGACATCCACGATCACGTCAAAAATCTTTCCGGCGGCGCAGCGGATGAGCTTGATCTCCGGCTTGGGTTCCGCCTGGAAGTGCATCCCGCGAATCATGCCGGATTGTTTGGTAAGCGTGAGGTTGCATTGCGGCCAGCGCGTGTTCAGTCTCAGCGCGGCAAATTCTTTTTCACAAAACGTCCGCGCCAGAAAACCGCGATCGTCCGCGCGCAATTCCAGTTCAATGAGCCAGAGTCCGGCCAAGGTGGTGGGTGAAAATTTCATTGTTTAAGCCACAGATTTACACAAATGAAACACAGATTTGAATCAAAAGACCATGCGTTTGTATTCCACCCGCTCCCGGCCAAAGTTGATTAAATAGCCGAGCTTAATGCCGGTGCGGCGCAGTTCGTTCAATAATTGCGCTTCGTGAAGAATTTGGTAATCAGCGTCAGTTTTTAATTCCACAATGACTTTGTCGGCCACGAGCAAATCGGCGGCATAGTCCCCAACGATCACGCCTTTGAATTTAACTTTGATCAATGGTTCGAGTTCAACCTTGACGCCCCGCAGTTGCAGCTCAACCTGCATCGCGCGCTGGTAGACTTTTTCCAAAAACCCATAGCCAAGCACGTTGTGAACCTCAAATGCTGCGCCGATGATTTGTTCAGTAACCGGTTGAAGCGAAAAGTCCTTCGACGCCTTCATCTGTGTTTCATCGGTGATCATCTGTGGCTAAATGATTTTTACCTGCGGGATGGGAATGATGAATCTGCCGCCAGCTTCGCGATAATTTTTTTGTTGCGCGAGAATTTCCTCGGCAAAATTCCACGTCAGCAGCAGCGTGAAATCAGGCCGCTTTTCCAAGAGCGTTTCCGGCGGCACAATCGGGAGGTGCATGCCGGGCGTCAAACGGCCCTGCTTGTAGGTGCTGCGGTCGGCCACGTAATCCAGCGTCTCTTGGCCGAGTTTAAAAAAATTCAGCAGCGTGCTGCCTTTGGCCGACGCGCCGTAGGCCGCGACACTTTTGCCCTGCTGTTTGAGCTGTGCGAGCAGTTCACGTAGCGAGCGCTTGATTTCGAGCACATGCGCGGCAAAGCCTTCGTAATACGCGAGCGAGCCGACGCCTTTGGATTTTTCATCGGCCAGCAGGTTTCTCACCGACGCCTCGATGCCATGCGCGCCCGCGTGACCGGCGAACAAGCGCAGCGAACCGCCGTGAATGGACAGTTTTTCGACGCGGAAGATGTCCAGTCCGTGCCGCGTGAACAGCGGTTGCAACGCCGTGAGCGTGAAATAAAAAAAATGCTCGTGATAAATGGTGTCGAATTCGGAATGTTCGATGAAATCCACGCCGTAGGGAAATTCGAGAACGATCCGGCCGCACGGCTTGAGGAGCGTTTTGAGGCCGGCGACGAAATCGTTTGTGTCCGGCACATGGGCAAAAACATTGTTGCCCAAAATCAAGTCCGCCGGCTTGTTTTCGGCGGCCAGTTTTTGCGCGAGCGCCTGGCCGAAAAATTCCACGAGCGTCTCAATGCCCTTTTCGCGCGCGACTTTTGCGATGTTGGCCGCCGGCTCGATTCCCAGGCAGGGGATTTTTGCCGCCGCGAAATTTTGCAGCAGATAGCCGTCGTTGCTGGCGACTTCAACGACGTGGCTCTGCGCGTTCAGGCCGAATTCGGCAATGTATTTTTCCACCGCCGCGTGCGCGTGCCGCAGCATCGCGTCCGAAAATGACGAAAAATAAAGATACTCGGAAAAGAGTTGAACCGGCGGCACCAGGTCAAGAATTTGCAACAGCCAGCACGACTGGCAAATGACCAGGCGCAGCGGAAATTTCGGTTCGGGCTTCGCCAAGTCTTCCGGGCGAAGCAGATTGTTTGCCAGCGGCTGGAGGCCGAGGTCAAGAATGAGCGCACCGTGCGAACCGCCGCAGGAGCGGCATTGGAATGAAAAATTCATGCTATTGGGTCCAAGCTAGTTTTTTTTGCCGCGCAGCCTCAACATAATTTCCAATTTGCGACTGGCTGAAGTGCAGCATGTCGGCGTTTTTCAAGTCGTGACGGGCGCGATACCAGTTCACAGTGTGCGACACCGTTTCAGAAAAATTCCAGACCGGATGCCAGTCAAGCAATACTGCGGCCTTGTTGATGGCAAGGGTCAGCAGCTTTGCCTCGTGTGGGTTGCGCGGGTCGGAAGTGTCCGTCCACTCGCCCGGCCAGTCGCGAAGAACGGCTTCGACCAGTTTGCGAACGGGCTGTTGCGCGGCGGCATCGGGGCCAAAATTAAAGGCGCTGGCGACCGGTGAATTTTTCCCTTCGCGCGCCAGCCGCGCTCCGAGCCAAAGATAACCGCTCAAGCATTCGAGGACGTGCTGCCACGGGCGCACCGCCGAGGGATTGCGGACCAAAATCGGACGCGATTCGCAAAGCGCGCGGATGCAGTCCGGCACGATGCGGTCTTGCGCGTAATCGCCACCACCGATGACATTGCCGGCGCGCACGGTCACCACCGGACCAAGTTTCGGATTCGGAACAAAAAAAGCTTTGTTCCATGATTGCGTGACCAGTTCGGCGGCCGCCTTGCTCATGGAATAAACATCATGGCCGCCGAGCGGATCGGTTTCGGTGTAGGCGTAATCCTGCTCGCGATTTTCGTAACACTTGTCGCTGGTGATCGCGATGACCGGGCAGGGCAGCTCCGCGCGACGGACGGATTCCAGCAGATTGGCCGTGCCGACCGCGTTGATGCTGAAAGTTTCCAGTGGCTCGGTGTAGCTGCGGCGCACAATCGGCTGGGCCGCCAGGTGAAAAACAATTTCCGGCTGAATTTTTTTTACGGCGGCGGCCAGCGATTCGAGGTCGCGGATGTCACATTCTGTTTCACTGACGAAAGCGTGCGCCTGGATGACTTCGTGAAAATTCGGATTTGTCGGCGGCGGCAGGCTGAGACCGTGGCCCTGCGCGCCAAGACTTTTCAGCCAGAGCGAAAGCCAGCCACCCTTGAAACCGGTGTGGCCGGTGACAAGGACGCGTTTGTCTTGATAAAACCCTGTAAACATTGGGCAAGTTCGCGGTTTCAAATTTGGAAGCAGAAAGTCACGCGAGCCAGGGCGGGTTGCCGGATTCGACCAACTGGGTGAGGTAATCGCGGTCGCGCTGCGTGTCCATGCAGCCCCAGAAACCCTGGTGCTTATGAATGTTCAACTGGCCGTCGCGCGCGAGCTTCACCAGCGGCTCGCGTTCCAGCACGCAGCCTTCATCCTCGGACAGCCGTTTCAGAAAATCGCGGTGAAAGAAAAAGAAACCGCCGTTGATCCAGTGGCCTTCGAGGTCGGGTTTCTCGGCAAATTCAACCACCCGATTGCCGTCCACTTTGATCTCGCCGAAACGCGACGGCGGGTTGATGCCGAGGACGGTGCCGAGTTTATTTCCGGCGAGATGATGGTGAAATTCCTCCGCGAGATCGGCGTCGGTCAAGCCGTCGCCATAAGTCACGGCAAAATGTTTGGCCGGGCTAAGATATTTGCGCGCGGCCTGCGCCACGCGGCTGCCCGTCTGGTTTTTCTCACCGGTGTAGGCGAGCGTGACTTCCCAGTCGAGCTTGTGCCGATGTTCGTGAACGGTCACTTCGTTGGTCTTGAGTTTGATGGTGCAGTCGGCGTTGTGCAGGTGGAAGTTGCTGAAATAATCCTTCACCACCTCCGCCTTGAAACCGAGGCAAAGCACAAAACGGCGAAAGCCGTGCCGCGCGTAAATCTGCATCACGTGCCAGAGAATCGGATGTTCGCCGATGGGCACCATCGGTTTCGGGCGGAATTCAGTTTCTTCCTTGATGCGTGTGCCGAGGCCGCCGCACAGGATGAAAACAGGGATGTTGGCCGGTTCGTTCATGCGTTACAAAATAATAAAGTGTCGTCTCGGCAAGTCCAGCCTTGACGCTGCGTGAACATAAATCCGAATGGCATTGGTAATTTGTTTCTGCCGGTCGAAATAATTTCGGGCAGAAATTGGCCGCCGCCGCTGTTCGGGTGGCGCTAAGACAGGAATTTTTTGGCGCAAACTCACATCGCGAACAGAGCGTGAAAAATTTTCCCGCCGCCGAAAATCCAGAAGGCCGCCGCCAGCGCAATGTAAGGGCCGTAGGGCATTCGGGACGACCATTCGCGCTTGCGGGCCAGAATCAAAATCACGCCGACCGCCGCACCAATGAACGAGCTGACCATCAGTGAAAACACCACGCCTTGCCAGCCGATGAATGCGCCGATGGCCGCCATGAATTTCACGTCGCCCAGCCCCATCGCCTCGCGCGGCAGGGTGATTTCCGAGCAGATGGTTTCGAGATGCGCCACGCCGTCAGGATTGATTTCCTCGTCATCAATCCACAGCGCCGACGGCGAGAGGCGCACGGTGGCATTCGCGTAGCCGCGATCCACCAGTTCGAGCGTCCGCGCCCGCAGCACGATCATGTCGGATTTGCGGTAAAAAAGTTCTTCGTAAGGAATCACCTTGTCCGGCAGGCACAACGCCGTTTCGGAAAAAACGATGGTGGTGTCCAGCGGCAGTTTTATTTTCTGCCGGCCAAACATCAATTTCCCCAGCCGCAGCACGGCATAGACAATACCGGCGCCGGCGGCGATGCCGATCACACCTTGCACCATCCCCTGCCCGTTGGCATGAACCTGGTGCAATGACGGCAGCAAGAATGAAATGACAAACCCGGCCACCGCGCCACCCAGCGTGATTTCGTCGGGAATGATGAAATGCTCGAAGTCAATGAACGTCGCCGTGATGAGACCGGCAAGAAAAATGGCATACACCAAGGCCAGCGCGGGCGACGTTGCGCCGAACGCCAGCCAGCAACTCAAAAATGTCACGCCCGTCAGCAGTTCCACGATGAAGTAGCGCGGCGAAATCGGCGCGCCGCAGTTTTTGCAGCGGCCCTTGAGCGAGAGCCAGGTCAGCAGCGGGATGTTCAGATAAAACGGAATCGCGTATTTGCAATGCGGGCAGTGCGACGGCGGCGAAACCACGCTCAACTCCAGCGGCATCCGGTAAATGCACACATTTAAGAAGCTGCCCACGATGCAGCCGAACGTGAAAAACACGAGCGACCAGAAATGGAACGGCACGGCTGCCCAGTAGGATGGATTGAAAATCGCGTCAATGCCCATAAACACTTTGTTCCAGTGCGCGGCGCATCACGTCAAGCGGCGCGGTCCTGCCCGTCCAGATTTCAAACGCCTTCGCGCCCTGATGCAGCAACATGCCGAGGCCATTGGCGGTCAGGCACCCGGCGGCCTTCGCGCAGGCCAGCAACTGGGTTTCCGCCGGACGATAAATCATGTCATAAACCGCTCGCGTTTGTTTCAGTGAAAATTGCCGTTCATCCAGCGGCGAGGCGTCGTCCGCTTTCAAGCCGAGCGACGTGGCGTTCAAGACCAAATCCATCTTTGCCCTGGGATAACCCACGGCAACCGTTACGGATGGAAACTGCTTTTTAACCTCACCGGCGATTGCTTCAGCTTTGCTTGGCGTGCGATTGACAAGATAAAGTTCGGCGACGTTTTCCGACACGAGCTTCAACGCCGCTGTCCGCCCGGCCCCGCCCGCGCCCAGCAACAAAATTTTTGCGCCGCGCAGTTCCAGTTTCAAATCCTCGCGCAATGACCGGGTGATGGCATCCGCGTCGGTGTTGAAACCAACTGCGCCTTCGGGCTGGAATTTAATCGTGTTGACCGCACCCCATTTTTTTGCCGATTCATCCAGCTCGTCCACCAGTTCCATCGCGAGCAGTTTATGCGGCACGGTTAAATTCAGGCCGGCGAAATTCATCGCCCGTGCGCCGGCGATGGCGGCGCGAAGATTTTTCGGCTCAACTTCGAACGCGAGATACCGCCAGTTCAGGCCGAGCGCGGCGAACGCGGCGTTGTGCATCGCCGGCGACGCGGAATGGGCGATGGGCAAGCCCAACACCGCGCACAGGCGCGTGGCGGCGTTGATGACGGGTGGAACCGGTTGTGGCACGCGCCATTTATATTCGGCCACGGCGCGAGTTCAAAGCGCAAAGTCCGCCGGCGGGCGGTTTTCATTGGCTTGCCGCTGCGGTTGCCAAATCGGTCGCATGAAATTTTCCGTCGCGCCACCGGCCGTTGCTTTTATAATTTGTTTGACGCAGAAATCGAGCGCGAAAAAACATTGCAGGGATTGAACCGGCTTTCCAAACTGATAGGCAACCCAATGTTCAAACGTGCTGCAACCCAAACCTCGTGTCGTAATTTGCCAGCCGGCCTTTCGCTGCTGGCCGCACTTTGGATGAATCTCTTTTTTCCCATGGAGTTGATGGCTTCGATCGAGATGCTATGCCGTGTTCCCCGATGCGAACTTGTTCACCGGACATGCCGGCTCCTGAGTTTAACCACCTTGACAGTCTTGGCTACTGCTCTTTATACATTCACGTCCGCGGCGGCAGAGACGGCCCGCCGACCTTGGCATGATTACCAAACGATGATGTGGATCAGCGACCCAGTGCATGGCCGGCCGGAAAAAGTGCCGCTCTTCCTCCAGCGCCTCCGAGAAATGGGCGTCAACACCGGGATGATCTATGACGACGGCGACATCGGGTTCTTTCTGGACAATCACTTCCCTTACTACGTCGAGAACATGGTCAATCGCGGTTTGTGCCTGAAGTGGAACTCGAACGTGCGGGATTGGGAAGCGTTCGTGACCCGGTGGGACAAGACTGACCGCCCCGATTCGGCGTTGGTGCGGGATTACTGTCTGGACGATCCCCAATGGCAGGAGTGGGCCAGACAGGAGATGTTGAGGATCGTGCGCAAAAACCGTGCGCATTCGCCCTTGGCGTATGACATTCGGGATGAACTTTCGACCACCTTCTCGGCCAACCCATTTGATTACGATTTCAATCCGCTGGCCTTGGCGAAATTCCGCGAGTGGCTTCACACCCAATACCGCGACTTGGGTGCTCTCAATGTTGAATGGAATAGCCGGTTTGATTCCTGGGATGCCGTGCTACCATTCACCACCGATCAAATCAAAAACCGCATGGCCAGCGGTGATGCCCTGCCCAGCGGCAAACCGGACTGGCAACAGCTCGAGGCAATTAAATTCGAGGCGACCCAAGCACATCAATCACCCGCTCGCTGGAATCTCGCCCCGTGGTGTGACTTTCGGACTTACATGGACCAATCGCTTGCCCGCACGCTGGATGGCCTGCGCAAAGCAGCGCGGGAATTGGATCCGGCCACCCCCGTCGGCATCGAGGGCACGCAAATGCCGGATGCCTTTGGCGGGTATGATCTCTGGCGCCTCGCCGGCGCGCTGGATTGGGTGGAAGCCTACGACATTGGGGACGCGCGCGTGATCTTCGGCTCATTCATGCCGGGCAAACCAATCCTCACGACAGTGTTCGAATCGGACACGCGCCATGCGCAACGCAGGCTTTGGCATCTGCTGCTCGAAGGGGACCGAGGCTGCATTGTCTGGTGGAGCGAAGATTGCATTGATTGGAAGAGCGACGATTACGCACTAACGCCAAAGGCAAAGGCTCTGGCACCGGTGTTAAGGGAGATGACATCTCCGCTGGCGCGGCTTTTCCTGCGCGCCACACCAGAGCGAGACCCGATCTTCATCCACTACTCACAGCCGAGCATCCAGGTGGATTGGCTCATCGAATCCACCGTGGATGGCTCGACTTGGCTGCGGCGTTTCTCCAGCTTCGAGGCCGATCACAACCGTCAGGCCAAAGTGCGCGATGGCTGGTTAAAAGCCGCTCAAGACCTGGGCTTCAGCCCGCAATTTATTTCCTCGGAACAAATTGAAGCCGGCGAACTGGAAAAGGAGAGGAAGGCTGGTCCGGTCGTGCTCGTTCTCCCAAGCTCGTGGGCGCTTTCAGACAAGGAAGCCAGCGCCATTAAGCGCTTGGTCGAACCTGCCCAAAACGAAAAAACCGTGCGCACGCTATTCTACGATGGCACACCCGGCCAGTTCAATCAGCATGGAAAGCTGAGGGAGACCAGCGCTCTGGGCACATTATCTTCCCCGCCAAATGCACCGCAGTCAGGTTGCTTTGCCGTCGAGAATGGCCGGTTCGATGCCATTGGAATGGACATCGCCGCGTATTCGGCCGATCGGCTCAAGCCGCGAACCGACTTAGCTTTGCCGACTTGGATGGCCAGCCATCTTCGCGGGATGCGGCCGGAGGTTTCCTTGCCCGCGAGCGACCGGGTGCGTATTTTTCGGTTCAGGTTTGATCGCGGGCACCTGTTGGCCTTCGAGCGCAACATCAGTTATCAGATGAGCGAAGAGTTGAAGCAAGCTGGCGGCAACGAAACTTTGGAACAGCCGGTGAACCTTGATGCGAAGCTTCAACACTCGATGCACATCTATGATCTGCGTTCGCAAACCTACCTTGGATACACAAACCAAATCCATTTCTCGCTCGACCCCTGGCAACCGTCTCTGTTCGCACTTACCGCAGAGAAATTGCCGATCGAATCAATTGTCAGTCATTGAGCAACGCAAATCGGATCGAGTCGTTTCGGAGTTAAACTGGCGGCCCGCGCCCGAACGGAAGCCGACACTTTGCCTCCAACATCGTTTGCTTTGCCGTTTCAAAATCGTTCTGAAACCGATGCGGTCGGGATGGCAGGCATACCGAGTGAAAACTTTGCGACTCCCGCCACGCGTGCCGGGGCGAATAATCGCCGCGCCGATGCTTGCGAACGCCCGGTTTATTCCGCCCGGCCAGTCAACTGCGGCCGTTTGGTCTGGCCGAAAGAGACATTGGTTTCTGAATCCAGCGTCATCTGGTCGCCGTTGAACTTGAGCGTGAGCATCGTGTGATAAGGCGTCTCGAAGGCGCAAAGCTTGATGGCGCAGGTGTCGTCTCCCGGCCACGCGAAGGTGCCCGCCGTCGGCTCGTCTGGAAACTCCGCCAGTTTGCCCAATATGAGTGGCGCCCGCGCTTTCTTCCATTCGTGATAGCCGCAAGGGAGTGTGATTGACTTGCCGTCCGCCTGGATCGCGAGCGTCAGCGTTTTGCCGCCATCGGAAGAAACAAGCGTGAGGCTTTCGAGCTTCTGATCGTTGGCGGGGAACACGAATTTGCGGTTTAGCACTTTGTCAGCCTGGGAAGATGTCTCCGCGCCGATGGCGGAGCTGACTTCGAGTTGGGCAAGTTTGTCTTTGAGCTGTTCGAGGGCGGCGGGGTTGGCCGGCAGCGCCCCCGGTTGCAGGGCGGAAGAAGCTTGTCCCAAATTACATTGAGCACGGCTTGCATGTCTTTGACCCCGCTGTTGATCGCCACCACCGTGTCTTGGTCCGGCATGACAACGCAATACTGGCCGAACGCGCCGTCACCGCGAAAGGCATTGTGCCGGCAGCGCCAGAATTGGAAGCCGTAACCCTGGTTCCAATCGCTCTCCGGGTTGCTGCCGTTGGAAGTCTGGCGCGTCGTGGCCATGCCAGGCGAACTGCCCGCCGGTGAGGGACGCGGCGGAACTGTCGGTGGAAATCGAAACCCGGATGTCTC
>VFSW01016016.1_pt1 | contig 10262 bp, 6 predicted proteins | sample 5358111 | NCBI WGS metagenome assembly VFSW01 (sample SAMN11554181, study PRJNA540505) | mine drainage metagenome | isolation source: sediment from site ElyBrook_90M | place: USA: Ely Copper Mine, Vershire, VT | collected 2017
GATGTGGTGCGCGCCTTGGCGGACCCGGACGACGCCCCGGACGACCCATGTGGCAATCATGAAGATTTCACGTCACCACCCCTGCCCGCCTCCGCCGCCGCGCCATGCCTTCTGTAAGGTCGCGACGGGCGCCGCTGTTGCGTGAGCCGGCCCCCATGGAGGCAAACGTGAACGACGACATCGCGACGACCGAACGCCAGGACGCGCCGGCGCCGCATATGGCCGAGGCAACAGCGCAGACGGCGCCGGTCATCGCCGCCGACAGCCCGGACCGCTTCATCAACCGCGAACTATCCTGGCTTGACTTCAACCGCCGCGTGCTGGAGGAGGCGCAGAACGAGCGCCACCCGTTGCTGGAGCGGCTGCGCTTCGTCTCGATCAGCGCCGACAACCTGGATGAATTCTACTCGGTTCGCGTCGCCGGCCTGATCGGGCAGGCCAAGGCGGGCATCACGGCGCGGTCGCCGGACGGGCGGGCGCCGGCGCAGCAACTGGTCGAGGTGGAAAGCGCCGCCCGCGCGCTGATCGCCGACCAGCAGCGGGTCTGGGCCGACCTGCGCGCCCGCCTTGCCGAAGCGGGCATCGAGGTGGCCGAACCGCGGGACTTGTCCGAGCAGGATCGCGGCTGGCTCGATGCCTGGTTCATGGAGCGGGTATTCCCGGTGCTGACGCCGCTGGCCATCGACCCGGCGCACCCGTTCCCGTTCATCCCCAACATGGGGCTGGTGCTGGCGCTGCTGCTGACCCGCGACGAGGACGGGCACAGCATGCGCGGGCTGATCCCGCTGCCCGCCCAGGTCGAGCGCTTCGTGCGGCTGCCGCCGGTGCTGGAGGGCAGCGCCGCGCCGATCCGCTTCGTGCTGCTGGAGCACGTGGTCGGCCTGTTCCTGCAACGCATGTTTCCCGGCTTCCGCGTGCTCGGCCAGGGTCTGTTCCGGCTGATCCGCGACACCGACGTGGAGTTCGAGGAGGAGGCGGAGGACCTGGTTCGCTCCTACGAGACCGCGCTGAAGCGCCGCCGCCGGGGCGTGGCCATTCATGTGACGGTCAACGCCGGCATGCCGGACGATCTGCGCGATCTGGTAGCCGACGAACTCGACGCGACCAGCCAGGAAGTACATGTGGTCGATGGCCTGCTGGGCCTGGCCGAGTTGAAGCGGCTGATCGTGGACGACAGGCCCGACCTGCTGTTCCCGCCCTACACTCCGCGCTTTCCCGAGCGCATCCGCGATTTCGGCGGCGACTGCTTCGCCGCCATCCGTGCCAAGGACATCATCGTCCATCACCCGTTCGAGAGTTTCGATGTCGTCGTGCAGTTTCTCCGGCAGGCGGCGCAAGACCCGAGCGTGGTCGCGGTCAAACAGACGCTATATCGCACCAGCCGCGACAGCCCGATCGTCAAGGCGCTGATCGAGGCGGCGGAGGCGGGCAAGTCGGTGACCGCGATGGTGGAACTGCGCGCCCGGTTCGACGAGGAAGCCAATATCCGCCTAGCCCGCACCCTGGAAGCCGCCGGCGTGCAGGTGGTGTTCGGCTTCGCCGCGCTGAAGACGCATGCGAAACTATCGCTGGTGGTGCGGCTGGAGGGCGGCTCGGTACGCTCCTACGCGCATTTCGGCACCGGCAACTACCACCCGATCACCGCGCGCATCTACACCGACCTGAGCTTCTTCACCGTCGAGCCGGAACTGACACGCGACGCCGCCCGGCTGTTCAATTACATGACCGGCTATGCCCGGCCGGAGAAGATGGAGGCGCTGGCATTCAGCCCGCTGACCACGCGCGGCACGCTGAACGCGCTGATCGACCGCGAAATCGCGTTCGCCCAGGAAGACAAGCCCGCCACGATCTGGCTGAAGATGAACAGCCTCGTTGACGACCGGCTGATCGACCGGCTGTACGCCGCGTCCCGCGCCGGTGTGCGGATCATGTGCGTCGTCCGCGGCATCTGCTGCCTGCGGCCGGGCATCCCGGGCCTGTCGGAGAACATCCGCGTGAAATCGATCGTCGGCCGCTTCCTGGAGCATGGCCGGGTGTATGCCTTCGGCAACGGCCACAAGATGCCGAGCCGCCACGCGCGCGTGTTCATCAGCTCGGCCGACTGGATGGCGCGCAACATGGAATGGCGGGTGGAGAGCCTGGTGCCGATCCACAACGCCACGGTGCATGCGCAGATCCTCGACCAGATCATGGTGGTCAACCTGAAGGACTCGATGCAGTCCTGGGAACTGCACCCGGACGGCTCGTGGCGGCGCGTGACCCCCGGCGCGGGGCGGGCGCGGGTCTCGGCGCATGACTACTTCATGACCAACCCGTCGCTCTCCGGCCGCGGCTCCGCCCTGCACGGGCCGCTGGTTCCTTCGGTTACCGCGCACTCGCGCCGGCCCGACCGGGTTTCACAGGACTGACCGGCCCGCGGGCCGCAGGAATAATCCGCCCATGCCCTTTGCCCCCTCGCCGGAAGCCCCGCGGTGCGCCGTGGTCGATCTCGGCTCGAACTCCGTTCGCCTCGTCGTCTTCGAGGGACGGGGCCGCAACCCGGTCCCGATCTTCAACGAGAAGGCGGTGCTACGGCTCGGCCGCGGGCTGGAGGCGACCGGGCTGCTGAACGAGGACGGCGTCGCGCAGACGCTGACGGTGATGAACCGCTACTATGCCATCGCCCGCGCGATGGGGGCGGAGCCGTTCGAGGTGCTGGCGACGGCCGCCGTGCGCGACGCACGCAACGGCCCGGCCCTCGTCGCGGCGCTGGAGGCGCGGATGCCCGGCGTCGCGATCCGCGTACTGTCCGGCGAGGAGGAGGCGGAACTCTCGGCGGACGGCGTGCTGTGCGGCATTCCGGCGGCGGACGGCATTCTGGCCGATATCGGCGGCGGTTCGCTCGAACTGGTGCGGCTGTTTGACGGGCAACGGGGCGAGGCGCGCACGCTGCCGCTCGGCGTCATCCGGCTGGCCGACCGGTCCGGCGGCGACGCGGTGCGGGCGCGCGCGCTGGCCGAGATCGATCTCGCGCGCGTGCCGTGGCTCGGCGAGGGTGCCGGGCGCGACCTGTATCTGGTCGGCGGCGCGTGGCGGGCGCTGGCGCGCATCCACATCGCGCAGACCGGCTATCCGCTGAACATGATCCACCACTACATGATCGGCCGTGACGAGGCGCGCGACCTGACCGGCGTGATCGCCGCCGCCTCCCGCCGGGTCTTGGAACGGATGCCCGGCGTGCCGCGCCGACGGGTGGAAGACCTGCCGCTGGCGGCCATCGTGCTCCGCCGCCTGCTGCGCGCGACCGCGGCGCGGCGCGTCGTGTTCAGCGCCAACGGCCTGCGCGAAGGCTGGTACATGCGCCGCATCCCGGAGGCATTGCGGGGAAAGGACCCGTTGCTTGCCGCGGGCCACGACCTTGCCACGCATTACGGCCGCGACCCGACATTGCCGCCGGCGCTGCTCGCCTGGACCGACCCGCTGTTCCCCGGCGAGGCCGGCGAAGCGCGACGGCTGCGCGAGGCGGCGTGCTGGATGAGCGATATTGGCAGCCACGACCACCCGGAATACCGCGCCGAGCAGGCGTTCCTGCGCATCCTGCGCCAGCCGGGGATCGGGCTGGACCATCACGCGCGCGCATTTCTTGGGCTGACGATGGCGCTGCGCTACGAGGCGGAGCCGGAGGCGCCGTTCCTCGCGGTCGGCCGGGCGCTGCTCGCGCCGGAGGCGATCCAGCGCGCCACCATGCTCGGCTGCGCGCTGCGTCTGGCCTACACGCTGTCCGCCGGCACGCCGGACCTGCTCGCCGGCACGCGGCTGCGGGTGAACCACACGCTGACGCTGCAATTGGCCGAGGGCAGCGGCGTGTTCGCCGGCGAAAGCGTCACCCGCCGGCTCGACCGGCTGGCGCTGGCGGTCGGGCTACAGGCGACGACCGAACTGGCCGCCTGAGCCGGGCGCCGGCCTTTACCTCGGGTTCAGGGTTGCCGCTCACACTGTCGGTTTGCAGCCAGTGGCGAGGCGCGATGCCATCCTCCCTCTCCCAGGCGGACGTGGACCGCCTGCTATCGGACTCGTCGGCACGGACACGCGCCGAGGTCGCCGGCCGGATCGGCCGCGATCTCGACGGCCCAAGGCTGACCGACGCGTAGCTGCGGGCCGCGCAGGACATTGTCCGCCTGATGGCCAGGGACGTGGAGCTATCGGTGCGCGCCGCGCTCTCGAAAAGCCTCCGCGGCGCGACAAGACTTCCGCATGACGTGGCGCTCCACATGGCCCTCGACGTCGAGGCGGTGGCGCTGCCCATCCTGACCGACTCACTGGTGCTGACGGACGATGATCTGCTCGAAGTCGTCCGGCGCGGGCCCGCCGCCAAGCAGACGGCAATCGCCGGCCGGCCCGAGGTGTCCGAACCCGTCTCCGCCGCACTGGTGACGCGCGGCGACGAGACCACGGTCAGTACGCTGATGCGCAACCCGGGCGCGCGCGTCAGCGAACAAAGCCTCACCCTGGCGATCGACCGTTTCCCCCACAGCGATTCCGTGAAGGAAAGCATCGTCCGCCGCGACGCGCTGCCGAGCACCGTCACCGAACGGCTGGTCGCGATGGTCTCCGACCGCCTGCGCGAATATTTGGTGGTCCACCACAAAATGTCGCCGACGCTGGCGACCGAGATCGTGTTGCGGACCCGGGAGCGCGCAACCCTGGATCTCAGCAACGGCCTCGGCGGCGCGCATCTCGCGGAACTGGTCGGCCAGATCCACCGCGGCGGCCGGTTGACGCCCACGCTGGTGCTGCGCGCGCTGTGCATCGGCGACATGGCGTTCTTCGAGGCCGCGATCGCCGCGATGGCGGGCGTTCCGGTCGAGAACTCCCGCATCCTGATCCACGATGGCGGCCGCAAGGGCTTCGCCGCCATCTATGGCAAGTCCGGCCTGTCGCCCGACCTGTTTCCCGCGTTCCGCGCCGCCACCGACGTGATCGACAGCACGAAGCTCGATGGGGAGCTGCGGGACCTGGAGCGCTTCCGCTCGCGCGTCATCACCCGCATCCTCACCCAGTTCGACGATTTCGACCAGGACGACCTGGACTACCTGGTCGCCCGGCTCGAAGACGTGCTGATCGCGGCATAGGCGGGCCGACGACGTATCGGCCCTTCCCTACGGTTTGGTGGCAGGCTTGCCCTCGCCGCACCCATCGGTCGCGTGGGTCGCCCGCCAGAATCCCCGAAAGCCGGGCTCAATGGCCGGGAGCGGAGCATGGCGCACGCAATAGGCGGCTTCCTCCCACCACGCCATCGGCTGATCCCGCCGATCCAGCGGATCAAGCCCCCCACCGGGCGCGGTTTCGCGCCAATAGACGCAATCGCGGCATCTGGTCCTCGCCGCCGGCGGCGTTGCCACCGGCTCTCCGTCGCCGCAGCCTTCGTTCGGTTCCGTGTCCGGCCAGCGCGCCACCTCGGCGACACCGTGGCCAGGCGGCGGCGCATAGCGGCGGCAGTTTCCCCCAGGGCCGTTGGTGCGCCGCCAGAACGCGCATCCCCTGCATGTCATCCAGCCGCTCGCGTGATCGGACACGACCGTTTCTCCCTCCCGATGTCGTTCCAGCGTTGTGCGGTCAGATTTCCTTGGCGCCCTTAATCGTGTTGGCCGACCAGCCTCCGACTAGCGCGCGAACCAGGCCGACACTCGCGGTCAGCCGCCGCGTCTCCAGATCCAGCGACTGACGCTCCGCGTCCAGCGCCTCGGTCTGCGCGGTGACCACCTCCAGGTAGCTGACGGCGCCATCACGATACAGGTTCATGGACAATTCGAGCGTCTTTTGCGCCGCGGCCACGGCCGCGTCCTCGTCTTTCGCCTCCAGCGCCAACCAATGCAGATCGGCCAGATTGTCCTCGACCTCCTGGATCGCATCCAGCACGGTTGCCTTGTAATTGGCGGCGGACGCATCGAACTGCGCCTTCGCGGCGGCCAATTCGGCCATCAGCAGCCCACCGTTGAAGATCGGCAGCGAGATGGCCGGCCCAACCGACCAGAAGCTGTTCGGCAGGCTGAGCAGATTGAGCCCGGTATCCTGGATGCCACCCCCCAGCCCGATGGTGAAGGTCGGATAGAAGGCGGCCTCGGCAACACCGATCAGTTGGTTCGCCGCCGCCGCCTGCCGTTCCGCCGCCGCGACATCGGGCCGGCGCAGCAGCAACAGCGACGGCACGCCGGGCGGGACGTCGGGCAGCGGGATCCGCGTCAGGTCAGTCGGCAGTGAAAAGGTCGAGGCGGGCTGGCCGACCAGCCGGGCGATCGCGTGTTCGACGCCGGCGCGGCGCGCGGCCACATCCGAGACCTGCGCCTTGGCGGAGTCGAGTTGGGTCTCGGCGCGGGACACGTCGAGACCGGAGGCGATATAGCCCTCGGCCCGGTTCCGCGTCAGTTCCAACGCCCGCGTATACGCGACGACCGTATCGGCGAGCAGCTTGCCCTGGGCGTCGAAGCCCCGCAGCAATACGTAGTCGGTGGCCAGTTCGGCATGCAGGATCAGACGTACGGACTCGAGCGTCGCGGCGCTCGCCTGCGCCTGCGCCTTGCCGGCGGCAACGAGGTTCCGCACGGCGCCCCACAGATCGACCTCATAACCCGCCTGCAATCCGATCGTGTTGGCACCGAAATACGTCGGCTGAGCGGCGGACCGCAGCGGCCGGTGGAGCGATTGCTTGTTGCTCGACAGGGCGCCGATGCCGGTCAGGGTCGGGAGCAGGTTCGACTCCGCCTCCGCCGCGAACGCCCGCGCCTCGGCGTAGTTGGCGCTCGCGATCGCGAGGTCGGGGTTCGCCGGGTCCACCTGAGCTTCAAGCCCGTCGAGCGTCCTGTCGCCGTACTCCTCCCACCACGGCCCGCGTGGCTGGCTGTCGGTCGGGTTCGCCTGCTTCCAGGGGCCCGATTCCTTGAAACTGGCCGGGATCACGATCGCCGGCGGATGGTATTTCGGTGAAAAGTCACATGCAGCGAGCGCAACGGCGCAGCCCATCATGGTCAGTACACGGGTCGGCCTCACTCGTGGGCCTCCGCCGCCGGTGTGTTGCCCTGTGCCACGTTCGCCGGCGCCTTCGCATCCGGCTCGGCTACCTTCACGACCTCGCCGTTGGCGATCGAATCAGGCGGGCTGTCGATAACCCGGTCGCTCGGCTCGACGCCCGAGGTCACCTCGATCTCGGTGCCAAGATCGCGGCCCACCTCGACGTGCTTGAGCACCACCTTGTCCTGCGGTCCGACGGTCGCGACCTCCAAGCCGTTCTGCCGGAACAGCAGCGAACTGGTCGGCAGGCGCAGCACGTTGGGCGGCGCGGTAAGCTGGAAATGCACCTCGGCATACGTGCCCGGCAACAGCGAGCCGTCGGCGTTGTCGGCCTGCAATTCGGCCAGGATGGTGCGGGAATCGTGGGTGATCGCGCTCGACGTTGTCACCAGCTTCGCCGTGTAGGTGCGCGACAGTTGGGGCAGTTTGAGGATCGCGGTCATGCCGGCCTGGAGCTGCGGCGCGAAGGTCTGCGGCACCCGCACATAGATGCGCATCTCATGCACGTCGGCGACGCTGAACAGCTCCGGGCCCGCGCTGCTTCCGCTACCGGCGTTGATCAGGGCGCCCACGTCGGTCTTGCGCGCGGTTACCACGCCGTCGAAGGGGGCGGTGATCCGCTTGAAGCCTTCCAGTGCCGCCAGACGCTGCACGTCGGCCTCGGCGGCCAGAACGGCGGCGTGCTTGGCCGCGGCATCGCCGGCCTTCTCGTCGGCCGTCTGCTGCGAGACCGAATCCGTCGTGCGTAGGGCCTGCCAGCGTTTGGCGGTCAGCGCGGCCAGCGCCTCGTTCGCCTTGGCGATCCCGAGATTGGCCTTCGCCTGAGCCAATTGCTGGTCAAGGTCGGGGGCGTCGATCTCGGCAAGCAATTGGCCGGACTGCACACGGGCACCGATGTCCTGATACCACATTTTCACATAGCCGCTGACGCGGGCATAGATCGGCGCTTCGTAGTACGCCTCGATATCGCCGGGCAGCACCAGTTCCTGGCGCCCCTCGCCGCGCGCCGGCGTCACGACCGCGACGGTGGGGATCGCCGCCGCGTCCGTTGCGACCTGGAGTTCCGCCTCGCTCTGATGGCGGCCCATGATGCCGTACACCGCGACCGCGGCGGCAACACAAACCACGGCCAAGCCGGCCAGGACGAGGCCACAGGACTTTCGCGGTGGCGGCTGCTGGGTCCGAGGTTCCGGAGCCATGGGTTCTTCCTCGTGCCTATACATGGGACGACGCAGTGCTAACAGGGTTGGCAGCCCGCGCGGCGCGCGGCGCGCGGGAATGGGCGATGCTGAACACGACGGGAACGAAGAACAACGTCGCGCAGGTGGCAAACAGGAGGCCGCCGATCACGGCGCGGCCCAGCGGCGCGTTCTGCTCAGCGCTGAGCGCCATCGGCGCCATGCCGATGATCATGGCCAGCGCCGTCATGAGCACCGGCCGGAACCGCGTGAACCCGGCCTCGATCGCCGCCGCCACCGGATCAAGCCCGGCCGCCAGCCGCTCGCGCGCGAAACTTACCACCAGAATACTATTCGCGGTCGCCACACCCATCGACATGATAGCCCCCGTTAGTGCCGGCACAGACAGCGTCGTGTGCGTCGTAAACAACATCCAGACGATCCCCGCCAACGCCGCGGGCAAGCCCATGACAATCACGAACGGATCGATCCAAGACTGGAAATTCACCACAATCAGCAGGTAGATCAGTACCACCGCGAAACCAAGGCCGGCGTAAAGCTGTGTATAGGCGGTGGTCATCGTGGTCACCTGCCCGCGCAGCACAACGAGCGAGCCGCGTGGAAGCTCCGCCGCCGTCTCGTTCAGGATTTGCTGGATGTCCGCCGCGACCGCGCCGAGGTCACGGCCGTGCGTCGCGGCATAGATGTCGATGACCGGCTGAACATTGTAATGAGACACCACGCCCGACCCGGTGGTCCGCAATACCGAGGCGAGGCCGCCGAGCAACTGCGACGTACCATGCGCCGTGATCGGGACGTTCTCAAGATTACCCATCGTGTCAATTCGGTATTGCGGCATCTGCACGACGATTGGATACGAGACGCCATTCTTGGGATTGAGCCAGAAGGTCGGCGCCGACTGGATGCTGCCGGCCAGCGTGTCCTGCAGGCTGGTCGCCACGTCCCGCTCGTTCAGGCCCACCTGCGCCGCCAGCGACCGATCGACGTTGACGCCGAGCGTCGGCGCGTCGAATGCCTGTTGGATACGCGGATCGGCAACGCCCGCGACATGAGAGATCCGTTGCAGCAGCTTCGCGGCATAGACCCGGTTTTCCGCCAGGTTGTTGCCGACCACCTGGACGTCAACCGGTGCCGGCAGGCCGAAATTCAGGATCTGAGTGACGATGTCGGCCGGCAGGAACGCGAACGTGGTGCCAGGGAACATCCGCGGCAGCCGTTCGCGCAGGCGCTCGACATAAGTGTCAGCGCCATTCTTGTGGTCCGGCGTCAGTGAAATCAGGATGTCGGCATCCTGCGAGCCAATGGTGCCCGAATTGGCATAGGCCATGTTGATGCCGCTGATCGGCAGGCCGATGTTATCGACGATGGTACCCAGGTCGCGCGGCGGAATTATCTGGCTGATCGCCGCCTCGACGTAGTCGCATAGCCGTGCCGTCTCCTCGATCCTGGTCCCAGTCTGCGCGCGCACGTGCAGCTTGATCTGCCCGGCCTCGACGGCGGGGAAGAAGTTTTGTCCCAGGAACGGCGCCAGCCCGAACGACACCAGCACCACCGCCAGGAAGCCGATCACAAAGACCCAACGCGCCGCGACGGCGCGCCGCAAGAGCCCGCGATATCCCTCGCGCAGCCGCTCGAACCGATGCTCGAACCCACGCTGGAAGCGGGTAAGCGGGTTGCGGCTGGGCGCCGCCGCGTGATCGGCGCCATGATGCACCTGCGCCGCGAGCAGGTAATTGGCGAGCGTCGGCACAAGAGTGCGGGACAGGACGTAGGAGGCGATCATGGCGAACGCCACCGCCTCGGCCAGCGGCCGGAACAGATAGCCGGCGACGCCGCCGAGACCGAACATCGGCACGAACACGATGCAGATGCACATCAGCGAAACCGTCGCCGGAATGACGATCTGCCGCGAGCCGTCCATGATCGCGGGCTCGATGTCCTTGCCCTGCTCAAGGTGATAATTGATGTTCTCGATCGTCACCGTCGCGTCATCGACCAGGATGCCGACCGCGAGCG
>VFSW01016017.1_pt1 | contig 10262 bp, 17 predicted proteins | sample 5358111 | NCBI WGS metagenome assembly VFSW01 (sample SAMN11554181, study PRJNA540505) | mine drainage metagenome | isolation source: sediment from site ElyBrook_90M | place: USA: Ely Copper Mine, Vershire, VT | collected 2017
TGCTTGAACTTATGGTTTATCCCGTGATCTATTACCTCTGGCGCGGGAGAGAATTAAACCATCGACAACAAATATCCGAACCATCGCTTGGAGGAGGAGAATAAAATGCAGAACCTACGGAGTCGGGACTGCACTTGCGAAATCAGGCATGGTTGACAGCACAGGAGCATGCACAATATGAAAACGAACATCCCGGACACGATTAAACACAGCGGTCAAGGCCCGAACAGAGGCATTCACATGACCATCCATGCTGAGCCCCTAAGAAAGTGAAAGGCGAACTCATGGTACAAGACCCAGTACTTGGGATCACTTTGGATCAGCAGAACGCAGTTGGCATGGTAAGGCATGATAAGTCGCTTTACTACTTTTGTTCGCCCGACTGCCAGACCGCGTTCTTGGAAGATCCTCAAAGGTATTTGTCAGGCTCTCATTCCACTCATCATTTTTCGGAAGAAAAGGATCGGGAATCTTGAATAGCCTTCTCTCTGAAGAGACTGTCCGATCCGTTGTCGACCAAGCGGTGGTCAAAAAGGAAACTTCTTTATGTCAAGTGAGTTTGGGCCGCCTGTGGGCAGGGTGCACTTTTGTAAATAAACCACTATGCAGATTGCTTACACCACAAGTGTCTCTGAATCCACACGGCGGCCCGATATTGTCTGCCGACAAACACCGTGATGAAAGGAAAAACGCCATGAGAACAATCGCATCAGTAATAGTTGCTGCGATCTTATCCACCATCATTGCCGGGTGTTTTGGTGAATCGCTTGTCGCCAGAGGTTACGTCACCGCTCGCACGACAAACGAAGTCACTATCGACGCTGGCTCGTCAAGCGGTATACAACCTGGCGATACACTTCGAGTTTACACAGACAACGGGAAACGATCTTTCTTCTCAGGCAAGGTGAAAGTTGTGAAAGTTCTAGGCAGGAATGCTGCGATTGCTGAGGTATTGTCTGGAAATGCGGCGCGGGGTGATAGAGTGGAAAAATGGCAGTCCAGATAATCGCAACTCAAGACACGGCTTAGAAAATGAAAAAAGTAACGACTTACGTAAACCCGATGAGAGTGCACTGGCTTATAGGTGAACTTGGATCGGCAGGTATAAATGAGATCAAAGTGGTCGAGTACTTCAAGCCGAGGTCTCAGATCTCCCGAGTCGATTTGCTCTGCGAGGATCTGGTGGTCGAAAGGGTCTGCCGGATAATACATGAGATAGGGACGACCGGCGGACTCCCCGACCACTGTGTCTTTGTAAACGAGTTTGAACGGAAGCCCGCGGCTTTCCCGGAACTCGGAAAGAAAATGGGTGACCTTGATGAATGATGCTGCCTGGCGTCGTCAATCCATTGAAAGCAAAAAATAATGTCAGGAACCGAAAATGATTTGTGATAAATGCGGAGCCACCAACCAGACCGATGCGAAGTTCTGCTTAAGCTGCGGGTCCAGGATTCTTGGAGACACACGGAAGTATTGCACCTCATGCGGAACCCCTAACGACATTCATGCAATCTATTGCACTGACTGCGGTATGGCAATGGACCAGTGTGATGCCAATTCCGACCGGGTCAGAACCTCAAAGCCCTCCGCGCAGAAGCATCACCGGGAGATCAAGGGACGAAGTCTCCGCAAAAACCTGAAAGGTGGCCATTTGACGGCCGCGATAGCGGGTGCCGGTATAATCTTGACCGTAATTATGATTTCCAGTCGCTCCAATCGAAAGGACCCTTCGGATATCATCGAGGTCAATAAAGGGGAAGTCGCCGCATCGGAAACGAAGTTGCGAGACCCAGCTCGTGAATCAAAAGCTACGCAGATTGCTGCGGACTTCGATTGTTCTTGCGGCACGTGCGGCGATCTGCTTCTTGATACATGCACATGCCCGACAGCGGCAAAGGAGCGTGAGTTCATCCGTGGAATGGTACGGGAAGGCCGGAGCTCGGCTGAAATTGTCACGGCGGTGAGCAAAACCTACGGTCACGTGAAAAGCCGGGGCGGGCTGACACTACCTCCGCTGTCAGGATTGAATAATTCTCAGTGAGCTAAATAGAAGGAGATGGAGATATGGCAACATTTTGCAAGAAATGCGGTAGGCAGCTCGGCGCGTCTGCCCGGTTCTGCCCTCAATGCGGAACTCAAGTCTCACATGTTAGTGCACATAATTCTCATCACAAAAGCAAACATGATAGGGTGGTGAACAAAAGCGGTCAAGGTATACCGAAATACGTTATGGTGATTTTTGGTGCAGCGATGGCGACGGTTCTCGGAGTTCTCATATCCAGTATTTTGTCTTCGCCGAGAAATTCTGCCATAGAATCGCAGCCCGTGGTCTCCAGCGATATCAATTACTTCGGTTCGGGTTTGCAGATGGTTGACGTAAGTGCGAGCGTGAAGAATGGAGAAATCATTTTGCCGCTCAATCTTGTCAAGCAAAATAAGTTCGTCGCATTCCGATATACAGACGGCTCCAGGACTATTCCCCTTCTTGCCTACGTCGCGCCCGACGGGAAGCTCGTGACCGCGGTGAGTCTCTGCGAGCCTTGCAGGTCAACCCGCTTCCACATCAGCGGAGACAAGATTGTCTGCAACGCTTGTGGAACAACATGGACGCTTCAGAACCTGCAACCCGTGAGCGGGGCATGCGGCGCTTATGCTCCGCAGGTAATTCCAAGCAAGGTCGTGGGCGGCTCAGTGCAAATCGATGCTAAGAATCTTGACAGCTGGCAGCCAAGGGTCTAGTCCATGAAGCTGTACCAGATCGGGCTTAAGAATCTCACCCGACGGAAACTCAGGGGGTCGCTTATTACCGCAGGCTTGGCACTGGCGGTTGCGATTGAAGTTGCGCTGACGGGGATGACCAAATCACTCGAAGTGGATTTCTCCAGGAAGCTGGATGAATACGGTGCGAACATCCTGATACTTCCTAAAACGAACGAGCTTTCGCTGGATTACGGCGGCCTTCCGGTAACCGGCGTTTCCTTCGGCAGTCAGAAATTGATTATGCCGGACGTTGACAAAATAAAACAGATCAGGAATTCGGAAAACGTCAGTACAATTTCGCCTCAACTGTTGCAGGCAGCCGATGTCAACGGACAGAAGGCAATCGTTTCCGGAATCGACTTCAAGTCGGAACTTCGTTTGAAAAGGTGGTGGAAAGTATCCGGCCCAGTGCCGGGTCAGCCGGATGAGGTGTTGGTCGGTTCATCGGCTGCGAAGGTCTTCAAGGCACATCCTGGGCAGATCATCAGTATTGACAAATCGAATTTCAGGGTTGCAGGCTTGCTGAGCGAAACCGGTTCGCAGGATGACAAACTGGTATTTCTCTCTCTTCCTGTTGCACAGAAGCTTTTCGGAAAGGGGAATGATCTGAGCCTCATCGAAGTAAGCGCGCTTTGCTACAATTGTCCGATCGATGAAATGGTTAACCAGATCCAGCAGAAACTGCCAAACGCCGACGTCTCCGCGCTCCGGCAACAAATCGAATCCAGGATGGATGTCATGCACAGACTCCGGCATTACTCGGTAATCTTATCGACGGCTGTCGTTCTCTTCGCTGCACTCATGATATTTGTCAATATGATGTCCTCGGTATCTGAGCGGGAGAGAGAAATCGGGATTTTCAGAGCCGTGGGTTTCAAAGCGAAACATATCATCGCGGTGCTGGTTTTCGAATCGTTCGTCATCAGCCTGACGGCTGGAATAATCGGATACTTCATCGGGTTGTCAGGTGCCTTTCTGGCAGAACCTCTCATGGGAATTTCATCGCTGAATGGATTTGGAATAGAGATGTTCTTTGCCTCTTTGGCACTGGCAGTTCTCGTCGGGGTATCGGCGTCTATTTACCCCGCGCTTAGGGCATCGACTCTCGAGCCGACTGTTGCTTTGAGGGCACTGTGAACATTTTGTGGAGAACAGTGTACTGCAGCCAAAGCCGCAAGGAACGGAACATACGCGCTTTGCTACTGGCGCTTTGCCACATGAAGAATAGGGCGACCAATGAAAGGTACCAGGCATGTCTTTGATTGAATTAATAAGCGTTAACAAGAGTCATAACCTTGGACACACCTCCATTGAGGTACTTAGAAACGTATCAGCCCAATTTGACGAAGGGGAATTCGTCACCATAATGGGGCCCTCCTGGTCCGGCAAGAGCACGTTTCTTGCTATCGTCGGAGGCGTGAGCAAACCGACCACCGGGCATGTCGTCATCGATGAGATTGACATTTTCTCCCTCCCCGGTGATGGAATTGCGGACCTGCGCAGGGAATACATTGGCTTTGTGTTTCAGAGTTTTCATCTGGTTCCGTACCTGAATGTGATTGACAACGACATGCTGCCCCTGGCGACGTCGAAAATGTCCTCCAAGGAACAATCCATGAAGGCAGAAAGCCTTCTTTCTGAAGTTGGCCTTGCAGACAAAGCCATGCATCTCCCGGGGGAACTCAGCGGTGGTGAGCAGCAGCGTACCGCGATAGCACGTGCGCTTGTAAATGATCCGCTCGTGATCCTGGCCGATGAACCGACAGGTAATCTGGACACCGCCACGAGCGAAGTCATAATGGACCTCTTCACAAAATTGAACCGGGACGGGAAAACGATTCTCATGGTAACTCACAACCCTGAGTACAGGTCTTACTCGACACGGGCAATTGATTTCCGTGACGGATCCATCATCAAGGACAATGTACATCCACTGGCCAACTCGGCCTCTTTAGTGACAGCCACGAAATGAAGCCGAATTCTATGACATCAGTGGAATCTCAATTAGTCGATAGTCGGGCAAAATTTCTCGGTTACATCAAGAAGAGGATTGCTGACCCCGATCTCGCTGATGTTATCCTGCAGGATGGTTTTCTCAAAGCCGTGCGCGCCGCGCCGGAAATCGACGACTCCGAGAATCTTACCAGATGGTTTTACAGGGTTCTTCAGAATGCTATCATCGATGCCTACAGGCGCAAAGCTGCTGACTCGAGCCAGCGAATGAACTTTGCTGGCGAAGCAGAGATCCTAACGGAGCCGGGCACCGAAGAGGAAATCTGCGAATGCGTGAGCGAACTCATCCCGACGTTGAAGCCGGAATATGCCGAAATCGTGAAGGCACTTGACATCCAGAGCGAAGCCCCAGAGGATGTTTCAAAGCGGCTCGGCATTTCACGAAACAATCTCAAAGTCAGGTCGCATCGTGCTCGGCAGGCGCTGCGGAAGAGATTGGAAGAGACCTGCCGCGTTTGCACCGAACACCACTGTCTGGATTGTTCATGCAGAAAATAGAAAAGAATGTAGATGGCGTAGGTCAATTAATACGGATCATAAAACACAGGAGAAGAACATGCAAGCAATGAAACAAATGTCTTTCCTACGAATCATGTCCGTCGGAATAGTGGCGGTGGCGGTAGTGCTTGTCACTACTCGTCAGGCGAAGTCGATTCCGAGCTATTCCCGTCAGACGGGGTTGAGTTGCGCGACGTGTCACACCATCTTCCCGCATCTCACGCCGTTCGGAAGAGATTTCGAATTACACGGGTACACAACCAATAACACTCAGCTTATAAGTGACCATCAGTCGACAAATGATACGACCAGTCAGGGAAGGACTATCCTGGAATTTCCCAACATCCCGATGGTTTCGGCAAGGATCTCCTCGAGATGGAACGACCAGTCGGGAGGAAACGGCGGACGTGTACCCCGAGGCGTTGTCACTGCCGGGCAGGGTTTCATATCGTCCCCGGATGGATATGGAAGCCAGGACGCTCTGGATATGCTTGCAGGATCGAGCATATACACTTCCGGTGAGATATCGCCGCATCTGGGCAGTTTCATTGAATTCAGCGGCCCAGACGATGAAGGCCGCACGGTCAGTCTCGGTATGTTCGATGTAGCTCTTGTCTCATCGGATATATCGGTCGCAGGGCAAAATTTCGTCTACGGTATCAGGGCTTGTGACGCGATGGGTGCGGGAGATCCCTCAAATACTGTCGGAACCTGGGGACTGACTGCAAGTCTGATGGGACTAAGCACACACAATACACTGTTTGATCCTGGAACAGCGTTCCTGGAAGGAGGAATGATGTTCGGAATGATGGGGGATTTTGACAGCGGCGGTCTATACGCAAGCGTCGGCGCTTATCGGCCTTCTCCGAGTCAGAGCGCCGGTGGTTATGTTCAGGGCGCAATAGCCGGCTCTGGTGCGTTCGACGGAGTGAACGGAGTCAACACTTACGTCAGACTTTCATACTATCTCCCACCTATCGGGAAAAACACTTACTCGGAGATCGGAGGATTCAGCTATTTTGGGAATCTTAACATGAGTGCGCCTCCATCGGCGGCCTTGGCAGCTTCCGGTTACGCCGACAAGTACTATGATCTTGGACTCGATCTTCAGGTGCAGTACATCGGTGACAAGAACCTTGTGGAGCTATTTGCACTCTTGCAGGATCAAAGAGACGGAGCCTTTTATGGCGTTGATGGCTTCACCGGTCTTCCAGGTAACGGCTCCGCTGTATCGAGGCAGGGTCTCGGTTTAAAGGCTGACTACTACTACCTGAGCATGATAGGAGCTTACGCGAAATATCTCTACCAAACATCTAAGGAGATCAAAGACATGAGCGTGAATGGAGTCGTGCTTGGAGTATCCTGTTTCCCATGGGAGAATGTGAATCTAAGATTGGAAAGGTCTTTTTTCGCGACCTACAACATCGGCGCGGCTCAGTACGGAGGCTATGTGTTACCGGGAGGACTGAGCCCGAATTCGATCGCGGCATCCGATTTCGACGTAACGGCAGTCAAGCTGGAGTATCTGTTCTGACAATGAACTGTAACCGCCTGATACATGCAGCGTCATTGAGTGTGAACAAAAACAAGAATGAAAGTGAGGTTTAGAAAATGATGAACTCAATGCAATCTAATTCCGGCGGGACACGATGTCCTGTATGTGGAATGGGAATCGACGAAAAGTCTCCTGAGAAAGTCGAGTACAAAGGCCAGACTTACCTCGTTGCATCAGATGACTGTAAGAGCCGTTTTCTGGCGGATCCTGAGAAGTACACGGCAAAAGCTAAGGAATCCGATAGCCAGCATTCCCACCATGGTGGTGGACACGGATGCTGCTGAAGTTTACCCGCTTTTGGCTTGCCGGACGAAGATGCGCCTTTGGCGCAGACGAACGGTTACAAGGGGAAAACGACATACTTCACCTATCCGTTTCGTCTCCGGCTTGCCAGAGCGGTATTCATCTGATTGTTTGTGAATCAAATCGTGATTCCAATTCATGAAATTAGTGACAGGAATAGATTTTTTGAAAGGAGAATCAACCAATGATAAAGATTAGACCTCGACCCGTTGCATGGGCACTCGGAAGTTTCTTAGCCATTTCCTTTGTGCTGTGCGTTTTATGGGACTTAGTATTTCCGAAGGAGTGGCAGATGTACCCAGCATGGCAATCGTTACTCCCTGGCTTTAGGTGGCTCAGCTGGAAGGATTTCTTCCTCGGCTTCTTCGAGTCGTTCCTGTACGGATTTTACGTGAGCTACGTATTCATACCGTTGTACAACCTTTTTACCAAAAAGGCATCTGGTGAAGAGGCATGAAATGGTGAGCAAAATGAAAAGATGTGTCGTTTGTGGAATGGAAGTCCAGGACTCGGTGCTCAAATGTGAATTCGAGGATGAGTCATACTATTTCTGCACAGGTCTATGCATGGTTACATTTGACATTCAACTCGAAAGGATAATCGCCGAGCGCGACCGTCTTTTCGAAGATGTTCGCATATCTATAGGCATAGGCAGGTACGAGCAATTACTCTCGTTGAAAACCCGAGGTTACAATGATCACGCCCGACATGCTTAGAGCTCTCTTTGGAATTCCTCTTGCGTTCGCTCTGTACTTCTGGTTCTGGAGTGTCATGGAGAAGAAAGAACAGACGGCGCTTAACAAGACTCGCATTCAAGAGGCCAACATAATCGTCAACCATGGCTACTCGCCCGATGTAATCACTGCGAAAGCGGGACAGCTCCTGCGGGTGAACCTTCTCAGAAAGGAAATTTCGTACTGCACGGAAGAAGTTGTGTTCCCCGACTTCAACAGGAGAGTAAAGCTGCCCCACTATCAGGTGGTTTCGACCGAGTTCATCCCCGAGAAACACGGCGAATATATTTTCCTATGCGGCGAAGGAAAGTTGAAAGGGAAGTTGGTGGTGGAATGATTGGAACGACAAGGTCTTTCGCGCGGCGAAGAGAGGAAAGCGCAAGGGGGCAACGGCGAGCGAATGATTGCCGGGGTCCACGGTTCGCTTTGCCCTTGGCGCCATGCGCGGTCTATCAAAAAGTTATCATACTTAACATTTAAGAGGAACTTATGAAGGAAATTAAGGCATACATCAGGCCCGAAAGGGCAGATGAAGTAATCTCACACCTCGAAGCTGTTGGCATCAACGGCATGACCGTCATAGATGTGTCGCTGATCGGCAGCTGGGCAGATAAAAGAGAGCTGAACATATCAATGGAATACTGCCAGAGATACAGCAAAGCAGTCAAGATAGAGCTCGTTTGCCCCGATGACATGGCTGATATCGTGATCGGTTCAATTCTCGATCATTCTCATAGTGGTCAACCTGGTGATGGGAAAATCTTCATAATGAATGTGGAGGACACAATCAGCATTCGCACCAAGAAGCGCGGCGCCGATGCTCTCACGTAACGAAAAGCGGTGATCACAATGTCTGCAACTCTAATCTACTTAATCATATTTGCGCTGCTGATGTTCTTCATGCACCGTGGTCGCGGTGGAATGGGCGGATGCGGCAGCCACTCACATAATACGCCGATGCATGATAATGATGGTTCGACCGCGGACGAGAAGGCACATCATATAACATGACACTTTAAAGCTGCCAGAAAGATATCAAAAGATAACAACCAAATGAAAGGAGACACAAAATGTTGAGCGAAGCGAAATCCCGTCCCGCGGGGACACACGACCCAGTATGCGGAATGCAGCTAGATGAGAAAAAGGCCGCGGCAAAGAGCGAGTACAACGGTACCACTTATTATTTCTGCTCACCTTCGTGCAAGGCTGCTTTCGACAAGGAGCCGTCGAAGTACGCCAAGCCGAAAGAGGGCATGCAGCACGGTCATCCTCATTAACAAAACGGAGACAGGAAAAGGGAGACAGGAGAAAGGAAAAGAGCTGACTGAAATTCCTTTCTCCTTGTTCGTGTCTCCCTTGTCCTTCCGAATGAAACGAGGAAAGTAATGCACGAATCTTATGATTACGGCCTCTGGACGATGGTATTTATCAACGTCGTCATCTTTGCGGCGTTTGCCATCGGTTTTCTTAAGCCGAAGAAAAAATACGAGTGGCGGACGCTCGGTATATTCGGAGCGTTCATTGTTGCACTATTTACGGAGATGTACGGCTTCCCGCTGACAATCTATATTCTCATCTCGCTGTCTGGTGGCAAGCTTGGAATTGCAAACCCGTTCAATCATGTCAACGGTCATCTGCTCGGCACGCTCTTCGGTGCGCCCGAATGGGTTAAACTCGTGATCTGCCAGATAGGTGGTTTCGTTATGCTCATAGGACTGCTCATTATGGGAGCCGGATGGAAGCGAGTTTACGGAGGCAAAGGCGAACTTGTTACCGATGGCCCCTATGCGCGTGTGAGACATCCACAATACTCAGGACTGTTCCTGGTTACAATCGGTATGCTGATTCAGTGGCCGACAATCCTTACTATTATCATGTTTCCAATCCTGACTTACGCTTATTATCGGCTTTCATTGAGAGAAGAACGGGATATGGAGATCCGGTTCGGGCACAAATACCGTGAATACGAACGCACTGCCCCGCGGTTCGTTCCGAGATTTGGAAAGGCTTAAGATGAACGAGGCAATTCATGTCATCGGCGCTGGCCCCGCCGGATTGACGACTGCAATCAATCTTAGAAAAGCGGGAATTAACGCGGTCGTCCACGAACAAAACAATGCCGCTGGCTTGAGGTTTAACGGGGATTTCCAGGGACTTGAGAATTGGTCTGCAAAAGAGGATGTCCACGACTTTTTGAAATCTATTGGGTTGTCCGCTAACTTCCTGTGCGAGCCCTACACAGCGTTGGAAGTTTATGGTCCTCCGTCCAGAAAACATCTTGTGAAATCGCGGACGCCGCTATTTTATTAGGTGAAACGGGGCGTCAACGAAAGTTCGCTTGATCAAGGCCTGAAAAAACAGGCTACAGAGGCGGGCGTTCAAATTGTCTGGAATGACAA
>VFSW01016018.1_pt1 | contig 10261 bp, 7 predicted proteins | sample 5358111 | NCBI WGS metagenome assembly VFSW01 (sample SAMN11554181, study PRJNA540505) | mine drainage metagenome | isolation source: sediment from site ElyBrook_90M | place: USA: Ely Copper Mine, Vershire, VT | collected 2017
GGAACAGGCAATGGCCTGAGCGTTGCCAAAACCAGAGACTCGCCGCCACGTTCCACCACGGAACTGCAGGCCGTTGGTGAAGCACGACGCCGACCACCGACACGAGACCCCGTGGAGCCCGCTGGGCACCTTCGGCGCTGCGACCTGGGACCACGCGTGACCGTTGTAGTGCTCGATGAGCGATCCGATCTGGGGCGCAGCACCGGCGTCATTGCTCGTCCCCACGGCCCAGCACGAACGGGCCGAGGTGCAACTGACGGCCGCTAAGAAACTGTCGTCACTCGGGCCCGGAGAAGCGACGATCGACCACGACCGGCCGTCGTAGTGCTCCACCAATGCTCGGCCCAAGGAGGTGGCGCCTTGCATGCCCCCAACGGCCCAGCAGGACACCGCGCTGGGGCAGTCGACGGCAGTGAGATAGTTGACCCCGAAGTTCGACGGGGTCGGCATCGAGACGCGAAGCCACGACCGCCCGTTGTAGTGCAGGGCTCCCGGGGCTTCGCCCGACGCCGTCGAGACACCGCCGACGCTCCAGCAGGTCGTGAGACTGGGGCAGTCGATCCCGGACAGCTCACCAAACCCTGGCGCGACCACGGGCGCGGCCGTCCAGACGCCACCACTCATGCCAAGGATCACGGCGCTCGCACTCGTTTGGGAAACGACATCGTTGCCCGTCGCCCAACACCGCGATGCGGTCGGACAGGAGACCGCGGTGAGGTTGAGCCCGGGGCGGGTGTCGCGCATGGTCATCGTCGTGATACTCGGCGTGGTCGGACTGACGGTCGCTGTCGAGCCAGCCGTCGTGAAGGAGACCGGTTCGGTCCAGCCCGTGCTGCCGGTGGCGTTCCTGACAACGAGCCAGACGTAGTACCTCGTGTTCCCCACCAGGCCCGTGAGACTCGCGGCGATGGGCACGAACGTCGTGCCGGCCCCAAGGTCCTGCACCGATGTCGTCGAGCCGACGGGAGGGTCGGTGCTCTTCAGAGCGTACGTGAACCATGCGGTGGTGTCGGTACCGCCCGGACTCACCGAGCCACTGACGTTGGCCGTCGTGGCTCCGATGTCCGTGACCGTGAGAGTCCCGAACGTGAACACCGGCGTGCTGGCCTCGGCGCGCGAGACGACCGTGACGCTCGCCGTCAGCAGCAGTGCGCCAACGAGCAACGTCGTCCACGCGGTGGTTGGTCGTCTGGCGTACGAGTCCACTCCGTCTACCCCCTTCGCCAGACTGGGGCGCGAGCGTCTCGCCTCCACTCTGCGCATCCACCATCGTGATCCAGTGCGGCTCCCGTCCCTACCGTAGCCAGCCCGGCTCCGCTTCTCCAAGCCTCCCCTTCGCCACACGTGGTCGATCATGGCGTAAGGGACGTACGTCCCATCAGCGTCGTGCACCGACGTGTCTCGTACGCACCGACCACAGTCAGTGCTTCTGGACGCACGACTGGGGTGCCGCGAACGTTGAGGCTGGGGTCGGGCGGTGTCACTACGCCAGTCGGTGGCGGGCCGCGACGGGTGGCCGCGGGCGTCGTTGTCGGTGGACGACGTGGTCGCGCTCCTCCACCGGGCCACCTCGTTCTATCGCGTACCAGAGCGTCCGCAGATCGATCGAGACGGTGCTGAGGTCCTCGCGGGGAATGACCTCGGTGTCGCCCACCGTGCGACGTCAGCCGTGCCCTTTCACCATCGGCGTTGGACGAAGGGTCCGGGCGGTACGTTCCGCGAAGGGAACGGTGGCGCTGGGCATGACGCCCTCTCCCACCAGCGATGCGGGTGCCGTTCCCCTCGTCGGGCCGTGCCGACTGCGTCCGCCTTAACTCCCGGACGTCCGCCGCCGATGCACGAGGTGATGAGGTGACAAGAATTCACCGATAATCGGGCCGGTCCTCTTGCCCCGTGAGTCAGGTATGGCTCGCCCGCGGCGCGCACCATCGGTTCACCGTGATCGTCCACGAAAAGCGAGGTGACATCACGGAAAACCAACGGGTCCCGGTCGATAGTCGGCCGCGCCGGTCGGGGTGTTCGATGACGTGTGGCGGTGTACACATAAAGACTTTCTAAAGATTTCCCGTCGTAATTGGACCGGGAACCTACCGGGTCAATAGACTAAAAGTCCCACAAAAAAACATGGAGAATCGTATGCCGACGACCGCCAAGAAGACCGCCGCCAAGAAGACCGCAAAGCGCCCCATGACGGCCGACCATAAGGCCAAATTGGCCCAGGGACGCAACGAGTCGCGCGTCGTCAGTCGGTACCTGGACGCCCTCGCCGCCGGCAAGGGCAAGCGCGGACGCAAGCGCACCCCCGAGTCGATCAACATCCAGATCACCCGCCTGGACAAGGAGCTCGACACCGCGAGCCCCATCCGCCGCCTCGAGCTCGTGCAGCGTCGCTTCGACCTCGTGGCCGAGCGTGACCGCCTGGCCACCCGCGTCGACCTCGAGGGTCTGGAGAAGGCCTTCGTCAAGGTCGCCAAGTCCTACGCCCAGCGCAACGCGATCAGCTACGGCGCCTTCCGCGAGCTCGGCGTCAGCGCCGAGGTGCTAAAGCGCGCGAACATCTCCCGCGCCGCCCACTAGGGCGCCCAGCCCAAGGAAGCCCTCCAGCAGCACCCGGCCGTCCGCGCTGCCCAGCAGCGTCGACGTGGCCCGCTCCGGGTGGGGCATGAGCCCGACCACGTTGCCGGCCTCGTTGGCGATGCCCGCGACGTCGCCGCGCGACCCGTTGGGGTTCTCCACGTAGCGCAGGACGATCCGGTCGCCGGACTCGAGACGGGCGTAGGTCTCGTCATCACAGGTGTAGGCCCCCGAGAAGTGGTTGATCGGGATCACCAGGCGCTGGCCGACGGTCGCCGCGCGGGTCAGCACCGAGCGCGTCGAGGTGACCACCAGCGTCGTCGGCTCGGAGATGAAGGTGAGCCCCCGGTTCTTCTGCAGCGCGCCGGGGAGCAGTCCGGCCTCGGTGAGCACCTGGAAGCCGTTGCAGATCCCGAGCACGCGGCCCCCGCCGGTCGCGAAGTCGGCGATCGCCGACATGACCGGTGAGAAGCGCGCGAGCGCGCCGGGGCGCAGGTAGTCGCCGTGCGCGAAGCCGCCCGGCAGGACCAGGCCGTCGAAGGCGGCGACGTCGGTCTCGGTGTGCCAGACGAAGTCGACCGAGGCGCCCAGCTCGCTCAGCGCGGACGCCGCGTCGTACTCGCAGTTCGAGCCCGGGAAGACGACGACGCCGATCCGGGTCACCGGTCACCCCGGCGAACGACCGCGTCCTCGATGACCGGGTTGGAGAGCAGCCGCTCGGCCAGCGCCGTCGCGATGCCCGTCGCGGCCGCCTCGTCCTCGGCCTCGACGTCGAAGCGGAAGGTGCGGCCGGCGCGCACGCGGGACACCCCGGTGAAGCCCAGCGCGGGCAGGGCCCGCTCGATCGTGGCGCCCTCGGGGTCGGCGATCCCCGCGCGCAGGGTCACGTCGACGACGAGCGGAACGATCACGAGTACGCACCGTACCAGTCGTCGAGGGGCGTCCCGGTCACGCGCTCGTAGGCCTCCACGTAGCGCGCCGACGTCTCGGCGACGACCGCGGACGGGACCGGCGGGGGCGGGGGCGTCCGGTCCCACGCCTGGGCGACCAGCCAGTCGCGGAACGGCTGCTTGTCGAACGACGGCGGCACCTCGCCGGAGCGGACCTGGTCGGCGGGCCAGATCCGCGACGAGTCCGGCGTGATCACCTCGTCGCAGAGCACCAGGACGCCGTCGACCAGGCCGACCTCGAACTTCGTGTCGGCGAGCACCAGCCCGACGACCGCCAGGTCGGCCGCCGCCCGCGTGAAGAGGTGCAGGCACATCGCCTGGACCCTGGTCAGGACGTCGGCCCCGACGATGGAGGCGGCCTCGGCGAGGTCGATGTTGCGATCGTGACCGGTCGTCGCCTTGGTCGACGGCGTGAACCGGGGCTCGTCGAACGGGTCGGTCAGCGCGAGGCCCGCAGCGACCGGCTCGCCGTGCACGGTACCGCGCTCGACGTACTCGTCGAAGGCCTGGCCGGCGAGGCGACCGCGCACGATGCACTCGAGGGGCAGCATCGTCGCCCGGCGCACCAGCATCGTGCGCCCGTGCCACTCGCGCCGCCCGAGGAAGCCCGGGGACAGCTCGTCGATGACGTCGGGGTCACAGCTGACCAGCGCGCTGGGCACGTCGTGGGCGAAGCGGTGGACCCAGTAGTCGGTGAGGCCGGTCAGCACCCGTCCCTTGTGCGGGATCGGTTGGTCCATCACCACGTCGAAGGCGCTCAGCCGGTCCGAGGCGACCATCAGGAGGTGTCGCTCGTCGACCTCGTAGAGGTCGCGGACCTTGCCCGAGTAGACGGGACCGCCGAAGGGGTCTAGCGCCACGTCAGCGCCTCGAGGAATCGACGACGGTGCACGAGGAGCCGCGACGGGTCGAAGACCGCGTCGAGGGTGGCCGCGTCGAGGTCGATGCGCTCGTCGCCTTCGATGACCTCACGAAAGGACCGGTCCTCCTCGACGGCGCGACGGGCGGCGCCCTGGACGAGTCGGTAGGCGTCGTCGCGCGCGAGGCCGGCGTCGACGAGGCTCAGCAGCACCGACTGGGAGAAGACGAGTCCCCGCGAGCCGACCGTCAGGTTCGCGAGCGCCCGCTCGGGGTGCAGGACGAGCCCGTCGGCGAGGTAGGTGGCGCGGCGCAGCATGTAGACGACGAGCTGCAACGCGTCGGGCACGACGACGCGCTCGACGCTCGAGTGCGAGATGTCACGCTCGTGCCACAGCGCGACGTCCTCGAGCCCGGCCTGGAGGTAGCCCCGCAGCACGCGAGCGAGCCCGCAGAGCCGCTCGGCGAGCACGGGGTTGCGCTTGTGGGGCATCGCCGAAGAGCCTTTCTGGCCCGGCGTGAAGGGCTCCTCGGCCTCGCCCACCTCGCTGCGCGCGAGGTGGCGCACCTCGAGCGCGAAGGCCTCCATCGAGGTGCCCAGCGCCGCGCAGGCGTAGAGCACCTCGGCGTGGCGATCGCGCGCGATGACCTGGGTCGAGGGCACCGGGGTCAGCCCGAGCCTCGCGCAGACCGCGGCCTCGACCTCGGGGTCGATGTTCGAGTAGGTCCCGACGGCGCCCGACAGCTTGCCGACGGCGATCGCCGCGCGAGCGCGTCGGGCCCGCTCGACGTCGCGATCGACCTGCAGCGCGAAGAGCGCGAACTTCGCCCCGTAGGTGGTCGGCTCGGCGTGCATGCCGTGGGTGCGCCCGGTGATCGGCCAGTCGATGGTCGCCTCGGCCCGCCGGGTCAGCGCGTCGCGCAGTGACGTCGCCTCCGCCACCACCACGTCCATGGCGCGCGTCATGACGACGCAGAGCGCCGTGTCGACGACGTCCGACGAGGTCAGCCCGTAGTGGATCCACGCCCCCTCGGGCATCCCGATCGCCGACTGCACCACGTCGACGAAGGCCGCGGTGTCGTGGTTGGTGACGCGCTCGCGTTCGTTCACCGCGGCGACGAAGGCCGCGTCGACGACGGGGCGACGGGCCCGCAACGCCGCGGCGTCGGCCGCGGGCACGACGCCGCGCTCGCCCAGCGCCTCGGCGGCGAGCAGCTCCACCTCGAGCATCGTGTCCATGCGCGTCTCGTCGCTGAAGAGCGCCGCCACGTCCTCGGGCGCGTAGCGCGGTATCACGGTCGCTCCGCGTGGGCCGCGATGTCGGTGCGCATGACCATCCCCTCGAAGGTTACGAGGGCGGCGGCCTCGTAGGCGCGACCGCGCGCCTCGGCGAGGCTCGCCCCCGCTCCGGTCACCGCCAGCACCCGACCGCCGGCAGTGACGAAGCGGCCGTCGCCGTCGCGGCCCGTGCCGGCGTGAAAGAGCACGACGCCCTCGACCGGGGTCGCGAGCTGACCGTCGGGCCCGAGCCCCTCGATCACCCCCCCGGTGCGCGGCGACTCGGGATACCCCGGCGAGGCCAGCACCACCGTGACCGCGTAGCCCGACGTGCGCGGCGCGTCGACGGCGTCGCGACCCTCGCCGACCCGGCGAAGCCGATCGAAGAGGTCGTCGTCGACGATCCCCATGAGCGCCTCGGTCTCGGGGTCGCCGAAGCGGACGTTGTACTCGAGGAGCATCGGCCCCCGTGTGGTCAGCATCACCCCGGCGTAGAGCACGCCACGGAAGTCGATGCCCCGCCGGGCCAGCTCGTCCAGGGTCGGCTCGACGATGGCCGAGCGCACCGCGGCCTCGCCCTCGCCGACCATCGAGGCCATGGGCGCGTAGGCCCCCATACCGCCGGTGTTGGGACCGAGGTCGCCGTCGCCGACGCGCTTGAAGTCCTGGGCCGGGGCGAGGGCCACCGCGGTCGTCCCGCTGCAGAGGTAGAGCAGCGAGCACTCCTCGCCGACCAGTCCCTCCTCGATCACGACGGTCGCGCCGGCCGCGCCGAAGGCCGCCCCGCTGAGCTTCTCGCGCACGTCGGCCACCGCTCGGTCGAGGTCGTCGGTCACCAGGACGCCCTTGCCGGCGGCCAACCCGTCGGTCTTGACCACGTACGGCGGGTGCAGGGTGCGCAGGAACGCCTCCGCGGTGCTGGGCTCGCCGAAGGCGCCCCAGGCGGCCGTCGGGACGCCGGCCGCGGTGAGGAACGCCTTCATGTAGGCCTTGGACCCCTCCAGGCGCGCGCCGTCCGCCCCCCGGCCGCCGCCGGCCATGCCCCGGGGCCCCCGGCCGGGGGGGGGTCCCGCGCCCCGGGGGGCCGCGGGGCCGCGGGCGGAGCGGGGGGCGGGGGGCGGCCGGGCCGCCGCGTCCGTGCAGGCGATCCCGTGCGCGGCGATGCCCGCGTTGCCGGGCGTCACGGTCACCTCGGCGACCGTCGCGAGCCGCCACGCGAGCGCGTGCTCGCGGGCCCCCGAGCCGACCACGACCGCGCGGTTCACGCCGGTCGCACGAACTGTTCGCGTCCCGGACCGACGCCGACCGTCGCGATGGGCACGCCGATGGTCGCCTCGAGGAAGGCCACGTAGGCCTTCGCCGCCGCGGGGAGCTGCCGATAGGTGGTGACGGCCGACAGGTCCGTGCGCCAGCCGGGCAGGCTCTCGTAGACCGGGACGACCTCGTGGAGCACCGACTGGTGGTACGGCGGGTAGTCGAAGCGCTCGCCGCCGGACAGGTACCCGACGCAGACCTTGATCTCGTCGAGGGCGTCGAGCACGTCGAGCTTGGTGAGCGCGATCTCGGTGAGCGAGTTCAGCCGCGCCGCCTGGCGGGCCATCACCGCGTCGAACCACCCGACCCGCCGGCGCCGACCGGTGTTCGTGCCGAACTCGTGTCCCCGTTCGACGAGCTGGTCGGCCGCGTCGCCGAACAGCTCGGTGGGGAACGGCCCGGCGCCGACCCGGGTGATGTAGGCCTTGGCGATGCCCACGATGTCGGTGAGGTCCTTGGGCCCGAGCCCGGAGCCGGTGCAGGCGCCGCCGGCCACCGGGTTGGACGCCGTGACGAACGGGTACGTGCCGTGGTCGATGTCGAGGAAGGTCGCCTGGGCGCCCTCGCGCCGGATCCGCTCGGATCGCCGCAGCGCCTCGTGCACGGCCCCGACCGAGTCGCCGATCATCGGCGCGAGCCGCGGGGCGTACTCGTCGAGGTAGTGCGAGGCGATGTCCGCCGCGCGCAGCGCGGGCCGGTTGTAGACCTTGGAGAGCAGGAGGTTCTTCTCGTGCAGGGCGACGTCGAGCTTCTGGCGGAAGATCTTGGGGTCGAGCAGGTCCTGGACGCGCAGGCCCACCCGCCACGCCTTGTCGGCGTAGGCCGGCCCGATCCCGCGCTTGGTGGTCCCGAGGGCGTTCTTGCCGAGGAACCGCTCGTTGAGCCGGTCGAGCTCCTGGTGGTAGGGCATGATCAGGTGGGCGTTGCCCGAGACGAGCAGCCGCGACACGTCGACGCCTTTGGCGCCGAGCGAGTCGAGCTCGGCGAGCAGGACGGCGGGGTCGACGACGACGCCGTTGCCGATGACCGGGGTGATGTGGGGGTAGAGCACGCCCGACGGGACCAGCTGGAGTGCGAAGGCCTCGCCGTCGACGACGATGCGGTGGCCGGCGTTGTGGCCGCCCTGGTAGCGCACGACCATGTCCATGTCGCGCGCCAGGAGGTCGGTCAGCTTGCCCTTGCCCTCGTCCCCCCACTGGGTACCGACTACGACGGTTGCGGGCACGGGACTCCTCGGGCTCAGGACCCTCAGCCTACCTCGCTCGAAATCCTTCAGTCGATGGCGAGCGCGCCGTCGACGACGTCGACGGTGATCGTGTCGCCGTCGCGGTAGCGACCCTGCAGCACGGCGAGCGCGATGGGGTCCTCGAGCCGGCGTTGGATCACGCGCTTGAGCGGCCGCGCGCCGAAGGCCGGGTCGAACCCCTCGTGGGCCAGCGTCGAGGCGGCGGCCGGCGTGACGTCGAGCACGAGGCGGCGCTCGGCGAGTCGCTGGCGCAGGCGGCCGAGCTGGATGCCGACGATCACCGCGAGGTCGGCCTCGGTGAGCGAGCGGAAGCGGATGATGGCGTCGATCCGGTTCACGAACTCCGGTCGGAAGAACGACAGCGGGTCGCCGACGAGGTTGCTCGTCATGATGAAGACGACGTTGGTGAAGTCGACGGTGCGCCCCTGGCCGTCGGTCAGGCGACCGTCGTCGAGGACCTGCAGCAGCACGTTGAAGACGTCGGGGTGGGCCTTCTCGATCTCGTCGAGCAGCACCACGGCGTAGGGGCGACGGCGGATGGACTCGGTCAGCTGACCGCCCTCCTCGTAGCCGACGTAGCCCGGCGGCGCTCCGATCAGACGGCTGACGGCGAACTTCTCCATGTACTCGCTCATGTCGAGGCGCACCATCGCCCGATCGTCGTCGAAGAGGAACTCGGCGAGGGCCCGGGCCAGCTCGGTCTTGCCGACCCCGGTCGGACCGAGGAAGAGGAACGACCCGATCGGTCGGTGGGCGTCCGAGAGCCCCGCCCGCGAGCGCCGTATCGCGTTGGCCACGGCGGTGACGGCCTCGTCCTGGCCGACCACGCGCGAGTGGAGCAGCTCTTCCATGCGCACGAGCTTGTCGACCTCGCCCTCGAGCAGCTTGGCGACCGGGACCCCGGTCCAGCGGCTGACGACCTCGGCGACGTCCTCGGCGTCGACCTCCTCCTTCAGGAAGGCCCCGTTCGCCTGGAGGTCGGCCAGCTCGCGCGTCGCGGTGTCGATCGTGCGCTCGAGCTCGGGGATCGTGCCGTAGCGCAGCGCCGCCGCGCCGTTGAGGTCGCCCTGGCGCTCGAGCCGATCGGCTTCCACGCGGCGGTCCTCGTAGGCCTGCTTCGCCGTCTGGATCTTGGTGATCGCCTGCTTTTCGGCCTGCCAGCGGGCGGCCAGCGCGTCGGAGGTCTCGCGCTGGGCGGCCAGCTCCTCGTCGAGGGCGGCCAGCCGCTCGCGTGACGCGTCGTCGGTCTCGGCCGCCAGGGCGACTCGTTCGATCTCCAGCTGGCGCATCCGGCGGATCACCACGTCGAGCTCGGTCGGCATCGAGTCGATCTCGATGCGCAGGCGCGACGCGGCCTCGTCCACGAGGTCGATCGCCTTGTCGGGCAGGAAGCGGTTGGCGACGTAGCGCTGGGAGAGCGTGGCCGCGGCGACGAGGGCCGCGTCCTGGATGCGCACGCCGTGGTGGACCTCGTAGCGCTCCTTCAGGCCGCGCAGGATCGCGATGGTGTCGGCCACCGACGGCTCGCCGACGAAGACCTGCTGGAAGCGGCGCTCGAGGGCCGCGTCCTTCTCGATGTAGCGGCGGTACTCGTCGAGGGTCGTGGCGCCGATGAGGCGCAGCTCACCGCGCGCGAGCAGGGGCTTGATCATGTTGCCGGCGTCCATCGCGCCCTCGCTCGCCCCGGCGCCGACGATCGTGTGCAGCTCGTCGATGAAGGAGATCACCTCGCCCTGGGCGTCCTGGATCTCCTTCAGGACGGCCTTGAGCCGCTCCTCGAACTCGCCGCGGTACTTGGCGCCCGCGACCATCGACGCGAGGTCGAGGGCGATGACGCGTCGGTCGCGCAGCGACTCGGGCACGTCCCCCTCGGCGATGCGCAGCGCCAGCCCTTCGACGATGGCCGTCTTGCCGACGCCCGGCTCGCCGATCAGCACCGGGTTGTTCTTCGTCCGCCGCGAGAGCACCTGGATGACCCGGCGGATCTCCTCGTCGCGACCGATCACCGGGTCGAGCTTGCCGGCCCGGGCGAGGGCGGTG
>VFSW01016019.1_pt1 | contig 10261 bp, 13 predicted proteins | sample 5358111 | NCBI WGS metagenome assembly VFSW01 (sample SAMN11554181, study PRJNA540505) | mine drainage metagenome | isolation source: sediment from site ElyBrook_90M | place: USA: Ely Copper Mine, Vershire, VT | collected 2017
ATTATATACATACAAACTGCACTTGCTGCCCACTTGTTACTATCTTGGTTCTCGCTGGTATGGGGAAGCGGCAAGAGGATCAGTGGGGTCGATGCGCGGTCAGCAGGATTCTGGAACGAGAATTGGGCACCGGCAGAGGGTCTGACCACACGTAGACTGGCAGGGCGGACTGGGCCGTCTTGAGTTGAGCCGAGCCGATCAGCAGAGCCAGGCGTCCGGCTGGCGCGACCAGGCCGGCGGCAATTGGAAGGATGGTCTCGAAGCGTTCGACGGCGCGAAGCGTGACTACGTCGAACGAAGTTTTGGGAAGTGTTTCGGCACGGGCGTTTTGTATATTGACGTCCGTCAATGTAAGCGCGCGGGTGACTTCGCGGAGGAATGTTGCTTTTTTGTGGTTGGACTCGATCAAGGTGAGGGAGATCTGCGGCGCCCAGAGTTTGATGGGGAGGCCGGGGAATCCGGCGCCAGAGCCGATGTCGGCTACGGCAGGACCTTTCACCGCAGAAGCCACAGAGGAAGACACAGGGGCTGAAGCCCCCGTCTGCTCCTGACCCGCGACGCCATCCTGAAGGGCGGCTCGTCCACGGGGGAAAAGGTGGCGGGCGGCGAAGAAGCTTTCGCCGAAGTGGCGGGTGACGATTTCTTCGGGATCACGGATGGCGGTGAGATTGATGCGCGCGTTCCAGCGGAGAAGTATATCGATGTACGTCGATATATTCAAAAGATCGTTGCCCGTCAACCGATCGCCTTTCGCCGAACCCAGGAAAGGCTCCAGCAATTCGGCGATGCGCGCGGGGTGCATGGATTATAGATTGTTGATTGCGGCCTGCAATTTTGGGAAAGCGACATGGGAGGCCGGTATGCCGGGCCTCCTCAGGCAAAAACCCCACTTCTGGCAAAACCGGCCAGAAGTGGGGCACCCGGTCTTGACCTGGGCAGGCATTGAGGGGTGAAGGAACTTTTGGCTGGGGTTTTACAACCTCGATGCCCGATCCGCTCCGCGGAAGCCTTCCGATATGCAACTCCCAGAATTTCGGAGGGGTCCTTCGGCGCGGATTCTGCATCCCAGTCTAGTATGAAGGCCGGGGATCAGGAGATTTTTGGGGAAGAGTACCGGGTGGTTGCGGTGGAAGGCCAGAGCCTGACCATTCAAGGGGTGCGCAGCGGGAAAATACTAACCATTATCAACCATAGTCCGGACACTCCGTTAACGCCAGCGGAGTATCCTCCGGGCAAGCTGATTGCGTTGCGCGATCCTTCCGGCTCGCCCGCGAACTAGCGGGACGACTCGATTGTCTGCCTCGTCAGTTGGGAGTTGTGGCAAAGCGGCGGCGGAGCCTCGCTCCGTCGGACAGATTGGGGCGGCTGTCGCCACATAAAAAGTGACCGACGAGATACTGTTGCGGCGTCGCCAAAAGCGCTGCCCTGAAACGAACCAGAGTTTCTTCAGCAGTCTGAGCCGCAAGATGCCTGCGCTATGTTCGTTACCTCCGTCACTACTCTGTCTCTACCCCATCGGTTCAAACCGGACTAGAGTAAGAATCATGTCGTCCCGAACATTGTTCCTTCTCCCAGCCCTTGCGTTCTTGCTGATTGTCTCCGCCGCTGCATCGCAGAAGAAGCAACCGCCCCCGCCGCCGGGTCCTGCAAAGGCTCCGTCACCTGCGGTCACCAACGATCTCATCCACAAGCAATTCGGCGACAACTGCTCGCTGCTCGCCGGACCGCCGCAGTTTGTCGGCGACCTTGACGGCGACGGCATCGACGACCTGATCGTCGCCGCCAGATGCAAAAACCCCATGGCCGATAAGGATGAATACAGCTTCGTTGTGGCGGACCCCTATGACAGCTTCCTCGGCTACGGGGACGTGAAGGTTACGTCCACATTTGCTTCCGATGAACCCGAGCGCCGCGGCGTCAGCCTGCTGATTATTCACGGCGCGGAAAAAGACGCCTGGCGTGCCGAGAAGCCGAAAGCCAAGTTCCTTCTGATCAATTTGCCGTTCAAGACTCTCGCTGTGAAACGGCTCGCGACCAAGAAGAGAACGGTGCTCGGGATTTATATGGAAGAACAAGGCGAAGGGGAAGACACTTCTTCAGTTCTCTACTGGGACGGCAAGAAGTACAAGTACCAGCAACTGGGGTCAACGCTGGAGTAAGGCGATTTCAGATTGAAGATTTTAGATAATCTACAATCTGAAATTGTTTATCTGTACGGGAATTCGCTCGTCCCGACCTTACTCGCGTTAGCTTCCGCGAATTCGCAGACCCGATCGAGAGAAGCTTGCAGCTCTCCTGTGTACCGCTCGATATCTTCGTCGCTGGCATCTTCCGGGACTCGAATCAGCTTGCCGAACCGGACCAGCACGCGGGAAAACGGCATAGGAACCATCAGTCGGTCCCAGGTATTGAGCACCCAGGCTTTGTCGACTGCGGCGTGAAACATCGTCAGCGGCACGCCTGACGAGCGTCCCAGTGCAACCGGCCCAGGTTTCACTTTGTGCCTGGGTCCGCGTGGGCCATCTAGAGTGAAGGCCACAGTCCAGCCATCCTCAAGGGCGCGCCGCAGGCCGAGCAGCGCCCGCACGGCATTGCGGCTGCTCGATCCCTTCACCGCAACAAACCCGAATTTGTGGATGATGCGCCCCATGTACTCGCCGTCGTAGCTGTTGCTGCTCATGACGCGCACGCCGAGATTGCGGCAAATGTAGGTTGCGGGAATGAGGCAGGAGTGCCAGAAGGAACCGATCAGAGGGCGCTGCTCCAATGTTTCCTGCGCGCCTTCCTCGTGCGAGATGCATACGCGCAGAGTCGGACCGATCAGACGGATGACCCAATATCCCGCCCAGATAATGACGCGCAGGACGATGCGCTGGCGCAGGGTAAAGCGGCGAGCGCCTGTGGCCGGCGCGGTTGCAGCCCCTTCGGGAGTGCTGGCTTCAGTCACGAAGCTATTGTAACGGCACCCGATCAGGCAGCTTCATGCGCAAAACAGAACTCACCGCCGAGCACGCAGAGTGCCCCGAGAAGAACTTACACAATCATTTCCTCGGCGATTTCGGCATCCTCGGTGGTCAAACCCTCCGCACTGCGGATAGCGCCTAATTCTCCAGGTAGGAATCGATCCAGGTCTTGATCTTCAACCGCCGCTCGTCTGCCGGATCGAAGCGGACGCCGACCGACTTGGGCTTGTTCCAACTGATGACTCCGCGGACATTGACGCGCGGCAACGTCATCAGCGCAAACGAAACGTCTACGTTCACTCCGATGGAAAAGTCCTCGGAGGTTTTTACCGACATGCCCCCGGTACTCATCTCGATGCTGGTCGCGCTGACGCGCCGGCCGTCTCCCACAATCGAGACTTCCGTCATGACCGGGATTCGTACGTAGCGGCGGAATTCGTGCAACACCAGCATTCTTGTGGCGCGCACCAGTTTCAACATCGCGGGCCGCTCCAGGGGCACGTGAAACATCGCGTTGATGCCGTATTTCGAATAGCGCATGGCCTCCTGCGCACTGCCACCGACTCCGTAAATGACGCAGCGGCTGTTCGAGCGGGAAGAGCGGGCCGCCTCCATTACTTCTTCGGCGCCGTTCGCCAGGGTCAGCACACAAGCCTCAAATTTCTCCTTGCGAAGGCGCTCGGCGGCGTTGGAGGTCACGGGCACGGTTTCGATGCCGAACTGGCGAAAGCACTCCGACAGCAGAGCGCGGGAGGGCTCATTGAAGCCCACCAATGCCGCGCGGGCTGCGGCTTTTCGGCTGACGGGCATAGGGACGAGCGTGGCGGCGAAAGCTTTATCCATGATGATGGGGAAAGACTCCACTTTCGAAAGACATTTTCGATGCATGGCACGGGTCACGCAACGCCCCAAAGGGTCAACATGCGGAGTACCGAAGTGTCATTACTGTTTCAGGGCCGGCGCGAGAAAGGACATTACGCGCAGAAAGGCGCGTGGAATGAGAGATTTGCGGCAGGACAGGCCGACGATGCGCGGGGCCTTGGCTAAAGCCGGTTCCTGTCTGTTGCGCTGAGACGGCATGCCTGAAGGCATGCCCTGATACGAGTCGTTATTCGCTCCAGCGGCGGAATAACAATGCGCCGTTGGTGCCGCCGAAGCCGAAGGAGTTCGACATGGCGTATTCGACCTCGGCCTTCCGCGCGTGGTTGGGGACAAGGTCCATCCCTGCGGTGTCGGGGTCGGGGTTCTCCAGATTGACCGTCGGAGGCAGTATCTGATCCCGCAGCGCCAGCACGGTGATGCCGGCTTCCAATCCTCCGGCGCCGCCTAGCAGGTGTCCGGTCATCGACTTGGTAGAACTCACTGCGACCTTGTGGTTTCCGAAGAAGTTGCGGATAGCATGCGCCTCAAGGGTGTCGCCGATCGGCGTGGAGGTGCCGTGGGCGTTGACATAGCCGACCACATTCGGCGTGACCCCGGCGTCGCGCACGGCGTTGCGCATGACGCGGAATCCGCCTTCGTGCTCGGGAGCCGGTTGCGTCATGTGGTAAGCGTCGCCCGACATGCCGTAGCCGGCAACTTCGGCGAGGATGCGCGCGCCCCGCTTGCGGGCATACTCCAACTCTTCGAGGATCATGATCCCCGAGCCTTCGCCGATCACGAATCCGTCGCGCCCCTGATCCCATGGCCGGCTGGCCTTCTCGGGCTCGTCATTGCGCGTGGAAAGGGCGCGCATGGCGGCGAATCCGCCGACACCCATGGGGGTGATGGCAGCTTCGGCTCCGCCGGCGATCATCACGTCGGCATCGTTGTGCTGGATGATACGGAAGGAATCTCCGATGGAGTGCGCGCTGGTCGTGCATGCCGTCGCCGTGGCCTCGTTCGGTCCCTTGGCGCCGTAGCGCATGGAAACCTGCCCGGCGGCGAGATTGATGATGGCTGCCGGAATGAAGAACGGAGAGATCTTGCGCGGCCCGCCTTCCAGCAGGGACTGGTGCTCACGCTCTATGATGTCGAATCCACCGATCCCCGACCCGATGTGCACGCCCACGCGCTCATCGTTTTCGGGAGTGATCTTCAGCCCCGACATCTTCATGGCTTCATCGGAGGCAGCGATCGCCAGGTGGATGAAGCGCCCCATCTTCTTCAGCTCTTTTTTCTCGATGTAGTTCAGCGGGTCGAAGTTCTTGACCTCGGCGGCAATCTGGCAGGCAAAGGCGCTGGGGTCAAACCCCGCAATGCGGGCTACGCCGCTCTTGCCTGCAAGCACAGCCTTCCACACGTCGCCGGTGGAATTGCCCACGCCGCAGATCAAGCCCAGGCCTGTAACTACGACCCTGCGTCCCAAACTATTTCCCCGCCTTGGCGTGCTTGCCGATGTAGTCGACGGCATCCTGCACGGTGCGAATCTTCTCGGCGTCCTCGTCGGGGATCTCGATATCGAAGGCTTCCTCGAACGCCATCACCAGTTCGACGGTGTCGAGCGAATCGGCGCCCAGGTCGTCGACGAACGACGCGCTCGATGTAACTTCGCCCTCATCCACGCCCAACTGCTCCACGATAATCTGCTTTACCTTCTCGTCAACGGCTGCCATGTGTCTCCTCGCTTGGCTCGATTAGATTTGAATTCTGATGTTCCGGTTGCGCCACTGCAATCTTGTCTTCGGTCATTGGCCGCTAGTCGTTCGCCGCATTTTCTAACGACCGGCAGCTAACGACGCCTTTACTGGCTCGGGGCTTGGCCCTCCACAACTCTTTACTTGCCTACTGCGTTACGAAAAAAGGCGAGTGTGTAGTGTAATGGTCCCGGTGAATTAGTGTAAAGAAAGGCTGTGTTTCCGGCAAAGCCTCTGTCCGTCAGGATTGCAACCTTGAATCCTAATGGTTGGAAGTTGCCGGGGTCAAACAAGACAAGCTCCGCCCGTCCTGGGGAATCTCACCGGCGTCATACTGAGCGGAGCCGTTTTTCAGGCGGAGCGAAGTATCTCGCGCGGGGCTTCCAAATTGCCGAACCGCGCAAGATCCCTCGCCCCGCTGGTGAAATCGCGGGGCTTCGGGATGACGCCCTGGAAATGCATCCTTGTTGTACGGTAGAACATAATTTCGGAGAGTCGAGAGTGCGAGCCGTCGTGCAGCGCGTGAGCCGAGCGAAAGTCACGGTGAATGGATCGATCAGCGGCCAAATCGGCCTGGGTCTGCTTGTACTGCTGGGAGTCGGGCATCAAGACAGCGAAGCGGACGTGAATTATCTGGCTGAGAAAATCGCCGGACTGCGCATCTTCGAGGATGGTGACGGCAAGATGAACCGCAGTGTACGAGATGTCGGCGGCAGCGTGCTTGCGGTCTCGCAGTTCACGCTGTACGGCGATGTGAGGCGTGGCAAGCGCCCGTCCTTTGACGATGCAGCCCCGCCCGATCATGCACGGCGGCTTTATGAACTCTTTGTCGAGCGCATCCGCGCCGCGAGACTACGCTGCGAAACCGGACGGTTTCAGGAAATGATGCAGGTGGAACTGGTGAATGAGGGGCCGGTGACGATTTTGTTGGATTCGGGGAAGGTCCTTTAGCTCGCCAGATCGCTGCCGGGACCAAGATATCTTGAAGGAATTCTTTCTACAAAGAAAGCATTGCAGTGAACGAGGTTTTGGAACAGCTATCACCAGGAAGGGCACGAAGGAAAATACTCGTTTGAAACCCTTGGTAGAACTTCGTGGCCTTCGTGGTTCATTGTTTTTCTTGTCCAGCATCACCGGCGTGCTTCTTTTGGCTTAGTGCGCCTTCAGGATCGCGTCCGCGACTCGCGCCGCTTCGACCGAGGACCTCACGTCGTGGGTTCGAATGATGTGCGTGCCCTGGAGGATCAATGCCACTTCGCTAGCTAGCGTCCCGTAGAGCCGCTCTCCCGTTGGGACTTTATCTCCGCCTTCGCCGAGCGTCCGTCCGATAAAGGATTTCCGCGAAGTGCCCGCCAGCAGCGGGAATCCGGCCGATCGCAATTCGCTGAAGCGCGCGATCAGCGGATAATTTTCTTCGAAATTCTTGCCAAACCCGAAGCCTGGATCGAGCACGATGCGCTCGCGGCGCACTCCCGCGAGCACGGCCTTCTCCGCCCATTCTTTCAGCTCCCGTGTCACCAGCAGCACGATGTCGTCCGCCGGCGGCAAGCTGCGCCACTGTTCCGGACGCCCGCGCATGTGCATGAGCACCGCTCCGCACTTGAGTTCTGCAACGGCCTTGGCCATCTCGGCGTCCCAGCGAAACCCGCTGACGTCATTCACGATCTCGGCTCCCGCGTCGACCGCCGCGCGAGCCACCGTCGCTTTGTAAGTATCCACGGAGATCACTGCCGCAGGACGTTTCTTCTTCAATTCAGAGATTACTGGGATGACGCGCTTGAGTTCTTCCTCCGCGCTGACTGCGTGCGGGGTCTCCATCTTCAGATTCGAGCCTGCACTTTTCTTTGCCTCAGCTTGCTTCGGGGGACCAGCGTCGACACGCGCTCCGGGACGCGTGGATTCGCCGCCAACGTCAATGATGTCGGCACCCTCGTCCAGCAGCCGCTCGGCATGTTCCAGAGCTTTGTCGCGGTCGACAAATTGCCCGCCGTCAGAAAAGGAATCGGGCGTCACATTGACGATGCCCATGATCAGCGTTCGCTTGCCCAGTTCCAGCGAGCGCGAGCCCAGGTTCCATTGGAAGACCGATCTCATGCGGCCAAGATTCTAAATGAAGTGGGACAGGTGCACGCGCCGCGATCGCTATCTTCTGCGAACGGCGGCCGCGCGCCCGCGCATTGCATGCACCGCTCCCGGACCGGTTCCCGTGGGAGGCTTGCGCATCCCCTCGAGCAGTTCCTTCAGAGCGGTCGCGTTATTGTGCGTCTCGTTTTTGGAGGCAAAGAGCAGAGTCAGGCGTTTCTTCTTGTGAGCCAGCTCGTAGAGGCGACGCAGGCCCTCTTCGCAGTCAGGCTGCGCCAGTTCCTTGAAATATTTTGTGCGGAACGTTTGCCAGTGATCCGGCCGGGCATGATACCAGCGGCGCAGTTCGTCGGAGGGCGCGAGCTCGCGCCGCCCCTCGGCGATGGCAGCGCTGGCTTTACTGAGGCCGCGCGGCCACAGACGGTCCACGAGAACACGTGTCCCATCGGCCCGCGATACCGGTTCGTACACGCGCTTGATGGCGACGGTCATGAGCAAACACAACCTTTGCTCTATCATTGTAAAGCGGCTCCGAGCGCCGCGTATCGCCTACAGTGCAAGGAACGTTCATGCAATTGGAAGAAACCGGTTTGGCTGGGTACTTGCGAAAAAGCAGTCTCTCTATCGTTTTCTTGGCACTCGCTCTTCTGGCACTCGCATCGACCTTTGCTTGCGACGTTCAGCGTCGCAAGTCGGACGCGGAACTCGGACTGAATCCGGAACAGGCCGCCGGCCGCAAGATCTATGACGCCGAGTGCGACCGCTGCCACGAGCCCTATTCCACGCGCGGCAAAAAAGGTCCGGGCCTCAAGGGGATGTTTCAGCACAAATATCTTTCTCTGAGCGGCCTGCCCGCGAATGACGAGCGCGTCACCGATATCATCCGCCTGGGCCGCAACGAAATGCCCGCATTCAGCCAAAAGCTCAGCCAGCAGGATGTCGAAGACCTGCCCGCGTATCTGCACACGCTGTAGCGTCCGGAAGGGGCGTTTACGCTGGCTCGTGGGATAATCCAGGAGTGAAAAGCGTGGTCCAATCGCAGCTTTTCCGCGAACTGCCGGCGGTCGACGAGTTAATCCGAACGCCGGGCGTCGCCCCGCTCGTGGAGGCGCACGGTGTCAGCGCAGTCACCGATGCCGCCCGTGCAGTCCTTGCCCGGCTGAGAGAAGAGATTGCGTCGGGATTGCTCGACGGCCCCGCACTCCGGCTCGCATTGGATGGAGTGAGCAGCGCTGTCGAGGCGCATCTTCGACAGTCCCTCAGCCATTCGCTGCGCGTGGTCATCAACGCCACGGGAGTCATTTTGCATACCAATCTTGGGCGTGCCCCGCTGGCCGAGACTGCGCTGGAGCACATCCGAGAAACCGCCGGCCGTTACGGCAATCTCGAATTCAATCTCGAAGCCGGCGAGCGCGGCAAGCGAGACATTCATGTCGATCGCCTGTTCCAGAAACTGCTTGGCGATCGCGTATCAACTCATGTGGCGACGGCCGCCTCGGCCGTCCCGCCTGGGCATAGCCCGGCGGAACTTCCCATAATCTCAACTATTGTCGTCAACAACAACGCCGCCGCCGTCCTGCTCGCTCTCAACACTCTGGCCGAGGGCGGCGAAGTCATCGTCTCCCGCGGCGAACTGGTCGAGATCGGCGGATCGTTCCGCATCCCCGACGTGATGGCGAAGTCCGGCGCAACGCTGCGCGAAGTCGGCACCACCAACCGCACTCGGATTGCCGACTACGAGAACGCCATCAATGAACGCACGCGGCTTCTGCTGCGCGTGCACCGCTCGAATTTCGAGATCACCGGCTTCACCGAGCAGCCGTCTACCACGGAATTAGCGGACTTGGCGCGCAAGCGCGGTTTGCCGCTAATGGAAGACCTGGGCAGCGGTGCGCTTGTCGATCTGCAGAATTTTGGTATCAATGGTGAACCCAGCGTTCTCGACAGCCTGCGCGCCGGTGTCGACGTCGTTACCTACAGCGGAGATAAGCTGCTAGGCGGCCCGCAAGCCGGACTGCTCAGTGGCCGTGCCGATCTCGTTGGGCGCATGCGAGCCAACTCGCTATTCCGCGCCCTGCGCGTCGACAAGCTCACGTATGCCGCGCTCGAGGCCACGCTGCTTGCTTATGTCAAACGCGACTACGGTTCCGTCCCCACGTTAAAGATGATGACTTTGAAAAAAGAGGAGATCGGCACCCGAGCGGAAGCTCTCGCCAAGGGCCTACATCCCGCGGTAGAGGCGCAGCTTGCTGCGTCTCGGCCAGCGATCAAGTTAAAAGCAGAGGTGGTGGACGGCGAATCTGTCATCGGAGGCGGCGCAGCGCCGTCGTCGGTTCTTCTCACCCGCCTGCTGGCTTTGAGCCATGCAGACCTCAGCGCGGACGAGCTATCTGACCGCCTCCGCAACTCCGATCCCGCAATCGTCGCGCGCGTGGAAGAAGGAAGGGTCCTGCTGGATTTGCGCACCGTCTTTCCCGACCAGGATTCCTTGATCTCAGCCGCCCTGCAGCGAATCGCGCAGCCTTAGCCTCGCATCGAAACGTCGTTGGCTACCCTCTATACCATCGGACACTCGACGCGCACTCTCGACGAACTAATCGC
>VFSW01016020.1_pt1 | contig 10260 bp, 9 predicted proteins | sample 5358111 | NCBI WGS metagenome assembly VFSW01 (sample SAMN11554181, study PRJNA540505) | mine drainage metagenome | isolation source: sediment from site ElyBrook_90M | place: USA: Ely Copper Mine, Vershire, VT | collected 2017
GGTCGCTCGACGGTCGAATCCATCCAGTCCGGGGTCCTCTACGGCTTCGCCGGCCAGGTGGATGGGTTGGTGACACGCATCAAAGCGGAACTCGGTGAGGCGACCGTCATAGCCACCGGGGGGCTCGCGGGCCTGATCGCCCCGCACACGACGACCGTTGAACACGTGGAACCGTGGCTGACCCTTCACGGATTGCGTATCGTTCATGAACGGAATCATTCAGGAGCCACCACGTGAACACCCCTTACAGCTTTGACCACAACGCCTTCGCCGCCTCGCTGCAGAGTAGCTACGCCCACTTGGAGGACGGCGAGGAGTCTGGAGTCGTCGTCAACGTGGCGGGACGGGTGATGTTGATGCGCACCCAGGGCAAGTTGGCGTTCGCGACTCTGCGCGACTCGAGCGGTGAGATTCAACTCTTCGCGCTCGCCGCGCTGAGTCAGAACTTCGAGGACTTCGCCAAGTTGCACCTGGGGGACTGGGTCGGGGTGACCGGAGAGGTGGTGCGCACCAAGCGCGGCGAGCTCTCGGTCAAAGTGCAGTCGTGGGTGCAGCTCGCTGAAGCCCTGCACAATTTTGGTGACAAGTGGGCGGGTATCACCGATTTCGACGTGCGCTACCGCCACCGCGAAGCCGACCTCTGGGCCAACCCCGACTCACGCCAGTCACTCACGCGCCGTAGCCAAGTGGTGCGAGCCCTTCGCGAACGTTGCTGGGACGCGAACTTCACCGAGGTCGAGACGCCGATGCTCAACGCCATCGCTACGGGGGCCGCGGCGCGTCCTTTCACAACTTTTCATAACGCTCTCGACTCGGAATTATTCTTGCGCATCGCGCCTGAACTCTGGCTCAAGCGCCTCGTCGTGGGTGGGTTCGAGCGGGTCTTCGAACTCGGACGGGTCTTCCGTAATGAGGGAGTGAGTCCTCGGCACAACCCCGAATTCACGATGCTCGAACTGTACGCGGCCTACTGGAATTACCAAGACATGATGGCGTTCACCGAGGAGCTCGTGGCGGGGGTGGCGACGGACGTGCTCGGCACCACCGAGGTCGAGTACCAGGGTCGAGGGTTCTCTTTCGCCGCACCGTGGCCGCGGCGCACGATGGCCGAATTGGCATCGGAGGCAGTCGGCGAGGAGGTGTCGGTACACACACCGCGCGCGCGGCTGGTGGAACTGCTCGCTCTACACAACGTCGATGTGCACGACTCCTGGGGTCCCGGACGCTGTTTGGCGGAACTCTTCGAGGTCACCTGCGAAGAATCCCTGTGGAATCCGATCTTCGTGACGGATTTCCCCGTCGAGGTTTCACCGCTGGCGCGCCGTCACCGGGGCGATCCCGATCTCACCGAGCGCTTCGAGTCCTACGCCGCCGGAAGAGAACTCTCCAATGGCTTTTCTGAACTTAACGATCCGATTGATCAGCGTTCGCGCTTCGAGGAACAGGCGCGCTTGGCCGCAGCCGGAGACCTCGAGGCGATGCGTATCGACGAGGATTACATCAAGGCCCTGGAGTGGGGGCTCCCCCCCACCGCGGGATTGGGGATTGGTGTGGACCGGTTGTCGATGCTGATCGCCGACGAGTCCAATATCCGCGAGGTGATCGCTTTTCCCACCCTGAAGCCGCTGCGCGACTAGTAGTCGGGAAAGCCTTCGAGCATCGAGGCGAGGAACGACGTGAAGCCGGAACGCAGTTGCTCACTCGGGACGACCTGGAGAGCCTTATCCGCTTGCGCGAGGAAACCCTGGGCCGCGGTAATCGTGGCGGGTACGCCTTGGCTCGCCACGACCAATTTGCGCGCCCGCTCGCGGTCTTCGTCGTCGAGGGGTGAACCGAGCAGAGCGCGTAACTCCTCGCCGACCGTGGCGTCACGAAGCGCCAACAGCGTCGGCAAGTTGTAGATCCCTTCGGCGAGGTCTTGGCCCGCGGGCTTGCCCAACTGGTTGTCGACGGCGATGACGTCGAGGACATCGTCTCGCAACTGGTAGACCATGCCGAAACAGCGACCGAACTCCGTGAGTGCGTCACGCACCTCGGGGCGGTGTCCGGCAGTGAGTGCTCCAATACGGCAGCTCGCCGCCATCAGTGCGGCGGTCTTGCCCTCGATCGCTTCGTAGTAGTCGGATTCCGTGCGATCGACCGACCAGATCGTGCGTACTTCAGCGACCTGGCCGCGCGTCAGCCAGGCCAGGGTGTGCGCCATGAGACCGGCCACCTCGACCCCGAGGTCGGCTGCGATACCCGCCGAACGCGCCATCAAGTAGTCGCCACCCACGATGGCGATCAAGTTGCCGTAGCGAGCGTTGACTGAGTCCACGTTGCGTCGAATATCGGCCTCGTCCATGACGTCGTCGTGGTAGAGCGAGGCTAGGTGCATCAACTCGACCGATACGCCGCCCAAGAGGTCCTCACGCGTCGCCGCGCGCTCACCCATCGTGGCCGCCGCCACCGCGAGGATGGGACGAAGTCGTTTCCCCCCGGCGTAGATCAGGTGGGTTGTCACTTGGTCGAGGTAGTCGTCGCCGAAAATAACCGACTCGGCCAGGAGCGATTCCAGGCGCGCGAGGTCAGCTTCGACCGATTCGAGTTGAAGTCGCTCGTGGGGGTTCACCCCACCACCTTAGATGAGCGTCTTATGGCCCTATTAGGTGCAGAATGAAGTAATGCATCACCCCGGTACACTTCTATAACAAGTACGGCAAAGGACTCCAATTGTTCGAAAGATTCACAGACCGGGCCCGGCGAGTTTTAGTACTCGCTCAGGAAGAAGCGCGCGATCTCAACCACGCTTTCATCGGGACTGAACACATCTTGCTGGGCCTCATCCGCGAGGGTGAGGGCGTAGCAGCTAAAGCGCTCGACGCCCTGGGCGTCACATTCGACGTGGTGCGCGAGAAGGTCGAGGAGGCCATTGGCCCCAACTCCAACCCGAGCCCCGGTTCACCGCCCTTCACGCCTCGCGCCAAGAAGGTCCTTGAGCTGAGCTTGCGCGAAGCGTTGCAGTTGGGTCACTCCTACATTGGCACCGAGCACATGTTGCTCGGGCTCGTGCGCGAGGGTGACGGAGTGGCCGCTCAGGTCTTGAACGATCTGGGCGCCGACATGGCACGAGTGCGCACGCAGGTGATCCAGATGATGTCGGGTCAAGCGGGTAAGGAAGCCGGACCGAGTTCGACGACGAGTTCGAAGTCGGACGCCGAGTCCTCGGGCGGTTCGGCCGTCTTGGACCAGTTCGGTCGTAATCTGACGCAATTCGCCCGTGAGGGCAAACTCGACCCTCTGGTTGGTCGTGACAAGGAAGTAGAGCGCGTGATGCAAGTGCTCTCGCGTCGTACCAAGAACAACCCGGTGCTGATCGGCGAGCCGGGCGTAGGCAAGACCGCCATTGTCGAGGGCCTGGCCCAAAAGATTGTGGCCAACCAGGTGCCCGTAACACTGGCGGACAAGCAGCTCTATACGCTCGACCTCGGCGCGCTGGTGGCCGGAAGTCGTTACCGCGGTGATTTCGAGGAGCGCTTGAAGAAGGTGTTGAAGGAGATTCGCACCCGTGGCGACATCATCCTCTTCATTGACGAGATCCACACCCTGGTGGGTGCCGGTGCCGCCGAAGGAGCGATCGACGCCGCGTCGATTCTCAAGCCGATGCTGGCTCGAGGTGAGTTGCAGACTGTTGGTGCGACCACCATCGACGAGTATCGCAAGCACATCGAGAAGGACGCCGCCCTTGAGCGCCGGTTCCAGCCCGTCAAGGTGGAGCAACCCTCGATCGCGATGACCATCGAGATCTTGAAGGGCCTTCGCGAGGTCTACGAGGAGTTCCACGCCGTCAAGATCACTGATCAGGCCCTCATTGCCGCCGCCAATCTGGCGGATCGTTACATCGCGGACCGTTTCCTGCCCGACAAGGCCATCGACCTCATTGACGAGGCCGGTAGCCGATTGCGTATCCGTCGCATGTCTGCGCCGCCCGCGGCCAAGCGTTTCGATGAGGACATCGCTCGCGTGCGTGCGGACAAGGAATCGGCCATGGAGAGGGGCGCCCTCGAACAGGCCAAAGCTCTCGAGGAGCAGGAGCGCGATCTCATCGCCAAGAAGGATGAACTCGACGCGACCGTGAAGGCTTCGGGAGGCGACACCTTTGACCTGGTGGATGAGGAGACCATCGCCGAGGTGCTGGCGAACTGGACTGGCATCCCGGTCTACCGTCTCACTGAGGAGGAGACCTCTAAGTTGTTGCGCATGGAGGACGAACTCCACAAGCGCATCATTGGCCAAGACGAGGCAATCATCGCACTCTCACGGGCAATCCGTCGCACCCGCGCGGGTTTGAAGGACCCCAAGCGTCCCGGTGGCTCGTTCATCTTCCTGGGTCCCACCGGTGTCGGTAAGACCGAGCTCGCCAAGACCTTGGCCGAGTTCCTCTTCGACGACCAGGACGCGTTGATTCAGTTGGACATGAGTGAGTACATGGAGAAGCACTCCGTCTCGCGTCTGGTGGGTTCGCCCCCCGGCTACGTCGGATATGACGAGGGTGGTCAACTCACCGAAGCGGTGCGGCGCAAGCCCTTCTCCGTGGTTCTCTTTGACGAGGTCGAAAAGGCTCACCCTGACGTCTTCAACACCTTGTTGCAGATCTTGGAAGATGGTCGTTTGACCGATTCCCAAGGGCGTGTCGTTGACTTCAAGAACACCATCTTGATCATGACCTCGAACCTGGGCACCGCCGACCTTCGAAAGACCATTGGATTCTCCAAGGGTTCGGACCTCGCTAGTCACGAGAGAATGAAGGAGAAGGTGCACCAGGCTCTGAAGGCGCACTTCCGCCCGGAGTTCTTGAACCGCATCGACGACACCATCGTCTTCCACGAGTTGACCAGGGACGAAGTAATTGCCATCGCTGACCTGTTCATCGCGCGACTGCGCGATCAATTGGCAGTGCAGGGACTCGGACTTGAGCTCTCGGCGGCGGCCCAGGCCTACCTCGCCGAAAAGGGCTACGACCCCGAACTGGGTGCACGTCCGTTGCGTCGCGCCATCCAGACATACGTCGAAGACGTGCTGAGCGAGAAGATTCTGTTCAAGGAGTTCCACGCGCCCCAGACCATCGTCGTCGACGTGGTCGAAGGCGCCGACGGTCCCTCCTTGAGCTTCGAAGGGGTGGAGGGTCTTCCGCCCTCGGTCGACTTCGAAGACACCACACCCACGGCGTAGCCGTCACACCCAGTCTCTAGAGTTGGTCGGGTGAAGACCCACTCCGTGCACGTGTGCCGCGAATGCGGTACCACGTCGCCACGTTGGGTGGGTCGTTGCCCGGGTTGTTCGTCGTGGAATTCACTAGACGAGGAGTTGGTTACCTCGCGGGCGCAGTCCGCACCCGCGAGCACTACCACTGTTTCGCTGCACACCATCGAGGGAGATCACGAGCGGCGCCTCTCCACCGGAGTGACAGAACTGGACCGAGTGCTCGGCGGCGGGTTGCTCGCGGGTTCGACCACGCTGCTCTTCGGCGAGCCCGGAGTGGGTAAGTCGACGTTGGCGCTCATGAGTCTGCGAGCGTTGGCGATGAGGGGAGCGTCGGTGCTACTTATCGGCGCCGAGGAGTCCGCCCCCCAAGTCGCCCAACGGGCTCGGCGTCTGGGGCCGGTACCCGTGGGGCTCGAGGTGGCCACCACGACATCCGTGGCCACCGCGCTCTCACTCATCGAGGAACGCCGACCCCACGTCTGTGTCATCGACTCGATTTCGGCGATGAGCGACCACGACCTCGGGAGCGTTGCGGGGTCGGTCTCCCAAGTGCGCAACGCCGCCGAACGGTTGTGCGCACTGGCCAAATCGATCGGCACCGCGCTCATCCTGGTGGGGCACGTCACCAAGGACGGAGAACTGGCGGGCCCGCGGGCCCTCGAACACCTGGTCGACACCGTGGTGCGCATTGAGGGTGACCGCTACGGGACACTGCGGGTCGTGCGGGCGATTAAGCACCGCTTCGGACCGACGGGCGAAGTGGGGCTCCTCGAGATGGTAAACGAAGGTCTACGTGATTTACCCGAGACGGCGATGACGTTGGGCCACGACGTCGCCGAAGTGCCCGGGGTGGTCTTTACCGTGACCAACGACGGTTCGCGTTCGTTTCTTGTCGAAGTGCAGGCGCTGGTGGCATCGAGTTCTGGATCACCGCGGCGCGTGGCGCACCAGGTGTCCTCACAACGACTTTCCCTGATGCTGGCGGTTCTCGAGGCGCGGTGTGCTATCGACGTCAGCGCCGCCGACGTCTTCGCCGCAACCGCGGGAGGATTGGCCGCGACCGAACCGGGTGTGGACCTGGCGTTGGCCCTGGCGGTCGCGTCGGCGGCAGTGGGTTTCTCGGTCCCGCGCTCTTTGGTCGCGGTGGGCGAGGTGGGACTGGCCGGTGAACTGCGCGCGGTGAGCGGGCTCACCCGACGCGTGCGTGAGGCCCAGCGTCTGGGCGCCAGCGTGATGATCGTCCCCTCGGCGGGGGAACTGGACGTCGTCGCGGGGGTGAGCGTGCGACGGTGCGCGTCGTTGGCCGAGGCGATCGGCGCCGCGCGCGACGACTAGTTCGTGAAGGCGGAGGTGTAGCCGTTGATTGCCGGCTGACCACCCAGGTGGGCGTAGAGCAGCTTCGAACCGGGCTCGAAAGCGCCTTCGCGCACCAGGTCGATGAGTCCCGCCATCGACTTTCCTTCGTAGACCGGGTCGACAATCATGCCCTCGAGTCGAGCCGCGAGGCGGATGGCCTCGATTGTCTTCGCGTCCGCGACGCCGTACACACCAGCGTGCCAGCGATCGAGCAGCACTATCTCGTCGTCGGCGAGCTCTCGCCCAAGTTCGATGGCGTCCGCGGTGCGCTGTGCGATACGCCTGACCTGCTGCCAGGTCTGTTCGACCGTGGCAGACGCGTCGATGCCGATGACGTCCTGGGCTCGTCCGGAGTGCGCGAAACCCGCAATCATGCCCGCTTGGGTCGAACCCGTCACGGAGCAGACAATGACGCTATCGAATCGCAACCCGAGTTCAGCTTCCTGGTCCTCGACCTCGAACGCCCAGCCCGCGAAACCGTGGCCGCCCAAGGGGTGGTCCGACGCACCCGCGGGGATGGCGTAGGGCTTGCCACCCCTCGCCTCGACATCCGCGAGGGCTTGCTCCCAGGACGGGCGAAAGCCAATGTCGAACGAGGCTGGATCGAGTCGCACTTCGGCGCCCATCAAGCGCGAGAGGAGGATGTTGCCCGTGGTTTCGTAATGTGGCTCGTCCCAGTCCACCCAGTGCTCTTGGACTAGGACACACTTGAGTCCCAAGTGGGCCGCGACTGCGGCCACCTGACGAGTGTGATTGGACTGCACCCCACCAATCGAGACGAGCGTGTCGCAGCCTTGAGCCAGGGCCTCCGCGGCTAAGTATTCGAGCTTGCGGGTCTTGTTGCCACCAAAGGCCAGACCAGAGTTGACGTCTTCGCGCTTGGCCCATATCTCTACGCCTCCGCCGAGGTGTTCGCTCAAGCGATCAAGGCGTTGTAGGGGCGAACGCCCAAAAGTGAGTGGAATGCGGGGAAAGGCTTCGAGGGCTTCGCGAGTCACGGTTCTCCTTAGGATCCGGCTTGGACACCGCCATATTGGCACCTGGGCATTGGTCGTGGGGCCTCATCTGACACGATTGTCAAAAAATTTGGTAGAATATCTAATCCCCTATTGCGCAGTTGCGCGTTTTTTCTTTGAGGAGAACCCGAGTCATGGCTACTCATAAGTACAAGAAGGGTGATCGTCTCGTTTACCCTCATCACGGGGCTTGCACGGTCGAAAAGATCGAGAAGATGACCGCCTTCGACGTCAAGCAGGACTACCTGAAACTCAAGGTCGCCTACACCGACCTGATCTTGATGGTTCCCGTCGCCAACGCCGAATCGGTGGGCTTGCGCGAAGTCATTAACGACGAAGAGGTCGAAGAGGTCTTCGCGGTGCTGCGTAAGAAGGAAGCGCGCATGCCGACGAACTGGTCGCGTCGTTTCAAGAACCACTCGGAGAAGCTGCGCTCCGGTGATATTTACCAAGTCGCCGAAGTCGTGCGGAATTTGTCCATCCGTGACAAGGACAAGGGCTTGTCGGCGGGCGAAAAGCGCATGCTGACGCGCGCACGCCAGATACTCGTCTCCGAGCTCACCTTCGCCCTCAACGTGGACACTGACGCGGCGGAAGAAAAGCTCGCCTCGGTGCTGCCGTAGTCGTGTCGGTCGCCGCCATTGTCGTGGCGGGCGGCCGCGGGGTTCGCTTCGGCGGACCCAAGCAGTTCTCGTCCCTTGGAGACATGAGCGTGGCGGCGCGGTCGGTGCACGCCACGCGGTCGGTCGCTGAATTTGTGGTGCTCGTCGTTCCCGAGGATTACCGCGGGGCGGGTGAGGGGGCCGACGTGGTGGTGATTGGTGGCGAGAGCCGAGCGGCCTCGGTGCGCGCGGGCCTGGCGTCCCTGCCCGCGTGTGAAGTAGTGGTGGTGCACGACGCGGCGAGGCCCCTGGCCTCACGCGCCCTGTTCGATGCCGTGGTCGCAGCCGTTCATTCGGGGGCCGACGGTGCGATTCCGGGGTTGCGGGTTACCGATACCGTCAAGCGCACGGCGACGCGAGAAGGTCGAGCCATCGTCGTGGAGACACTGGACCGAAATGAACTGGTGATGGTTCAGACGCCGCAGGCTTTTCGTCGCGACGTCCTTGAGCGCGCCCACGCGGAGAATCACGACGCCACCGACGACGCGGCACTCGTCGAAGCTGCGGGCGGCACCGTCGTCATCGTGATGGGTGAGATGAACAATCTCAAAATCACCGAGCCGACCGACTTAGCCAGGGTGGCCTCAGCACTAGAGGACGATGAATGAGAATTGGTCATGGGATCGACGTGCACCGTTTCAGTGACGACGAGAATAGAGAATTGCGCCTGGGTCTGGTGCGTATCGATGGCGCGATTGGTCTGATCGGGCACTCCGACGCCGATGTCGTCACGCACGCGTTGATCGACGCCTTGCTCGGCGCAGCCAACTTAGGCGACATAGGTCGACATTTCCCCGACAGCGATCCTCAGTTCACTGGAGTCGCCTCACGCACCATGTTGGTCGAAGTTCTGCATCGCGTCGCCGTCGCTGGTTTTCGCCCGATATCTGCCGATATCACGATTATCGCCGAGCGACCGAAGCTGGCTCCGCACATGCTGGCCATGTCGGAGGAGTTGTCAGATGTCCTCAGTTGTGTGGTGTCCGTGAAGGCCACCACTGCTGAGGGCCTGGGGGCGCTCGGGCGGGCTGAAGGCATCGCTGCAACGGCCGTCACCCTACTGGAGGAATTGCAATGAGCCCGCGTCCCGCACCACGGGGAGGTCCCCAAGGTCGACCGTCACGCCAGGGAGGTCGACCGATGACCGGAGGGCAGGTGGGTGGGCCACGTCGCGCGCCGAGTCGACAGAAGGAGGGCCTTGGTGGAGAACAAGTCGAGGGGCGCCACGCCGTTCTCGAACTCCTGAAGGCTCGTCGCCGTCCGATTCAGAAGATCTACGTCGCTGATGCTCAGGACCCTTCTGACACCCTCGACGCCATCGAACGTGAAGCCCAACGTCAACGCGTGCCCTTACAGGTGATTTCAATGGCTCGACTCGACCGCGAGGCGCGTACTGAAGGCCACCAGGGAGTCATGGCTATCGCCTCGCGCCTGGAAACGGTGAGCCTTGAGACGCTTCTGGAGCACTCCCATCCTTTCCTGCTGGTGTGCGATGGAGTAACCGACCCTCGCAATCTCGGTGCGATGTTGCGAAGCGCCGACGGCGCGGGCGTGACTGGCGTAGTGGTGCCGCGCCATCGATCAGCCAGGATTTCTCCTACCGTCACAAAGACCGCTGCCGGCGCGATCGAGTATTTGACCTTCTGCGACGTCGGGGGCATTCCCACGGCCATTGATCACCTCAATAAGGCTGGGGTGCTCACGGTAGGGCTCGCCGGCGAATCTCAAGATTCTCTTTACGATCTCGATCTGGGATCAGTGCCGGTGGCACTCATCGTCGGAAGTGAAGAGAAGGGGCTGGCACCGTTGACACGAAAGCGCTGCGTGGCGGTGGTGTCGATTCCTCAGTTGGGGAAGATCAGCTCGTTGAACGCCGGTGTTGCCGTTTCGGTTGCGGCTTTCGAGGTGGCGCGTCAAAGAAGCGTGCTCAGAAGGAAGTAGTTCGCTCGGTACCCACATGCGGCGACCGTTGTGAGTAGGCT
>VFSW01016021.1_pt1 | contig 10260 bp, 9 predicted proteins | sample 5358111 | NCBI WGS metagenome assembly VFSW01 (sample SAMN11554181, study PRJNA540505) | mine drainage metagenome | isolation source: sediment from site ElyBrook_90M | place: USA: Ely Copper Mine, Vershire, VT | collected 2017
GAGGCATAGCGCAAATTCAGCAGAATTTGACAGCGGCCTGCGGCAGGCAAAGCTGAAACTAGTCGGGCCGCCGGGAATCGAACCCGGTCTTTACGCACCCGAAGCGCACGTACTACCGGTATACTACGGCCCGAATTTAGCGAACTAAGATTACCTTAAAAAACCACCCGGCGCAATTTTATTTTCTTGCTGTATTCTTCGGCGGCAGGGGTGGAGGAGCGGGCCGCTGCTTAGTTCGTCTGCGTACCTTATCCAACTCCTCCAGGCGGGCGTGAATAGTGTCCAATTCTTCCAGGACGTCGGCCAGAGCGCCGGTTTCCGTCCGCACCTCCGTTTCCGTACGCGCCGAAAGACGCTTCTCTCCGCGGAGTCCCGAGATGATGACTTCATTGCCCAGAAAGGAAGAAACCCAGAGGCCGCAGGAAAGCAGGATTGCCGACCCCAGCACGAAAGAGAAGAGGGAGTCCAAAACGGAAGGCGCGAGGTCGATGGAAGTCACGCCGCCGCCGCCCCCGAAATACCAAATGGCCAGCGTGTCCATTCCGTGCCAGACGCCCCGCCAAAAAAGCACTATGCCGATGCCGCCATATAGCGCGTAGAGTACCGGATAATGCGCGAACCAGCTCTGGACGCGGGCTTCAATCCGCCCGAATAATTTCCACACCCGTAGCATCGTCTTTATTTTAACAAAAATCAGGAGACGCGGTGCTTTCTCTTCATTCCCTCCTCTGTTTCTGTTTCTATCTCCGCCTGCTTCTTTTCCGCCTTTTCCCGCAATTCCGCCAGTTCCGCTTCCGGCAATTCGGCCAGTTCGCGGATTCTGCTTTCCAGATGTTCTTTATTATTCTTGTCCGGGTCATCCAAAACCTCGTCCAAAAGCGCCGCAAGAATATCCCCCACTTTGCGCGAGGGCGGGAGCTTCGCCAGATGCATAACGTCTTCGCCGCCCACCGAGAGCATCTTCGGCGAAACCGGATCATGGCGGACTTTCTCTATCATGAACATGAGGTGCCGCAGTTTATAAGGCACAGCTTTCTTCACGCCGCTCCCGATGCGGTCCGCCTCCCGGACTTTAAGCAGGTCGTCCAGATTCTCGATGCCCACCCGAACTAGAAGCCGCCGGACGCCTGCGGGAGAAACGTCGCCCACGTTGTAGTAAAACATGTGCCGCCGGATAAGGTGCGCTGTTTTTTCCGTGAAATCCTTGGGAAAGCGCAGGCGGTCCAGAATTTTCACCGCCATGCGCGCGCCCACCACCTCGTGGCCGTAAAAAGTGGAATCCGGCCCCTCGCCGCGCTTGGTGCGCACTTTGCCGACGTCGTGCAGGAGCGAAGCCATGCGCACGAGGAGCGATGCGTTTTCTTTGGCCGCATAGTCCAGAGCCCTCAGGTTGTGCTCCCAGACCGTGTAGATGTGGTGCTTGTTTTGGGTCACGCCGATACCTTCGCGCAGTTCCGGCAGGATGTATTCCAAAAGACCCAGTTTTTCCAGAAGTTCCACGCCTTCCGCCGCGGCGGGACACATCAGGATTTTGATGAGTTCGTCCCGCACCCGTTCTACAGCGATATCCCGCAAAAGCGCCGCATGCCTTTGAATCGCCGCGGCGGTTTCCGGTTCTATCCCGAAGCCGAGCTGGACGGAAAGACGCGCGGCGCGCATCAGCCGCAGGGCGTCTTCCGTGAGCCGCGCATCCGGGTCGCCCACGGTGCGGATTGTCTCTTTCTGCAAATCCGCCTCTCCGTCAAATGGATCTAAAAGACCAAATTCCAAGTTCGAAGTTCGATGTTCCAAGTTTATTGCGATGGCGTTTACGGTAAAATCCCGGCGGGACAAGTCCTCTTCAATGGTTTTGGCGAAGCGCACTTCGTCCGGATGGCGCTTGTCGGTATATTTGCCTTCTTTGCGGAAGGTAGTCACTTCCACGATGGCGAGCGCGGGGTTCTCCGAGCCGGTTTTTACGCCCACCGTGCCGAATTCGTTCTCATAAACGCTCTCCGGAAAAATTTTCTGGATTTCCTCCGGTTTGGCGCCGGTCGCGATATCCCAATCCTTCGGCTCCCGGCCGAGTATTATGTCGCGTACGCAGCCGCCCACGAGATACGCCTTAAAGCCGCCGGTACGAAGCGCGGCGGAGAGTTCCCCTATTTCCGGCGGAATCTCCAATTTCATTCCTTTATATTACCCGGAAATTACTTTTAAGCCAGATTCTTAATTTGCTTTTTTAGGAGAATTGAGGTGAAATGTACGGCGGAGGTTCGTATGCAAGAACCATTTACAAGGTCCTACAACGACTGGGGCGAGCAAGTCGTGAGCACTGCCCTGCGCCGGGAAGACAGCGGGGCAATTTATCCGGAACGCTTCGACGGACTTGCCTTCAATGTCAAGCTCTTCCGCTACAAGATGCCGGACGGACAGGTGCTGGTGGAAGACGTCCACGCGGTGGACCCGCGCCCCCAAATCCCGGTGGTATATTTCTACTTCCGAGACAACGAGGACGGCGCGCCTGTCCTGGAATCCCTGCCCTGAGTGCGAATGCGAAACCCTGCCTGCCGGCGGGGTTTCTGCTATCTTATCTCCGCACCCAGTTTTTTGGTTTCCTCAATAATTTTGTTTTGCAGCGGCTCAATTTCTTCCACCTGCAACGTCCGTTCGTTGGAACGGTAAATAATGCGGTAGGTGTAGCTTATTTTATCCGGCCCGAATTTTTCCGCGTTTTCATACTTGTCGAGCAGGGTAACCTCTTCCACCAGGTCGCCGCCGATATCCCGGATGAGGTCGAAATAATTATTCGGCACGAAATCCTTGCCGACCACGAAAGAGATATCGCGGGTAATCGGCGGGAATTTGCTGACCTCTTTATATATGTTTCCCAGTTTGAGCTGGCGCTTGACCCGCTCGTCCTCCGACCACAAAAGCCGGATGTCGGGCAGGGCCATGCTTAGGATTGCGAGGCGCTCCAGGCCGGCGCCGAAAGCCCAGCCGTTCCACTCTTTGGAATTTATTCCCAGATTGTCCAGCACTTCTGCTTTGACCACGCCGCTCCCCAAAACTTCCACCCATTTGCCGCCGACTTCCGCCTCCATCTCCAGGGAGGGATCGGTGTAAGGAAATTTGTCCGGATTAAAGCGGTATTTCAGGTCCGGGCCGTAGACCGCCTTGCCCACCGCCACCAGCACTTCCTTCAGCTCCTCCACGCCTATTTTTTTCTCCGCTTTGCGGCAGATGTACCAGCCGTCTATCTGATGGAAAACGTTCATATGATGCCGGTCGATTTCATCCTTGCGGTAAACCTTGCCGTAGCACCAGGCCCCCAGCGCCTCGCCGCGGGCTATTTTTTCTTTCATTTCTTTAAGCCGCAGCTGGTAATACCACATGATGGTGGTGTGGGTGCGGAGGATGTAATCATCCGTCACGTAATAAGTGTCCGAGCGGCTGCGCGCCGGATGATCCGGCGAAAAATTGAAAAGGTCAAAGCTTTCTTTGGCCGGCACGATTTCCGGAACTTTTAAGACGTATAAATCCTTGTATTCCGGAATAGCCAAAATCCGCTCCGCTATTTCCTTTAGGGGGCTGCCCGGAGTGCGGGACAGGTCCGGCATGGCCAAATACCGCTTGATGCGCTTGGCCTCAAAATCCGTGCGCCGGTCAAGCTCCGCCAAAATCTTTTTCTCTTCCGGCGATTCAATGACTATCTCGCGGGGCATAATGTTTGGATTGTAGCAATTGATTCCTAAATATGAAATTGTGCCGGCGCCAGGGATCGGACCTGGGACCTAGAGTTTATGAGTCTCTCGCTCTGCCACTGAGCTACGCCGGCCAAGCAGTCCAATTTTATATATTTTGGCTTGTTTTGACAATGACTTCACGCGCGAGTAAAATAATGCCTGCCTGCCGGCACAAATAACCGCGGGGGGCAGGGCCTGGTGGTCCGGAGAGCCCCATAAGCTCTTGAGGCCGGTTCGATTCCGGCCCCCGCAACAAAAACGGAAATGCCCCGCAAGGGGTGTTTCCGTTTTTGTTGCTGGAATCGAACGGGAAGAGGGTCGGAGAAACGGGAGTTTCTCCGTGGCGGAAAATACTAGAAACCGAGGGGTTTCTAGAGCGCCGCAGGCGCGTTCGATAGCGTAGCGTCCGGCCCCCGCAACAGCTACAGTTTGCATTTCCGGAGGACCGGCGTCGTTTCGCTCCGGCGGCGAAACGCGCCTGCTTCTCGCAGTCAAAATCCTGCGGATACCAAGCTTTGACTGCTCCTAAAGCTCCTCCGGAAATGCAAACTTCCGCAGGAGGAAAGACAAGCATATGGGGGCCGGAATCGAACAGCGGAGGGCCTGTGAAATGCGGGGGTTGGCTCTTCTTGAACCTAAACCCTAAACCCTATACCCTATTCATATGCCCGATTCTCCGATCAGCAAGGATACTCTGGAATATCTGGCGGGCCTGGCGCGCATAGAACTGGATCCGCAGGAAGAGAAAAAACTGCTGAAGGACCTGCAGAACATATTGTCTCACGTTTCCGAACTCAGAAAAGCGGACACTGCCGGGGTTGAACCCATGAACGGAGGCACTGATCTGGTAAACGTCTTCCGGGAAGATGCGGAACGGCACGACACGAATCTGGGACACGGTCCGCAGCAGTTTCCGGACAAGGAAAAAGAATTTCTGAAAATCCCGCCGGTTTTCGGGCGGGCGGCGGACGACGCCGGCAACCCGGAATAATATGGACCTCAAAGAGCTTACTTTAAAGAAATTCGCCGCCGGCTTCCGCAGGAAAGAGTTTTCCGCGCGGGAAGTGGCGGAGGAATATTTCCGCCGAATCCGGGAAAAGGACGGCGAAGTCCACGCCTATCTGCACTTGATGGAAAAGGACGCCTTGGCCGCCGCCGATGCGGCCGATGCGGCTTTAGCCAAAGGGGAAAAACTTCCGCCTTTGGCCGGCGCGCCCATAGCCCTCAAAGACAATATGCTGGTGGAAGGGCATCTCGCCACCGCCGGGTCCAAAATTCTGGAAAATTACGAATCCGCCTACGATGCCTTCGTGGTCCGGGAATTGAAGGGCGAGGGCGCGGTCCTGCTCGGCAAAACCAATCTGGATGAGTTCGCCATGGGCTCCTCCACCGAGAATTCCGCTTTCGGTCCGACCCGCAACCCGCACGACACCTCCCGTGTGCCGGGAGGTTCCTCCGGCGGCAGCGCGGCGGCGGTAGCCGCCGATATGGCGCTCGCCGCGCTCGGCTCCGACACCGGCGGCTCCATCCGTCAGCCGGCGGCTTTTTGCGGAGTGGTGGGACTGAAGCCCACCTACGGCGCGGTTTCCCGCTCCGGGCTCATCGCGCTCGCCTCTTCTCTGGATCAGATCGGCCCATTCGCCAAAACGGCGGAAGACGCGGCAATTCTTTTTTCCGCCATCGCCGGACAGGATCCGCTGGACGCCACTTCCGAAAAAATAAAATACGGTCCGGAACTCACCGCTCCGGATTTCAAGAAACTCAGCGGTTTGACCATCGGTTTGCCCAAGGAATATTTCACGGAAGGCATGTCGCCGGAGGTGCAGAAAGGAGTGGAATCCGCCATTCAGAATTTCCGCGAACTGGGACTGAAATTCGTGGAAGTATCCCTGCCGCACACGCCCTACGCCCTGTCCACCTATTACATCATCCTGCCGGCGGAAGCGAGCTCCAACCTGGCGCGCTTTGACGGCATACGCTATGCCGGCCGCCCGGACCTGCCGCAGAATTATTTCGCGCCGCGCGGCGCCGGCTTCGGCGCGGAACCCAAGCGCCGCATAATTCTCGGCACGTTTGTTCTCTCCGCCGGCTATTACGATGCTTATTACAAAAAGGCGCAGGCGGTCCGCGCGCTGGTGCGGCGGGATTTCATGGATGCTTTCCGCAAGGCGGATGTGCTCCTGACGCCGGTCACCCCGACCGCGGCTTTTAAAATCGGCGAGAAAACAGCCGACCCGCTCTCCATGTATCTTTCGGATATGTTTACCATTCCGGTTAATCTGGCCAATTTGCCGGGCGTTTCCATCCCCGTCCGCGGGATAAAGGGCTTGCCGGTCGGTTTCCAATTGGTCGGAGCGCCATTCCGGGAAGCCGACATTCTGGGTTTGGGACAGCTTTACGAAAAAAATTAACCAGCAAAAACCGCGCCTTCCGGCGCGGTTTCGTTTAGGGTGCGGTGGAAGAGGTGGTAGAGGCGGCCGGCGGCGGAGTCGCCGGAGCTGCAGGAGGCGCCACCGAGGGCGGCGCGGTCACAGGCGCGGCCGGAGCGGTCGTGGAAGCGCTCGTGGTCGCGGTTGCCGGCGCAGTCGCGGCGGGCGGGTTGACCGCCGTCACCTCCGCCGCCCAAAGCTCCAGAGTGCCGGCCGTCCGTACGCCCACCGCCTGGACTTCCTGCCCGACCAGCGATTTTAAGTCCGGCGCCTTGGCGCTTTTGGCGTACTTCAAACTGACTGCGATGCCGTGCGGAGTAGTAACGGTGTAAGCGCCCGCGGTCCCGCTTAAAACTCCCTGCACGGTGGAAGAACTGGTGCTCGTGGCGAAAAATCCAAGCTCTCCCGCGAGCGCCTGGTTCGCCGCGGAGAGGTCCGTCAGCTGGCCGTTCAGGGACGATTTATCCGCAGTAAGCTGCTGAATCTGGGTGTTCAAGGCCTGCACGTCCGCTCCGCTGCTCCCGCCGGAAGCGGGCGCGCGATTACTCGTCAAATAAAGATAGCTGAGCGCGCCGAGCAGAATCAGAATAACGCAGCCCATTATATAGTGCGCGGTTTTACCGCTCTTGCCGGTTTTGACCGCTTCTGTTTTCGGTCCGGAGGAAAAAAACGACGCACCCTTGCCCGCCGCCTGCATCGGCTCCGCCGCGGATTTTCCGCCGCTCATGACCGCCGCGGGATTGAAAGTCTGCGCCGCCGCGGCGGGAGACGCGGCCGCTCCGGCAGCGTTCACGGAATCATCCACGTCCGCCGCCGGCCAGCCGGCATCAAGCAAAGCTTTCTTGATTGCGTCTTTCTGCACGCCGCCTTGAACCTGCTGTTTCACGTAGTCTGTGAGCTGTTGGTTCACCATGCGTTTATTTTATCACTTTTCCGGACAACCGCCGGAAACAAGTTATCCACAAGGAAAGAGAATCTGGAATCTGGAAGCTGGTATCTAGAATCAAAAAAAGCGCTGTTTACGCTTTATCCTTCCAATTTCTAGTTTCTAGATACTAGATTCTAACTACTGCAACGCAGCGAACACCACCAGGCGCTCGTCGTAAACGTGTTTGGCCGGCATCCAGGTCCCCGCGCAGGTTATCAGATTCAAGTTCTTTTCTCCGGCGGCGGCGAAAACCAGCGGCGCCGGCGCATTGTATGCCAAATACTGCTTGCCGGTCACCGTAAAAGTAAGCTGTGCGCCGCTCGCGGTCTGCACCTCCACTTTGTCTCCGGAATTCAAATCGCCCAAATGCTCGAAAACTCCGTGCGCGGAGTAGCGCGTGTTGATGTGCCCGGCGATGACCGCGCTGCCGGCCTGCCCCGGCGCCGGCCCCGGATCGTACCAGGCGACGTCAAAGGCGTTGTCCGGCGCGCGCATATCGCCCGCCGCGTGCAAACCTACCGCTTCCACCGCCGCATCCACTCCGAGGGAAGGAATTATAAGCCGGACCGGCGCGGCGCCGCGGACCCGGGCCGGAGCCGCGGCGGCGGATGCTTCCGGCGGCGCGGCGGCGGCTTCGTTCCCGTTCTGGGCAGCGTAAGCGGCGCCGCTGCCGAGAAGGCCGGACCCGCTGCCGGCGATAACCGCGGAACTGACGCCGGCGGCGGCGGGCGTCAGATCTATGGTTGCGCGCCAGGCGAGAGACAAGCTGAGCGCCAACGCAAGGAAAACTCCCGCCAAAAGAATCTTGGCCGTGGTCCAGGATTTAGATCTTTTGGCGGGTTTGTTTTCCATGGTCGAATAAGCCGGAACTTAGTAACCCGCGGGCGGGTAGCCGGTGTTCGGCAAACCCGGAGGCGGCGTGGTCGTGGCCGCAGTCACGGTTACGAGACAACTGGCGGTTGCGGCACCCGAGGTAACGGTTACCGTGTGCGTCCCAACCGTGCCGTAAGTCGCGGTAAATCCGGAACCGACGGGGTTGGTGAGCGTAAGGTCGGTCGCGGACCAGACGTAGGAACCCGTGCCGCCGGTCGCGGTGAAGTGCACCGCTTGGCCTACGATTGCGGTCTGCGCCGCGGGCGAGCACATCAGGGCACCGGTTGTGGCCGCCAGGATGTTAACCGAACAGGAAGCGGATGTGCCGTTGGAAACCACGGTTACCGTATGCACGCCGGGCGTGTTATAAGTCGCCGTAAAGCTTGTGCCTACGGGGTTGCTGACGGTGATATCCGTGGCCGACCAGGTGAATGTGCCGTTGCCGCCGGTGGCGGTAAAGACCGCGGGTTCGCCCACGGTTATGTTGCCGGAAGGCGGCATGCACGCGACCGCGCCGGTCGTGGCCGCAGTTACAGCGACGTTGCAGTTGACGCTCTGGCCGGCAGAAGAGAGGACCAGTGTGCCGGTGCCCGGAGCGGAAAAGCTGGTCGTAAGAACGGTATTGGCGGTCGTAGTCGCAATGCCGTTGCCCGACACGGTAAACGTGCCGTTACCGCCGGAGAAAAAGAAACTGACCGGCGTATTGACCGGGATGCTCGAGACCGAAGGCGTGCAGGTCAGCGTTGCCACCTGGCCCAAGGCCGGCGAGGCGCCAAGCGCTATGAGCGCCGCCGCGAGAGATATCGCGATGGTAATTTTCTTGGTCATGGAATGAGTTATGACCTTTTGTTTGTTTTTTATTTTTTATTCGACCTTTGTCGCCTTTTATTATCGGGAGGCAAAGTGAACGCTCTATTAAAGCGGAGTAGCTTCTGCCGGAACCGGCCCGCGCAAATCTTCACCTGAAATTCAAATAAAAAAATCCCGGCGGAGCCGGGAATCCAGCTATTTGGCTTTGGTTTTAGGCGGCGGCGCGAAAGCGGCTTTAAAAATCTCCCCGAAAATCACCGTCATGGCCTGCTCCGCGGAAATAGTACTGGTCGGCGCGGACAGATTCAATGGCTCGTTAATATGGCTCTGTTCGGCTTCCAGGTCGTATTCCAGGGAACCCGTCGAAGTGCTGTTTTCCTGTACGGCCATAGTCGCTTTGCGGAAGAATAAATCGTTCTTGCCGATCCATATCTCCCCCGGAAGAAAAGTGGCTCCGGCGAGATCCTGTTCCATCTTCGCCATATTAGCCGCCTTGTCCGGGTCCGCCAGGATGTCCTCGGCCTGGCCGTAAAACTTAAGCAGGTTGTCCTTGGATACGGAGTACTGGTAATGGTAGGCGGGGCCGCCGTCCAGATTGTCGTCGGGCAGGATTTTGGAAATGCTCACAATCTGCGCGGCAAGAAATGCGCTTTTCAGCTGGTCCTTTTGCGCCGGCGTCAGATTCTTCAGATTTTGAGTGGAAGAGGAATTCAGGTAATTGCTTACGGGCAGAGAGGAAGTCGGACTCACCAGGTCGGAAGCGCTGATTTTTATCCACTTGCCGGACAGAGCGGAAAAATCCAGGGAGCCCGCCCGCAGGTCGCCGCTCGCCTGAAGATAAGCCGCCTGGTTCAGATAAATTACGTCCAGCGCGGCGGAAAAAGGTTCGCTCGCGGATATGGAAACCGCGCCTTCCTTATTCTGAATACTCGCGGAGCCCTGCAGATTTAAAGAGACGGTTCCGTCGCTTTGCGGAAAAGTCTGCTGCAGCGCTTTGGGATCCATTTTCAGAACCGCCTGGGCGCTGTATTGCAGGGAGGAAATTTTCGCTTCGTTTTGCATGGCCGCGTAAAGCACCGCCGCGGGCGAAGGGGCGCTGAAATATTTGACGTAGGCGAATGCTCCCCCGCCGCCGAGAAGAACGACCAAAACCGCGGCGGCGATTATAAGCGGCGTCCGGCGGAGCCGCTTCTCCGGTTTCGCCGCAGATGCGGAAGTGAGCAGGCTGGATACGCTTTGCGCGGCGGCCGGTCCTGACGCGGGAGAGGCTTCCGGTTTTTGCACCGACGGGCCGGAGGCCGCCGGTTTGGATGGCGCGGAATTGATTGTAATCGGCACGTTGCTCAAGGTAACTTCCGGCGGAACTTCCACCGGCTTCATCGCCGCCGGGCGCGCAGCCGGCGCGGCGGAGGCGGGCATGGCGGGTGCGGCACCGGGGGCGGGGGGGGCGGGAGAAACAGCGGGGTGGTGGACGGCGGGGTTGGGGGGCGGGGGG
>VFSW01016022.1_pt1 | contig 10260 bp, 9 predicted proteins | sample 5358111 | NCBI WGS metagenome assembly VFSW01 (sample SAMN11554181, study PRJNA540505) | mine drainage metagenome | isolation source: sediment from site ElyBrook_90M | place: USA: Ely Copper Mine, Vershire, VT | collected 2017
CTCGGCTGATAGCGCGGAAGCGGAATTCTCTATATGTCTCACGATCTGGCCTCGGTCGGCTCGCTCTTCCATCGCTTGGCGATTCTGCATCGGGGAAAAATCTTCGAGAGGGGCCCCGTTACCGGCATCTTCGAAGCCCCGGAACATGAGTTCACCCGGAGACTCCTCGGCGCCATCCCGCGTCCCGACGCCCTGGCCCGCCTATCCGATCGGAGTCCCGGCCTGGTGGGCGCTCCGCAGTAGCTCAATTCCCCGCGCCAACTCCTTGCCGATGCGCTGCAGCGAAACCAACTGTGCCGGCAGGAACGCATCGGCCTGGGCTCGATACCGCGACAGGCGACCCAACACCCGCTCCTCATCCTCAAGCGGGACGGCGGCCGCGGATCGCAGCGCTTCTTGAAGAACATAGACCGCCATCGCATCGTAGGGCGCCAGTTCAGCGAGCGCCTCGCGAAGTGCGCCGACAATACTCGACGCCGTCTCGCCGGCCTCGATCGCAACCCGCAAACTCGCTCCCGCACCCTCGGTGCGTCTCAGCGAACGGTCCAGGTTTACGATGCTGGCTGCCGAGGCGGACTGATAGCCCGCGTCCGGAGCCAACCCCCGCTCGATCTTCATGTCCGTCGCGAGCCGGGCCTGGATTTGCCCTCCCCGCCGTGCCATCGCGTCCAGTTGCCGGTGCCGGCGCACAAGCGCTTCTACGGCCGTCGGGTCGAAACTTCGGCCCGCCTCGCGACGCACCATCTCAAGAGCTTCGGCCAGCGGCAATGCGCGCCGGTAGGAGCGGTCGCTGGTCATCGCGTCGAGGAAATCCACCGCGGCCAGAATCCTCGCACCAATCGGAATCTGCTCCCCGGCCGTCCCGTCCGGATATCCACTGCCATCCCACTTTTCGTGGTGACCGCGGACCACGGGCGCTACCGCGTAGGGAAATCGGATCTGCTCCACGATCTCCGCGCCCACCACGGTGTGCGTCTTCATCTTGTCGAATTCTTCCGGAGTCAGCCGCCCCGGCTTCGAGATGATGTACTCGGGAACCGCAATCTTGCCGACGTCATGGAGAAGCGCGGCCATGCACAGCCCCTCCAGCTCCGTCCCGCTCAATCCAAGCTCCTTCCCGATCTCCCTGGCATATACCTCGACCCGCTCCAGGTGCGCGTGGGTGGACGGATCTTTGGCTTCCACGGCCAGCGCCAGGGTTTCAACGGTCCGCCTCTGCAGGGCCCTCACCTCCTCGGCGTGCGCCCGCTCCCGTTCGGCGTGCCTCCGCTCTTCGGCCAGCCTCCGTACGTGCTGTTCGTGCGACCGGTACAGGACGTACAACACGGGCAGTAGAAGGATCGACGTCTGCCAGCCGAACGAACGGCTTGTGGCCGCCACCGCCCAGGCTAACGCGGCGCCTACGAGATAGTTCGGAAACGTCCAGAAATAGGCTTGGCGCCAGACATCGAAGGGGCGCTTCCCTTCCGTGAGGGCGATCACCACGGCAACCGTGAGTGTGTTCACCATGAAATACGCCGCGGCCGCAACCAGCAGACGAACCGGCTCCTGCAGTCCTCCTCCGACCGCCGTCAGTCGATAGGTTCCGTAGGCGGCTTCCACCGAACACGCCACGCTGGCGACATTGAACGCAACTTGGACCGGTGCCGGGCGCTTCACGGTGTGGATCAAGGACTGCGCCGCCATCGCCGCGCAGCCCATCACGAGCGTCCCGGGCAGTCCGATCTCAGAGATCCCGAGCAGAATGAAGACGAAGTTGGTGGACATCGTCCCGGTCACGCCAGGCAGTCCAACTTTCAACCTCGATGCCACCATCGCCAACGAGAAGTAGGTCAGATAGCGTGGCCAATTGTCGATCGTCCATGCGCTGCAGGCGTGGAAAACTGCCCCGCACCCGAGTGCCAAAGCTACCGAAATGTAAGCAACCGTCATTCGGGTCCGCGTCATGGTCCCCGCACTCGCAGCATCTCAGCGACTCTGCCGCGAGGCTGAGCAGATCCGCTCCGATCCTTATGCCATTTATCGGCCGCCGGGCGCGATTGCTTTATCCGCCCGGACGACAAGCTGGCGCGCCAAACGCCATTTTGACGCCTCCCGCTCTGCCAAGGGCAGGCCGTGATTCGGCTAAACTACTGTCGCTTCACGACTTCGCATCGGCTGTGGCCTTGGCAGAACACATGCTCCTTCCATGTCGTCATGAAGCTTCTATTACGACAGTTTGCCCTTTGGACGTCCCTGGCGGCCAGTGGAAGCTTCGCACTCGCCCAATCGTCCAAGATTGCGCCGGACCTTCTGAACTCGGTCGAGGGGCTCGCGGCGCCGGTTGACGTCATCGTGCAATACAATGGCAACCCCGGACCGCTCCAGATTTTCCAGTTGAAAGCATTGGGCGGGTCGGTCAAGCACAGCTTCGCCGCGGTGCCCGCCGTGGCGGTGCGCCTCCCGGCAGCGGCACTGTCTGTGCTCAATGTGGACCCTTCGGTCGCCTATGTTTCGCCGGACCGGCCATTGAAGGGCATGCTCGAACTGACGACCGCCGCCTCCCACGCCGACATCGCTTACCAGGAAGGACACACCGGTCGCGGAATCGGCGTGGCCATCGTCGATTCCGGCATCTACCCCCATCCGGATCTTGCGTCACGGATTGTCTACCGTCAAGACTTCACTTCTTCGGAAAGTAGCGGGGAAACCACAAGCTTCGACCCCTACGGCCACGGGACCCACGTCGCTGGAATCGTCGCCAGCAGCGGCGCATCTTCGGAAGGTCCGGGATTTACTCAGTCCTTCCGCGGCGTGGCCCCCGGCGCCAACCTGATCGACCTGCGCGTGCTCGACTCCAACGGGATGAGCAGCGACAGCATCGTGATGGCCGCCATCGACCAGGCGATCAGCCTGAAAAGCAGGTTCAACATCCGCGTCATGAACTTGTCCTTGGGCCGCCCCATCCAGGAAAGCTACCGCCTGGATCCACTCTGCAAGGCCGTCGAAGCCGCCTGGAAAAGCGGCATCACCGTCGTCGTGGCAGCCGGCAACCTGGGCCGCAACGGTTACGCCACCATCACCTCGCCCGGTAACAGCCCCTACGTCATCACCGTCGGCGCCATGAAAACCGAGGGAACGCCGCAGCGTACCGACGATCTGATCGCCAGCTACAGCTCGCGCGGACCCAGCTGGATCGACGATGAAGTCAAGCCGGACCTGGTCGCGCCCGGGAACATGGTAGCCTCGCTACTCTCTCCAGGCTCAACCCTTGCCGGCGAGTATCCGCAAAACATCGTTCCGTCCTCCGAATACATGGCCAACGGCTCGGCCGGCCCATCGCTGTACTTCCGGCTGAGCGGCACCAGCATGGCGACACCGGTGGTGAGCGGCGCGGCTGCAATCCTGCTGGAGGCCAACCCGGCGCTTTCTCCAGATACCGTCAAGGCGCGGCTGATGAAGACCGCCTCTAAGACCTTCCCGCCCTACAGTACCGCCACCGATCCGTCGACCGGCATGACGTATACCGATACGTACGATATTTTTACCATCGGTGCCGGGTACCTCGACATCACCGCCGCACTAGCGAGCGAAGATCAGACAATCGGGCTGGCGTTGTCTCCCTCGGTGACCTGGAGCCCCGGTCTCAGCGCGGCCATCCTGCAGAAGCCGGCGGCATCCACCTGGAACGACGCCGTCTGGAGCCTCGCCAACGTCTGGGGCACTCAAGCCGTCAACTCCACTCATGGCGGACCCGCGCTATGGCGTACTTCGGCCGCCTGGGGCACCTCGGCAGGCTGGGGTACTTCGGCCGCCTGGGGCACCTCGGCAGGCTGGGGCACTTCGGCAGGCTGGGGGCACGAGCGGCGCCGGCTCCGGCGAGCGGTAGATCCATTCGAGCGGCGGAGAGTGGGGCCTCATTCCCATCTCCGCCGCTCTCGGCGCCACCGGCTCACGGATCACGCCGCTCAGAGCGCGCTAACGCCGGGCATGAGCGGCACCCCGCGAATGCCACCGCGGCAGAGTTGGAATGCGAGCCGTTGCCCAAGGTCCATGAGCGGATGTTCGGCTCCGCGGCATGGGCGGCGCGGTGCAAGCAAGGGCAAACAGAGGTGCGGCCAGGGGGCACCGCCCGCTCAGCTCAACGGCAGTTTGGGGTAGCGCAAAGGTTTTTGCCGAAGAACGGAATGACGTGGTTCTGGAGGCGGTCGGCTACCGCGCTGGTATGAGTGCCAGGATAGATTTCAAAGCTGTTGGCGATGCCGTAGCTATCGAGAATCTCGTGCAACTTAGCCGCGCCGGCCCGCAGACCGTCCTGGTCGCCGACATCCATCGCAATTCCGCGATACTGCCGCAGGTTTCCGATGTATTGATCGACGAACGCCAGCGGCGCGTTCGCAGCCCACTTCGCCATCACGTCTTGCCGGACCACTCCGTTCTCAACCGGCAGGTCGAGATACAGCGGCGGCTTCTTCGGATTGGGCGACCACGCGGCAGCGGAGGCGAGCTGCGCGCGGAGGCCGAAGGGCAGTTTGGCTGAATCGGCGGGCGTCTTCACCGCTTCCAGCGTCTTTTCGTCGGCTGGGTTCGCCGGTCCGGCCTGTCGCGCCGCCATGCAGCACGGGCTCATGATGTACACGCTGCCGAAAACGTCCGGGTGCTTCATGCCGATGCGGCTTGCGCCGTAACCGCCCATGGAATGCCCGGCCAGCCCGCGGCTGGTACGGTTGGCAATGGTGCGGTAGTGAGCGTCAATATAGGCGACCACGTCGTGCGCAATGAACTGCTCAAAGTCGCCCGTGGTTGCGGAACTGGAATACATCGATCCGTTGTGCACGGTTTTGGAATCGGGCAGCACGACGATCATTTCCTGCGCACCTTGCGCGAAAGCCCCTTCGATGGTTTGCGGGACGTGGATCTCCCGAGCCCACTGCTCGGCGCCGATCGAGTACCCGTGCAGGGCGTAAACGACCGGGTAGCGGCGCTTCTTGTGGGTGGCGTAGCCGGGCGGCAGGAACACTAGTACGTCGCGGTCGACAGCATTGCCTTCCAGATTGCCTTCCAGGGCGGCGCCGTGAATCTTGATGCGCTCTACGGTTACGGGCTTGGCGCCGGGCACGGCCGGGGGTACATCGGTTTTCACTTGCGCCAGCGCCGGGATCGCCATTCCCAACGTGATCAGGAGCGCGCTGCATCGTTTCGTTGTCATAATCAGCCTTCTTTCCGTTCGACGGAGCATGTGTTCGAAAGCGCCCGCCTCACTTCAGATCCACTTCCAGCACTTGAATCGAGTACGCCGGCGCGACAAAATCAATGCGGCCGCCGTTGATGTTGACCGTGGAATTCACCGGCACGATGCGCCGGGGGTCCCGGATCGTATTGGTCGCCCATGTCGTATTTGCGCGCAGCGTGCTGCTGCGAGCCGCATGGGCGGCCGCGCCGGGACCCCGCAGCGTGACCGTCAGCGCCTGTTCCGAAGACGTCGCGTTCACCAGCTTCAGGCACAGTTTGTTCGCCGAAGCCGTGGCCGAGTAGAAGAATCGGTCGCCGGCGCCCGTAAGAGATGAGTTCACCGTGTGGTCGCCGAGACAGGAAGCAAACATCACCTGGGCATAGTAGCTGGGTGAACCATAGCTGGTAAGCGCGTCATAGCCGATCAGGTCCGAACTCCACTGCATCCCGCCCGGATTCACATTCACGAACAGCGGCGCGTATGCCGCCATCACCACCACGTCGCTGTTTCGCTCCAGGCCGGTCATGAACGCGGCGTCGCCCAGGGCCGCGCCAAAGTTCGGAGTCGGCGTTCCTTCCCGGGTTGCCCATTCTCCGACGAAGATCTTCGGTCCGCCGCGGCCGGCGCGATCGTAGTGCTTCGATTCCTCGAACATGCCCTGCTCCCGCTTGTAGTAGTGGTCGTCCACCACATCGGGCGTGATGCCGGTCACCGGCATGGTGGCGATCACCTGGATTTCCGGATGCTTCGCCTTGATCGCCCGGTAAAACTGCGCATACCGGCCATCGTAGGTTTTGGCCCGGTCGAAATTATCCTCGTTCCCCACTTCGACGTAGCGGAGCGGGAACGGGGCCGCATGTCCGTCCCGCGCGCGCAACCCGCCCCACCGGGTGTCCATCCCTCCGGTCACGTACTCGATCTCCTCCAGCGCCTCCTGCACGTAGGGTTCGAGATCGGGACCCGGCTTCACAACCCGTCCATCGAGGGTGTAGCCCGCAAACACACCAAGAACAGGCTGCATGTGCAGGTCTTCGCACCACTCCAGAAACTCCAGAAGTCCCATGCCGTCGCTGGAATGATAGCTCCACGTCGTCGGATGTGTCGGCCGGTCGACCAGCGGGCCAATCGTTTTCTTCCAATCGAAACGGCTCTCGATTCGGCCTCCTTCCAGGTAATTTCCTCCGGGAAAGCGCAGGAAGGCGGGATGCATGGCAGCCAACTTTTCCATGATGTCGATGCGATTCCCATTGGGACGGTCATCGTAAGTCGGCGGAAAGAGCGAAACCAGCTGCAGCCACAACGTGGCCGGCCGGTCGATCGTCACTTCGAGATGGTTTTCGGCGGACGCGGCGCCCTCGCCGGCGCGCAGTTCGAACTGATACTGCTTCCATCCGGCGCCGTTCACCGGGACCGAGGTAGCCGCCAGCACTTTCCCGGATTGGTCCGCGACGAGCGCCACTCGAACGGGCAACGGACCTTCGGCGCTGCTCTTGGCGAAGAACGCGCCCTTGTAGCTGGTGTTCGGCCGCACCGCGATGCCCCAGTAGCCCTCGTTCAGGAGCCCCGCGGGGCTGCCGGCATCGGCTTTCGTTACCTCGAGTCGCGCGCTGCGGGGGAGAGCCGCCGACGGTCCTTCGCCGTCATCAATCGCCACCTTCGCCGACGAAGCTCCCTTTTCGATCAGGTACCAGTTGAGAATTCCCGTCCAATCGGAACGGAAGGTACGGTTGCGGACCAGCTCCGCATACAGACCGCCGTCATAGGAGTAATTGATCTCCTCGGTCATCAGCCCGTACAGCATCGGGCTGACCGCCGCTTTCGGCTCGTTCACATTGACGGTAAGTACGGCCCCCGGCTGTGCGGATAGTCCTCGAGTGGCAAGGGAACTCCCCAGGAGCACAACGAATAAGAACCGGCTGTTCATAAGCTTCATGGAAGCCCGCTTTCTGTCTCCCGAGTCCGGGCGCTCACTTCTGGCGGCGTTTCAGAATCTCCTCCACCTGCTCTCGGGCCACCGGCAGCTTGTCCATATTCTCCTTGAGCCAGTTGGTGAAATCCGCCTCGATGGGCGCACTCCAGGCAGCGTCGATCTGGCCCGCCGTATATTTGCCCTCGCGCAGGCGCTGGTGGCCGAACATGTCGCGCAGGTGCGTGATCTCCGAATACTCCACCACCTGCTCTGCCAGTTGGGGAGGGATGAAGATCACACCGCCATTGCGGCCCAACACCACGTCGCCGGGCATGACCGTGGCCTTGCCGATTCGAATCGGAATATTGATGCCGACCATCGTCGAATTCAGCCGCGCGCCGGAGGCCAGACTGCCAAAGTGGTGCGAGGGATCGTAGGAACGAACGAAGGAGGTGAAATCCTCCAGCTCCTCGAGGCCGTTGATGTCGCGCACGGCTCCGTTGTAAACGATTCCATTATGGCTTCGGGCGTAAATCGCATTGCCCACGTTGTCGCCGATCGAAGGTCCGTCCTGTTTCAGCCCGAAGTGGTCGCATACGTAGACATCTCCCGGCTGGAGCATGTCGACAGGCCAGGCGTTCTGACCTCCGATGCGGCCGTCTTTTTTGCCCTGCTCTTCGATTACTTTCTGGATGTCCGGCCGGCCGGGCACCCACTGCGCCGTGAGCGCGCGGCCCACCAGCACCTTCTCGGGATGGATGCAATACCAGCCGTCCTCGTATTCGTGGTTGAATCCCGCGGACCGCAACCGCGCCCACGCCTCTTCGAGCGTCACCGATTTCATGCGCTTCAAGATGCCGTCCGGAACCTTCGGGCGGCCGTCGGCAAAGCGCTCGCCTTTCCAGTCCGGCGTGTACCGGATCAGCAGTTCCTTAGTCAGAATCCCGGGCTGTGCGAAGGCCGGGCCCACGCACAGCACCGCGAGAAAGAACGTCGAGAGCCGCATCGTCATCCCCTCCTCACCGGCCCGAACCACGGCATGCCCTGGACTTGCGCTTTGCGCGCGGCGCCGCCGCTCATTTCGACGCCGGGGTGAATCCGCACCCCCAGCGCCATGAAACGTATTTCCATGATTTCGCCCTCCTTCAACCAATTCCGCATCAGATCGAGAGTATCAATTCAGTGCCCTTGCTGCACGGGATGATCCGGGAGGCGGCGCACAAATGCGCGGTTGTCATCGGGACAACCGGCGAAGTGACTCCGTGCGGCGCCACGGGCACGGAATGCGCGGGCGCACTCTTGGCGATACTGCGCTCTTCGATGCGGCCCGCGGTCCTCTGAAGCCAGGGCATGACGATGCCGCGGGTGCGTTTGGTCGCCAGTCCGCGACGGGCCCCTTCTTGTACAGCACGCGCGCGATCGGGTAGCTTCCCGCAGACGGACATTTTCTCGAGGACCTTTCGGCGGGTTCGAAGCTGAGCCCTGGCTGGTGCGGCTGTAAATCACCATCGAGAGCCCGAGTGACTCGAGAGCCCGGCGCCGCTTCTCGAGGCCGAAGGACGCTCCCGTCCTAAGAATTTCGTCGACAACGAGCGCGAGATTGTCGCTCCGTGTGTTTTCAAGCAAATTTCCCTGATCTAAGACGTCGGCCAGCGTCTTGAGGACGAACGGGATCGACGCCTCGAGCGAGACGTCGGTGCGTTCGAGTTCCTTGAGGAGGAATTCGGGGTCCAGGCCGCGTCTGCCGGCGTAGGCACGGATGTCTTGGCCGTCGAAGCCGAGCGGGAAGAATTCCTGGAATTTGGGCGGCACGCCGTCTCGGAGGGCCTCGTAGGGTGCCTGGCGACAGGTGAGAACTAGGTTCGCCGCTGGTTCCCGCGAGAGCAGTTGGCTCAGTTCAGACAGAAATTGCTTTACGCGGTCGTTGGGGACCTCATCGAGGCCGTCGAGAATGTATGCCTTATTCAGCGGTCGTCCGTCGACGGATGGTTCGGCGGGGGCTGCACCAGCGCTCGAGTGCAGTAAATCGCCAAGTCCGCCATTGAAGCCGGACAGGGCGTCGAAGATTGGCAGACAGCCCGTGCCAGCGAAGTGCAGCATGCTCGCGTATGCGAGCGACGTTTTTCCCATTCCGGGTTCGCCCACGAAAACTACGCGAGGACGCGCCAGAACCGCGGCGAGGTCTGGTTGGTAGTCCCTGAACACGCCGCGGAGGCGGGACTAGTCTTCTCCGCTCGCACGATCCCATTCGGCTCGGCCGGTCATGCGGCGGGGGATGAAGATGGATTGCTCGTGTTTGGCGCGGACCGATGCCAGGTAGGCTGCGAGTTCGCTCCAGGTCATGGGGCGAGGGCAACTTTGATCTTCGCGGATGTTCGCCGCGGTGGCGCCCCTGCCGCCCTCATATCCACCGCTTCCGCAGCAGCCAGGTCTTCACCGTCTGCGTCAGCGCCACATACGCCACCAGTGTCAGCGCCAGAATCGGCCAGTACATCGGCGGCAGATGCACGAAGCCCAGCGATGACGCCAGCGGCGAATACGGCAGCCATATCCCGAACGCCATCACCGCCGCCGTCGTCGCCATCACCGGCACGCTCGCCCGGCTCTGCACGAACGGTATCTTCTGCGTCCGGATCACGTGAATGATCAGCGTCTGCGTCATCAGCGATTCGACAAACCACCCCGTCTGGAACACCGGCGCCCGCCCCCGGTCCCAACATCCGAACACCCACAGCATCACGAAAAATGTCGTGTAGTCGAAAATCGAGCTGATCGGCCCAATGAACAAAATGAATCGCCGGATCTCATTCATGTTCCACGGCCTCGGCCGCGCCACTTGGTCCTCGTCCACCGCATCGGCCGGAATCGGCACCTGCGAAAAGTCGTACAGCAGGTTGTTCGTCAACACCTGTATCGGCGCCATCGGCAGATACGGAACGAACGCGCTCGCCCCCAGCACGCTGAACATGTTCCCGAAGTTCGAGCTCGCCCCCATCCGAATGTACTTCAGCACGTTCGCAAATACCTTCCGCCCCTCCGTCACGCCCCCTTCCAGCACCATCAGATCCTTCTCCAGCAGAATCAAATCCGCCGACTCTTTCGCAATGTCCGTCGCCGTGTCCACCGAAATTCGCACATC
>VFSW01016023.1_pt1 | contig 10260 bp, 11 predicted proteins | sample 5358111 | NCBI WGS metagenome assembly VFSW01 (sample SAMN11554181, study PRJNA540505) | mine drainage metagenome | isolation source: sediment from site ElyBrook_90M | place: USA: Ely Copper Mine, Vershire, VT | collected 2017
CACCCCCCCCCCCCCGCCGGCCGGGGCGGCCCGGCGCGGGGCCGCCGCGCGGCCCGCCGCCGCCCCGCCCCGGCTTGCGACTCGCCACGTCAGCGCCGGGACGAAGCTGCAGGACGTGTCGTTCGAGCTGAACCCGGGCGAGGTGCTGGGGGTCGTGGCCCTGGAGGGGCAGGGGCAGGACGAGCTGTTCGACATCCTCGCCGGCTCCGACCGCCCGGACGGCGGCGAGCTGCTCGTCGACGGACGATCCGTCTCCTTCCGCCACCCGGCCGACGCGATCCGGGCCGGTCTCGTCTACGTGGCGGCGGATCGCGCCGAGGCCCTGCTGATGCAGCGCTCGGTGCGCGAGAACATCGCCCTCCCTTTCACGACCCGGCTCGCGCGATGGGGCCTGATCGACCTGGGCGGAGAGCGGGAGAGGGTGGACGGCGCCGTCGCGAGGCTCCAGATCGACGCACGCGCCGGGAACGAGGTCCGGCGGCTCTCGGGCGGCAACCAGCAGAAGGTGACGATCGCCCGCTGGGTCGCCGGCGGCGTGAGGACGATGCTCTGCTTCGACCCCACGCGCGGCATCGACATCCGGACGAAGAACCAGATCTACGTCCTGCTCCGCGACCTGGCCGAAGCCGGCGCCGCCGTGCTCCTCTACACGTCCGAGCTGAGGGAGGTTCAGCTCGTCTGCGACCGCGCGATCGTGATCTTCGGGGGCCGGGTTGTCGCCGAGATCGCGGCGGCCGCCGCCGACGAGACGGCGCTGCTCCGCGCTGCGTACAACCTCACGTCAGATGCTGTCATCCCCGAGATGGTCGCCTCGGAGGCACTCGGCGCGGCGGACGCTGAGCGGTGGTCCGACGACGGCAACGGGCGAGCGGCGGTTGTGACGGATGGCGAGCCAGCCGGGGACGCGCACGCGCACCCCGGGGGAACCCCCGCGGGGGACCAGAGGCCGGAGGGCGAACGATGACCGCCCTCGCCGCCCCCGTGGAGGCGCGCCTGACCCGTGCCACCGCCATCCTCGGGTCCGCCGTGCGGCGCAACACCTGGACAATCGCGCTCCTCGCGCTCCTCGTCGTTCTCCTCGTGTCCGCCAAGGTGATCCAGCCGAGGTACGGGTTCATCGCCATCCAGGGCCTCGGGACCTCCGTGCTGCCCCTCGGACTGGCCGCGGTCGCGCAGGCGATCGTCGTGATCGGCGGCGGGATCGACCTCTCGATCGGATCGATGATGGCGCTCACCAGCGTGGTCGCGGCCACCGCGATGACGGGCCAGAACGAGGAAGTCGGCGTGGTGGTCGTGCTGGGCGTGCTCCTCCTCGGCCTCGTGCTCGGCGGGATCAATGGCGCCCTGGTGGTGACCACGCGTGTTCCTGACATCGTCGTCACCCTCGCGATGTCGTTCGTATGGGCCGGTTTCGCGCTGCTCGTGCGGGCTGCGCCGGGCGGCGAGGCGGCGCAGTGGCTCAAGGACCTCGCGGTCGGCCCGCTCGGCAACGAGTGGGTGCCCAAGGCGGCGGTCGTCATGCTCCTGATCGTGGCGGTCGTCTGGATCCCGGTCGCGCGATCGAAGCTCGGCCTGTCGATCTACGCCATCGGCAGCAACAGCCTGGCGGCATTCCGCAGCGGAGTGCCGGTCGGCCGGACGAAGTTCCTCGCCTACGCCCTCACCGGCCTGTTCGCGGCCCTCGCCGGCCTCTCGCTCACCGCGAGCACCGGGATCGGGACGCCCGTCCCCGGCCCGTACACTCTCGAGAGCGTCGCGGCGGTCGTCCTCGGTGGTGTCAGCCTCGCTGGAGGTCGCGGCGGCGTCTTCGGCCCGATCGTCGCCGTCGTCGTCCTCCAGATGATCCGGACCGACATGACGTTCCTCAACATCGACAGCAACCTCGCGATCGTGGCCCAGGGCGTGATCCTGATCGGAGTGCTGATGTCCGCGAGCCTGCTCGAGTTCCGGCGGACGCGCCGATGAGCGTGGCCGTGCGCGGCAACCGGTGGCGGTCCGCGGCCGGGTGGCGCAATCTCTTCCGTGACCGGCCGCTCATCCCGCTCACGGCGCTGCTCGCCATCCTGGTTGCGATCATCGAGGTCGCGGACCCGGGCATCGTCAGCCCCGCATGGGCCGGCGTGATCCTGCGGGCGTCCGTGCCGCTTGCCATCCTCGCCGGCTGCCAGACCCTGTCGATGCTGACCGGTGGGATCGACCTGTCGGTGGGCGCCATCGCCTCCATGGCCGGGTTCGTGACCGCGACCTTCGTGAACAGCCCCGGCGGCGTTCCGCTCGGGATCGGCGTGGCCCTCACCGCGGCCGTCTTCGCGGGCCTGATCACCGGGATCGGCGTCGGCGTGTTCCGGGTGCACCCGCTGATCATGACCCTCGGGATGAGCTTCGTCGTCCTGGGGCTCGCGAACGTCTGGCAGCTGCAGATGGTCCAGACGGGAGCGGGCGTGCCCGGGGGCCTCAGGACGCTGGGGTCGGGCCTGCTCTTCGACGTCGTGCCGTACAGCCTGCTCGTGTTCGTCCCGGTGATGCTCCTCATCCTGGTCGGCCTCAGGCGGTCCGGGTACGGCCGGCTGCTGTATGCGATCGGCGACAACCCGGTCGCCGCGCGGCTCTCGGGTGCCCGGGCGTGGCAGGTCCTGATCGCCCTGTACGTGATCTCGGCGCTCCTCGCGGCGATCGCCGGGCTCCTCCTCTCCGGCCTCACGAACACGGCGAGCGTGTCGCTCGGCGACACGTCAGTGCTGCCCTCGGTCGCGGCCGCGGTCATCGGCGGGACATCGATCATGGGCGGGCGGGGCGGCTACGCCGGAACGATGGTCGGCGCCCTCATCCTGACGGTGCTCACCGCGTTGCTCACGGTGCTCGGGCTGCCCGAAGCCACGCGGCAGGTCGTGTTCGGGTCGATCATCGTCGTCGTCGCGGCTGCCTACACCCGAGTGACGTCGGAGTCCTGAGCGACGGCCGCGCGGTCGCGCGCCGGTCAGTACCCCACGGAAGGCATGTACGCGCCTGCGGGCTCCTGGTAGATGCCGATCGTCATCATGTTCACGACGAAGAAGACGCGCAGGCCGTGGGCCAGGCTCCAGCGGAAGAGCGCGGTGTTGGCCAATGGGACGAGGAAGCCGGGCGTGCCGAAGTCCGCCGCCGCCCCGATGAGCGCCTGGAGGTCGTCGGTGGTCTCCGCGACCGAGTGGGTGAAGTACGTGATGCCGGTCGTGTAGCCGGTGATGCGCCCAAGGCGCTCCACCACCTTCGCGCTGCCGTCGGCGATCGCTTCGCGCAGCTCTCCCGCCCGATCGTGGCCGTGCACGCGGACGCACAGGGCGTTGCACGCGGGTTCGTCGGCACCCGTGGCCGCGCGAACGACATAGCCGGGCAGCGTGATCCCGAGAGGCTCCCCATGCATCGCCGCAAAGGAGCCACGAACGTCGAAGCCGAGCTTCGCGTAGAGGCTGAGCGACCGATTGTGGTAGGCGATCTGGATCAGCCGGACGCCCGGGGCGCGACGCTCGACGGCTCGGTCGAGCACGGCGGTCATGAGCGCGCGGCCCACCGTGTGGTCCTGCGCGGCGGGATCCACGCTGATCGGCCCCAGTCCCGCGATGGTCGACCGCTCGTCGAGGAAGTTGCTGCCCAGGATGCTGCCCCCGCCCTCGGCGACCACCCCGTAGATCCGCGGATGGTTGATGAGGTAGCGGATCGGCTCGGCGGCCGCCGCGACCGTCGGGAAGTCCGGCGGGAATCCGTGGCGCGCCGCGAGCGTTGCGAACGCCTCGTAGCAGATCCGCCCGCACTCCTGCCAGTCGTCCGGCAGCGCCTCGCGAACCGTGACGTCCACCACCTCACTCCGATCTCTAGCGGACCACCCGTGCCGACGCCCCGGCGACGACGGCTTCGACCTCGGCGAGCGTCGCGCTCGACGTGTCGCCCGGGGTCGTCATCGCGAGCGCCCCGTGTGCCGCTCCGTAGTCGAGCGCCCGCCCTGGAGAGAACCCGGCCAGGAGGCCGTAGATCAGGCCCGACGCGAACGAATCGCCGCCCCCGACGCGATCGAGGATCTCGAGGCCTTCCCGGAACGCCGCGACGTGGAGCTCGCCGTCCGCGAAGCAGACGGCACCCCAGTCGTTGCGGCTCGCCGTCCGCGCCACGCGGAGCGTCGTGGCGACGAGCGCGAGGTCGGGATAGGCGGCGGTCACCGCTGACAGCATCCGCCCGAAGCTCGCCGGGTCGAGCGCCGCGATGTTCGCGTCGAGCCCAGCGACCTCGAAGCCGAGGGCCGACGTGAAGTCCTCCTCGTTGCCCAGCATGACGTCGACGAGCGGCGCGAGCGCGCGGTTCACGTCACGGGCCCGGGCCTGGCCGCCGATGCCCCTCCACAGGCTGGGGCGGAAGTTCAGGTCGAAGCTCACGATCGCCCCGTGGCGGCGGGCGGCGGCCATGGCCTCGGCCGCGACGTCCGCGGTCGTGTCGGACAGCGCGGCGAAGATGCCGCCGGTGTGGAACCAGCGGGTGCCTTCCGTGCCGAAGAGGGCATCCCAGTCGATGGCACCCGGCCGCAGCTGGCTCACTGCCGTGTGCCCCCGGTCGGACACGCCGACCGCGCCGCGCAGGCCGAAGCCGCGCTCGGTGAAGTTGAGCCCGTTGCGCGCCGTGCGGCCGACGCCGTCGTCCGCGGTCCAGCGCACGTGCGACAGGTCGACGCCGCCCTGGAGGACCAGGTCCTCGACCAGGCGGCCGACCGGGTTGTCAACGAGCGCGGTGACGATGGTCGTCCGGAGGCCGAAGCAGCGCCGGAGCGCTCGCGCCACGTTGTACTCGCCGCCGCCCTCCCAGGCGCGGAACGAGCGCGTCGTGTGGATGCGCTCCTCGCCGGGGTCGAGCCGGAGCATCACCTCGCCGAGCGACACGAGATCCCAGCGCACGGCATCCCGGGGCCTGATGGCAGGCAGGATCATGCCGGCCGTCCCACCCGTGCCGGCAGTGACGCGGTGGCGCTTCGTGCCCGGCGGACCATCGTCGCCGCGTCCGCCGCAAGGCCCCTGATCGTCTCCCACTCGCCCGCGGCGACAACGTCGTGGGTCGCGAGCCACGTCCCGCCCACCGCGGCGACAAAGGGTACGGCGAGGTACTCGGCGACATTCGCCGGCGTGATCCCGCCCGTCGGCACGTAGCGCACCGTCGGATACGGGCCCGCGAGCGCGCGGAGGAACCCAAGGCCTCCCATCGCGGCGGCAGGGAAGAACTTCATCAGGCGGAGGCCACGCGCGAGCGCCTGCTCGATCTCGCTCGGCGTGCACACCCCGGGCAGCATCGGGATGCCCCGGCCCAGGACGTGGTCGACCACCGTCGGGTTGAACCCCGGCGCCACGAGGAACGACGCGCCGGCTGCGATCGCTGCGTCGGCCTGCGCCGTCGTGAGGACGGTGCCCGCACCGACGAGGAGGCCGGGCAGGTGAGCGCGGATCGCCTCGATCGCGGCCGGAGCGGCGTCGGAGCGGAAGGTGATCTCGACGCACGTCAGCCCGCCCGCGAGAAGTGCCTCGGCGATCGGCAGCCCCTGCTCCGGCCGCGCGACCGTGACCACCGGAACGACGCCCGCCTCGACGAGCGCAGCCGTCAGGTCCATGTCAGTGGCACCCGCATCCATCGCGTGATCAGGCCAGCACCCGGTCGAGATCTGCCTCTTCGAGCGTGCCGTCACGCAGGGCGGCCCGGTAACAGTCCAGCGTCCGCCGGACGCCCTCCTCGAGCGGTGTCTCCGTCGTGGCCCCGAGCGCCTCGACGATCGGGCGACCGTCGAAGGCTTCCGGAAACATCAGCGGTCGATCCTCGAACGTGATCCGGCCGCGAGCGTCGGGCTCGTTCGCCTCGATGCACCCGATGATCTCGCCGACGTCGAACGCGCTGCCGCCGATGTTGTGGACAGCGGCACCGCGGAACGGGACGCGGGCCGCCCGAAGGAATGCCTTTGCCACGTCATCGACGAACTGGAACTGGTACCTGCCGCTGAAGTTGATGTGGTACGGGCGCTTCGCGGCGGCCGCGATCATGGCCACGGTCGGTTTCGACGTCACGCCCTGGTCGCGTCCCGGGCCGTACACGGAATGCGGCCGGAGCCCGACGCTCGAGATCCCGTCGTTCTGCCAGTAGACCCCGGCGTCCTGTTCGTTGGCGACCTTGAAGACGCCGTAATGCGACGTCGGGAAGAACGCGGCGTCCGGACCCAGGACGGACTCCTGGTAATGGGTCTTGGGCCCGTACACGGCCGCGCTGCTCGCGTAGACGACCCGTTCGATCCCGAGTCGCTTCGCAAGCTCGAAGATCGTGATCGTGCCGACGACGTTCACCCGCGCCCCCTTGACCGGGTCGGCGGCGCAGAAGGGGAGCTGCATCCCCGCCAGGTGGATGATCCGATTGATCCCGTGCCGCCGCGACGCCGATTCGAGCGTGGCGATGTCCGAGATGTCCCCGGCCACGAAGGTGACCACGTCGAGCTCCGCGCTCGTCAGGATCAGCTTCAGGCGTTCCAACCGTCGGCCCGCGGTCAGGACGACGACGGGCACGCCCTCGTGCACGAGGTTCCTGACGATCCAGGAGCCGATGCAGCCCGTGCCGCCGGTAACGAGGACGCGCTCGTCAGCCACAGCTTGCCTCTCGATTCCACGCTGCCTTCGCCGTCCGTCGACCGATCAGCCGATCACCTCGTACCCCTGGATCTCGATGCCACCGTGGAGCACGTTCAGCGCGGGCTGCAGAGCCTGGTGGACCTCCGAGGTCCGCCAGCCGGCTGCGCTGTCGGCATCCTCGAACCGGAACACCAGTTGGTAGCGGGTCGGGCTTTCCGCCTCGCGGAGGAGCTCGACCTTCACGAAGCCCGGTGACGCCGCCATCGCCGGTCCGTACTCGCCGGCGACGAAATGCTCGAAGGCGGCGGTCTTGTCCGGGCGAACATTGAACGTGATGTGTCGCTCGATCACGTCGAGGCCTCCGTTCGGGTCGTGGTCACGGCGCGCAGGGGCGTCGAAATTGGTCTTACCAGTTGACCACTATACCAGCGGACTCTAGGATGTCGTGAGACGAATGTTCAAGGAGCGCCAGCCTTGGTGGAACGAGATCCGCTTCTCGCCGCCCTCGACGGTGTCGATGGGGAGGCGGCACGCGAGCGCCGGTTCACGGTCATCCCGCGGAGCACGCTTCCCGAGGAGGTCGCCAACCGCCTGCTCGCGCTGATCCGGGATCAGCACCTGCTGCCGGGCGCCAGGCTCCCCGCCGAGCGCAATCTCGCCGGGATGATGGAGGTCAGCCGGCCCGTCGTGCGGGAAGCCCTTCGAGCGCTCGCGCTCATGCGGGTGGTCGACATCCGCCCTGGCGACGGGACCTACATCACGTCCCTGGAGCCCAAGCAGCTGATCGCCCACCTCGACTTCGTGTTCGCAAAGGACAGCGTTGCCCTCGTCCAGCTCCTCGAGGCCCGGCGGGTGGTTGAAGCCGGCAACGCCCGCCTTGCCGCGGTCCGAGTCTCCGAGAGCGAGGTCGCCGCGCTCTCGGACCTCGTGGTCTCGCTGGCGAGCTGCATCGACGATCCCGACCGGTTCAGCGAGCTGGACATCGCGCTGCATGAGGCGGTCTGCGCCGCCGCGAACAACTTCCTGCTCTCACAGTTCATGAACATCGTCAGCACGCTCGGCAAGGTGAGCCGGGAACGGACAGGGGGTCTCCGCCAGGTGCGCGAGGCCGCGCTGCTCGATCACCGGCGGATCCTCGACGCGCTGCAGGCGCACGACCCGGACGCGGCCGAGCGAGCCATGCTGGAACACCTCGATCACGTCGAGCAGGGGCTGCGGCCCGCGATCGGCTCGGACGACACGGAATCTCCTGCGCACGCCGCGAAGCCTGCCGCGGCCGGAACCCAGGCCCGGTGAACATCCGGGGCCGCCACACGCTGGACGCCCCCCGAGCCGTCGTGTTCGCCGCGATCCGTGACCCGGACGCGCTCCTCCGGGTGATTCCCGGCTGCCGCGAGATCGCGCAGACGGGCGACGCTGAGTACCGGGGGCAGATCTCCGTGCGGCTCCCGGGCGTCGTCGGGACATACCGAACCGTCGTCCGCCTGGTCGACGCCGACCCACCCTGCTCGAGCCAGCTCGAGGGCAGGCTCGAGGGCACCCTCGGCACGATCACGGGACGGGCCACCTTCCGGCTCGCCGAATCCGGCGGCCGGACGACGATCGACTACGAAGGTCACGCCGTGATCGGCGGGCCGCTGGCGCGGCTCGACACCCGCTTCGTGGAGGGCCTGACCGGGTCCCTCATCACGCAGGGATTGCGCAATCTGGACTCGCGACTGCGCGGCGGTCCGTCGGCCGGTCATTCGAACGACGGCCGGCAGCCGACCAGGGAGATTCCGGCATGACCGTCAGGAGCTACTTCCTGCCTCGATCGCTGCCGGAGGCGCTCGGCCTGCTGGCGGAGCAGGGCCCGGAGCTGCTGGTGATGGCGGGCGGGACCGTTGCGATGCCGCTCATCAACGAAGGAATCTCGCTGCCCGAGGCGGTGATGGGCCTGCGCCTGGCGGGCCTCGACAGGCTGGAGCGCGCCGGCGACACGCTGCGGATCGGGGCGACCGCGACGCTGACGCAGCTGCTGAACCAGGACGCCGTCCCGATGCTTCGGGAGGCGGCCCGGAACACGGCCGGCTGGGCGATCCGCAACATGGGCACCGTCGGCGGCAACCTGTTCACCCCGCCCCCGGGCGGCGACGTCGCGGTCGCCCTGCTGGCCCTGGACGCGAGCGTGACGCTGGCCAGCACGCGGGGCGAGCGACGGCTCCCGCTGGCGGAGTTCCTGACCGGCTTCATGACCACCGAGCTGGCGGCCGACGAGCTGCTCGTCGAGATCACGGTACCCGTCCGGAGCGAGCCGACGGCGTACCTGAAGTTCGGGCGCAGGCACGCCAACACGCCGGCCGTGGTGACCGTCGCGGTCCGCCTCGAGTGGCACGAGGAACGAGTCGCCGACGCGCGCATTGCCCTGGGCGCCGCGGGTCCGCATCCCATCCGCGCGCATGGGGCAGAGAGACTCCTGGTCGGGACCGGCCTGGACGCGGACGCGATCGCCGCCGCGGCCGCCGCGGCCGCACGGGAATGCGAGCCGTTCACGGACGGCATCGCCACGGACTGGTACCGGCGCAGGATGGTCAGCCTCTTCGTTGGCCGGGCGCTGGAGCAGCTGGCGCCGGGCGCCGGGGCAGGGGGTCGCTAGCATGGCATCGACGATCGTCACGTTCGAGCTCGGCGGCCGCGAGGTCGAGGTCATGGTCAGGCCCATGACGACGCTGCAATCGGTGCTGCGCAACCAGCTCGGCTTCACGGCCACCAAGGACGGCTGCCGGCAGGGCGGCTGCGGCAGCTGCACCGTGCTCGTGAACGGCGAGCCGATGATGTCCTGCCTGCTGCCGGTCGAGGATGTCGCCGGCCAGCGCGTCACCGTCCTCGAGAGCATCACGCCGGCCGAGGGATTGCACCCCATCCAGCGGGCGTTCCTGGACGCGTACGCCCTCCAGTGCGGCTACTGCACGCCGGGCATGGTCATGGTCTCGAAGGCCCTGCTCGACCACGATCCCGCACCGAGCGACGACGAGATCCGGCAGGCGCTGACGGGCAACATCTGTCGCTGCACCGGGTATCGACCGATCGTCGCGGCCATCCACAGCGCGGCCGAAGCGATGAGCGGCAGCGGGGGAGGGCCGGCGCGATGAGCCCACCTCTCAACGTCGTCGGCCAGTCGGTCCCTCGAAGCGACGGGATCGGTCACGTCACGGGCCGGACCCAGTACTTCGCCGACCGCTCCTTCCCGGGCATGCTCCACCTCAAGATGGTGCGGAGCCCGCTCCATCACGCGCGGATCATCGGCATCGACCTCTCCGACGCGGAGAAGGTGCCCGGCTTCGTCCGCGCCCTGACGTTCAGGGACGTCCCCCACAACCTGTACACGATCCTGACGCTCATCGGCGTCGAGCCGGAAGAGGAGTTCGTGCTGGCCGAGGACCGCGTCCGCTTCAAGGGCGAGGCCATCGTCGCCATCGTCGCCGAAACCGAGGCAGCGGCGCTGGAGGCCGTCGCGAAGGTCCACCTCGAGCTGGAAGAGCTGCCCGCCGTCTTCGATGTCGAGGAGGCGCTCAGGCCAGGTGCTCCGATCGTGACCAGCTGGGGCACCAACACGTTCATGTACGAGGGTCATCCCTGCCGACGCGTGCGCCTGGGC
>VFSW01016024.1_pt1 | contig 10260 bp, 13 predicted proteins | sample 5358111 | NCBI WGS metagenome assembly VFSW01 (sample SAMN11554181, study PRJNA540505) | mine drainage metagenome | isolation source: sediment from site ElyBrook_90M | place: USA: Ely Copper Mine, Vershire, VT | collected 2017
AATAATATGCCATCACTGAGATGTTGCAACGATCCGACCCCACCACTGGCAATCACAGGAACCTCCACAGCATCGCTCACGGCCCGTGTCAAGGCTAAATCAAAACCTGCCTGTGTTCCATCGCGGTCCATGCTCGTCAGCAAAATCTCACCAGCCCCCAGAGCCACAGCCTCATTTGCCCAAGCCAAGACATCACGGCCTGTATCCTGCCTTCCTCCATGTGAGAAAACCCCCCAACCAGAAGGCGTATTGGCTTTCTTGGCGTCAATTGCCACGACAATACATTGTGCCCCAACCCGTTCACTGGATCTGGCAATCAAGGTCGGATCCAACAAGGCCGCTGTATTGATGCTCACTTTATCAGCGCCGGCTTTCAGAAGAGCACGCACATCTTCCGGGACACGAACTCCACCCCCAACCGTCAGGGGAATAAACACCTGATCAGAAACCGCCTCAATCACTGAAAAAATCAAGCCTCGACCTTCATGGCTGGCGGTAATATCCAAAAAAGTGACTTCATCGGCCCCTTGTTCCCCATACCTGCGCGCAATTTGAACCGGGTCACCCGCATCCCTCAACCCTTCAAAGTTAACCCCTTTAACCACTCGCCCGTCTTTGATGTCAAGGCAAGGGATAATACGTTTGGTAAGCGCCATTACTAACGCCGCTCCAAGGACTTCGCCAAGGTCTGCGCCTCAACAAAATTGAGTGTTCCTTCGTAAATCGCCCGTCCCGTGATCACCCCCATAATCCCTTCATGTTCTACCGCACACAAAGCCCGAAGATCCTCTAACGTATGCAACCCCCCGCTGGCGATTACTGGAATGGTTAACGCCCGAGCCAATTCCACAGTAGCGGTTATGTTAATTCCAGTCAACATTCCATCACGACCAATATCCGTATAAACGACAGCTTCAACCCCATAATCCTGAAATCGAGTAGCCAAATCAACTACCTCATGACCGGTAATTTTAGACCATCCATCAACAGCTACCTTACCATCTTTCGCATCCAGCCCCACGATAATATGTCCTAAAAACGCATCACAGGCCTCGTGTAAGAACCCAGGGTTTTTGACCGCCGCGGTCCCGATAATAACGGCACTAATTCCATTATCTAAATATTGCTCAATGGTCTCCAGCCGTCGAATGCCTCCCCCAATTTGAATGGGAATTGCGCCGTTAATTTCCCGAATAATCTCACGAATAGCGGAATCATTAACGGGTTTACCGGCAAACGCCCCATTCAAATCCACCAAATGAAGTCGTTCGGCTCCTTGCTCCAACCAATGGCGGGCCATTTTACCCGGTTCTTCCGAAAACACCGTCGCCTCATTCATTAAACCTTGCTTTAAACGCACACAACGACCCTCTTTCAGGTCGATAGCAGGAATTAAAATCATAACATTAACTCACGGATTCCAATTAATAAAATTGCTCAAGAACTGCAAACCAACAGTTGCACTTTTTTCTGGGTGAAACTGTACAGCACACCAATTATTTTGCCCCATGGCACTCACAAAGGTATCACCATAATGCGTTTCGGCCAATACTGCTTCGCGATCAGTCGGTTGGACATAATAACTGTGCACAAAATAAAAGTCTGCACCAGGAGGAACATTGTGCCACAACGGATGTTTCTTAACGGGATGCACTTGATTCCAACCCATGTGCGGCACTTTCAGTCCATCCCCCTGAAATTTCAGAACCTGCCCGGGGACCAACCCCAGACCCTGTGAAGGCCCCTCTTCAGACCATTCCAGCAGCATTTGCAAACCAATACAAATCCCTAAAAAAGGTTTGGCTTTAATGGCTTCCAAAAGCGGTGTTATGAGTTGGTATTGAGCCAATGCCTGCATACATTGACCGATGGCTCCCTGTCCTGGAAAAACCACTTTATCTGCCTGAGCAATCACTGAGGCCTCTTGAGTCAGAATGACCTGCGTCCCCTGAGGGGCGACCTGCAACAAAGCACGTTCTACTGATCGCAGATTCCCCATTCCATAATCAATGACTGCTATTCGAGACAAGTGATGTTCCTTACAAAATTCCTTTGGTGGAGGGTAATTGACCCACAGACCTAGGATCAAAACTAACTGCCTGACGAAGTGCACGGGCAAATGCCTTAAATACCGACTCTGCCTGATGGTGTGCATTTTTGCCTTTTAGCTGATCGATATGAATCGTCACCAAAGCATGGTTCACAAACCCCTGAAAAAATTCACGAATCAAGTCAACATCAAAGTCCCCAATACGGGCTCGAGCATAACGCTCTTCCCCATACAAACCAGGACGCCCTGAAAGATCCACTACCACCTGCGATAAGGATTCATCTAAGGGTACCAAGCTATGCCCATAGCGCACTAATCCTTGCTTGTTTCCCAAGGCCTGATAAAAAGCCTGACCCATGGTGATGCCGATATCCTCCACTGTATGATGAGCATCAATAGACAGATCACCCACACACTGTACGGTTAAATCAAATAAACCATGGCGCGCCAGTTGATCCAGCATATGATCAAAAAACGGAACCCCTGTACTTAATTGGGTTTGACCAGAACCATCCAATACCCATTCGACAGAAATTTGTGTCTCCAAGGTATGCCGTTCAACTTTAGCACTTCTCATGAAAGTTCTCTCTTAAAACAAATGTAAACGTTCGGGTATTATAACTCATCCCCCTATCCCTTTATTGGGATACATCTCAGACGTGCCGATTGCGCATGAGCTGACAACCCTTCCCCATCAGCGAGAATACCTGCAATTTGCCCCAGCGTTTGCGCACCCTCAGCTGAAACCTGAATCAAACTGGAGCGTTTCTGAAAATCATACACTCCCAACGGGGAGGCAAAACGCGCTGTACGACTGGTCGGGAGCACATGATTGGGACCGGCACAATAATCTCCTAACGCTTCTGAAGTCCACGCACCCACAAATATCGCTCCAGCATGGACAATGTGCTCGAGCAATGCCTGAGGCTGGTCTACTGAAAGCTCTAAATGTTCCGGAGCTATCCTGTTGGCCAAGTGACAGGCCTGCGCCAAATCCGCTACCTCTATGAGTGCCCCGCGCCGACGAAGAGATTCTCGAATCACGGCCTGACGTGACATAGTGGGCAACAAACGTTCAATAGCCTGCGAGACTCGATCCAAATACTCCGGATCCGGACACAAAATGATTCCTTGAGCCATTTCATCATGTTCAGCTTGCGAAAACAGATCCATAGCAACCCATTCTGGCGCTGTTGTTCCGTCGGCAATAATCAAAATCTCAGAGGGGCCAGCTACCATGTCAATCCCAACCACCCCAAATACTCGCCGCTTAGCCGCCGCCACATAAGCATTTCCCGGACCCACTATTTTATCAACAGCTGGAATTAAATCGGTACCATAGGCCAAAGCACCGATCGCCTGTGCTCCTCCCACAGCAAAAACCCGGGTCACCCCAGCCAGCGCTGCCGCCGCCAAAACTAAAGGAGAGCAGAACCCTTTGGGCGTGGGGACCACCATCAAGATTTCCCCGACCCCAGCGACCTGAGCTGGGATGGCATTCATTAGCACAGAGGAGGGATAGACCGCCTTGCCACCCGGAACATACAAACCTACCCGATCCAACGGGGTGATTCGTTGACCATAAAGCGAACCATCTGCTTCCGCATAAGACCATGATTGTTGGCGTTGATGTTCATGAAAATGACGAATACGGGCACAGGCCTGCTCCAGAGCCTGGTGCAGAACCGGATCCAGCTCAGAGAGCGCTTGATGACAGCGTTCCATAGGAATTTCCAAATCCTGAATCGTGCTGGGTTGCCAGTGATCCAATTCTTGTGTGAGTCTCCGGAGAGCCGTATCCCCCTCTCTCCGGACCTGTTCAAGAATATCAGCCACGCGTTCATCCACCGTGGGATCTTGAGCCGTTTCAAAAGCAGTTAAAGCCGCTAATTTTTGTTCGAAATCCGCCTGTTTTGTCGATAACCTACTGATCAGAGACATGCTTCATTCCCCATGCAAATGCATTCACTAAGGGTTCCAATTGTACCCTACCCCACTTCCAAGCCGCCACATTCACCACCAAATGAGCACTAATAGGAGCAACCAGTTCAACGGCTTTAAGGTGATTCGCCTGAAGCGTTTTTCCGCTACTCACCAGGTCCACAATCCCGTCAGCCAATCCAATCAGTGGCGCCAACTCCATAGATCCGTAGAGCTTAATTAAATCCACATGCACCCCTTTCTGGGCGAAGTGTTTACGCGCCAAATTTTCATACTTGGTGGCCACACGAAGACGAGTCCCTTTTCGAACGGCACCATGGTAATCATAGGTTTCTGGAACCGCCCCCATCAAACGACATTGAGCGATCCCCAAATCTAACGGCTGATACAAACCTTCACAACCCTGTTCTAGGATTACGTCCTTACCCGCTACCCCTAAATGAGCCCCCCCGTAACGCACATAGGTCGGCACGTCTGACGCTCGCACAATCACCAAGCGCAAATCCGGACGGTTCGTCGGAATAATCAGTTCCCGAGTCGTATCAGGATCTCCCAAAGGAATGATGCCTGAAGCTCGTAACAGCGGGATGGTATCTTGATATATACGACCCTTAGAAAGAGCTAATGTCATGCCTTTAAACTGTTCCATGATCCCCCTTACGGCTCCGTCTAAACACATTGGCACCCAATGCGGCCAACTTTACTTCCATTTGTTCATATCCTCGATCCAAGTGATAGATACGATCTACTACCGTTTCCCCCTCAGCAATAAGACCGGCAATCACAAGCCCAGCTGAAGCTCTTAAATCGGTTGCCATCACGGTCGCCCCCTCCAATCGTGAAACCCCCCGAATGATGGCCACGTTCCCCTCAACCTCAATATTAGCCCCCATCCGACGCAGTTCTTGGACATGCATAAAACGATTTTCAAAGATCGTCTCCGTCACCACCGTCGTACCCCGCGCCACCGCATTCATGGCCATAAATTGAGCCTGCATATCCGTTGGAAAAGCAGGATAGGGTGACGTTCTCAAACTCACCCCATGGTTCTCCCCAAGCATCGTCAAACGAATCTGCTGAGGCGCAAGATCAATTCTAGCATTAGCCTCCATCAATTTATCCAGTACTGATTCCAAGACACCAGCATCGATGCCCTGCAGCGTGATGTCACCTCGGGTGGCCGCCCCCGCTACTAATAAGGTACCCGCTTCAATGCGATCGGCCATAATGGTATGCTTGGCCCCCCGCAACACAGACACCCCCTGAATAGTAATCAGATCCGTGCCATCTCCTGAGATTTGAGCACCCATTGCACGCAGGCAACGAGCGAGATCAACCACTTCTGGCTCGCGAGCGGCGTTTTCCAAAATCGTTGTTCCTTCGGCCAAAACAGCGGCCATCATGAGGTTTTCCGTACCCGTTACGGTCACGGTATCCATAAAGATGTGCGCCCCGTTTAACCGGTCAGCACGAGCCACCATGTCTCCATGAACAATCTCAATGACGGCTCCCATAGCCTCCAATCCCTTGATATGCAGATCCACGGGGCGCTCTCCAATGGCACATCCTCCAGGCAGTGAAACCTTAGCATAGCCACACCGTGCTAACAAAGGCCCCAGTACCAAAATCGAGGCCCGCATGGTTTTAACCCAATCATAGGACGCAGTAGGGCTCTCAATCCGTTCAGCCCTTAACATCACTTCGTTTCCAGTCTGATCACATTGCACGCCCATACCAGAGAGAATTTTAAGCAAAGTCTGAACATCACGCAAATGAGGCACATTCAATAAATGTAGGGGCTCGGAAGACAACAATGAAGCACACAAAATCGGCAACGCAGCATTTTTAGCCCCTGAAACCTGAACAACTCCCTGCAAAGGCCTTCCACCAGTAATAACAAATTGATCCATTAGAGCGCCGTATCCCCTAATTGCTTTTTCCATTCATCAGGGGTCAAGGTTTTCAGGGATAGCGCATGAATTTCCTGCTTCATGCGATCGCCTAATGCCTTATAAACCAACTGGTGTTGAGCTACCCGAGTCAACCCACGAAACAAATCACTCACGATCACGGCTTCAAAGTGGTGCCCATCCCCCTCTACCTCAACATAGGATGTCTCAAACCCGTTTTCAATGTAACCTTTAATATCATCTGGCAATACCATACTTCCTCCGTTAATTCCGAATCCGCCACCCTTGATGCAATAACCAACCCGTCAACCCCATCAGTAAACCACAACTCGACAAAACGATCAAAAAAGACAACACCGGTGAGACATCACTCTGCCCAAAAAATCCATAACGAAAACCATCTGTGATGTAGAAAAATGGATTGAGATGTGACAAGTTACGCCAAATCGGAGTCAACCCTTTCAAAGAATAAAAGGCACCCGACAAAAAAGTCAGCGGCACGATCACGAAATTTTGCCAGCCCGCCATTTGATCAAATTTCTCTGACCACAAACCCGCCAAAATCCCCAAGGTTCCAGTCAGAAGCGTACCTAATAAAGCGAATACCAGCACCCAACTAACCGCCATTATCGGTAAATCAAAGAACAATAAAGCCGTCAAATAGACCACCCCACCAACCAACAACCCTCGCAGCACAGCAGCTAAGACATAGCCCCAATAGATCTCTCCTGCCGACAAAGGGGAGAGTAGCAAAAAAACCAGGTTGCCCGTAATCCTAGATTGCACCAAACTCGACGAACTATTTGCAAAAGCATTTTGCAACATCGCCATCATAACCAACCCCGGAATCAGGAATGTACCATAACTGACGCCTGCATATACTTCACCACGCCCTTTTAACACCTGAGAGAAAACCAACAAATACAACAAAGTAGAAACTAACGGCGCCAACAGAGTCTGCGTGGCCACCTTCCAAAATCGGCGCATTTCCTTCATGAGTAACGTTTTCAAACCAATCATACAATCTTTTCTTCTTGTGACCAGGCCATAAAAGCCTGTTCTAAACTGTGCACTTGATACTGCGCTTTTAACGCCTCCAAGGTATCCACCACCATAACCTGACCTTTCACCAGAATGGCCGCCCGCTGGCACAAAGCTTCGACTTCCTCGAAGTAATGGGTAGTCAATAAGATAGTATGCCCTTCCTGATTCAAGTTCTTAATAAATTTCCAAAGACTTTGACGGAGCGCCACATCCACCCCGGCAGTGGGTTCGTCCAACACAATGACTGAAGGGCGATGAACCAAGGCTTGCGCCACCAAAACCCGTCTTTTCATCCCTCCCGATAAAGAACGCATATTGGTGTTAGCCTTATCAGTCAAGTGTAATTCCGTGAGTAAGTGCTCAATCCAATCATCGTTACGAGCAATTCCAAAATAACCCGATTGGATCTGAAGACATTCCAGTACGGTAAAAAAAGGATCAAACACCAATTCCTGAGGAACCACACCTAAAGCCCGCCGGGCTTCCCGATAATCCCGTTGAACATCATGGCCCATAATACGAATTGTCCCTTGGTCAGGACGTGATAAACCCGCCATCATATTGATCAGGGTACTTTTACCTGCCCCATTAGCACCCAGAAGCGCAAAAAACTCCCCCTTAGGAACATTCAGGGAAATCCCATTAATCGCCACAAGGGAACCAAACCGCTTCACAACACCCTCAATCGAAATAGCCATAACCATTAAACTGCGTCCCCGACCCCGGTAAAGATAAACCCCACCCCGTAAAGATCCGCCAAGGCTTTCAGGTTTTCCGGGATACCAACCCACCTGACTTGACGGGCACATTGGTTCAGTTGACGTACCCATTCTAAAAATAAAGCCAAAGCAGACGAATCAAATCGACCCACGCCTGACAAATCAATCGTCAACGCCGTTTCTGTCGAAGTTAAGTAGGGTTCGATACGAGCCTTTAATCCCGTAACCGTTGACAACAACAGGTCTTCTTGCAGAACTAAAACAGCACTATCCTGTTGGCTCATGAAGAACTTTTATTCTTTTTATTTAATGCCCGAATGAGACCATCTATGCCATTTTGTCGCACTTCATTAGCAAACTCACTGCGATAATTCGTGATCAAACTCACCCCGTCAATCACCATATCATAAACCAGCCAATTCGAGCCGTTGGCCTCCATACTGTAATCAATTCCAATGGGCTGGGCTCCTGACGACGCTAATTGCGTGTGGACCACAGAATCATTACCTTGTGTGTCCACTGATTTGACCACCATCGTTTGGTTATTGAATTGCGATAAAGAAGTAGCGTAAGTCCGCACCAACAGGGTCTGGAAGGCCGATTGCAATTGACTTTGTTGCTCAGGGGAAGCAGAACGCCAGTTCTTTCCCACCGCCAAACGGGTCATCCGAGTCACATCAAAATGCGGCACCACCACACGCGTAATCAAATCACTGGCTTTATCTTTCTGACGCAGAGAGGGGTCTGCTTTAATATCGGTCAACACTTCTTGAATCGCATTCTGAACAACAGCTCCCGGCCCACTATTCACGTCAACCTGAGCATAACCTTCAGCAATCAACCCCAGCAAACCCAGGGAAAAAACCCACTGTTTCCAATATTTCATGGTGTTACTCCTTTTTAGTTGAACTGTCCTGCGCTTTGTTAAATAAGAACTGACTAATCAACTTCTCTAAAACAACCGCCCCCTGTGAGATTTTTATTTCATCGCCGTTCTTCAGGGTTTTGTCATCGCCCCCCGCATCCAAACCAATATATTGCTCTCCCAGAATCCCAGAGGTCAGTACAGAAGCAGAAGAATCATCCGGAAAAGCAAATTGTGAATCTAAATCAAGCGTAACCAAAGCGTTATAATGTTTGGGATCAAATTGAATAGAACGAACACGTCCCACTAGCACCCCCGCACTGCGCACGGCTGCCCGAACTTTTAATTGGCCAATATTATCAAAATGGACTGTTACCTGATAGCTGGAGCCGGACCCTTGGCCCCCTGCATTTCCTACTTTAAAACCCAGCATCAATAGGGCACCAAAACCCAATAACACAAAAATCCCCACCCACAAGTTAAGTGTGCCTCGATTCATCAATTCCACCCCTTCATCATAAAAGCCGTCAAAATCAAATCTAGGGCCAAAATGGCCAAAGATGAACTCACGACCGTTCTTGTCGTCGCCCCGGATACTCCCTCCGCGGTGGGGGGAGCCTCATACCCTTCAAAAGTTGCAATGGTGGCCACCGCCAACCCAAAAACAACACTCTTAATCACTCCATTAACAATGTCATGTCTAAAATCGACTGCTGACTGCATCTGCGACCAAAATGCGCCATTATCGACTCCCAACCCCACTACAGTGGCCAAAAACCCACCCATAATCCCCATGAAGGTAAACAAGGCTGATAATAATGGCATGGACAATACCCCTCCCCAAAAACGGGGGGCCACCACTCGAGCGAGCGGATTGACGGCCATCATTTCCATGGCTGACAGCTGTTCAGTGGCTTTCATCAAACCAATTTCAGCCGTCATCGCTGAACCCGCCCGGCTCGCAAACAGCAAGGCCGACACCACCGGACCCAATTCGCGCACCAATGAGAGAGCGACTAACACACCGACACTCTCGGAAGAACCATAATTCTGGAGTGTTTCGAACCCCTGTAAACCTAATACCATCCCCACAAAAAGACCCGAAACTAAAATGATAATAAGGGATTGAACCCCTGCAAAATACAATTCACGAACCACCAAGCCAAAACGTCTCAGTGCCGTCCCAGAGACCCTTAATATCTGAAACAAGAACAACACAATAGCTCCAATACGCTCAATAATACGCAGGGTTAAATCACCCACGTTGCGAATTCCTTGGACGGGATTTATCATCAGCATGAAACCTTCCCCTCTATTTTAAAATCTTCCTGCACCGACTGGGCAGGATAATGGTAGTGCATTGGCCCTTCAATTTCACCCCAAATAAATTGATGAACAAAAGGAACCGCTGATTGTTTAATTTCTTCTGGTGTTCCTTGTGCCACAATCACTCCATCGGCCACAAAATAAAGATAATCAACTATTTTAAGAGATTCCTGTACATCATGTGTTACCAGAATTGTCGTAGCCCCCGAAGCTTGGTTCATTTGCCGGACCAATCGACTGATCACCCCCATGGCAATGGAATCTAATCCCGTAAACGGTTCATCATATAAAATCAAAGCAGGATCCATAATCGTTGCTCGGGCTAAAGCCACTCGCCTAGCCATCCCCCCCGATAACTCAGTGGGTTTTTTTTGATGCACTCCGCGCAGACCAACAGCGTTCAAT
>VFSW01016025.1_pt1 | contig 10260 bp, 14 predicted proteins | sample 5358111 | NCBI WGS metagenome assembly VFSW01 (sample SAMN11554181, study PRJNA540505) | mine drainage metagenome | isolation source: sediment from site ElyBrook_90M | place: USA: Ely Copper Mine, Vershire, VT | collected 2017
ATCACCGGCAAACTCGTTAAGCAACCCAAAGTCTCAAGGGCCACACCACCAGGCCAAACCTGCGAAAGAAACTCGGCTTCACTTGTTGTGGGTCAATCTCCATCGGAACAAAATTGATTCCGGTTTCGCGGTAGTAGAGCGAGCGCAATTGTTGGTAGTAACGCAGTGTTTGTTGATGGTGTGCTCGCTCAGTTAGCAACTGTTGATAGCACTCTTCGATTTTCATGAATCCCCCACTGAAATGTGTGAGGGCCGGTCTGAACTTGATCTGTGTGACCGGCCCGTTGGTTGCCTTTTCTCGGTACGTTGACGCTTCTAGGCAATCCCAAGTTCTGCTTTCAACTCTTCAATGCGTTGGCGACCTGCAAACGCTTTCAGACCCCGGCCTGCACGTCCGCTTTGGACGGTTGCGCGGGTCAACTCTTTCTTCGCATCAAACAGGGTGGTCTCTAGCATCTGAATTTGATTTTCGTAGTTCCGTTCACCACGCAGGTTGCCTTCTTCGACTGCGGACTTCTTCAGCTTGAGCACATCGTCAATACGTCGTTCAAGCAACTTCACCTCAGCGACCTGTGTGTTGCAGTAATCTTCCGTGTGCTTTGCGTGTTGCTGCAAGTCATAAAGCTGTTGACGAAGTTGGTTGTATTCCACCCTTGCAGGCTGAGGCTTCGGTGGTTGGGCTTTATCCCTTGCCGCTCGGTGCTCAGTCATGCGCTGTTCGTGGGCTGCGATGTCAATGACCATGAGTTTTGGGTCAGCGTTGTTGAGAACGAGATTCATGAAAGTCTGTGTGTCTTGGTTCATAATTTCTCCTTGTTGGTTCCAAAAATTATGGTGATGGGGTTGTTGCCCCCATCACCATTCCCTTGGCTGTGGATTTCCTTGGAAGGCCAGCACAACGGAAACTTGTTAGATGGTTGCCACTCGCAGACTGTCCGACTCATTCAGGCCGATGGCCCGCGCAAAGTCGTAATCCTTTTTCTTCTGCTCGGTCAGCGAAGCGTAAGCAGCGGGCTTGTCGCCTCTGAGTTTGCGTTTCTGTTCTTCGGTGATGGGTTGTTTGGTAATTGGGTCCGTCATGTGTTCAAGCAGGATCGCGTCACCACCGGCAAAGCGATCCTTGCGGCTGTTGGCAGCCGATGCAGACTCGCGGAACTCTTCCCCACCATTGTCAGCAACCCCATTGTGCTTGTTGATTGGCGCAACAGTTTCCTTGATGGGTGCGACTGTGCGAGGTTCAAGACCGAACAACACACCAACATCCTTGCGAGACTCGGTGAACTCATGATCCATGCGCCCCAATAAGCCGGTGAAAGAGGTGTCAGCCTCATTAGGAATCGTCGCTGCCAACGCTTCCTCAACCAACTTGAGTTTGTCTGCGATGGGTGCGAAACCATGCAGCTTTTCGGACACCTCGGTGAACTTCGTGGGTGAGACTTTCGCTTTCAACTCAGCAATTGCCTCATTTAGCTTAACCTCTACGCTCTTTGCCATACTCGTTTTCTCCTTGGCCCTTGGGCCTGTGTTTCAATCTTGGTCGCGCTTTGTTTACCAACTGTCAGGGAACTCATCCAACGATGTGTCTTCAGCTTCCTCAAATCTGCTTGCGATTTTGCGAATCGCTGTCAACAACAACACCGATTCAAAAAGTGGGTTGCTGCGAGGAATCACCCGCTCAACCTCATCACTGAGCAAGGCCAGCATCGTTTCAAGTTGCCGCTCTGTCTGTTCGTCATACTTCTTGCGGGCCTTCACCACTCGCCGTGCTTCACGGTTGACCCCGATGGTGTTCAGGACTGCAAGAAGGTCAGGGTCAACGGTCTTCATCGCTGCCTTCCTTCAATGCAAGTTGGTTGGTGGTGACCCCGCACAAACCTTTGTTCTCAGACACCACCACTGCCTTACCGTCAACCATCTGCGTGCGGACCACGGTGGTGTTGAATGCAACGGTTTTCTTTCGCACCTCAAGCTGTTCAACCACCGGCTTGCGAATCCCGAGCATTTCTATGATGGTGCGGTGAACCAACAACATCTCATGCACCACACCTGTGGGCAGCTTCCCATCCTTGCGATGCAGTTCTAGTTCCTCGTTGAGGCTTTCCAACCTGCTCACCATCGCGGATCGCAACTGCTCGGTTTCGGTCAGTGTGCTCTGTTTCAGTTGTTCCATGATTGTTTTCCTGTCCAACGCGATGGTGTCTCTATTCACGTTCAAAGCCCTCGCTAGTGCGAGGTTGGTTGTGGTTGGGTCATCCCGCAAAATCTTTGCAATCTCCAACCTTCGCCGTGCTGCGGCCTCACGTTTCTCACGTACATAATTTGAAGGGCCGCTCATGCACACCTCAGTTCAATGTCATCGGCAGTATTGAGCAACCAACTACACAGACCGGGGTTGGATTCCCACCCAAACTCATCTTCAGCAATTGAGACAAGCAACTTCTGTGCCAACTCAATCTTCTGATCTAAGGTCATCTTGCCGAGGTCAGGTTGCTTCATGCTCCAACCCCAACCCCCGGCACCTCGTACACCTTGCCCGCGTTCCTGACCTCTTCGCTGAGGATCACCATGGTTGCACCAAGAAGCCCGGTACTCACCGAGCACCATTGGCTTCTTGCCAACTCTTTGATGATGGCATCAAACTGCACAGCGGTCAGGCGGAAGCCGCAGCGTTTCCACAACTCTTTTTGATACATCTGCCCATCACGCATCAACAGTGTTCGCACACGTTGCAAGGCCCTGATGGTGAGAAAGCCTTCCTCGGTTAGAAACTTAGGTTCGGTCATTGCTCGCTGCTCCTTTGTTGAAATTGATTTTCTTGATGGAAGATCGTGTAATCACAGCCTCATCACTGACCTTGCAGGTGTCCAAATCAACCACCTTTACCAACAGGTTCAACGTATCGAGTTCCATGATGATGCAAGATCGCAAAACTTCCCCATCGTTGAAGTAGATGTCCAACGGCACCTTCGTTTGTTTTGCCAAATGCAAATACTTGTTCGGGCCTGATTGTTGCTGTGCCGGGTGCCGGGTGTCTGGAAAATTGTTATTCATTGGACACCCCCTTAACCGGCCCACCATCAAAGGCGGTTTGCTCGGGTGTTGGCAAAAACCATTCGTAACCCGCACTCTTCCCCTTCAAAGCCCTCACCTCTGCCTTGCACCTTTTCTTGATTCGGGTGAACTCCAACCGCTCGGGGTCAATGCCGTTCTCTTTCAACGCAATGTCAATGTCCGCTTTCCGTTTTGCCCCACTCCGCAACATCCCCACGATGAGCATGACCGCTTTGCTTGTGATGGATTTGTCTTGTTGCTTCTGCGGGCTAACAACATCGTCCACATTGGCATGAGACACACCGCACCACTTCACCCTGATAACTTCTGACTCTTGCCCATCCCAAGCAACCTTGACAGCCTCGGTCTTGTACTTCAACTGTGGGGCAGACTTGTTACGCACCTCACTCATGGTGTGGGCATACTTGTCTTCATCCTCCGGGTCAGGTCCGAAGATGAACACATCCCGCGCCACACCCACGAAGGCAGCCGCACCCATCAGACGTTGCAACACCGCCGCATCACTGCCGCGTTTATTGAAGTGACCAACCGTGATGATGGCGCAATCATGTTGCCTAGCAACAAGAGACAACGGCATCAAGATACCGCCGCGTATCTGTTCCTCAACGTTCATCTGCTTGCTGCCCAAGTAATTCGTGATGGGGTCAATCACAACCAACGCGACATTACCAATGTCCTCAATTTGTACCTCTAACAACCGGCAATCAGCATCAAGGCTTGGTGTGAGTTCAACATTCTGTTGCTCAACATAGAAGCGGTGAATGTTCTCAAGGTCCGCACCGGCCAACTCCAAGCGGGGGCGAACCGTGTCTGCCCAATCATCTTCAGCCGCGAGGATGATTACCGGCTGAGGCCCCAACTCATTTGCTGTTCCATCCGGCCAAGGCAACCCGGCAGACACACGGGCCGCGATATCCAACGTCACAGGCGACTTGCCTTCAGTTGATCCACCACCAAAGTGAGCGACCCTGTTGCGCCCCAGATACTTCGGCCACAACCACACGCGGTGCTCTTTAGCAATGACATCTGCGGTTTCGGTTCGACCAACTCGGGCACGATACTCTTCGTCTGTCTGAGCAAATGCGTTGGGGTCATTCTTGAACTTCAACGCAGCCGCTTCACCCTGCATCTCGGCCATTCGCAAGCGGAATTGTTCAGCGTCTTCACCTGTCAAACCACCGGCCCAATCAGGATCACTCATCAACGCACTGATCTTGTCCGCGATGGGGGAAGGAATATCGTCCGCACACACAAGACGGCTTGAGCGGCCCTCGGCTTTGTTGTCAGCAACGATGCTGTCACGCCACTGTGTGAAAGCCGGTTCATACGCGAGGAATGCAGCATCGGCTGCTTTACTTAGTTGGGCGGTATCGTTCATGTTGTTACCTCATCTTCCGCAATCCCATCAGGAATCGCTTTGTTGGTTAAAATACAAAAGCCTGCCACGTTGGGCAGGCCATCAGATCACCGAATTGTTTTGCAGCTAGTGGTTAGCGTTCAACCAACGAGTGCAATTTCTCACGCCATTTCTCACGTCAATTTTCCCCTGTAGGGTGTAAGAGAGTAGCCTTATGATGGAAACGTGTCAACGGCAATTGACCAAGCCCCTACATAAGTATCTTAGAAGGGGTCATCTCACTGATTGCCGAGGTGTTAGGGCTGATTGACGTTGACCAAGCCCCGAGGTCTTCAGCCATGGCTAGACATACCTATTCCCCACACTAAGGGCGTAAACATAGTCATCTCATTGATTACTAAGGTGTTACGGGTATGTGACGTTGACATGGAAACGTGTCTACTCTCTACATAAGAGTGGGGAAAGGGGTCATCTTGTTGATTACGATGGGGTTAGAGGTAAGTGACGTTGAGCAAGCCCCTTGGGTCAGCCGGTCAGACAGGCCCCTGCGTAACGGTACAACACCTCAACTTCCCGCGAGCCTGTGTGGGAGTGTTGGAGTGTTTGTACGTGATTGATTCTAAATATATATTAACAGTCATTTTTTTGATGGGGACGGTCACACACAGGCACAGAGTCACGGAGTTTTTCACCCCATCACCCCGCACCATACACCCCGCACGTTCTTGTGCAATCGGTCAGGAATCGAGCGGTACAACAGGGAAAAAGTGTAGGACCGTTGGCCGGGGGTCAAAATCACCGTGCCTTGCCGCACACAAGCCCGAGTTTCAAACACCCATCGGTTCTGATAACCGGGGGTAAGTGTTACATCTAAAGGGTTTAGAGCGGAAAGTCTGATAAGGCTTACCAGACTGTGCATGGTAACCACGTAGAATCAACAACTTACGGAGAAGGTTTTTGGGACTGAGCCGGTCACCAACCGTCACGATCTGCGACCTTGGAAGGCCCAACGCGGCTCACCGGCTGCCCGCTGTGAGGCGATCTGCGGGCCGGGGTCTGTTAGCTCACCCCATCGGTGGTTAGACTTTGGGATTCAACTGCTTGCTGAGTGCAGCTTGCATCTTGTCCAAACCAACCTTACCGGCTGCGGCATCAGGTTCAATGTAAGTCTTGATGACCACCTCAAGTGAGTTGCCCAACACCTGATAAGCCGCTCGCACGTCACCGTCTTGGTTGTAGAGCCGCGTTGCTGCACCGTGCCTGCCTGAATAGCAACCATTCCAACGTGAGCAGACCTTCAAGGCACTCGGCTTGATACGGTACTTTGCAAAGTTGTTGTGATTGATGGGGTCTTTGCCGTTGGGAGTGAACAACAGCCCGGTCTTTGGTTGCCCCATCACCTTGTGCCATGCTTCGATGAAGCCCCGCACATCCTCACCAAAGTGCAAGTCACGCTGCGATTGCTCGGTTTTCAACTCACCAAACACACCGTATGGCGCGGCCTCACGCACCTTCAACATGCCCACCTTGAGGTCAATGTTTTCCCACTTCATTGCTGCGGCCTCTTCGGGCCTCATTGCCACCACAGCACAGAAGGCGAAGAACAACTTGGCCTCAGGTTGGGTCAGAGCGTTCAGGATCGCAACGATTTCCTCAAGGGTGTACTTCACGCGGGGCTTCGCCTTGCGTACCTTAACCTAGACTTCGGCATCCCTCATCGGGTTGACGTTGATGATGCCCTTGCTGCACGCACGTTTGAAAATTCCTGACATCAGGCTGCGGACACTTGCGAGTGTGTTTTCATTCAACTTCTTGGCGAGCCGGTCAAGGAGTTCACTGGCATCAACTGTGCGGTATTCGCTCAGGGCCTTCGTTTCCAACTCCTCCCTGAGGTACAGCGACCAAACGTATTTGTAACCACGGGTGGTTGAAAATCTTTTGTTGGCTTCAACCCACGGCAGGTATGTGGTTAACCAGAATGCACCGATGGTGAGTGGTGGTTCTTTGGGAAGCGGGGCAGGGGCAGAGATGGTCTTGTGACGCTCTGCGTTGATCCGCGCCATGTGAACGTCACGCAGGACCGTGACCGCGTTGCAGTCAGCCGAGGGGAACTCTTTGGTTTTGTCGCAGAGGTGCTCGGTGACTTTTACTCTGGCCCGGTCTTCCCCATCACGGTAGAATCGGACCCAGAACGCATTGGAGCGTTCCACGATGGTGCCTTGTTGCTTGCGGAATCTGCGGCGGTTGGCTTTAAGCAACTCGGTGACGTTGATCGCCATAACCAACATATTATCTTATCGGACATATCAGACTCAAGATAACCTTGGTAATCGCCAAGTTGATTGTTTATATGTAGTTGCAAACAATAGCTTTAACAACAAGATGGGCGCGTAGCTCAAACGGATAGAGCATCGGATTTCTAATCCGGCGGTTGCAGGTTCGAATCCTGCCGCGCCTACCAGATTGCTGGGAGCGTCCGTTCTCGGCATAGACCAATAGCAACAGCAAGAACAGCCGAGCTGCGCTCGGCGGACGGGCCCCTTCGGCTTGGCTCAAGGCAGGCTTGGGGCTGTCCCCACATGCTGTTTCCACCGGCTGTTGCTGCATTCTGTTCCGTGGTAGCCTATTCGTCGTTGGGGCGGGCGCGGGCTTGGACTGCGCGGTCGCTCCGTTCTGATCGCACCTTTCATGGCGCTCGATTCAAAACCCCCGCGTTCGGCGCTATCTCATTCCAGTACAGACACTTCCGCGAATTCTCCAAACCAGGAAAAGGCGCAACTTCCGGACGATGACGGGGTTGATAGGAGTGTGGGCACTGCGGCGCTGGATCGGGGCATGCTGATGGTGGGGACGCCTTCGTCACCCACGGCGGCATTGTCGGCTGCGGGAGCGGGCGGCGAGGAAACCTCAGACGCGCAGGTGATGTTGCGGGTGAAGGCTGGGGATCAGCCGGCGTTCGATTATCTGGTGCAGAAGTATCGGCGTCCGATGGTCAGTTTTATGTACCGGATGGCGCGGAATCCGGCGGCGGCGGAGGACCTGGCGCAGGAAGTCTTTCTGCGGGTGTACCGGTCGCGGGCCAGCTACGAAGCCAGCGCGAAGTTCACCACCTGGCTCTACCGGATCGCGACCAACCTGGCGGTAAATCATGCGCGCGATACGCGGCATGAGCGGCCCGAGGTCACGGTCAGCCTGGATGAACCGGACGACGATACGGGCACTACGCTGGAGTTGCCGGACGGCAGTTTGACGGCGGAGCAGGAAATGGTGCGGCGGGAACGCATGCTGGCAATCCGCAGCAAGGTGGAGGCGCTGCCGGAGCCGCAGAAGCTGGCGGTGATCATGCACAAGTACCAGCAGATGGATTACAAGCAGATCGCGGAAGTATTGAAGAAGAGCGAATCGGCGACCAAATCGTTGCTCTTCCGGGCGTATGAGACTTTGCGGGAACAGTTAAAAGAATTTGTCTAGCAAGATTGTTTAGCAAGACTGGCAGTCGGATTGGACGAGCGACACTGGCGAACACGCTCTGGTGAACCAGATTTAGCCAACCAGTTGAGGGGAGTAGTTATGAAATGCAATTGCGAGGAGATTCGAGAACAGATGCCCGAGGTGGCCGCGGGATTCGGCGCGCTCACGGCGGAGCAGGAGCAGCATGTGACGGGTTGCAACGGGTGTACGGAACAATTGAAAGAGTTGCGCGCGACCATGGCGCTGCTCGATGAATGGAAAACTCCGGCGCCTACGCCGTACTTCGATGTGCGTCTGCAGGCCCGTCTGCGGGAGGAGATGGCCAAGCCGCAGGCGGGGTGGTTGCAGTGGTTCCGGCGTCCGGTGCTGGCGGCAGCGCTGACGGTGCTGATGGGAGTGGGGGCGGGTTTGATTTACACGCGCAGCACGGGGATTTACGATCCAGGGCCGGGCATGAGCGATAATCTTCCTCCTGCCCCGGGCTCGGCGGTAAGCGATTTGCAGGCTTTGGAGAAGAATCACGACCTGTATTCCGATTTCGATTTACTGGACGACCTGGATTTGCAGCAGGATGTGGTAGCGAATCCGTAGCAAGATTCGCGCCCAACCTGTTGCGACGGGCATGTTAGCGTGGGAGGCTTAGAAAGGCGGGAAGGTGGGCCGCGGGAGACAAAAAAAAGGATGGCTGGCGACTGCCAGTCTGGCGGTCGCGGTCACCGCTGCATTGCCCTGCCCGGCGCTAAACGGACCTTTCCATTCCGGGTGGCAGCGGCCGCAGGGCCGGGCGTACCAGACGCAACGTCCGCCGCAGGCCAGGCCTTATCAGGGGCAGCGTGCGCCGCAGGGGGCTCGTCCGCAAATGGGGCGTGGTCCGGGGCGTCCGCCGCAGAGCGGTCATGCCGGGGATTGGCTGCGGCGCTATAAAGACATGCCGCCAGCCGAGCAGGAGCGCGCCCTGCAGGGCGATCCTGCGTTTCGCCGCTTGCCTCCGCAGCAGCAGCAACAACTGCGCCAGCGCTTGCAGCACTTCTCAGGATTGCCTCCGCAGCAGCAGTTGCGCATGCTGAACCGCATGGAAACCTGGGAGCATCTGACCCCGGAGCAGAAGAATCAAGCCCGGCAGATATTCGGCCAGATCCGCTCCTTGCCGCCGGCGCGGCAGCGCGCGGTGGGCACCGCGATCCATGATTTGCGAGGCATGCCGCCGGAACAGCGCGAGCGGATTATCGACTCACAGCGTTTCAAGGGGATGTTCTCCGACCAGGAGCGCGAGATGATGCGCGGGGCCACAAGATTGCCGCTGGCGCCCGCGGAAGAGGCGGGACCGCAGTAGGGCAACTTCAGCTGCGAGGATCAATCTCGCAAATATGGGACGACCGTGTTCGGCCGGTCGTTTCCGCAAGCGCGTCGAAGGCGGCGTTCAGTCCCTTTGGGCAGCCGAATCGAAATAGGCATGGGAAATCTTTTGTAATACGCGCCTGTGTTCATTATATCGCGCGAGAATTTCAGAGCTGCTCACTCACGATCTCAGCATGTTCCTCGCGATGAAGAAGACGTTGGCGGGGCGCTCGCCCAGGCGGCGCATGAAGTAGGGATACCACTCGGTGCCGAAGGGGATGTAGACGCGCATGCGCCAGCCGTCGCGGACCAGGCGTTGCTGCAGGTCGCGGCGGATGCCGTAGAGCATTTGGAATTCGAAAGAATCGCGGGCGATCTTTTCCTGGTCGGCAAAGGCCTGGGCTTGGCGGATGATTTTTTCGTCGTGCGTGGCCAGTCCGTGATAGATGCCGCTTTTCATCAGAATTTTCATGAGCTTGACGTAGTTGGCGTCCACATCCGCTTTGTCCGCAAAAGCGATGCTCGCGTCTTCTTTGTAGGCGCCCTTGCAGAGGCGGATACGGATTCCCTCGGCCAGCAACTTCTCTACATCGCTTTCGGAGCGCTTGAGATACGACTGGATGACGGTGCCGATACTTTTCTGGTTTCCCGGCATGCGGTGCAGTTCGTGGACGAAGTCGAGAGTGCGCTGGGTGTAGGGCGAGCCTTCCATATCGACGCGCACGAAGCCGGGCGGATTCATGGCGGCGGTTTTGGCCACCAGGCCGGCGACCAGTTCACGGGATAGGTTTTCGTCGACGTCCAAGCCCATGTGAGTGAGCTTCAGGCTGATATTGGCGTTGAGTTGATTGGCGGCAATGGCGTCGAGAATCTGCTCGTAGAGTTTGGCGCTGTGGCGGGCCTCGTCCGGATTGGTGACATTTTCGCCGAGGTTGTCGATGCTGACGCTCATGCCCGCGCGGTTGACTGCCTGGGTGACGCGCACGGCGTCAGCGATTTCTGTGCCGGCAACGAAGCGACCG
>VFSW01016026.1_pt1 | contig 10259 bp, 10 predicted proteins | sample 5358111 | NCBI WGS metagenome assembly VFSW01 (sample SAMN11554181, study PRJNA540505) | mine drainage metagenome | isolation source: sediment from site ElyBrook_90M | place: USA: Ely Copper Mine, Vershire, VT | collected 2017
GGTCGCGGCGCAGACGGCCCACCTGCAAGGCAGTGCCGAGGGCTACGAGGTCGAGTTCCGCCTGCGCAGCGCCGACGGCCGCTGGCGCTGGGTGCTGTCGCGCGGCCGCGTCGTGCAGCGCGACGCCCAGGGCCGCGCCTTGCGCATGGTGGGCACGCTCACCGACCTGAGCGACCGCCACGAGGCCGAGGCCATGCGCCTGCAGCGCGACCGCGCCGAAGCCGCCAGCCGGGCCAAGACCGAGTTTCTGGCCCGCATGAGCCACGAGCTGCGCACGCCGCTGAACGCGGTGCTGGGCTTCGCCCAGCTGCTGGCGGGTGCGGTGGGCAACCCGACGCAGCAGCGCTGGGTGGCCGGCGTCGAACAGGCCGGCTGGTCGCTGCTGGCGATGGTGGACCGGATGCTCGCGCTGGCGCACGAGAACCCGCGCCCGGATGCACAGCCCGATCAGCCCGGCCGCGGGACGGGCGCGTCGCCCAGCGCAACGCCCACCACGCCGAGCGAGTAGGTCCGCGCGAACATCGCCGCCACGCTGCCCGGCGGCGGCCACCCGCTGCCGTCGGCCCGGCCCTGCGAGGCGGCGACGTCGAGCGACGTCACGAGACGCCGGCGCTGGAGCGCCGTGATAGTGTCGAGACCTGACGCCATCCCCGGCGCCGCGGCCCTGAACGGCTAGCGCAGCGCCCCCCGAGCCGATGACACCCACGCGACGCATCGCCGAATTCGAGGTCGGGCCCATCGGGCTGGGCTGCATGAACCTCAGCCACGCCTATGGGGTGGCGCCCGACCCGGCTGACGCCGAAGCCCTGCTGCTGCAGGCGCTGGACCTGGGCGTGACGCTGTTCGACACGGCCGCGTTGTACGGCTTCGGTGCCAACGAGACCCTGGTCGGCCGCGTGCTCAAGCCGCACCGGCGCCGCATCGTGCTGGCCAGCAAGGGCGGCATGGCCGGGGTCACGTTCGACGACGGCGTGCGGCGCGTCATCGACGGCCGGCCCGAGGCCATCCGCCGCAACTGCGAGGACAGCCTGCGCCGGCTGCAGACCGATCACATCGACCTGTACTACCTGCACCGCTGGGACAAGCGGGTGCCCATCGAGGACAGCGTGGGCGCGATGGCCGACCTGGTGCGCGCGGGCAAGGTGCGCGCCCTCGGGCTGTCGGAGGTGTCGGCCGCCACGCTGCGCCGTGGCCAGGCGGTGCACCCGATCGCGGCCGTCCAAAGCGAGTATTCGCTGTGGTCGCGCAACCCCGAGCTGGGCGTGCTGCAGGCCTGCCGCGAGATCGGTGCCGCGTTCGTGGCCTTCAGCCCGCTGGCGCGCGGCTTCCTGACGGCCACGCTGCGCGACGTGGCCGCGCTGCCGGCGCGCGACATCCGGCGCGCCATGCCGCGCTTCGAGCCGGCGCACTACGCCGCCAACCTGGCCCTGCTGCCGCCCTACGAGGCGCTGGCGCGCGAGGCTGGCTGCACGCCCGCGCAGCTGGCCCTGGCCTGGGTGCTGACGCGCGGCGAGCACGTGGCGGCGATCCCCGGCACGACGCAGCGGGGGCACCTGCAGGACAACCTGGGCGCGGCCGGGCTGGTACCGGCGCCGGCCCTGCTGGCGCGGCTGGACGCGCTGATCAACGAGCGCACCGTCAGCGGTGCGCGCTACAACGCAACGAACCAGGGCGAAGTCGACTCCGAGGCGTTCCCGAACGCCGGCTGAGCGCGCCCACCAACAACGCCACGGGGAGGGCGGCATGGCGCCGAGCAAGGGGCCCGCGACGGGCCGGCATCGCATCGTCATCGTCGGCGGCGGCGCCGGCGGCCTGGAGCTGGCCACGCGCCTGGGCGACACGCTGGGCCGGCGCGGCCGCGCCGAGGTGACGCTGATCGAGAAGACGCGCACCCATGTCTGGAAGCCCAAGCTGCACGAGATCGCCGCCGGCAGCATGGACATCAGCCAGCACGAGGTGGGCTACCTGGCGCAATCGCACTGGCACCACTTCAACTACCGCATCGGCGAGATGATCGGGCTCGACCGCGAGCGGCGCGAGGTGCTGGTGGCGCCGCACCAGGACGAGGAAGGGCGCGAGGTCACGCCGCAGCGCGCGGTGCCCTACGACACCCTGGTGATCGCGGTTGGCAGCCAGAGCAACGACTTCGGCACCCCGGGCGTGGCCGAACACGCGCTGCGGCTGGAATCGGCAGCCGACGCCGAGCGCTTCCACCGCCGCATGATCAACGCCTGCATCCGCGCCCACTCGCAGGGCACGCCGCTGCAGCCGGCGCAACTGCACCTGGCCATCATCGGTGCCGGCGCCACCGGGGTGGAGCTGGCGGCCGAGCTGCACCGCACCACGCGCGAGGTGGTGGCCTACGGCCTGGACCGCGTGGATGCCGAGAAGGACATCCAGGTCACCGTGGTCGAGGCCGCGCCGCGCGTGCTGCCGGCGCTGCCGCCGCGGCTGTCGGCGGCCACCGAAGCGCTGCTGCGGCAGCTGGGCGTGAACGTGCTGACGAACGCCAAGGTGGCCTCGGTATCGGCCGGCACCGTGCAGCTGGCGGACGGCCGCGCGCTGCCGGCCGAGCTCATCGTCTGGGCCGCCGGCGTGAAGGCGCCCGACTTCCTGAAGGACATCGCCGGGCTGGAGACGAACCGCATCAACCAGCTCGTGGTCCGGGCCACGCTGCAGACCACGCGCGACGACGACATCTTCGCCTTCGGCGACTGCGCCGCCTGCGCCTGGCCCGAGGCCGGCACAGGCGCCATCGTGCCGCCGCGGGCCCAGGCCGCGCACCCGCAGGCCTCGCACCGGGCCGCGCAGCTCAAGCGCCGGCGGGCCGGCCAGCCGCTGCGCGACTGGCGCTACCGCGACTTCGGCTCGCTCGTCTCGCTGGGCGAGTTCAGCACCGTGGGCAGCATGATGGGCGGCCTGATCGGCGGCAGCCTGATGGTCGAAGGCCTGTTCGCGCGCCTGATGTACCTGTCGCTGTACAAGCTGCACGAGCTGGCGCTGCACGGCTGGGTCAAGGTGGCGCTGGACACGCTGGCGCGCCTGATCGTGCGCCGCACCGAGCCGCACGTGAAGCTGCATTGACGGGTCACCGCGGCGCGGCCGGGTAGGTAGCGCGCTATCACCAGGGCCGCGGCGCGATTCCAAATAATGGCGGCGCCACGAACTCCACGGAGACCGACCATGCAGCGCACCGCCCTCATCCTCACCGCCGCCGCCGCCGCCGCCCTGCTGGCCGCGGCCGCACCGGCGCACGCCGGCAGCGCGCTGGCGCTGGCCAAGCAGCAGGGCTGCCTGGGCTGCCATGCGGTGGCCAGCACGCTGGTCGGCCCGGCCTACCAGGCCGTGGCCGCCAAGTACAAGGGCCAGCCCGACGCCGTGGCCACGCTGGTGCAGCACATCCTCGAAGGCGGCACCGGCCGCTGGGGCGACATCCCGATGCCGCCGCAGAAGCAGCTGAGCCCGGCGCAGGCCAGGCAGCTGGCCACCTGGGTACTGGGCGGCGCGAAGTAGCGCCTCCGGGGCCCCGGGCTCCAGCGCGGCTGTCCCCAGGGTCGGCCCGCTCCGGGCTTTCCCTTGTAAGTAGCTGGATAAAACCTGTCGCGCCGACAGCGGTGCAAGACTGCACCGCAACGGGGCCGCTGCCGCGCTCCGATCCGAACGACGAACAGGAGACCCGCCATGCGTGTGATTCCCATCGCGCCCGACGCCCCCGCCGCGCGCGCCCAGGCCGAGTCCTGCGACGCCGAAGACCGTCGCGTCCCGAAGCTCGATCTGCCGCTGGCGCGGCGCGAATTCCTCAAGGGCAGCGGCATCCTGATGGGCACGCTGGCCGCCGGCACCGCGCTGGCCGCGCTGGCGCCGTCCACCGTGTGGGCGCTGGAGCTGAAGTCGCTGAGCCAGGCCGAAGGCCAGACCCTGATGGCGATGGGCCGCACGCTGTTCCCGCACAAGCAGCTGCCCGACGCGGTGTACGCGTTGCTCGTCAAGGACCTCGACGCCAAGACCGACGCGCTGCCCCTGTTGCGTGAGGGCATCGCCGGGCTCGACCGCGATGCCGGCGGCAGTTTCGTCAAGGCCTCGGCGGCGCGGCGGCTGGTGGCGGTGCAGGCGATCGAGGGCCTGCCCTTCTTCAACACCGTGCGCGGGCAGTGCGTGACCTCGCTCTACGACAACGACATGGCCTTCACGGCGTTCGGCTACGAAGGCGCCTGCTGGGAGAAGGGCGGCTACATCACGCGCGGCTTCCAGGACCTGAAATGGCTGCCGGCGCCGCCGGTGGCCGCCAGCCCGCCGCCGTATTTCGGCTGAGCGCCGCCCGTCCGCAACAACGATCCAGGAGACAAGATGTCGAAGTTCGATCTCAGCGACGACGGCGTGGTCGTCATCATCGGCTCGGGCGCCGGCGGCGGCACGCTGGCCAACGAGTTGTGCCAGCAGGGCATCAAGGTGGTGGTGCTCGAGGCTGGCGCCCGCCAGTCCAGCGCCACCTTCATCCAGGACGAGTGGAAGTCCTTCGGCCAGCTCGCCTGGCTCGACAACCGCACCACCTCGGGCAGCTGGCGCGTGGCCAAGGACTTCCCCAACCTCCCGGCCTGGATCTGCAAGACCGTGGGCGGCACGACGACCCACTGGGCCGGTGCCTCGCTGCGCCTGCAGGAGCACGAGTTCAAGGCCCGCACCACCTATGGCGAGATCAAGGGCGCGAGCCTGATGGACTGGCCCGTCACGCTGCAGGAGCTGGAGCCCTACTACGCCCGCGCCGAGGACAAGATGGGCGTGACGCGCACCAACGGCATCCCGGGCCTGCCGGGCAACAACAACTTCAAGGTGCTGTATGCCGGCGCCACCCGGCTCGGCTACAAGGAGGTGCACACCGGCAACATGGCCATCAACAGCCAGCCGCGCGATGGCCGCGGCCGCTGCATGCAGATGGGCTTCTGCTTCCAGGGCTGCAAGAGCGGCGCCAAGTGGAGCACGCTGTACACCGAGATCCCCAAGGCCGAGAAGACCGGCAACCTCGACCTGCGGCCCGAGAGCCATGTGGTGCGCATCGAGCACGACGACAAGGGCAAGGCCAATGCAGTGGTCTACGTCGACAAGGACGGTGCGACGCAGCGCCAGAAGGCGCGCATCGTCTGCGTGGCCGGCAATTCGATCGAGACGCCGCGCCTGCTGCTGCTGTCGGCTTCCAACCTGTTCAAGGACGGGCTGGCCAACAGCTCGGGCGAGGTCGGCCGCAACTACATGCGCCACATGACCGGCTCGGTCTATGGCATGTTCCGGCAGCCGGTGCACATGTACCGCGGCACTACGATGGCTGGCATCGTGCGCGACGAGGCGCGTCACGACACCCGGCGCGGCTTCGCCGGCGGCTACGAGCTCGAGACGCTGTCGCTGGGCGTGCCCTTCATGGCCGCCTTCCTGAATCCCGGCGGCTGGGGCAGCGAGTTCGCCGACTACATGGACCACTATGCCAACCTGGCCGGCATGTGGATCGTCGGCGAGGACATGCCGCGCGCGACCAACCGCGTGACGCTGAACAACGACGTGAAGGACAAGTTCGGCAACCCGGTGCCCAACGTCCACTTCGACGACCACGCCAACGACGTGGCGATGCGCGAGCACGCGTTCTCGCTCGGCCAGCGCATCTACGAGGCCGCGGGCGCGACCAAGTCGTTCCGCACGCCACCGTACCCGAGCACGCACAACCTGGGCACCTGCCGCATGGGCGCGAAGGCATCCGACAGCGTGTGCAACGCGCACGGCCAGACGCACGACGTCGCCAACCTGTTCATCAGCGACGGCAGCCAGTTCACCACCGGCGGCGCCGAAAACCCCACCCTGACCATCGTGACGCTGGCCATCCGGCAGGCCGAGTACATTGGCCGGCAGATGAGCGCCCGCAACATCTAGGGCGCCAGCCGGCAGGAGACAGCCCATGTGCGAATTCTTCGTCAAGGCCGACCCGATCCAGTACGAGCAGCGCTCCCGCACGGTGCGCATCCACGGCGTGCTCACCAGCATCCGGCTGGAGAACATGGTCTGGGACCTGCTCGCCGAGATGGCCGAGGAAGAAGGCCGCACCACGAACGCCCTGATCGCGCTGTTCCACGACGAGATCCTGGCGCACCGCGGCGAGGTGCCCAACTTCGCCTCGTTCCTGCGCGTGACCTGCATGCGCTACCTGCGCCGCCGCCTGAGCGCCGGCGAGCCGGCCGCACGCGAGAGTGCCCGTCCGTCCGCGGTGGCGCTGGCAGCGGTCCGCCCTTTGTCGATGCCCCGCACGGGCACGTCCTGACCGTACCCTCGAACGACCCGACCATGACGTTCACGACCGAAGACCACCCCGGGGTCTGCGCCGAGCCCAGCCGCGACAGCGAGGGCTTCGTGCTCAACCACAGCATGCTGCGGGTGAAGGACCCGGCGGTGGCGCTCGATTTCTACACCCGCGTGTTCGGCATGCGCGTGCTGCGCAAGCTCGACTTCGCCGAAATGAAGTTCTCGCTGTACTTCCTGCACCGCGCGCAGCCCGGCGAGACGGTGCCCGACGAGGTGGGCGCGCGCACCGCCTGGACCTTCGCCCAGCGCGGCATCCTCGAGCTCACGCACAACTGGGGCACCGAGGCCGACCCAGGCTTTCGCTACCACGACGGCAACGCCCAGCCGCAGGGCTTCGGCCACATCTGCTTCTCGGTGCCCGACCTGGATGCCGCGGTGCGCTGGCTCGACGCGAACCAGGTGCCCTACGTCAAGCGCCCCGAGCAGGGGAAGATGCGCGACGTCGCCTTCGTCAAGGACCCCGACGGCTACTGGATCGAGATCGTCGAGGCCGCGCGTTTGCACAACCTGGGCCGCAGCGCGGCCTGAGCCCGCGGCGCCTACTGTTCGACGAAGGCGCGCTCGATCACGAAGTCGCCCGGCACCGAGGTGCTGCCCTCGGCAAAACCGCGCGCGACGAGCAGGTCCTTGAGATCGCGCAGCATGCTCGGGCTGCCGCACATCATCACCCGGTCCTCGGCCGGATCCAGCGCCGGCAGCTGCAGGTCGGCGGCCAGCCTGCCGTTCTCGATCAGCTCGGTGATGCGGCCCATGCGACGGTAGGCCTGGCGCGTCACCGTGGGGTAGTAGCGCAGCTTGCTGCTGACGAGTTCGCCCAGGAACTCGTGTCTGGGCAGGTGCTCGACCAGCACGTCGTGGTAAGCCAGCTCGTCGACCTGACGCACCCCGTGCACGAGGATGATGTGCTCGAACTTCTCGTAGGTTTCGGGATCGCGCACGATGCTCATGAAGGGCGCCAGGCCGGTGCCGGTGGACAACAGGTACAGCCGCTTGCCGGGCAGCAGGTAGTCGATCACCAGGGTGCCCGTGGGCTTGCGCCCGACGATGACCGTGTCACCCACCTGGATGTGCTGGAGCCGGCTCGTCAACGGGCCGTCGGGCACCTTGATGCTCAGGAACTCGAGGTGCTCCTCATAGTTGGCGCTGACGATGCTGTAGGCACGCAGCAGCGGCTTGCCGTTGACACGCAGGCCGATCATCGTGAAGTGGCCGTTCGAGAAGCGCAGGGCCGGGTCGCGTGTGGTGGTGAAGGTGAACAGGCGGTCGGTCCAGTGGTGGACCGTGAGCACGCGTTCCTCGCTGAATGCGCTCATGAGGGGGTCGGCCCGAGGCCGTGAAGCGGGGGTTGCGAAAGAGGCCGGCGCCGCATCGCAGCGCGCGGGCCGGAACCGGAAATGCGAGTTGATTTTAGGTCGCCCGACAATGCCGGGTTGCCGCAGCGCGCCACTTGAAAGCCCGCGGCCTGGCCCAACATCGCATCCTGCCCCGGGCGCGGCGCCGTCATCCTCCACCGCTAGCATGCACACGCACATGGAAAAACAAACCCTGACCTTCCAGGCCGAGGTCAAGCAGATCCTGCACCTCGTCACCCATTCGCTGTACTCGAACAAGGAGATCTTCCTGCGCGAGCTGGTGTCCAACGCCTCGGACGCCTGCGACAAGCTGCGCTTCGAGGCGCTGGACAACGCGGCGCTGTACGAAGACGCGCCGAACCTGGAGGTGCGGGTCTGGTACGACGAGGCCGCCAAGACGATCACGATCCGCGACAACGGCATCGGCATGAGCGCCGACGAGGCCGTGGCGCATCTGGGCACGATCGCCAAGAGCGGCACGCGAGAGTTCATGGCCCGGCTCGAAGGCGAGCAGAAGAAGGACGCGAACCTGATCGGCCAGTTCGGCGTGGGCTTCTACTCGGGCTTCATCGTCGCCGACCGCATCACCGTCGAGTCGCGCCGCGCCGGCCACCCGGCTGCCGATGGCGTGCGCTGGAGCAGCGAAGGCACGGGCGACTTCGAGGTCGAGACGATCAGCCGCCCCGAGCGTGGTACCGACGTCATCCTGCACCTGCGCGAAGGCGAGGAGGAATTTCTCTCGCCATGGAAGCTGAAATCGGTCATCAGCAAGTACAGCGACCACATCAGCCTGCCCATCCTGATGCGCAAGCAGAAGTGGGACGAGGAGACGAAGAAGCAGGTCGACACCGACGAGTGGGAGACGGTGAACAAGGCCGCTGCGCTGTGGACGCGCGCCAAGAGCGACATCACCGACGCCCAGTACCAGGAGTTCTACTGGCAGATCAGCTACGACCAGGACGCGCCGCTGGCCTACACCCACAACCGGGTCGAGGGTCGCACCGAGTACACGCAGCTGCTGTACGTGCCGGCGAAGGCGCCGTTCGACCTGTGGAACCGCGACAAGCGCGGCGGCGTGAAGCTCTACGTCAAGCGCGTCTTCATCATGGACGACGCCGAGGCGCTGATGCCGGTGTACCTGCGCTTCGTCAAGGGCGTGATCGACAGCGCCGACCTGCCGCTGAACGTGAGCCGCGAGCTGCTGCAGGAAAGCCGCGACGTGAAGGCGATCCGCGAAGGCAGCACCAAGCGCGTGCTGTCGATGCTGGAAGACGTGGCCGAGAACCAGCGGGACAAGTACGCCGACTTCTGGCGGCAGTTCGGCGCCGTGCTCAAGGAAGGCGTGGGCGAGGATCACCAGAACCAGGAGCGCCTGGCCAAGCTGTTGCGCTTCGCCAGCACGACGGCCGACGAGGGCGTCAGCCTGGAGGACTATGTGAAGCGCATGAAGGACGGCCAGGAGGCGATCTACGTCCTGACTGCCGACAACCTGGCCACGGCCAAGAGCAGCCCGCAGCTGGAGATCTTCCGCAAGAAGGGCATCGAGGTGTTGCTGCTGACGGACCGCGTCGACGAGTGGATGCTCAGCCACCTGTTCGAGTTCGATGGCAAGCCGCTGCAGAGCGTGGCCAAGGGCGGCGTGGACCTCGGCAAGCTGCAGGACGAGGCCGAGAAGAAGCAGGCCGAGGAAACGGCCGAGGCCTTCAAGCCGGTGCTGGAGAAGCTGAAGGCGGCGCTGAAGGACCGCGCCAAGGACGTGCGCACGACGACGCGGCTGGTCGATTCACCGGCCTGCATCGTGGTCGACGAGGGCGACATGAGCTCGCACCTGGCGCGGCTGCTCAAGCAGTCGGGCCAGAGCGCGCCCGGCATCGGCGGCAGCAAGCCGATCCTCGAGGTCAACCCCGAGCATGCGCTGGTGAAGCGGCTGGACAGCGACGCGCGCTTCGACGACCTGGCGCAGATCCTGTTCGACCAGGCCCTGCTCGCCGAGGGCGGACAGCTGGAGGACCCGGCGGCCTACGTGGCCCGGGTGAACCGCCTGCTGGCGGCCTGAGCGGGCGCGGGCCGGGTCAGGCCGCCATCGCCTCGCTCTGTTCGCGCAACTGCGCGGTCTGCTGGCTCCAGTAGGCCGCGCTGCCGAAGAACGGGAAGTTGAGCGGGAAGGTCGGGTCGCTCCAGCGCTCGGCCAGCCAGGCACTGTGGCGCAGCATGCGCAACGTGCGCAGCGGCTCGATCAGTGCGCGCTCGCGGTCGTCGAAATCGCTGAACTGCTCGTAGCCCTCGAGCAGTGTGTTCAGTTGCTGCGCCATGGTGCGGTGGTCGCCCGAGACGAGCATCCACAGGTCCTGCACCGCCGGGCCCTGCATCGCGTCGTCGAGGTCGACGATGTGCGGCGCGCCGTGCGGCCCGTCGCGGCGCCACAGCACGTTGCCCGGGTGGCAGTCGCCGTGCAGGCGCAGCGTGGCCAGCGGCGCCAGCGCCTCGAAGGCGGCGACCACGGCGGCGAGTGCCTGCTCGCAGGCGCCGCGCCACGCCGCGATCTGGGTGGCGGGCACGAAACCG